>ENA-OWOZ01000046-OWOZ01000046.1-bioreactor-metagenome-genome-assembly--contig:-NODE-46-length-177507-cov-6.270174_pt1 | contig 177507 bp, 157 predicted proteins | sample MGYA00238140_ERZ651804 | MGnify/ENA primary metagenome ERZ651804 (study PRJEB26910, sample SAMN07631232) | bioreactor metagenome | isolation source: Switchgrass digestor | place: USA: Dartmouth...
AAGAGGCAAATCCACTGATACTGTAGCAGGCTGTAACGTTATAATGACGCTTTAATGCAATACGGATCCGGCTAATACATGCATTGACATCCCTTAAAAAACTGTTCTGTGAATGCGTTTCTCCCATGGAAAAAAGGATAACAAAACCGCTGTCGGATTGCGGAATAAGGGCTGCATTTCCGGAAAGGTTCTCTCCGATAAGCTCCATCATCCTTTCAAACAGTATTTGCCATTCTCCTTGGGTATTTTGATTTTTTAATGTACTTATGTTATCAAACTCAGCTACCACAATCATAAAGCTACCTGAACCGATCGGCAGCGAAAGTTCCCTTGACTGTTTCAGCACTTCATCCATGTTTCGTAACCGGCCTTCCAATAAATCATTTAAAAAACGCTGCTGGAGCATTTTTCTGCCAATAGCGATTTGTTTCTTAACTCTTTCGCTGTCAAGTTTTGATTCTCTTGCCCTGTTGATTTGCTTCTGTGCCAACTGCAATACATTTAAAAGAGAAGAAGCTGTTATATTGTGTTTTAAAATATAATCCACAACACCCTGTTTTAAGCTGGTGCGGACATATTCGTAGTCATCGTAACCCGAAAGGGCAATTACCTGAATATTTGGGTAGTTTTCATGAAGATACGAGATTAAAGAAAGGCCATCCATCCCTGACATTTTAATGTCGGTAATAACAATGTCGGGTTCCAGCAATTCAATTTTCTGTTTGGCAGACAGTCCGTCACTCGCTTCTCCACAAAGATAAAAACCGTACTGTTCCCAGTTGAGTATCTCTTTTATGCTGTTACGGAAAACCACTTCATCATCCACAATTAATACTGTTGTCACAAAGCCTCCCCTCCTTTAAATTTGGCAGTACCACCTCGACAGTAGTATACATTTGATAAATACTGTCGACATAAAGCCCATAATCATTACCAAAAAGCATTTTTATCCGGCTGTCCACATTGGATAGCCCTATGCCTGAGAATGCCAGAGTTTCATCGTCAGACTTAGGTTTTATTATATTGGGTAATACATCAGGGGGAATACCCTGTCCGTTATCTGTAACCGAAATATATACATTGGAATTATCGCCTGTTACCCGTACTATAATTTGGCCGCCAACATTTTTATGTTTTAACCCGTGTATCAGCGCGTTTTCCACCAGTGGCTGCAATATCAGCTTAGGAACCAGGGAATCCTCCAATTCAGGCTCTACCTCACATACAATACTGAAACTGCCATAATCACGGTAACTCATAATTTCCATATAGCTTCGCACATAGCTTATTTCTTTGCTTATGGGGATAAAATCTTCCCGAATATCCATACTGACATGCAATAATTCAATTAATGATACCAAAATATTTTCTATGTTATATGCCTTTTGTGTATGTGCAAGGCAACGCACTGTATTGAGCGTATTGGACAAAAAATGCGGATTGATCTGAGCCCTCAGTGCTGCAAGCTCTGCTTTACGCTTCTCTTTCTCCTTATTCTTAACATTTTCTATGAGTTGCCGTATCTGGGAAAGCATTGTGTTAAAATTACGCGTGACCTGCCCAATCTCATCACGGGATTCATTTTTTACCTCTACATTCAAGTTTCCCTCTTTTACTAGATTCATTGCGTTTACCAATTCTGTAAGAGGTTTCGATATCCTGCGGGAAAACAACTCAATTCCGATAATCATGACAACACATATGCAGCATAGCAAAATCAGCATATTCCGGAAGTTCATATATGCTTCATTGTCAAGATAGTCGTAAGGTATGAGACATACTACCGACCATCCCAGGCTGTCAATTTTATTCTGTAAAATCATATGGCTGTCTTTGCAGGGCATTGAATCTGTGCTTGTGGTGAAAAACTGCGACGGGATAACCGTCAGGTCATCCCGTACAGATTCAGCGACAGGAAAAGCTGTTTGATTTGTACTGGACACAATTCTGTTATTTGAATCCAGAATCACAATCTCTGCATTTTTGCCCAAATCAATTTTGTTAAGTCTTTTGTAAAGCATCTGCTCATTGATTCTCAGAATGATGACTCCTAATACATCGCCGCTCTCCAGTTCACGCACCAAACGTCCCATTAAAAGACATTTTTCTATACCTTTTTCGGTGTCTTGCTGGCGTCGTATATTATCCAGTTGGTGGTTGCCTGAATAAGAACGGATCACCGTCTTTCCCCCGCCGTTATAAATCAATTGCACGAATTCATGCTCAAATGGTTCCTGCAAATAGAACTTATATCCATCAATCCCATACAGGACCTCACGCTCGCCATTGGATAAATACACATAAACATCGGTCAACTCACGCACAAGAGATGTTTTAAGCGCTATGTTCATGCGAATTTCATTTCTGCGGCTTCTGCGCTGCGCAACAGACATACTGTTATAATTAAGAAAATAGTTTTGAACGACTTCGGAATAGGAAATATCTATGGCAATATTCTCCAGCGACAGAAGTACACGCTCTATATTATCGCTTAATTCAATCATAAGCTGGTTGGAATAGTGTCTGGCTTTATCGTGAATGGAATTTTGGGTTATGCGATACGAAGCAAAACTTAACAATACCATCGGAACAATTCCAACCAACACGAAAAACAGGATCAATCTGCGATATATATTTGATTTAAATGCAAATGCCCTCATATGTATTCTCCCATGCATATGCCAGCATAAGTATCAAGTTGAACGGAATGAGCAGATTTTTATCCCTTAATGCTGCCCGAGGTTAAACCCTCAATAAAAGCCTTTTGGTTGAGCATGAATAGAATTATAATAGGTATAACCGCCAAAACAGCACCTGGCATTAGTAAGTCATAGTTGTTGCCATAGGGTGTAATTAATGTGGAAAGTCCTATAGGAATTGTAAGTTTTTTATTGCTTCTTAGAACCACCATTGGCCAGACAACAGCATTCCAGCTGTTCATCGAAATGAGAATTGCCATTGCGCCAAAGGCGGGTTTCATCAAAGGCACCATTATTCTAACGAATATTCCGTATTCTGTCAATCCGTCAATTCGGCCGGAATCCATCAATTCCAGCGGCAATCCAAGAGAATACTGGCGGAAAAAGAAAACCGCCGAAGGGAAAACTGCAAAAGGCAGAACAACTCCCCATATTTTGTCAAACATTTTCAATGATACCATTTCCTTGTATAGAGGCAAAATCATAATTTCAACAGGTATCATCATTACCAGCAGCACCATAATAAATACAACATTACGATACTTGTATCGTGTGTATACACCCAGCCCATACCCTACCATGGATGTGAGCACAAGTCCCAATACTGTCTGTACACCTGTGTAAAGCAAGCTATTTCTGTACCAATAAAAATAATTGCTTTCCTTTGGATCAAATAAAAGCTTAAATTGGTCCAGGGTAAATTTCTCAAAATGAGGATTAAGGGTGATACCGTGCCGTATCATCTCAACCCCGGGTTTAAAGGCTGAAACAATTAAAAAGTAAAAAGGCAGAAGCGCAAATATTGCAAAAAACGAAAGTACCAGAATTATTGAAATTTTAGACGCCTTGTTTTTGCTGATTGAATCCATTAATAATCCCCCCTTCGAAAAGCCCCGAATAATTTAAGCTGTATTAAGTTTATAATCATTACCATGAAGAACAAAACAACCCCCGCAGCAGCACCAAACCCCATCCGTGCTTCGACAAAGGCTTGCTGGTACAGGTATCCAACCATTGTAGACCCAATTTCACCAGGTGTCCGCGCCGTGCCAAACAGCGCATACGATTCAGAAAACATGGCAAATCCGCCATATACGCTTATCGTAGTAACATATATAATAGTTGGTTTCAAAAATGGTAAGGTAATATGTAAAAAACGCCTGACCGGCCCTGCACCGTCAATAGCTGCCACCTCGTACATTTCACGGGGTATGCTTTGAAGCGCTGAAAGAAAATATACAATATTAACACCCAACCAACGCCATACACATAATGTAACCAAAGCGAACATTGTAGGAGTTGCCTCTTTCAGCCAGCGCACGGGGCCAATGCCAAAGAACCCAACGATTGTATTAAACAGCGCATCAGGTGTATCACTGAATGCAAACCTGAAAAATATACCTGCTACAATAACCGAGGTTAACTGGGGGATAAATAAAACAGGCTTGAAAAAAGAAGCACCGACATGCTTTAAATTCAGAAAAACCGACAGAATTACCGGTAATGGCACAAGGATTACAATGGTCCAGAACGTGTACGTCATTGTTACCCGTATGGCAGAGAGAAAACGATCATTTAAAAGATTTTTGTAATTGGTGAATCCTATATAACGTACATCATTAAACCCGTGAATCTCCTGAAAGCTCATCTGAAAAGTTGAAAAAAGCGGATAAATGAAAAACAGCACGAAAGAAATTAAAAATGGCAAAACAAATATAAACGGAACTACATTTTGGGAGTTTAAATACTTCTGAAAAAACTTGCCCGACAAAATTGAAGAACTACTTTTTTGCATACGCCAACCCCTCCTAAAAAATGCAGCAACTCATTAAATAATCTCATAGCACAGGTATCAGCCAACCAAACCGGCGATTCAGGCATTAGGCCGCAAAGAACTGTTTTTTCCATTCTTTGCGGCCTAATATAAGTAAGCTTTAATTGCAGACCTTCATTGAATCAGTTTGCTCTTAATTCGGCTGCCGCAGCTTTAAGTGCTTCTTCCGGCGTCATGCTTTGTTCTGACAATACTTTAAATACTACAGAAGACTGCACCAGTGTCTGCGCATTTGGGAACTTGTCGGTAATATTTATCGAAGGAAGCTTGTCACGAAGTTCAACAAGCATGTCAAACACGCCTGTGCCATAGTAATTTGTAAACTTGTTAGGCGCTTTCATTTCATCCATTTCCCATACATCCCAGCGCAAAGGATCAAAACCAAGAAGGGTCCAGCATTTCAGGGCACCTTCAACCGACAACTTGGAAAATGCCAGGAATTCTTTTGCAAGTTCAATGTCTTTGCATTGATTTGTGATTGCCGTACCTGTACCACCCATACCGGCAGCATAGCCACCGTTTTCTTCCCACAGCGGGAGAGGACGGATAGCAATCTTACCCTCCAGAGCAGGCATATAATCAGTAAAGCGGTTCATATACCACTGGGGCATCCAAACCGAAGCTGCACCCCCTGCTTCCATGAACCCGTAGTACTCTTCAGCATGGTGGAATCCCCCTGGTGCTGCAACTGCAATTTTGTGGACATACATTAAGTCATATAAAAATTGCAGTACCCTTATATTTTCCTGGCTATCAAGGATTACGCTCCCATCCTTTGCCAGCCAGTCCCCGCCGGCTTCAGTTACTAACGGGTAGTAGCTCCAGTGTTCCTGTATTTCCAATGTAGTCATTGGAATGCCGGTTTTCTCTACAACTGTCTTACCGGCCTTTACATAGTCATCCCATGTTTTGATATCATCAATGTTTATACCTGCCCGGTTGCATATCTCAGTATTGTAGTATATTACAGGAATGCCGACATGATAATCTATACCGTAATACTTGCCGTCCTTGGCATAGTTTTCAAATCTTGACATGATCAATTTATCTCTGATAGGTTCAATTACATCATTGAGCGGTACAAGCTGCGGTGTGCCTTTAAGATAGTTCGCAAAGCGGCCAATCTCAATATCAACGATATCGGGAGCCCCTGTGCCTGACTGAAGAGAAATAAGCAGGTTATTATGGTTATCGTCATAAGAATATACCCCGACTTCAAGTTCTATTTTACGATCAGGGTTTTGTTCATTCCATGTGTTTACAGCATCAACCATAAACTCCTGATGGGAATTCTGGAATGTCCAGAAAGTTAAAGTGGTTGTTTTGGAAGAACCAGGTGCACTTTTGGAACCTGTAGGTGTATCATTTACCGTAGATGCTTTTCCATCACAAGCCGACAACATTGTAACAGCAATAAACAGGGTCAGGAACAGTACAATTACTTTTTTTAACATACAAACTCCTCCCTAAAATAATTATGTGGAAATTAATAAATTTACAGGATCATTGTATAATCAGGAACCATGTATTTCATTAAAAATCTTTTACCTTTTAATAAAATATTTTTACCTGGCTTAAATAAGCGGGATTATTTTGGAAAAGCACCAAAGAATGGCTTCCTGTTAAAATAAAGAATTGAATATTAAATATTTCATCCTTAAGAAATGCCTAATACCTAAATTTATTCCAATATAATAAGCGGAACCACCATTTCTTCTCTGGTCAGCCCTGCATGGTGGCCTTTATAGCCCTTTTGCTCACCTGCCGTGAGTGTCCTGTATCGCAGCAGCTTGTTGCTTATGCCGCATGCCAGGTAATTTCCTATAAAATCAGTAACTTTTTTATGTGTTATTCCCCTTCCGAACATACCGCTGCCAAGCACCATTTCTTTAGGAATAAGTATAAAATCATCCTTAAAGTATTTGTTGAACCTTTCCTCAAAAATCTTTTCCATTCCTGGCTTTACAAACAGCGAAGCTGCCCGTGGTTCTATTGAAGGCGGCATAACCAGGCATTCGTCCAGCTCCGGAATATCATTTATATATACTTCATCAGTTATGTCTAAATGCCCGTGATCAGCACTTATAATAACCAATGTATCATTAAGCTCCTTATGCATTTTTAAGGCCAGCCTGTCAATCGTCTGCATAATAAATTTTACATCATTAATATAACAGCCCTCTTCATGCATTGTTGCATCGGGTTCGTACCAGTATGACATAATGAACTTGCTGCCTGGTTCTTTAGCAACGAATTTTACACTGTCAAAAACATTTTCAGCAGATTTTACTCTGACGTTTATATTTGGATGGTCAGGAAAAGAGATGTTTTCAGGTATAATGGCGTATGATTTGACAGCGCTGTTGGCTTCGTCAATCAATTGAAAAACCGTCCTGTAAGGCATTAATGTAAATGCGGCATGCTTACCGAAGCTATTTTTCGTGAAACTCTCCCGATTTGTAAAAGTATCAATTATAGCACTGAACTCTTTGAAATAAAGTGACCACCCCAGCCAACCATGTTCATTTGGCGATAAGCCTGAGTAATATGCTGTCATTGCAGCCGTCGTGGTACATGGATAAACCGATGTAATTTGCTGTTTCATATTGCTTCTTAAAAAACTTGTGCATGGGAGATGTTTTTCAAGGATATCCACACTCATACCGTCAAAAACCATCAGCGCAACATTTTTATAACCCTTCTGCAACGCTTTATCAATAAGCCCGATTGTGGAGTATCCGGTCCTTACGCCAAAATATTTCAGTATGGATGACGTGATATTTAGAATGCAATTATCATAATCGGGTTTTACTATTTTATTTCCTTCAAATTGCCCGTTCTTTATACTCATATTCATAACAAACCCTTACCAAATCATTCCAGCCGGTTTATTATGAATATACACAAAAACATTGAGCAATTCAAGTAGATTATTGAATTTTTTCCAGTAAAATATGCATTCAGTTAAATTATTACGCCATAACATACCGCATTTTATCCCTTTACTGCAGCACCTACTGTCAGGGCATTTTCCACCTGCTTGCTGAAAATACAGTATATAATTACCGTAGGCAGGCTCGCCATTACCATCGTGGCTCCCATTGCACCCCAGTCTGTGGTAAATGCGCCCTGGAAAAACAATACTCCCAGAGGTAATGTCTTTAAACGTTCATTTACCACCAGGACATTCGCAAGTATGAACTCATTCCACGCATTTAAAAATATGTAAATAACCAATGTAGCTGTGGCCGGTTTGACAAGGGGTACTATTATTCTGAAAAAGCAGGTAAAAACACTCGCCCCGTCAATGCATGCCGCTTCTTCAAGTTCAGCAGGCAAACCGACAAAAAAGCCGTAATATACCAGGGTAGCAAAAGCAAGGTTTATACCGGTATATGGCAGAATCAGTCCAAAACGGCTTGAGCTTAAATTTAACCCGTTTACAATCCGCGCAACAGGAATTAGAATGGCCTGAACAGGTATAAACATCCCGATGGAAACAATAATTCTTACCAATCCTCTTCCTCGCCATTTCATGCGGGATACCGCATAAGAAAAAGGCAGCGCAAAAATAATCGTAAAAAATACAGTTGCAACAGATACGAAAACACTGTTTCCGAAATAAACAGGCACACTGTATTCCGACCACGCTTTTACGTAGTTCTCAAAACGCAGCACCCTGGGAAATCCAAACGGGTTGGTTACAAAAATCTCGTTGTTGTTTTTAAACGAATAAAACAGAAGCCAAAGGATTGGATACAGGGATATACCGGCATAGAACCAGCAAAAAACGCCCAGAATTGTTCTCCCGAGTGAAGTCTTCATATTAACCTGTTTTTTAGCAGTTCTTCTTTCCACCATTTGATATTTCCTTCCGCTAATTTTTTACTCCGTTATATTTTAAACCGCTCAGAGCATTGAATAAGCTCTTTTTAGGCTTATTATCATCGTCATTTAGCCTGATGATACGGTTAAGAATTATAATAACAACAAGGCATTGCAGTACCATAATACTTGCAGCCGCCATGCCGTATCCATAGCGGTATTCCCTGAAAGCTGCCTTGTACATCAGGTATGTTAAGGTGTATGTAGCATTTCCCGGACCGCCCTTTGTCATTATAAACATCTCGGAAAACGCTTTAATTCCACCGGTAAGTGATACAATAAGGCTCAGCTTATAGGTTTCTGCAAGGAGAGGGAGCGTGACACGCCAGTACGTCTTCCAGGGAGACGCCCCGTCAATTCTGGCAGCTTCATAGTAATAATCGGGAATGGATTTCATGCCTGCCATGATCAGGGCGAACTGGTAACCCATCCATTGCCACGCATTTACAAACGCAACGGCAAAAATTGCTTTTGACGGTTCTGAAAGCCACTTTTGCCGATAATTTAATCCGACAGCCTTAAACAGGTTGTTCAATAACCCATAGTCGGCATTATATATGGAAAGCCATAGCTGGCATACCACAGTAACCGAAAGGACGACAGGCAAAAAATATGCGACACGCAGAAAATTACGCCCGAATATTTTTGAATTTGTGATAACAACTGCGAAAAAACTGGCAAGAACCAGTTGAAACAGAGTGATTATACCTGCGAATATCAAAGCATTTCTATTCGCAATACTGAAGACGGTATCCTGAAAAAGCCGTGTATAATTGCCAAATCCGATAAAAGTACCGCTTCCAAGACCGTTCCAGTCATAAAAGCTCTTTACAAACACCTGCACTATGGGGTAAAGCACCATTACCAGGAAAACTGCAAGTGTGGGAAAAATAAACAATATGATAGCCAGCGGGTTACTGTAGAATTTTTTCAAAATGATGCTCCTTCCGATTGTTGTTATATTATGCCATAACGAGATCCTTCGTCGCACAGCATAAGGCATTGGCTCAGTGTGGACATTGCTTTCACCGTACTTCGAAGAATCCCGTTATAATACATCCGGATTTATTTCAGAGAATTATCCACTTCTCTTATGAAGTCTTCCACGTTATAATCAGGTACAAGAAGGAATTTTGTCTGATCCTCAATTGTTGTCTTAAAGACTGAATTTGTTAAGTGCCAGTCGAATTTTGTAATGCTGGTTATTTTCGGAATGTTATCCATCAATTTTTTCGTCATCGGCGCGTATTCCACTTCGGGCTCAACATCAACATTTAATGCGACAAATGGCATTCCGCGCAGTTTTACTTTTGCTTCACAATATTTTTCTGAAATAAAAGCCGCAACTTCTGCTGCCAGTTCTGCATGTTTGGAATCTGGATTCACTGCGTATCCTGCCGCTGCCCCGCCACCTGACCATACAGTCTTTCCGGCTTCATATGATGCCTTATCGTATGAGGGGTAGTACATCCAGTCCACTTTATCGCCCAAGGCTTTGGTCGCATCCGGAATATACCATTGCCCGTTGAGGAACATTGCTGCCTTTTCTGAAAGGAACAGTTCCGAAGCCTGATCATAGTTTGTAACATTAACACTGTCAGAGAACAGTCCGGCTTTAACTAATTCATTCATCATCCTGGCAGCATTTACATAAGCCTCATCCGAAGCCTTGCCTTTACCGTTATCCAGTTTTGCAATCCCTTCCTGATCCCACCTGGTAGCAAGGCAGTCATAAAACGCAACTGTAATCCAGCCCTCAGCGCCGAAAAGGGCCATTGGTACTATATCGTTGGCTTTGAAAACTTCTATAGCAGTCATTAACTCATCAAATGTTGTTGGTACATTTACTTTATATTTGTCGAACAGTGCTTTGTTGTAATACCAAACTACATATTCGTTGCCTGCATAAGGAAATGCATAGATATTGCCGTCTTCGTTGTACAGTATGTTTTTTGCGCTTTCAAACACCTTGTCAACGAACCCTGTTCTTTTCGCAACATCATTCAGAACCATGATATTGCCCGACTTCTTAAAATTCTCGATTTGTGCAAGCGCTACCTGGTAAATATCAGGGAGATTGCCTGTTGCAGCCAAAGTCATCAATTTCTGTCCGTCATCCTGTGCCTGGGGCTCCAGTTCCAGTGTAACATTCGGGTATGCCGTTTTCAGTGCTTCAACTGCATAATCATATGGAACTTTCGTGTCATCATCAAAATATTGCGCGTAAATTCTCAGGGTGATTTGCTCGTCTGCCTTCTTTTCAGGTTCTTTCTCTGTAACCGGTTTTCCTCCTGTTGCTGTATTGTTACCTGGATTTGCCGTACAACCTGCCAGCAATGAAACAGCAATTGCCATGGTAAGCAGAATCACTAGCCTCTTTTTCATACCTAACCTCCTCAACACATTTTAAAGGCTTCCTTCTCACCGGAATCCTTCATGTTAAGTTTATCCGCCCCAGGTATTTCAAACAATGGAATATTCAAAATTGTTTGGTAATATTCAAAATTAAATTAAACTTTTTTCGTAGCGCTGGGTAAATACCCATAAAATTTCTTGTAGCACTTGCTGAAGTAACTTACATCGTTATATCCCACACTGTATGAGATGCTTGAGAGCTTCTGTACTCCCTCCAGAATCAGTTCCCTTGCTTTTTTCATACGTACAGAAGTAATATAGCTGCTCATAGTCATATGGTATTTTGACTTGAACATACTGCGCAAATATGTCTGGTTTACACGGAGTTCTTTAGAAATATCCGCAATTGTGAGTTCGGGGTTTTGGTAATGCCTGTCTATGTATGATTTAGCCTGTTCGGCTATATGATGTGATACCGCATCAATGTTTTCTTTTTTGTAATCTATCGTTCTTTTATAGCAGGAATATATAAAAGACCGCTTTTCGGTGTAAGGTATGTTGCCGGTCAGCATGCTGTATGGATGGAAGTCCTTTCCGAAAATATCATCAATGTTTCTTCCGCTTTTTACGATATATGAAAGAAGCAGGCTTAACAAGCTCATATATATCATTGGGGCAAGCTCAGGGCTTTCATATTCCCTGATCCTGTCCAATTCGGAAGAGATGGACTTTTCAATCCGGATGTAATCCAGAGCGTCAAGGCTGTAATATATATCATCGATTATTTTCCACGAGTAAAATTCCTGGTTTGTATGCAGCCGCCTTTTTTTATAATCAAAAAACCCGGTTTTCCGCTCGTTATATGCAATACTCAGCGCCTGTATCGTCTGGTAATAAGCATCTTTTACATGTGACATGCCATAACAGTAATCACTGACACCCACAGAAATATCGAAGCCCAGGTGCTTCTTTGCAAGATCAATTAAGTCCTTAAATTCATAAGCGGCATAGCTTTCCATGTCTTTCTGATCTTTGAAGTTTAATATTGTTACAATATTGCCTTCAAAGTCATAAAAGATTTCAAATACGCCTTCAATTTTTATCATACTATGAAGCAACTCGAAAAGGATTTGCTTCCATTTGACAATATTGTCAGAGTCCACTTTGTTCTCGTGCAGCTCTATTCGCACAGTTATTACAATGAAATATTCAGATGGGAATATTCCGGCGCTATATACATCATTGGGGTTATTTGAATAAATCAGTTTGCGGAGCAAATCTTCCTTCTGCTTTTCGTAAAATCCGTCCTTTTCATTTTTCTCTTCCAGGTGCCGGTTTACATTATCCTGAAGCTTCAGGAGCGAAATAATCAGTTCTTCCTTTTCAAATGGCTTTACAATGAAATCACAGACGCCAAGCTTTACTGCTTTTCTTGCATATTCAAACTCACCGTTCCCGGTTATCAGAATTATCGACAAGCCCGGGTTTTCCTTAAGTAGCATTTCAGACAATTCCAGCCCGTCATAGTATGGCATCACAATGTCGGTCAGCACGATATCGGGAAGGTATTTCTCGTAAAGTTCCAGCGCTTCCCTTCCATCCTTCGCTTCACAGCAAATTTCAAAGCCATAGGCATTCCAGTCGATAAAGTCTCTGAGGTATTCCCGGAACACCGGCATATCATCTACTATCATTATTTTCATCATAGCCTGGTTTCATCACTCCCCCCTTGTTCCTTTGGCAGGCGGATGTCAACCACCGTTCCTTCTCCTTCGGTACTTTTTATTGAAATTCCGTATCTTTCTCCAAACAAAAGTTTTATCCTGTGGTTCACACTGTATACTCCAAAATGGCCTTCGGTATTGCTCAGCAGTATTGATTCCAGAGTTCCTTTTTTCATACCCACTCCGTTATCCGCCACCGACAGGATTACATAATCATTTTCCAGCCTGCTGGTGATTCTTATGCTTCCTGTCCTTCCCAGGTACTTTATCCCATGGTATATTGAATTTTCAACCAGGGGCTGAAGGGTAAGCTTCGGGATCAGCAATTGCTCAACCTGTTCGTCTACATCGGTTTCATATGTGAACAAATCGCCATACCTGATTTTTTGCAGTTCAAGATAATCTTCAACAATTTTCATCTCCTGGCCGATGGTGATAATCTCTTTGCTGCTCGAAAGGGAATTGCGGTAATAATCGGCCAGCTTGCTTGTGGCCCGTCTGGCCTCACTCGTTTTATTCATCTCGATAAGCTTAATGATAATATCCAGCGTGTTATATAAAAAATGAGGTTTTACCTGCTGGTGAAGCAGCGAAAGTTCGTATTCGCGTTTTTTCCGTGCTTCATAATCCACCTTTTTCAGTAATTCTTCCACCTGTTCGGTCATGTAATTGAAGCTTTTTCCCAACTGTCCTATTTCATCACCGGTTTTGAAGTTAAAACGGATTTTCATATTTCCTTTAGCGATTTCTTCCGCACCTTTTTTAAGTTTCAAAAGGGGTGCGGTTATTCTCGAGGTAAGGTATCCTGAAAGGGCAATTTCAACTACAATTGCCACTGTAACGACAATTATGACTAAATATAATATTTTCTTTGCCTCTACATTGAATTTGTTTAAATCGGTTATTCCAATCAAGGTCCATTGATAGCCCTCAATCCTGTAATGGGAGATGAAATACTTGTCACCCTTGTGTTTTCGGATCCTGTTTTCTTTAGATTCCTGAATCAAATAAATTGCATCCTGCTCCTCAAGATTCTCAGAGCATATCTTGTAACTTATAACCTGGTTATTGTCATCCAGCAGCCAATAGCTGATAAGCTGGTTTGTCAGATTACGTTCAATGGAGCTGATATTTACATTGATAATAAGGTAACCTAAAGGTTCACCTGAATTTATCCTGATAATTTTTTTACCGAGTGTAAGCACCGGAAGGCTTGCATCCCGAACCATATACTCCCTTTCTGCATATGGGAACCATATTGATTTTCCGCTGGTTCCCTCCAGTTTTTCCAGCATAAGACTGTTCTTGAATCCTTCTATGTTCTTCAGCATTGAATTATCTGAAACATAAAAATTTCCGTCTGAACTGTAAAAAGCAACTGAATCAATTTCATCGAATACAATTTTGGAAACGTACAACTCGTTAGTGATGGTTTTTTGATAGGTTAAGATGCTTTGTTGTGATTTTTGGTTGAATTGCTCTTCAAATGCTTTATTTATGTTAACAGTTAAATAATTGGAACAGTTTTCAGCATCCCTCAGCACCCTGGTGATACGCGATGCAATGATTTCACTCGCATCCTCAACGCTTTTTTCTGTCCGTTTATTCACCGAGTCATCATAAACATCTGTCAAAAGAACTGCGAATGCAATCATCGGTATTATGGCAACCATAACGTTGATCAGGATAAGCTTTTTCTTGATGGACATCTGGTTTTTGGACCATATCATAGGATTTATCCTCATATGTACTACTTTGCTTATCTTTTTATGTACCCGAGAGAGACTTCATGTTATAATATCGAATTCTTAATTTCTATTGTTTTCAATTGATAATTTAAGCAAATTGGGATTTTTATCTATTTAACTGTCCAATTTGCTCCGTTACAGCATAAATAAATTATAATTATGATAAATTAGTTATAATTTATTTTGCTGTAATGAAGACTGCCCCCCACAATTCGGTATTCATTACAGTATTCTTTTATTATGATCTATTTATTCCCATACTTTTGCAGTATTCTTTCTGCTTCCCAGGTAATTTCAAACTTTAAGGCAGCCGGTTCCAACACTTCGGCATCTGCGCCAAACCTTAATACCCACTGCAATATATCGGGTGAATAGGTTGTTTTCTTTTCAAAAAGAATTTTATCCCCGTCAAGGATGGTAATCTTATCGGCTTTTTGTGCCTCATATTCTTTTACATACCTTGCACCCTGGCCTTCAAATATAATTTTTAATGTTATATCTTCATCTCCCATCAACTTTTCAAAGCGGTTTTTATTGTATTCCTCATAGAAATTTTCAGGCCGCTTGAAAGTTTCATCCAACATTTCCACACTCTTCATGCGAGATACGCGGAAATCGCGGATTTCCTCCCTGAGATGGCAATAACAAATCAAATGATAACATCCTTCCCTGATCTCAAGGTAATACGGATCTATTTTTCTGCGTGTCATTTCATTATTGTTAAACGAAAAATATTGTATCTGTAGCCTTCTGTTTTTTTCTATTGCTTCCCGTATTATTCGCATGTAATTCTCGTTAATGCATTTTTCAAGCACTGCCTCGGACGGGTTCACTTTTATAAAGTCAGAAAGAGAGTCTATGTAGTTCTGCTTTATCGGGGGAACTTTTTTAAGCATATTTTCAAGCAGGTCCTGTGCTGTTTTTCCTACATCCAGTACCGAGTATGGTTTTAATATTTCTTTCAGAAAGTATATAGAGATAAGTTCCGGTACAGTAAATGTTATGTTTTTAATGTTATACTTGTCGGCCTTGTAACAGATTTCTCCGGAATTGTTTTTTTCCTCGTACACAAAAAAGTGCCTGGATATATCATCTATATCCCGTTGAATGGTTTTTTTGCTCACATCTATTCCCAGCTTTTTCAGGTTATTATAAATCTCCTGGATTGTATACCCTTCCTTGCTTTCTGACAGGACAGAAAGGATGTGCATTTGTCGTTCAATTTGCTTTATATCGGCCATAAGAATCACCAATGACTATATCGGAATAATATACGCTTGCTATTAATTATAGCACTAACGCCATACATTGGCATATACTTATTTGGAAGATTCAGCCTGTCCTGCCTGGAATATATCCGAAGTAATCGCCAGTATTCGTTTTTTCACAGAAAACAGGCTGAATTTTAGCCATATTAACTCTTAACCCTTACCAGGCCATGCCTTGTAAAATACAACTCACCGCTCACAACTTTTTCGTTAATAATCCGCTCCAGTATACGGCAATAGAGTTCAATCTGCTTTGAATAATGCTGAACCAGAAGATTTAACTGTTCCTCTGTCTCAAAATAGTTTGTCTTATAATCAATCACCGACCAGCCATGTTTCTCTTTTACAGCCAAGTCTATTTTTCCGTTAAGGACTACGGGCAATGCATTTTCAATCCCCAGTATTTTATGTATTTCATCGCTGCTTTCAAGTCTGATTGAAAAAGGAACCTCGGTAAGCTTTACTTCAGCATTTTGAATTCGTGAATAAAGTTCGCTCCCTTTAAATTCCTTTATTATTTCCTCTGCTTTCCTGATGTACTCAGGCCCAGTAAACCCATACTGTTTCAGAATCAGTTCACAGCAATTGCCGTAGAATGTTTCATCCCTTACAAGCCTTTCAATTATTTCATGAATGGCACTGCCCCACTCCGGGCCAAGTCCACCTTTTATATCGTGGGGAGGGGCTTCCTTAATTATGTCTGTTACGGCCAGCTCTATGTATGTAGGTTTTTTAGCCGAAACAATTAGGTTATTAACTTTAATTTTAAATTCCTCAAGTTCTTCCTTTTCCATGGATGAAGATTTTTCAGGCTCTTCAGGCTGAGGAATTTGAATATCCGGTATTTCATATATGTCATTTTCCTTGTTGGTAAAAATGAGCAGCGGTTCCCACGGGTTTTTACTGTTGGACTTATCACAGCCGGAAATAAACAGAAGGTTCCTGGCCCTGGTTGCAGCAACGTACAAAAGCCGTGCCTCTTCGGCATTCTGGTACTGAATTTCTGTGGATTCATATTTATCCCAGTTTAAAGGCTGCCCAACTATTTTGGTTGAGAACTCCCCTGCTTCCTTTTTTATAACAAAATAACCTTTTGATTTTTCTTCGGTTCTTTGAATGTGGCAATCGGGCACAATATTGGGCCGTTTATATGGATGGGCAAGGAAAACAACGGGAGCTTCAAGCCCTTTCGCTTTGTGGAGGTTCATAATCCTGACGGCATTTTGCTCTTCACCGCTTATGTCAAGCTCCTCATCCAAATCTGCGTCGATTATGGCTTGAAGCTGATCAACCATTGAGCTAAAATCGCTGAAACCCGAAAAAACATTACGCCTAAGCATTTCCAGAATTTTTATTATATAACCGCATCCGGTTTTGCCTTCGGCTCCGGCAAGAGTTAACGGAATAAGGCCTATGTCCTGCGCTATATTTTCAAACACTGCTACAGGAGGTTTGTTTCGAGCCCAGTTAAGATACATTAGCAGCTTTTCATAAGCGCTTTTGAACAAAGCTGCTGTTTCTTCCTGTAAATTCTCAGGGATTTCCGCATATGGCTTAAAAGAGCCGCCAGAAAGCTTGTACTCTGCCAATGCTTTATCGCTTATGCCAAAGAACATGCCCCTTAAAACGGCGACTAGGAGAACCTGGTTTTCGGGATCCTGCAAAAACTTAAGAAGTATAACAAATTCTTTTAACTCTTCCACATCGGACAGTGAACTGCCCCCAGACATCTGTACCGGTATGCCGTATTTTTTCAGAGTCTTTGCATAGACTTCCATGCTGTCTTTATAACGCAAAATTATTAAAAAATCCCTGTATTCAGGTTTTTCGGAAAGGCCCTTTTCCTTTTCCGCATTTGTCCTTGCAAGTTTCAAGCCTTTATTATCCACTGCATTACGGATGATCCGCGCAATATAACCGGCATCCTGTTCCACTATTTCCTGTTTCTTTGTGAATTGCTCGGGTATGCTTATAACCCTTACCCCTGAATCAGTACCTTCGACATCGCCATTCACAGTGTTTACGGTGCTGAACGCCGCCTGGTACTGGCTTGCTTCATGTGGCAATATGTTTTCAAATACCTTGTTAAACCAAATCCCCATTGTATTCGTTGAGCGGAAATTTGATGTTAATTCTGCAACCTTCCCGCCTGTCTGCAAAAACAGTTGTTTTACCCTGTTGTATATATCGATATCAGCTCTTCTGAACCTGTATATGGACTGTTTTGGATCGCCTACAACAAAAAGTGAACCCGGATAAGGCACAAGTTTATGCCACTTTTTTTCATTCACATCCTGCCCGGTCAGAAGAAACATCAGTTCTGCCTGGATTGGGTCGGTATCCTGGAATTCATCTATCAAAAGGCACTTGTACTTGCTTTGAAAATACAAACGAACTTCGGGATGGTTTTTTAACATATCTACTGTTTTCATCAGCAAATCCTGAAAGTTAAGGCCAGATTGCCTGTTTTTTAACCGCTGGTAATATTCCTGGGCAGGCATCAGGAAATTCATTGCAATATAATGGCAATATTCCCTCCATTGCTTTAAAACCGGCCTTATTTCAGTTTGTGACAGACAGTTTACTTCATTCTGGATCTCCTTTGTTTTTTCGCTGTCACAGAGCCATTTCTTCAAAGTTGCCTTTTGTTCGGTTTCAAATTTCTCAAGCAGGTTCACCCTGTTTATTTCAATATCCATATCGTAATAACTGAGCATGCGTATAGCGGCCAGAATTCTTTTCTGTAGATTATCATATCCCTTTTCAGGTTCGGTTTTCGGAATATAATTTTTTGCTTTATACAAAACGGGTTTAAGCTTTCCAATAGCAGGCAAAAAGTCAGGCTTTTGCGCGCTTTCACGTACAATCTCCACATCGGGATATTCTGTAACGCGGTTGAAAATACTTTCAAGTTCTGAAGGGTTCAGCCCGATATCATTCAGCTGTGACAACCTTTCGGGGAAATTTTTCCTTACATCCAGCAAATATTGCTGCCAGGCCTGTTTATGCAAAAGCCTGTCGGTTATTTCATCTATCTCTTCAAAATCGGGATCAACGGCGCCTTCAACAGGTCTTTCCCGCAGTAATGAAGCGCAGAAGGAATGTATTGTGCCTATAAAGCATTTCTCCATATTGTTCAGCGCTTCTTTAAGCTTGTTTTTAAGCTCTGCATCCGATTCTTCACGACAGCGCTTCTCAATTCCGTTCTGGAAACGTTCTTTCAGCTCCTGGGCTGCTTTTCGGGTAAATGTAATTGCTGCTATATTTTCCACTTTGCATTTTCCCGAAGCAATCAGGCTCACCATACGATCTACCATGCTCGTGGTTTTTCCCGAACCTGCTCCCGCTTCAACAAGCATGTTTACATCAAGCTCGTTTTTAATTAATTCCCTAACGCTTATATCAGGAATAGTATTCTTATTCATAATCATTAAGCCCCCTTAATGCCTTCAGAGCTGCTACAGTATCATCATTTCTTTTAGCCCCTGTTACTTTCTGAAGCCTGTAAACACGGCACACCACCTGGTAGTCACACCACCGGCAGTCATCAGTATCCAGGGTTGCAGCAAATGTCCCCTGTTCCATTACATCAAAAAGGTTATTAAGCAGGCTTACCAGTTTTGATTTGTCACGCTGAACACGGATATAACGCCTGCCTTCTCCCTTTTTAGTGGGAAACAGGTATACCCCTTCTTTTACCCTCACATCTTTGGTATCGTTGTTTTTTCGGAGCAATACCTCACAGGCATATGCATATAGAGCATGCTGCAATTGCCTGCCTTGTTTAAAGAAGTCCCTGTCGCTGTAACCGTAAGTTCCTCCGGATTTATAATCCACTATTCTGTAAGTATTTTCATCCAGTCTGTCCACACGGTCTATTTTTCCGGACAAGAGTAATCTCCTTCCGGAGCCCAGAGGAATTTCTACCGGCGGATAACCTTCATCATCCAGTCCGAATGCAAGTTCAAATTCAACTGGTATTCCCCCGTCAAAGTTTTCTTCCTCTCCTGCAAGGAAAATGAGACAGGACTCTAGGATCTCCCTTTTTTCAATTTCAAACACTATTTCGTTGGGCGGCGGGATCTGGTTTTTTATTTCCTGAATTGCTGCTCCGGCAATTTCAAGGATAACCGGGCTGTGCTTTTCCCTGCTTGGTTTTTCATCCTTTTCGGAAATGGTTTTATAAAACCGCTCGAATATAGTATGGTACAATGATCCTTTTTGAAAAGGATCAAGCCATGTTTCCGGGTCATAGACCAGTTCATCGGGAAGCGACACATTGAGAACATAACGCAGGAAATACCGGTACGGGCATTTTGCGAGAAGCTCCAGCCGGCTTGCCGAAAATGCCTCGTTTTCTTTTATTATATCCAGATTTCCAACATATCCGTCATAGCAGGTGAATTTGTCACTGCCCTGATTGTCCCATGCATCCTTTCCGTGCTTAAGATTTGGGTAACACTCTATAACAGATTTAATTATATCGCCCGCCAAAGCTCCCTTATAATATTTATTAAGCCAGAAATATGTCGCATCAAGGGCATTATCAGAAATATAGCCTTCTGTTGCAGTAAAATAGCTCTTTAAATCCGAATAATCAGCCGAGACGTTCCCGCTAATCATCCTGTAAACCTGCAGGATAAACGAAGACGGTATTTTATCCCGGTTTTCAGATGGGTCAAAGGATGAATAGATGAGCGTTATATTTCCTCTAACGCCCGATATCAGTTCAACAAGACCGTACAGCCTTTCATTCGGTTTTTCTCTATTTTGAATTATATGCTCCGATATTTTTTTCTTTTCCACATCAAGCAGAACAGGATCTTCACCGATTTTTCCCGGGAACCTGTCTGCATCAAGGCCGATAAAATAGTGATGCCGCCTGTTGATATATAAACCATTATCAAAATCGGTAATGTGGATATGCCCCTTTTCGGGCCCCGATACTCCTATTCGTATATTCTGTACATTACTTTCCAAAATACGCAGTCCTTCGTCCATCTCAACAGAAAGATCGGCTGAAATCCGGTCAAGGTTTTCAGAAATTGCATCTTTTGCGGCTTTATCGAGAGGACTTTTTACCTGTGCAAATGCATTAATAAAATCCGAAATTCCTTTTGCAAGTCTGCCCAGTGAAACCATCCGTCCAGGCGGGTCAGGGATCATATTCAGTATGGCTTCTATAAACTTTCTCACAGATAAAAGTGTTTTTATCCTGTTTTGATTTTTTTCGCCGCCCGCATTGTTTTCAATTTGCAGATAAGCCAATTTTTCATCAAGGACGGGAAGATAGCGCTCCCTTCCCCATCCGATACCAGATGCTCTAAGGGTATTCGCGGCCTGAAATGCCGTTATGGTTTCACCGTCTTCCCCGGGTATCTCAATAAGACCCTGGTATAACATTTTTGTTAAATATGAAACCTGATAATTTGAACCTATCCATTGGATTACTGCGGTAAAAGCCTTTCCTGCCCTTGTATTTCCAACGTTTATACCATATCCGAATGAAACAGGTATATCAAGCTGTTCTGCTTTTTGATACAGCAACTGGGCGTATGGCTCCACTGACGCAGTATATATGCATACATTGTCGAAGGGTACTTCTTTTGATATAATGTCCCGCAATACAGCTTCAACTTCATTGCTTTCACCATATGCTTCCACTAAACGTATATGGCTTAAGTCATCATCATTTCTGTTTTCATCAGGAGAAAAGAGATTAATAAAAGGGGAGGAGACGGTTTTTTCAGGATATTTTACGCAGTAATAAGAATTCGGTACACTGATTCCATTCAGCTGTTCATCATATATTACCTGTATTGAACCGAATTTTTCATTAATCAGTTTCTTTTCAATCAACCGGAGTTTAATGCTGTTTGGAACAATTAACAGTGCATCTTCTTCTCTTGTTCCGCTGCACCTTAAAATCTTCTGAATAAGCCCGGGATAATCAGTCAGACCCTGGTTTTTCAGCATTAAGTCATATTCATTAATTATCTTCCTGATATCCCGGCCCTTCCCGGGGCACACAAAACTTGTCTCACTGAGTTCTTCAGAGCTTAAGCCGGCATACCTGATTTCCATAACGGCATTCCATATAATATCCGATAACGAAGGTGTTGCCTGTATATCGGTAAAGTACTCAAATTTATTATTCTGCCGCATACTGTAAATGACTGAGAACATCAGCTGCCGTGACAAGTTGTCGTCGGCAAGGATTTCATTATTTCCGCCCAGCAGCGGCATGCCCAGTTCATATGCAATGCTTTTGATTGTTTCAATCCTTAAATTGAATACCGGGATCTTTGCCGCGAGGGATGATAAAATGTTCTGCCCGATGGCATACGAAGGCAGAAGAAGTATTTTTGTCTTCAAACTATTATTTGTGCATATATTTGCTAAAGCGTCTATCATTACTTATAACCCCTGTTTTTTAAAAATGGTTTTTGGGAAAGCGAAGAATTTGCAGCCTTACAACTGTTGCGGAAAAATGGGTGTACGCCCCCTTTTTTTATATTACTATAAAAAAAGAATTTTGTGGAGAAAGAACAGTTATTGCTTCGATAAATGTAATCTGCCTGAAAGTCAGGATAAAGCTTTTTGTTTTATCATTTCCCCGGATAAAAACTGGATAAATGCTATAAAAAGACGGGCAACTGAATAGAAGTATATTTAAACAGTTGGCGAAGGAAGTCAGGCCAAAGAAGTATTTATATAATATGCCGGTTGAAATTAAGACTATGGCCATGCATATCAGCAGGAGGCAAAATTTCAATAAATTGGAAATTGAGTACTCTGCATCAGGAAATCAAAGTAGTAAAACTTCCTGTGCATTTTAAAATTGCCCCCCTGTAAAATGTCATGGCCATAGCCTGCTACTTGCGAATAATTATGTCTACAAATTGCCTGCCATACTGTCCACATTTAAGCTCCGCATGCTCAGCGGAACATATTCCCTGCGGGGCGCTATGCTCTTGTAAGCAGGTCTTATAATTTTCCCCTTGTTCACCAGTTCTTCTATCCTGTGAGCACTCCAGCCTACAATCCGTGCTACCGCAAAAAGCGGTGTAAACAACTCTTCAGGGATATTTAGCGCTTTATAAACAAAGCCTGAATAGAAATCCACATTAATGCTGACGCCTTTATAAATCTTTCTTTTTTCTGCAATAACCTCAGGTGCCAGGCGTTCCACCTTTTCATACAGCCTGAATTCATCCTCATAGCCTTTTTCTTTTGCAAGCTCCCTGGCATACTCTTTTAAAATCTCGGCTCTTGGATCGGATACCGAATATACCGCGTGTCCCACACCATATATTAATCCGCTTCGGTCAAAAGCTTCACCGTTCAGCAGTCTATTAAGATAATCCCGTATCTGGCCTTCATCCTCCCAATCGTTAACATTCCGTTTCAGATCATCAAACATCTGCGTTACCTTTACATTTGCACCTCCATGCCTTGGCCCTTTCAGGGAGCAGATTGACGATGCTATTGCCGAGTAAGTGTCCGTTCCTGTTGAAGTAATAACATGGGTGGCAAAGGTGGAGTTGTTTCCTCCCCCATGCTCAGCGTGTAAAACCAAGGCCAGGTCCAGCAAAACGGCTTCGAGATGAGAGAATCTGGAATCAGGCCTTAAAAGATGAAGGATATTTTCAGCTGTAGAATACCTTCGCTTTGGAGCATGAATAACCAAACTCTTATTCTGATAGTAATGAGCCAATACCTGATATCCATAAACAGCCAGCAATGGAATCTGGGCAATAAGCTGCAGGCACTGCCTTATAACATTGCTTATCGATATGTCGTCTGCCTGCTCGTCATAGGTATATAATGCCAATATACTTCTGGACAGGATGTTCATTACATCCCTGCTGGGAAGTTTCATAACGGCATCTTCCGTAAAAGATGGGGGCAGCTTTCGGTATTCTGACAATAATGATTTAAACTCATTTAACTCGTTTATGTCCGGCAGTTCTCCAAACAGCAACAAATATGTTACTTCCTCAAAGCCAAACCTGCCTTCTGACATAAACCCGTTTACGATGTCTTTTATGTTCATTCCTCTGTAAATTAATTCGCCAGGACCGGGAACTGTCTCTCCCTTTTCATTAACATACGAAGCATTAACCTCGCCAATTTCTGTAAGTCCTGCTAAAACGCCCTTTCCGGAGATGTCTCTTAAACCTCTTTTCACATCGTACTTAATATAGAGTTCAGGGTCAATCCTATTGCATTTCTCAGCCATTAAAGCATACTCTTTCATCAGTGAACTCTTTCTTTTCTTAATCCCTTCCATACGGCACCTCCTAAACTATTTTGTTTTAAAGTCAATATATGTGATTTATTCCAGAAATTATCGAGGTGGTTATAAAAAAACCATGGAGTATATCCATGGTTAATATGCTATACCCCTCTTTCACGGCCTACGAGGTTAGCTGCCGGGCTCGGACTGAAAGAGTTATCCTATCCATAATGGAATTCGCCCCTTAAATTGGTTCCCCCGCTTCACAAACGTGAATTAAGCCTATATGACTTTAAAAATATCCACTTTAGATTATACAATATCCTCTGTCATTTGTCAAACTAAAATTGCCTTGTATGGTGTACAGAAAGAAACAGAAGGGGTTAGGCAGTTGCAAGCCCGCCAAACCCCATTTAGCAATATGGACTTATTATATTCAAGAACGGCTAAATTGGTTTTTAAATTCACTTTTCAGAAGACAAAAGCGATATTATGTCCTGTTTCTTAAGAATTTCGCATAGGGCTGTGACATGAACAGGCTTTAAATCATCATCAATGGTAGGTATTTTATATCTTTTATTGTTTATGAAGCCTCTTCCCAGGATACCTATATTTTTGATTACCTCATCCAGGTCCCTGAAGATTCTCCGTTTTACATATGTATTAATATTAAATGACATAAGCGCCTTCTCAAACTTTTCCTTAGTTAAATCAATTTTCTCCATGAGCGTATTCTGCTCAGTGCTCATATAAACACTTAATTGATCCTCTGGCCTAATTTTCAGACCCGTAAGTTCTAATACAGATTTTTTATCGTTGTACGAGAAACTTGTAATTTGTTCTTCTCCATTGATTGTCACCCGGATGCAATCGGGTTTTTTAATGCTCTTAAATACCAGATCATACTCTCGTTGCCCGGGAATAAGCCCGGTATCTCCTGTGGCAGGGTTAATATCAAATACAAGACTGTTTCCAAGCCATTTCAGGGCAAACTCGGTATTGCAGTAATGCCCGTGCTTATACAATTGTGTGCTGCCATCATCCTCATACAAGCAGAATTTGTTATCTCTTCCAGGGAAAATAATGATGGTCATTTTTTCCGGGTTGTTAACACCACCCCATTCTGATCTTTCCCCGAGAGGTATTATTGCACCGGCTTTTGCAAATACCGGTATATCCCTTAAAGTACCGTAAACAGCACGCCTGAAGCCGCCTTCATTGTATTCACCGGTACAGAAATCAAACCAGTCGCCTTCAGGAAGCCAGACAACTTGCCTTGCCAGTCCGGTATCCTTATCGGTCGGGGAAACAAAAGGTGAAACTATCATTTCACTTCCGAAATAATACTGTTTTGTACACTGATATGCTATATCTTCATCGGGGTGATTGTAATACATTGGCATTACAACAGGCAAACCTTCATTGCTGTATTTCCACGCCATTGTATATAAATAAGGTATAAGCATATGTCGAAACTGCATGGCGTCCCTTGTAATGTTAAATACTTCTTCATCATACTGCCACGGAAGCCTTCGATGGAAAGGATTCTTGTTGCTGTGCAGTCTGAAAACGGGGCTAAATACTCCGAACTGAACCCATCTTGTATAGAGTTCCCGGTCCTCCACCCCTCCCATATGTCCTCCTATGTCATGGCTCCACCATCCGTATCCTACATTGGCGGCCGTTAATGTAAAATAGGGCTGGAAAGCCAGTGACTCCCAACTGACAATTGTATCGCCTGAAAATCCAATAGGATATCTATGGTTCCCTAAACCCCCCCACCGTGAAAAAACAAACGGGCGTTTATTTTCTGTTCTGCCTAAATCAAAAAAGTGCAAGTGGTTTAAAAACCAAAGCGGATCCAGGCCTTTTACTTTGGTCTCGGTTCCCTGCTGCCAGTCCATCCACCAGAAATCAATCCCCTGTTCTTCCAAAGGATGATGCAATATTTCAAAATATGCTTCAATGAATTTAGGATCGGTTATATCAAATTCCACGCTTTTTTTAGCAGACGGATCCAGCCCCATGAATCTTGCCATTTCCTCATAAGCTTCCTCATGGGGGCGAACCCCGTCTGCCGGATGCAGGTTAAGTGACGTTTTCAGGCCTTGGTTATGTAGCCATTCTATTAGTTGTTCCGGGTCCGGAAACAGCTCCCTGTTCCATGTATAACCCGTCCATCCGCTGTATGGAAGATCCCTCACAATATGCCAATCCATATCTATAACACATACCGACAGGGGAACTTTTTTCTCCCTGAACTCAAGCATAAGTTCTTTTAGCTCAGCCTGGCTGTATTCCCAGTATCTGCTCCACCAGTTCCCCAGCGCCCACCTGGGGATTAGAGGCACATTGCCTGCAACCTGAAAATAATCACGCATGCACTTTTTGTAGTCATGCCCATACCCAAAAAAGTACAAATCCCTATACATGCTGTTATCAATCGTTTCTCTGCTTACAAGCATGTATTCTTCACTGAAAACAAGGCTCTTTGTGTCATCAACCAGGCTCCAGCCTGCCCTTGAAATCAGGCCCATATCCAGTTCAATCATTCCGTCTGCCCTGTCAAAACCAACCATTGTACAAACTTCATAAACCTTATACCTGGGATTCTGTAACAATATTTTTGCATTTTCTATCCGAACCTTAGTCAGGAAGTTTAAAAATGTAGTCTTGTAATACTTCCGGAACAGCCGGCTCAAATGGCCGGGGCTGATATAAAAACGCTCTGCAACACTTTCAAGGGATAAATCATTGAAAAAATTTCTTTTTATATAGGCTGCAATTCTGTCTATGAGCACACCGCCATCACTAATACCTTCAGAATTAAGAAACATACATAGATTCTTAATAAAATCCTTTACAATGCGGAATGTATCATTCACGTCTTTAGAATTTATTATATTTTCGTAAGCCTTTTGCATATCTATATGACCGGTCAGTAAATCCCGTCCACAGCAAAATATCGCATAATTAATCAATTCTATGGCAATGCCCTTTGCATATGATAATGTTTTATCCAGGCATTTCTGAAAGACATCATCAATATCTCTCATAAGCGCCTGTGAATCAGTATTTTGTATATGCTCCTTGAAATTTGGATTCAGCAGCTTCATCAGACCTTCTTTATCGGTATCTTCAACGGGCAGCATATTCTGCTTCTCGGCATCACATTGTTCCAGAGCTTCAAGATACATATTTTTCAGATTTTCTATTTTCCTGTCGGTGCGGGAACAACCAAAGGCAGTATCGAACGGTGTAATCTCCTTTAAGTGCAATCTTAAATCATGTATCAGATTCTCTACGGTTTGTGAAAAATATTCATAGGAAATATGGCTGCAGTTTGTACTGAAATACAGAAGGATTTTATCTTTTTCATACTGTACAAGCACATCAATACTTTTGTCAAATTCAGTTGTTTTTAAGAGCTCCTCTATATATTTTATATATTGAACAATATAATCTTTCTTGTTAATTAAATCTTTTGAGTAATTATATATTTGAATAATGACTATTTTATGCAGGTATTTGCTTTTGCAGGTATCTTCCAATGCATTTTTTATCCTGTTTGGATCAGAAATGCGGTCAAATATTAAACTGTCAATAAGAGCCTGCCTGTTACTTTGTTCTATTATGGCTTTTGACTTATTAAAAAGAATATCTAACCTGTTTTGCTCATCTATACTCTTTGCTGCTTTTTTAATGGATTCTTCCAGTTCATCCAGTTTGGTTGGTTTCAGAAGATACTCGGTTACTCCGAAGCGCATTGCATTCTGGGCATATTTGAAATCATCGTACCCCGAAAGAATAATTACATAAATACCCCTTTTATTGTTATAAATCCATTCTGCCAGCTCCAGGCCGCTCATGCCTGGCATTTTAATGTCGGTAATTACTATATCAATCCCGTTTGCCTTTATTATTTCTATTGCCTCAAGTCCATTTCTGGCTAAAATCGGCCTGTGGCATTTCAGCTTGTCCCAGTTGACGCCTTCAGCCAAGCCTTCAAGGATGAGCGTTTCATCATCTACAACAAGAACTTTAAGCATTACCGATTACCATCCTTCAGCCATTATCCATGTAAAATTACACATGATATATACGGGTATTCATAAATCAGGAAAATCCGAATCGATAAGTTTAATATCAGCCTGGTTATAGACAAATATTTACCAGCATGTCTTATTTTATTATATCATACCGCCAATGTTATGCAATTAGCACATTGGTGATTTACACAAATTTGATCTATCTGTAAGCTAATTTTTATTATAAATTATCAATCAACAGATATCTGCTTACAGGACTAATACGATTTATCGCTGATTGCATAACCAGGGAAGCAAAAAGGAAAATGAATAAATACCTGCTGCTTTAATCAGAACGGCAGGCTTTCCTATGTTAAAAAAGATGCCATCCTGTATATTCCAACGCGCTGATGTCATTAACAGGACAGCACCTTCTTTATGCTTTATATCATCCGGTACGATATACTTCCCTTCAATAGCTTTTATCCCGGCATGATCTCATCTTACGGGAACAAAATACATGAAATGTGATTAGCTGCACAATTTCACTTAACCCTACCCTTTAAAAATTCATAACTTTGCTTCAGACTGTCAAACGGATCTCCCAGGCAGGTGTCCTGCTCAATGGCAATCCATTCTATACCAGTTTCACTGCAAGCCTGAATGATAGAGTCCCATTCCAGATTTCCGTTTCCGATTTCGGCAAAAATCTGCTGATCATTAAGAATAGCCATGTCTTTGAAATGAATAACACCCATGCGCCCTTTAAGCTTGTGTATCCACCTGACAGGATCGGCTCCTCCGGACTGAACCCAGTATGTATCCAAAAGGAACCAGAAATTCTCAGGGCCTGTTTCATCCATAAGTATCTCCAGACCCAGTTTTCCGTTAAATTTTTCAAATTCAAACCTATGATTATGGTACACAAACTGAAGGCCGTTCTTTTTAAGTTCCGCACCAATCTTGTCAAATTCTTTTGCGAACCGGTAAAAGCCTTCTTCATTGCGGAATTCGGGAGGCATTGACCCAATTCCCACGTAGGGGCACTGGTACAATTGATGTTCTTTTATTACATTTTCCAGGTCTTCCCTGAACCGTTTGTATGGTATGTGAGTTGCACAAATGGATAAGCCAAGCTCATCAGTTATTCTTTTCAGTTCTTTTGGCTCAATAGGGCCTATTCCTGAAACCTGAACCGACGTATAGCCTATGTCCCTCACTTTTTTAAGGGAGGCCCGGATATCTTCAGGTGTCTTCATGAATTCACGCACAGTATATAATTGGGCGGCAAGAATCATAATTGCTACTCCTCCTATTTCTCAACCCGTAATGTCAAGATTTCATCCCGATTTCGGGCGGGATAAACCTTAATATCAATTTTAACCATTATTTTCATAGCTTTCATTGCAAATATTATCGGAAACATTGAAATTATCAAACTTTTAAAAAATAACCATTAACCTTTTATACAGGTTATAACTGAGGCAGAGAATGGATATGCGGCTTCCGGTTAAAATATATGGTTACTGATTCATTATTTTAACAATCAGGTCGGCAAAATTTTTATCCCCCACTATAAGAGCGTAGTTCAGAAAAACTACTTCCTGGATGCCATTATCCTGTACCAGCTTAAAGATATTCTTTCCGTACTGCCTGGGATCCACTACATATATTTCCTCGTAGTGTGGCAGTAAAAAGGGTACCATTGCATTTCCATAAGAATCCTTTATAACAAGGATTTTTTTGCCGTTTTGAACATCAGTTTTTATTACCCCCAATGGCCTGTCGCCACTTATGAAAACCCGGTATTTATTTTTCTGCGTGGCATGGTTCATGTCAATGACCTTAAGCTTTACAGGCCCTTCATACCAAACATTGTACTCACTGTTCACGAATGGTTTATATACAGTGATGGTATCCGGATGTTTCCTGAGGGTACTGCTTGATGTCATGTCATAAAGTGAGCCAAGATAGTTTTCTATATCCTCGGTTTCGTACTTATCCAGCGGAACTGCTTCAAATCCGGCGGTCTCTGCAAAAGCAACATAGGCATAATATGCCCCCAAAGCCGTCCAGTGGTGGTCTGTCCTAAAATACAGGTATTCACCTTTATGTTCCTTTAGTTTTGCATACGCATCAACCGGAACCACACCGTTAAGCCTGCCATAAACACGGTCAATTGCATCTTTTTGCGGATCCGATAAGCTTTTATATTTTTCATTATCAATAAATTCAATACTTGTGGGAGCAAGAAGGGAATATACCTTTATCTCTTCCCCTGCCCGTTCTTTAAAATTGTTTAACGTATCCGCATAATAGGCTTCAGCATCGGTATATGCTTTAAACAACTGCATCGCACTGTTGTTATAAATAAGTATCTTCCCTACTTTACGGCCATTGTCATCTTTTTCTTCTGAAGGGGTCGGAGAGGGTTCTGATTTTTGCTCAGGTACCGTTGTTGGTTCGCTCACAGGCAAATCTGCAGTCTCTGGGGTAATTTCCTGATCATCCGTTTCCCCGGTTCCGGGTGCAGGTGTTATATCATCCTCTATTGAGGCTCCTTCAGAAGGCATGGTTTCCACAGATCCGCCGGCAGGTTCAGTCTTCATTTCTTCACCGGATACACTAATATCCGGTATACTGTTATGTTCTTCAGCATCGTTGAAACCACCCTGTACAATAACGGTTGTACCGCCATTACCGGGCAGGCCCTTCAGATCCTTTACCGCACTGCTGATACGGACAAAAGAATCCCTCCAGACAAACTGATCTGAAAAATATATATCTATTTTTTTAAAATAATCTCCCGAGAAAAGAGCCTGCACTGAGAATTCCGGAAATTGTTCCAGAGTCCTGTTTTCGTACTCAGAAACCAGCCTGTCTTCGGCAAATATGTTTATAATCCCTATACCTATCAGACATGTAAAAAACAAAACCAAATTAATGTACTTGCTTTTCATCTCAAACTCTCCCATGGCTAAAACCTGAAGTATAAAAATGGATTATAGGTTTTTCCCACCAGGAAGGCAGTACACAGAAGAATAAGTATTATATTCAGCGCAGGCTGGCATATATCAAATACCAGTTCTCTGTACTTCCAATCCTTTATCCTATCCTTTATCCATTTTTGAAGTACCGGAACAATTGGCGTACAACCTAGTGAAGCAATTATAAAAAATATACCGTTATTAAGAATAGCCATAGAATCCTGTACCGAGTAAAATCCGCTTCCGCCGATACCGAACATTACTCCGATGTAACCAATAGCCTTGCTCATGTCGGTGAAATAGAAAAATACCCATGCCACAATCACTGTTATCAGAAGATAAATATGGGATATAAAAGCAGGTATTTTATTCAGTATTTTTGATAACCCCTTTTTTTCCAATATAATTATTAATCCATAGAACAAACCCCAAATTATGAAGTTCCAGCTTGCTCCATGCCATAGTCCGGTCAAAAGCCAGACAACCAAGAGGTTACGTATATGGTGGCTACGGTTCCCGCCCATAGGTATGTATACATAATCGCGGAAAAACGTACCAAGCGAGATATGCCACCTTCTCCAAAACTCGGTAACTGTTTTTGATATGTACGGGTAATTGAAGTTTTCCTTGTAATGAAAACCAATTATTTTCCCCATTCCTATTGCCATGTCCGAATATCCTGAAAAGTCGAAGTAGATTTGAAATGAGTACAGTATAATCCCTATCCACGCGCCTACAGTTGAAAGCTGCTTTAGGTCTCCGTTCAGAAATGGCTCTGCTATTTCGCCGGCTGTATTTGCTATCAGGACTTTTTTCCCCAGACCCGCCACAAACCTGTTTATCCCGCTATGTATCTCCGAAAGGTTTGTATGGCGTTCATCAATCTCCTGTGCAATATCGCTGTATCTTACTATCGGACCTGCCACCAGCTGATGGAATAACGAAACAAACAGCAGAAATTTGACAAAAGAGGGTTGAGCCCTTGTATCATTACGATAGACATCAATTACATATGAAAGTGTTTGAAAGGTGTAAAAGGAAATCCCGATAGGAAGGTGGAAATCATTTAAAGGGATATTGGTACCAAATAAGGCATTTATGTTTTGAGATACGAAATCGGAATATTTAAAAAAGCCAAGCAGCGACAGATTCAATACTAATGATGATATCAGCGCTGCTTTTGCTTTCCATGTTCCCCGGTTTTTTTCTATAATAAGCCCATGGGCATAGTCAATGGCTGCACTGAAAATTAACAGAATAACCCAGACCGGTTCACCCCAGGCATAGAAAATAAGAGAAAAGACCACTAAAACCATATTCCTGTATTTAAGGTTTTTACACAGGAAATAGAATACGAAATTTAAAGGCAGGAACAGATAAAGAAAAATCAAGCTTGAAAATACCAATACAACACCACCGTTCCATCAGTCGCTTAACTGAAAATAACATAGGCCGCTGTTATTTGTCAATATTGGCAGCCGGCTGATGTAATATTTAGTAACAAACAATTCACAATCAGTTAAGAAATTTATAACCTCTTTCTGATATAATTAAAATGTATTGTCTTTTATAAGCAAATGAAAAAGAGGTAGATTTCATTGTATTTATATCAAAATGTATTGGTATGTGTCACAAAGCAAAAGACATGTGAAAGGCTAATAAAAGCTGCATCAAAACTTAAATCAAAAGACGGTAATCTCCATGTCCTGCACGTAGCCAAGGATTCCTGGAATATACTGGACAACAGCAGGGAAAGTGAAGCTCTTGAATATCTGTTTAAAGTTTCAAAGGAACATAATGCTGATATGACAATGTTAAGATCAGATAATATATCCAAAACCATCGCAGATTTCGCAAAAAACAACCAGATTGATCTGGTAGTGCTTGGCCAGTCGAATAATGAACAGGAGAATAAATTTTACAAGCAGCTTTGTACTCTTTTAAAAGATGAAATAACCATAGAGGTGATATCATAAGCGGAAAAGGACTGTATTGCAGGTACAGTCCTTTTATTTTCCTAAAACATTTATTCCTCTTTTTCTGTTTTTGATTTTCTGGGCGGAAGCTTTGAAAAGACTCTTCCTATTGCCTCCATTGCCCTGTCCATCTGCTCTTTTGTATGGGTTGCCGTGTAGCTGGTTCTAATCAGGCATTGTCCGGGCGGTACTGCAGGAACGATAACCGGATTTACATAAACTCCTTCTTCAAAAAGCATCTTTGTTGCAAGAAATGTCCTTTCTGTATCATATGTCATTATCGGTATTATCGGAGTTACTGATTCCAAAATAGGAATTCCCATTTTTTTAAGCCCTTGCCTCATATAGTCGGCAATACTCAACAGGTTCTTCATTCTCCATGGCTCCTGCTCAATGATTTCAAGGGCCTTTAATGCTGCCGCGGCATTTGCAGGCGGCATTGATGCACTGAAAATAAACGGACGGGAAGTATGCTTAATATAATGTACTACTTCTTCACTTGCAGCCACAAAACCACCCAGGCTTGCCAGCGACTTGCTGAAAGTTCCCATGATTATGTCTACCTTATCTTCAAGGCCGAAATATTCCGCGGTTCCACGTCCATGTTCTCCAATAACGCCAAGCCCATGGGCGTCATCAACCATAACCCTTGCGCCATATTTCTCGGCAAGCTCAACTATCTCGGGGAGTTTACATATATCCCCGCCCATGCTGAACACACCGTCGGTTACAATCAAAATACCCTTGTTTTCGGGGATTTCGCTCAACACCCGTTCCAAGTCTTCCATATCGCTGTGTTCATACCGAACCATTTTTGCATAACTTAAACGACATGCATCATATATACTTGCATGATTTTCCTTATCACATACTATATAATCATTTCTACCTGCAATTGCAGAGATGATTCCAAGATTACTCTGAAAACCCGTACTGAAAGTAATTGCTGCTTCTTTGTTAAGGAATTTTGCCAGCCTTTCCTCCAATTCCATATGTAGTTTCAGAGTTCCATTCAAAAAACGTGACCCGGAACAGCCGGTACCATATTTAAGCAAAGCCTCTTTCGCTGCCTCTATTACACGGTTGTCAGATGTAAGCCCCTGGTAATTATTCGATCCAATCATAATAATATGGTGGCCTTCCATAACTACTTCTGTATCCTGGCCGGTCTCAAGGTAGTGGAAATAAGGATAAATCCCTGCTGCCATAGCTTCTTTTGCTGTTGTGTAGTCATAGCATTTCTGAAACAGGTCCATACCAACATCTCCTTGTCTTTTATGAATCTGGCGATTCAACGAATAAAATATATATTATCACTAGGTCATAATACCTAAAATGAAGTAATACAAAAATATTGTATCATACTTTTTTAAAATATCCACATATTTTTGATTTTTTCAAATGTTTGTATTAGAATTGATTTGATATGGAAAATATAAAGGGGGCTTGATTATGCGGCAAAGCAATAAAGTCGTTCTTGTCACCGGGGCTTCTTCGGGCCTTGGACTTGCAGTTGCAAACCACTTGGGAAATATAGGGCATACTGTATATGCCGGTGCAAGATCATTCAGTAATAATGGGAATTCGGAGCAAAAAAGCCCTAAAAAGGTCTACCTGGATGTAACAAATGAAGAATCGGTTAATGAAGTGGTTCAAAACATTATTAAAACCGAAGGAAGGATAGATGTTCTTGTAAATTGTGCCGCCACGCTGGTTCTGGGTTCTGTTGAGGATATTTCGCTTGCCGAATTTGAGCAGGTTATAAATACAAACCTGATTGGAACTGTAAGGATGTGCAAGGCAGTATTGCCATATATGAGGGACAGAAAGAACGGGCTTATTATTAATTTCAGTTCTATTATGGGCCTTCTGGCAATACCGTTTCAATGTGCTTACAGCGCCTCGAAGTTTGCAATTGAAGGTTTTTCCGAAGCTTTAAGCCTTGAAACAAGGGATTTCGGTATTAAAGTTGTGATTATTGAACCCACGGATCATAAATCGGGTTCCCAGAAATACAGGCCTCATGCAAAAGGGGCCCTGTCTGAAAGCTCACCTTACAGGGATTCGTTCCTAAGGGTTACTGAGAAAATTGAATATGACGAATCCCATGGAAGCGAGCCCGATACATTGGCCGCGGTTGTAGGCAGGATTATAGACAGCGGAAATCCGAAGCTCAGGTATAAAGTCGGGAAATTCGATCAGAAGCTTTCTGTTGCAGCCAAACGAATATTGCCCGGCAGGGTGTTTGAATCGGTTATTTACTCATATTACAACAGGGGTAAATAGAAAGGCTTAAATCTAAAGACAATACAATGAGTGGTATGGAAAATACAAATGAAAAACATGGAACACAAATACGCAAAATTATATAAAAGAGCATGGAAAAAACTAAATAAAGCAACTCCTCTCAGGTATGACTGCGGAAAGCTCTGCGATAAGCGATGCTGTTCGGGCACTGACAATGACGGAATGCTGCTGTTTCCGGGTGAAGAGCACTTATATCTCAACAAGGATTGGTGCCTGGTTAAAGAAACCGGTATTACTTTATCCGACGGCTATATAATAAAGCTTTTGGTATGTAAAGGGACTTGTCCACGCGAGGAACGCCCGTTATCATGCAGGATATTTCCCGTAATCCCATATTTGAATGAGCATAACATGGTGGATTTCAGGCTGGATCCGAGAAGCTTTCCAATTTGCCCTGTTTCTGCAAAGCCTGAAGAACACCCATTGGAGAGTAAATTTATAAACAGTTTGTACAGGGCTTTTCCACTGCTTCTGGATGATGACAGAGTTGTGGAATTTATAAAATTATTATCCGGCATATACGATGATATTGTAGATATATGGGAAAAATATGCAAGCAATTAGCCTGTATTAATCCATGCAATGTGCTATATTAATGTAAAATAAAACAGAAATCGGGATTGTGATATGTCAAAAAAAATATTTTTCATAACTCTGGTGCTTGCGTTGGTTATTACATTGGGCCTGATGTACTTAAAAACCCGAGAAACACTTGCTGTTTACTCTGAGCCGGGCGAACCGGAGATTATAATAAATGAAGTAATGTCAAGTAATACATCAACTTTGATTGATTTTGAAGGCGACACACCCGATTGGATTGAACTTGAAAACTTAGGTGATGCTGCTGTAAACCTTGAAGGGTATGCACTTTCGGATGACCCGTCCGATCCGGGAAAATGGATTTTCCCTCCGGTAGAAATACCTCCTAACGGTTTCCTTGTTGTTTTTGCATCAGGAAAAAATACAATAACTCATAATCAGGTACATACTAACTTTAAAATCAGTTCAAAAGGCGAAAATATCATTTTAAGCGATCCTTACGGCAATTGTATTCAGCAGGTTGAAATACCCGAATGCGGCGACAATGTTTCTTTCGGCAGAAGCTGCGACAACCCTGGCGCATGGGATACATTTCAGCATCCTTCACCGGGCTTTCCAAATTCTGATGAAGGCGCTGGAGCCTTTGAAGAAAGTATGCTGACGGAATATTCCCCTATTTGCATAAGTGAAGTCATGGCCGAGAATATATCACTATTGCAGGACGAAGACGGTGATTATCCTGACTGGATAGAGATATACAACAGAAGCGTAAGTGACGTGGATCTTTCGGATTATTTTCTGTCAGATAATGAAAATGACCTGTTTCAGTGGCAGTTCCCCGAAAAAACAATAAAGCCGGGAGAATATCTGGTTGTCTTCTGTTCTGGCAAAAACAGGCGGAATCCCGATGGAAACTTACATACCAACTTCAAAATAAATAAAAGCAGGGAAACAGTCCTTTTAACAGAGCATTCGGGCAAAATTTGCGATTCAGTGGTTATTCATAACCTTCCCGATGACTCATCCTATGCCCGGGAAACGCCTGATACTTGGGTGGAGACGAATAAGCCCACTCCCGGATATCCAAACACGGAAGAAGGTTATAAATTATTTTCTGAAGCAAAGTACAGCTCTAACACCTTTTTCATCTGTGAGGCCATGTCGAGAAATGAAACAACACTGTCAGATGAAGACGGGAATTTTAATGACTGGATTGAAATTAAAAATATTACCGGTAAAGTGCAGGACCTTGGAGGGTATGCCCTTTCAGACAACAGTAACAATATTTCCAAATGGATTTTCCCTTCCTTTCCGGTTCAGCCCGGAGAATCGGTTATAGTATTCTTATCTCCCGATTATACCGGCAAAAAAGGCTCTGTCTTTTTGCATGCCAACTTCGGCCTGAATGGAAAAGGTGATGTGCTTTACTTTTCCGATACGGAAGGAAATATTATACAGAGAATGGATATTCCTGAATTGACATCCGACATATCGTATGGTTTCCCGGACGGCGGTTATGAACCTTTTTTGTTTTCAAATCCCACCCCTGGAATGCCAAACGACGAAAAAAGCCTGGCAGTTGCTTATTGTTTAAGCCCGGTTTTTTCCGAACAAGGAGGTTTTTATACCTCTCCCCTTTCATTGTCAATAAACTCTCCTGAAGATGGCACAATAATATACTATACCACCGACGGTTCAATACCGGGTCCTGGCTCAAATGTATACACAAAGCCTATTAATATCGAGTCAACATCGGTTATCAGGGCCCGCGCTTATAAAGAAGGGTACCTTCCGAGCCAGGTTGTAACAAGTACTTACTTTTTTGAGCCAATGAACGGTTTTGCCACAATATCAATAACCACAGATCCTGAAAATCTGTGGGATGAGGATACAGGAATTTATGTTATGGGAAAACATGCTGAATCCGAATATCCGTATAAAGGGGCCAATTTCTGGCAGGATTGGGAAAAGCCTGCCCATATAGAATTCTATGAGGCAGACGGAAGCCTTGCTTTCAGTATGGATGCAGGTATTTCAATTCATGGAGGATATACCCGTGGAGCAGACCAAAAGTCTTTTGCAATTGAAGCAAGAAAAAAGTACGGGGATGAATATATTAATTACCGGGTCTTCCCCGAAAAGAGTTTAACCAAATACCAGTCCATAATATTAAGGAATTCAGGTCAGGATAACGGCAACACAAAAATCAGGGATGTGCTTATCTCTCAGTTAATGAAAGAAACCGGCATTGACTACCAGGCCTATCGCCCTGCAGTATTATATTTAAACGGTGATTACTGGGGGCTATATACACTCAGGGAATCAACCGACAAATATTTTCTTTCATTTAACAATCACCTGCCCAATCCTGATAACCTGGACATAATAGAAGGCAATAACATTGTTCATCAGGGGGATTATTCCCAGTACAAATCGGTTCTTGAATATATAAAAAACCATGATTTAAGCATTGATGAATATTATGAACATGTAAAAACATTAATTGATGTGGATAATTTCATTGATTACCAGATTGCAGTAATATATGCAGCAAATACCGACAACGGAAATATTAAATTCTGGAGGGAAAGAACCCCTGATTCGAAATGGCGTTGGATACTGTTTGATTTTGACATGGCTTTCAGAAGAGTTGACCATGATACTGTAAGCCACGTTTTTAATCCGGAGGGGACCGGTGAAGGAAACTGGTTTTCAACAACCATTCAAATGGGACTTCTGCAAAATGATGAATTTAAAGAAAAGTTTCTAAGGCGCTTTGCATACCATTTGAACAATACGTTTGAAACAAGCCATGTAATTTCGGTCATCGATGAACTTGCGTCGGAAATTGAACCGGAGATACGAAGGAACTTCAAAAAATGGACGGGGTCATACAGTTTATGGAAGGAATGTGTGCAAAAGCTTAAAGACTTCGTTATTGGCCGGCCATACTATGTTAAAATGTATATACAGCAGTATTTCGGGCTGACTGATGAGCAAATGCGCGAGTATGGGTTTTAGTTCACCATTAAGAGGTGTTTGATTTGGCATCAGAAAAAAAATACAGGCATGAGTACAAGTTTTTAATAAACCATGGAGAGTATATCCTTCTTAAAAACAGGATTGAACGGTTTATGAACCGTGATCCCCACGGAAACTGCAACAACAGGTATAATATACGGAGCCTGTATTTTGATGACATATACAACAGTGCTTATTATGAAAAACTTAACGGGACAGAAAAAAGAAAAAAATACAGGATACGGATATACAATTACAGTAATACGGTTATAAAACTTGAAAGGAAAGGGAAAGAAGGGCAATACACTCTGAAAGAGTCGGAGCTTATTTCGGAAGATTTATGCAACGGCCTGATTGGCGGGAATTCTGAACTGCTATTGACAGGCAGTCAGCTCCTTAATGACATGTACATACAAATGAAAACCCTTTTTCTTAAGCCCGTTGTTATCGTGGATTACGTAAGGGAAGCTTATATCCACCCGGTTGAGAATGTACGCATAACCTTTGACATGGAGCTTAAATCCGGACTCTATTCCACAGAATTGTGGAATGTTCGTACTCCTTTGGTTAATGTTCTGGAGCCGGATTATATAATCATGGAGGTTAAGTTCAACAGATTTCTGCCTACAATTTTCAGCACACTGCTTACAGGTCTGAACAGCGGGCAGATTTCTGTATCAAAATACATATTATGCAGGGAGTTTGCCGAAAGATGCATAAGAGGTGAATTACATGAATAATAACACTTTAAGTTTCAGCGACATAATCAAGAAAAAGTTTCTTGAAGATATGGGAAATCTGACAATCAGCACAACCAGGATATTAACAGTAATGCTGCTGTCCCTGGCATTGGGACTGTTGATTTATTTTGTCTACAAAAAAACTTTTCAGGGTGTTGTATACAACCGAAGTTTTAACTTTACGCTTATTTTCATATCAATGGTTACAGCATTTATTATACTGCCCATAACCTCGAACCTTACTCTTTCCCTCGGTATGGTAGGTGCATTAAGCATTGTACGGTTCCGCACCGCCGTTAAAGAACCTATTGACATAGCCTACCTGTTCTGGGCAATTGCAGTAGGAATCACAACGGGTGCAGGGTTTTATTCACTTTCAATATTAGGTTCTTTGTTTATATCCGTGGTAGTTGTGGCCTTCAGCTTTATCCGTGGTAGCAATGCAGGTTTTTATCTTCTGGTTATAAATTATAAAAGCGGCAGCCAGAATAACGTTTCAAAAGTGATTGAAAAAATACCGCAAAAGAAATTAAAGACAAAGACAATTACTGACGGAAATGTTGAAGCTACATATGAAATAAGGATAAAGAACAGCGATACTTCCTTCATCTCCGAGCTTTCAGGCATCGACGGTGTAACAAATGCGGCACTTGTAAGCTATAAAGGGGAATGTTAACCATTCCCCTTTCTATATAATAGTTACTTTATTATCCGGTACGACAAAAATTTATTTCAGGACTGCAGTAACCGCCCGCTGGTTCTTCACCGATTCAACAGTACTCTGCCATCCGGATCAAAAGAGTAGCTTATAAGGTATTCTTTATCTTTGTCCGGATTGTAAATTATGATTTGGCCGTCTTTACAGCTTTTTATTTCAAAGGGTCGGAGCCCCGGCTCTTCATCAATAAGTTCTGCTGTTTCCAGCAGATTAATCGTCTCGCAAGTTTCAACATCAACGATTACAGGAGCAAAACTGAAAAAATCCGAATATAGGATATACCTGTCATTTAACCAGTAGTAATCACCTATTGCAGGCAAACTTATATATAAATCGGTTTTGCCTGTATCCATTGCCCTTATTATGAAATAATAGCTTTCACTATAATTCCAGATGTATAAACTGTTATATTTCCCTCCCGGTGATACTATCCCCTCTTTGTCAAATTTCTCATTAAGCCAGATATAGTAATCCAGCTCGGATACCATCCGGTCCATCAAATAATCAATATTTTCATACACTATACCGTAATTATGCAAGTCTTCCTGTATTCTGAACAGCTCGCCCTCAAAATTGTTATATACAACTATGGCTTTTTCGGTAAACTCTTCAATGAAAATGCCATTGTCTGAAACAGCATACCAGCCCCCGCCATGAATATGGCCGTTGTAATCAAAAAAATCAGATATTTCGTCATTGCTTTGAATCAATTCTGATATACCGTTAAAATCAGATCTGTTTATGCTTATTATCAGGGTTTTTAAAATATCCGCAGGATACTTGCCCGGTCTTTGCGAAATTATGGCCTGCTCAACTTCCTTCTCGCCTTTAAAGCCCAGGTAGTAGCCCTCTGTTTTATAAAACATGGTGTTTCCTATAATGCAGCTTGGTTCCCCGAGTATCTCCATAACGTTGGATATGCCGTCCCCTATCCCAATATTCTGAATTATACTACCGCCAAAACGTTCACTTATGATAAGGAAATCTCTGTAAACTAATCCATTTCTGTAATCCTCATCGGAGTAGCTTGGCGGATCTTCGAGAAGCCTTTGTATGGACGGATTTAGCTTAAATTTACTGAAGTCAAGGCTGGGTATTGTTTCAAGCCCTGCTTCTTCACGGGTAATTTTAATAATTCCGTCTGGTTCAGAGTTTTCATCTGTTGATTTTGGATTGCCCGTATCTGCAGTCTTATTTCCGGATTTGTTTTCCCCATCGGATGGAATTCCCGTTAATCCGCTTCCATTACCTTCTGCCCTGCCGGTGGGTTCGCTTCCTTCACCGCCGGCATTACCTCCGGCTCCGGAACTATTTTCGTTATTTGATAAATCCATATGTCCGGAAACATTATCCTGACCGCCGGTTTCTTTGTTATCATGATTGACGGTGCATGCTGTAAATGAAATTAAAAGAACCATAACTAAAGCAAATGCCAGGTATTTTATAAACCTTGTCATACTCAAGTTCTCTCCCTTTTTATTAGCAGGCTGTAAATATATCTTATCACAGGAAATCTGTCTTAACGAGTGCCAAATTATGGTCTCTATTCAGCCTTAAAGGCAAAAATATCAGTCAGAGAAAACAGATACCATCCAACAGAAATTTTCCTTTATCCGGTTATTTTAAGAGGCCACATGTCAGACAAAGCCTGCTAAATTAATCATCTCTAATATTCCAGGCACTCTGGGAGCAGATGCATCGTCAGTCCTTTTTCTTTTATCGCTGTAATTATTTCATCCAGCTTGCCTGTATCGTAAGGATTAAAATGCAGGAGAACGATTGAGCCGCCTTTCACCTTTTTCGAAACATGAGCAAAAACCTCATCGGCAATCGGATCAACCGGTTCGGTTTTTAAATCGTGGTGTCTCAGCACTGCGTAATATGTTTCAATATTCCATCCGACAGGAGTATAGCCAAGCCCGGAAACAATCTGAAGAATTCTTTTGCTTTCATTTCCTGCACCACCCGGAAGCCTGATAAAAGGAAACTCCTGTTTCATTTTATCAATGTATTCCTGCCCAAAGATCTCAGCAGCAACCGATTCCCATTCCAGGATTTCTTTTCTGACACCTTCATCATTCAATTGCGTAAGCCATACATGATTCTGTGTATGATTGCAGATAAGGTGACCTTCTTCAATGGCTTGTTTCCACAATGCTTCATTGGTTTTCAGGTACTTCCCTATTATAAAGAAGGTGGCTTTCACTTCATGTTTTTTTAATACTTCAAGCGCTTTTTTTACCGCTTTCTGATTGCCCCCGTCATCAAAAGTAAGGCAAATCCTCGTTTCATCATTAAAAGACTTAATGGGGTTTGTAATCTCTGATTTAGTCCCAGCCGGAGCAGGGGTAGGGCTTGCAACCGGAACCGGCTCCGGGGATGGTTCCTGTGTTACTGCCGGAGTGGCAGCCTCAGCCTTAGAAGGCTCGGCAGGTGGCTTATTCGCAACCTGGATATCAGGTGTTGGAATCACAGCCGAATCAGGCTCAGGAGACGGTAACGGTGTAACTTCCGGCGATGGCGTTGGATCAGCATAAGCAGTATGTACGGTGCCGATATCTGATTCTGGATCAGGTCCTGTAACTTCATTAAACAAGGATGCCGGAACTGAATTGGCCTCATATGTTTCACCCTCACCGGGCAGAGAATCGGAAGCAAAACAAGTGAACAATATCGCAAACGCAGCAAATAGTGCCCAATAGATGTAATGACATTTTTTCATTAAAAAATCTCCTTAGAAAAATAATTCGGCCTGACAGCCGACTTTCCCTAAACATTCTATTGTATAATGGCATGAATTGTCAACGTTTTCAGATGCGATTTGCCTGTTATGGCATCTTCCCGTTTATTACGGTAAAACCTTTTTCACTGAATTTGTCAAGGATTGTATTTAAGTCTATATTCTTTATTTTGGCAGCTTTCGGTATTGTCATGACCTTGCCCGCCGTTTTTAATAATGCCGGATTTGTAATATTTTCAAATCCAAGGCTTTTCAATATATTTATAATTTCAGGGTATTCGCCGGTCAGCTCATAAACTGTTTTTTTCATATCCAAAACCTTTTCAGACACTAAATTCACCAGCCTCTGTTGTTTTTCTGCTGTAGATTTAAAAGCATATCTGTTGCCGGAACATAGAAGTTTATAATTATTTTATGTCACAGACCCAAGTTAATGCTCTTCCAGGCATAGCTGCCTGCAGGAAGATACTGTGAATTCACAGTAGCAGTTCATACTGAGAAATACGGGTAATTCGGAAAATTCGCAGTATCCCATTTGTGGCAGCGTTGCGGGGCTGTTTTGGTAATAACTCACATATAACCGGCTTACGAAAAAGCTAAAAATTATTAAAAAGTGTATTGAAGCATTTTTTATTATGTAATATTATATTAAGTTAGGAAGTTTTCAAAAATGAATTTTTTAAAATGCAAAATTGCATAACCAATTTAATCAATTTCACCTGTTGTTTTTCATAACTTTTAAACTTGGCGGCATAAATACAAAAAGCTGCACATTTCAAAGGTTAAGGAGAAAAAATATATGCCAAAGAGAACAGATATCCGAAAAATTCTGATTATTGGTTCTGGGCCGATTATAATCGGTCAGGCCTGTGAATTTGATTATTCAGGTACTCAGGCCTGTAAAGCGTTAAGAAAGCTTGGTTATGAAATTGTACTTGTAAATTCAAATCCAGCTACGATAATGACAGATCCGGGAATTGCAGACGCAACGTATATTGAACCTTTAAACCTTGAGAGATTAACTCAGATCATTGAAAAAGAACGTCCAGATGCCCTTCTTCCCAACCTTGGTGGCCAATCAGCATTAAATCTTTGTTCAGAGCTTTCTAAAGCAGGAATTCTTGAGAAATACAATGTTGAAGTAATAGGAGTAAAAGTAGATGCCATTGAACGCGGTGAGGACAGAATTGCCTTTAAGGAAACAATGAAAAAGCTTGGAATTGAAACACCCCGCAGCATGCCTGCTTACAGCGTGGAAGAGGCAGAGAAAATAGCCCTTGAGCTGGGATTTCCTGTTGTTATTCGCCCTGCATATACGCTGGGCGGTACCGGCGGCGGCCTTGTATATAATGTTGAAGAACTCAGGCTTGTTGCCAACAGAGGTATAGCAGCAAGCATGGTCGGCCAGATACTGGTTGAAGAGTCGGTGCTTGGCTGGGAAGAACTTGAGGTTGAAGTGGTACGTGATTCTAAAAACCAGATGGTTGCAGTATGCTTCATCGAGAACATTGACCCAATGGGCGTACATACAGGTGATTCGGTATGTGCAGCACCAATGCTGACAATAAGCCCGGAATTGCAGCAGCGTCTGAAAGAGTATGCGTTTAAAATTGTTGAGGCAATTGAAGTAATTGGTGGTACTAATGTCCAGTTTGCACACGACCCTGTAACAGACAGGGTTGTTATTATAGAAATAAACCCTCGCACCTCCCGCTCATCGGCCCTAGCATCAAAAGCCACAGGATTCCCCATTGCTTATATCTCGGCAATGCTTGCAGCAGGGATAACACTTGACGAAATTCCTTACTATAAAGGTGGCACCCTTGACAAATATACGCCATCCGGTGATTACGTGGTGGTTAAATTTCCGCGCTGGGCTTTTGAAAAATTTAAAGAGGCAAAAGATGAACTGGGTACTCAAATGAAAGCCGTCGGCGAAGTAATGAGTATTGGCAAGACTTATAAGGAAGCCCTGCAGAAAGCGGTACGTTCCCTTGAGATCGGCAGGTATGGACTTGGCTTTGCGAAAAACTATAACTGTCTTGAATTAAAGGAATTATTGGATCTTTTAATTACACCTTCAAGCGAACGCCAGTTTATAATGTACGAAGCCCTGCGTAAGGGAGCGGATGTTGAACTGTTAAGCAGAATCACTCATATTAAAAAGTGGTTCATTGAACAGATGAAAGAACTGGTTGATCTGGAAGAGGAAATAATAAAATGCAAAGGTTCAAAGCTTCCTGACGAACTTTTGATTAAAGCGAAAAAGGACGGCTTTGCAGACAAGTACATTGCAATGCTGCTTGGAATAAAAGAAGAAGAAATACGGAATCACAGGGTTCAACTGGGAATTTTACAGGAATGGGACATAGTTCCGGTAAGTGGTGTTGAAAATGCCTGCTATTATTACTCAACCTATAATGGTTCAAAAAATGCGGGATCAATTAAGCAAGCATCTTCAAACGGCAAGCCAAAGGTAATGGTATTGGGCGGAGGTCCAAACCGGATAGGCCAGGGAATTGAATTCGACTACTGCTGCGTTCACGCGGCTTTTGCCCTCAGGGATATGGGCTACGAAACAATTATTGTCAACTGCAACCCCGAAACAGTTTCCACCGATTACGACACCTCAGATCGTCTTTACTTTGAGCCTCTCACTGTGGAAGATGTATTGAGCATATACCAGCATGAAAACCCTGACGGAATTATAATCCAATTCGGAGGGCAAACTCCTTTAAACATTGCAGGAGAACTTTCAAAAGCCGGAGTTAAAATTCTTGGAACCACTCCTGAAACAGTAGACATGGCTGAGGACAGGGATCTGTTCAGACATATGATGGACAAACTCGAAATCCCGATGCCCGAATCCGGAATGGCAAGCACCCTTGACGAAGCTCTGGCAATAGCCAACAAGATAGGTTATCCGTTGATGGTAAGGCCATCTTATGTTCTCGGCGGGCGGGGCATGGAAGTTATATATGACCAGGAAATGCTGGAGAGGTATGTCTCCGAAGCCAAAGGTGTTACACCTGACCGTCCTCTGCTCATTGATAAATTCCTTGAAAATGCAATTGAAGCCGAGGCAGACGCTCTTGCCGACGGATCGGACACTTTTGTTCCCGCGGTAATGGAACACATTGAACTGGCCGGTATCCACTCGGGCGATTCTGCTTGTGCAATACCACCCATCAGCATGAAAGCAGAGCATATTGAAACCATATCCGAGTATACGCGGAAAATAGCCAATGCATTAAAAGTTGTGGGCCTGATGAATATTCAATATGCCGTTTACAATGACAGGGTCTATGTCCTTGAAGCTAATCCCCGTGCATCAAGAACAGTGCCGTTGGTATCAAAAGTCTGCAATATATCTATGGCTCGGCTTGCCACAGAAATTATTCTTGCTGCAAAAAATGGCAGCAAATCTCCTGTATTGGGTTTGAAGAGCAGCAAAATAACCCATTTCGGTGTTAAGGAAGCAGTTTTTCCATTTAACATGTTCCATGACGTGGATCCGCTGTTAGGTCCTGAAATGCGCTCTACCGGTGAAGTTCTTGGTATTGCGAATTCATTTGGCCTTGCCTATTTCAAGGCACAGGAGGCAACACAGTCACCCCTTCCGACAGAAGGAACGGTTTTAATGAGTATTGCAGACAGGGACAAGCAATACCTTCTTGACATTGCACGTAAGTTTGCAGAACTTGATTTTGAGATAATTGCCACCGAAGGTACATATAATTATCTGACCGGGAACGGGATAAAGTGCCGGAAGGTTAAGAAAATGTTTGAAGGCAGGCCTAACATCGTGGATTTAATACTCAACGGAGAAATACAGCTTATTGTGAATACACCTGCCGGGAAACAGAGCCAGTATGATGACTCATATATACGAAAGAGTGCCATAAAATACAGGATCCCTTATATAACCACTATGACTGCAGCCCTTGCAAGCGTCAAGGGAATTGCAGCATATAAGCAAAGCCATGAAACAGAGGATAAGGTAAAATCCCTGCAAAGTTACCACAGGGATATCACATTATAGAAATATTATTGCTGGAAATAAAATAATGCGAAACAGTTTATACTGTAAGAATGCATTTACTGCAAAGAATACGCAGCATCTTATTTATGTCAGCATTGCGGAGTACAGGCTGGAGCCTGTGACTTAAAGCGAGGATAAGCAAGCCGATGAAGCAAAAATGCTGCCTGTTAAGTTTAAATTGCGTTCCGGTATTGCAGAAAGCATTGTTAATGCGAGAATGCGGAAGCTATTGTGCAATGCAAGGAAACTTTTAGCGGAATGCAGCTTAGAAATGTGCGGTCAGAGCGAGGACAAGCAAACCGACTGTTTGAGAAAAATGCAACATTCAATATATATTCCTGTGCATTTTTGCGAGTTTCGGTTTGCCCGAGCTGAACTGCACAGTTCTTGCAAATGAAGCGACTGTTTCCGGCATTGCAACAATAGCTTTGATATTTCAAAAGTGCATTTTTGCGGTATTCGGCTTGCCCGGGCCATTCTGCATGCTCCGCCAAACGTAGCGTAGTTGCCCGGACGAATATGCTGAAATCTCTGTCAATCGCATTACTTAAAACACGAACAAGTTACTGCGGTGCTGTCTTTCCGCAGGAGCATTACTGCGGAAGAAGTGACAGAAAAAAACTAAACTTTCCGTTGTGTCAGTGTATAATGTATTTTAAGAGGAGTGTGCGTTTTTTTGGGTGGATTATTTGGAGTTGTATCGAAAAATGACTGTGTAATGGACTTATATTTCGGCACCGACTACCACTCACACCTTGGAACAAGCCGTGGAGGAATGGCAGTATGGTCGGGCCGATCTTTTTCAAGGTCGATACACAATATAGAAAATGTTCAGTTCCGTTCAAAGTTTGAAGTGGATCTGTCGGCAATGAGCGGGCATATGGGAATTGGCTGCATCAGTGACAATGAACCGCAACCTCTTCTGGTTCGTTCCCATCTTGGGCACTATGCAATAACAACGGTTGGACGGATAAACAACATGGACGAAATTGTCGATCGTTGTTTGGGAACTAAATTAACCCACTTTATCGAAATGAGCAGGGGAGAAATTAACCCCACCGAAGTCGTTTCCGCTCTGATTGATCAGGAAAGTTCCATTAAAGACGGTATACTGCGTGCCCAGCAAACAATTGACGGCTCATGCACTTTGCTTGTTTTGACAAACAGCGGTATTTATGCGGCGAGGGATCGCCTCGGAAGGGCTCCCCTTATTGTGGGCAAAAAAGAAGACGCTTACTGTGTTTCATTTGAGTCCTGCGCCTTTACAAACCTTGGATACAGCACATATTATGAACTTGGCCCCGGTGAAATTATACTGCTTTCTCCCGATGGGATTGAACAGCTTGTCCCGCCAGGGGATAAAATGAAAATTTGCTCATTTTTATGGGTTTATTACGGCTACCCTTCTTCAACATATGAAGGTGTTAACGTAGAGGTAATGCGAAATCGGAACGGTGCCATAATGGCACGCAATGATAACGTTGACGTTGACTTCGTTTCGGGAATACCGGACTCAGGCGTGGCCCATGCAATAGGCTATTCAAATGAAGCCAAGATACCTTATGCCCGGCCGTTTATTAAATACACTCCGACATGGTCGAGAAGTTTTATACCCCAGACCCAGGAAATCAGGAATTTGGTTGCCAGAATGAAGCTTATGCCCATTGTCGACTTAATAAAAGGGAAAAAGCTTTTACTCTGTGATGATTCGATAGTCCGCGGTACACAAATGAGGGAAACCGTTCAGTTCCTGTACAGTTGCAACGCCAGGGAAGTCCATATTCGTTCAGCCTGTCCCCCACTGCTTTTCAACTGTAAGTACCACAATTTCTCAAGGTCAAGGTCCGAGCTGGATCTTGCCGCCAGACGGGCAATACAGGAACTTGAAGGTGACATTTCCGCAAACCTGGAGCAGTATTGCGACCACAGAACTGAAAGATACTGCCGCATGGTTGAATACATCGGGAAAGAACTTAATTTTACATCATTAAAATACCAGGCTCTTCCCGATATGCTCGACGCAATAGGCCTTCCCCACGAAAATTTATGCACTTACTGCTGGAATGGTAAGGAATAAATGCCTGTTTTCATGGCGATATAGCGGTTTACCGATTCAAGGACGAACCTGTCGGGCTCTGATTCCATTGAGTGAATACCCGATTTTTCAAGAACTGAAAATGTGCGCTGCCTGTCGTCCAACAGCTTCAGCGCAGCGCTTTTTGTAAAAATGTCTTCGTTTATTGTGATTTTTTTCCCTGCCTCATAATACAGGGCAGGATTTTTTATGCTCAAAACCATGACTTTATGTTTGGTGGCGCATGCTTTCCATGATTTGACTATATCCATTGCATGCTCAAAATTGAACGGATCGGTGAACAAAAGCACCAGGCTCTGCCTGTTTTGTTCCTTCTGCAATGTGGAAAATGCCTTCTGATAATCAGCGTAGGTCTCGGTTGCCTGGATATTGTACAAGCTTTCGGCCAGCCTCAGAAAGTGCCCTGTTCCTTTTCCTGCATGAACAATCCTGTTGATTTCACTGTCAAAGGATATAAGTCCTATATTATCACCATAATTTATTGCTGTTTCTGCCAATATAAATGCAGCATTCACGGCATAATCCAGTTTAGTGATTTCGTTGATTTCTTCGTTCATGACCCTGCTTGTATCCATCATCAGGTATACATACTGGTTCCTTTCAGGTTCATAATGGTTTGTGTAAAGATGCCCCGTCCTTGCGGTCACATTCCAGTTTATATGCCTGAAGTCATCACCGGGATTATATTCGCGAATACTCTCAAATTCTGTCCCTACACCAAGACCTCTTACTTTTTTAAGCCCTGACAACAGCCTCTTTTTATTCACAATTAAAAGGTGGCTGTTTCTAAGATCCTTCAGGTTCGGGTAGACCTTGACTCTATCGGTTATCTCAATCGTCTTTGACAAAACGCAAAGACCCAGGACACCGGTTATACTGATATATAAATCCGGAAAAACAAATTCTCCGCGCTTCGTTGGTTTAACTTTATAATGTATACCGGTAGTTTCACCGGGATTAATTATGAATTCCACTACCTCGCTATCAACTCTGAAACTCTCAGGCACGCTGTCCCTTAATTTTGCTTTGAACCTGTAATCGGACGGGTTTTCTATATATAAATCAATTCTGTTCCACGCAGACAGCGACAGAGTTTTCTCCATTTCCCTCCTGACCGTAAAGTCCTGAGGCTTTGGAGACAAATGTATGTCAACCGCAAGCAGTATAACCAGCAAAAAATTGTACGCCAGCAGAGCATATACCCCAACGCCGGGTATAAGCGATAACGCTGCAGGTATGACACCCAGTATAACCAGAAAAATAAATCGTTTGCTGATAAACATAATGACCTCAACTTAGCCTGCTATCTTGGTACTTCTACTGTTTTTAATATACCGTTAAGAATATCGTCAACAGAAACATTATCCAGCAGAGTTTCCGGTTTAACCATGATCCTGTGCCTTAAAACCGGTTTCACCACTTCAATAACATCTTCGGGGATCACAAAATCCCTGCCTGAAACTGCTGCTACGGTTTTCGCACATTTCATAACAGCAATGGATGCACGGGAACTTGCTCCCAAAAGTACAGCAGGTGAATTTCTCGTTGCAAAAATTATGGCTGTGATATAGCGTATTATGTTTTCATTTACAAAAACTTTGCAAATTTCCTGCCTGATAGCCAGGCACTCATCAGGGCCGATAACAGGTGTGACATTCCCGGGTTTTATTTCGCCACCGCTCTCATTTACCTTCTTAAGAAGCTCTTCTTCATACTCAGGCTGAAGATGGGTTATTTCCAGTTTCATTAAAAATCTGTCCAGTTGAGCCTCGGGCAGCGGATAAGTTCCTTCAAACTCCAGTGGGTTCATTGTTGCCAGGACCATAAACGGCTTTGGCAGCTCATAAGTTTCTCCGTCGATTGTAACATTACCTTCTTCCATGCACTCCAAAAGGGCAGACTGGGTTTTCGGCGTAGCACGGTTTATTTCATCTGCCAGCAGTATATTCGTAAAAACAGGGCCCTTTTTCATATAAAAGCTACTGTTTTTCACTTCAAACACTTTCGTTCCGGTTATATCCGACGGTAATAGATCGGGAGTAAACTGAATCCTGGAAAAATCTGATTTAAGAGTCCTGGCAAGAGTTCTTGCCGACAGCGTTTTTCCGATTCCAGGAACTCCTTCAATTAACACATGTCCACCTGTAAACAATGCTATGACCAGTTGTTCCAGGAATTCATCCTGGCCGACCAAAACTTTTTTCAGCTCATTCATTAAAAGTCCGTATTTTTCCTGAACAATTGGATTAATGCTCATACGCCTTCATTCCTTTCTCGTGGTTTGCCCCCTGTTATTAATCTCATATTCCAGTTTTTCAAGACCAAGAACCAATCTCTTAAGTTCCTTTTTGCTTATACTTCCTTTTCTTAAATAAAACTCGCATTCGGCCAAAAGCCTTACAGCCTTGTCCCTAAGAGCTCCGGGCATTGTCAGAAACCTTCCATACTTTTGTGTGAAAAATCCGTAGTAATTCGACAATACTAGCGGATAGGCATTCATGCGTTGATAAAGCCCTGACAGTGCTTTAACAATTTCATTCTCGGATCTCATCGTCAGTCTTTTGTCGCCGCGCACACGCCCGAATGGCTTCCAGCCCCTTATAACAACAAGTATTACTGCTGTCAGGAGCTGTATTGCTGTCAACTGGCCGATGTGCCCGATTAAATCCCACAGTCTTGGCGACGGAACCTGCATATACTGGTAATACTCGTTAAATATAACTTTCGGGTTGTTGATCCTGGTCAGTACGTTAATGAATGCAACGGCTGCATCCGAAGCAGCAATATTTGAATTCAGGAAACTGTCGGCACTGTCAAGAACACAAACCAGCCCGTTTCCCAATCCATACCATGTTGCTGTGATTTTCCCGGTATTCACAACTTCATACCACTGCCTGTTTTCCGAGATAAAGTCAAAAATCCACAGGTCTCCGATGTTCCGTTCATCAAGGATCAATACAAGGGTATTGCCCTGCTTAAGCCACTCCTTCAACCCATCCTGCTCTTCTGTTTCATTAAACAATGATTCTGCCGGTCTGTAAGCAACCATCACCGGTTTTTCTCTTAAAAATTTTACCGGATAATGGTACCGGGAAACCTGAAACCCGCACTTTCCTGCAAGCAGGTATAAAGCCTTAACCCCTGTTTTTCCTGCGCTGTATGAACTGTATTCAGGATAATCCTTTACATATGCCGTTACAGAATACAGGATAAGTACTGCAACCAGCAACACCGATATTATCATTATGGAGAAAAGGCATTTTCTCAGCCTTGTTTTCATACCGGTTTCTCCTTTTGTCTGGCATAAAATTCAAACCATTTGTTGACGCTTGTCTCATCAACGTTTCTGTTCCCATAGCAGCATTCATTAAAAAGAGCTGAAAACTCCTGCATAGGCAGAACAAGGTTTTTATCATTCAACCCTATTTCGCGGATATACATACGGTTGGTTTTCCATTTTTCAATCCGGATTATTTTCCTTTTGCCAAATTCCAAAAGCAACGCTATAAAGAGATACCGCAAAGCTTTTGAATATTCCCCGTCCTTCATGTATCCGTAATATTTCTGCAGAACTTCGTCAGGCTTGTTAAGGTAATCATACACTTTAGGAATTTGCGACTTTTTAATTTTTCCTGCAAGATACACTCTCTTTACTATAAAGCTTGCCAGCAAAAACATCAGGATGGCCGCCATCAGAATTAACAGTATCTTAAATACCGTCTGGAGCACTGAATTATTAAAGTCAGTATTAATCCGGATTTTCCAATCTGGCTGCTTGTATTGAAATATCTGTCTGATCCATTCCTTTATTGCTTCCCAGATGCTGTCCATAAGCTTTACTATGGGGTTTTGCTTACCCTCATAATGGAATTCGCGCCTTTTCAGAATTTTATCCAGTATATCCCGTATCTCCTGTTCACTGATATTTCTAGTTAGCATTGGGAGCCTCCTGATGCATGCGTTTTTTTCTTTCAATTTCTTCTCTTTTTATCTCCCAAAGAGCCACTTCAAGATCAAGACCTTCACGTTTTACCTTAAGAGTTATATATAACGCTGTAAGTATGCATGTCAGCAAAGGACGCAATACTTCTGAGAAAATCTGTGTTATTACCGTACTGATTCTAATCATCCCTACATCATAATCGCCTGAAATGAGACCGGCTACACTGAATGCTGAACTGACTGTGAAAGGAAGTAACCAGATTAACATATAACCGAAGGCAAAAGAAAAGCCAATAAGCTTAAAACCATTTTTACCAAGATCATTGCATCTGCCGATGCTTGAGCCTGCCTTCTGCTGCTCTATGCAGATTGCAGGCAGGAACATCCAGTATTTTCCGTAAAAATACCCTACTAATATCGAAATAATGAATAATGCTCCCAGTGCAATTAAAACACCCAAAACCGTGAGTATAACACTTATAACGGGAGATGCCATGCTTGTAACCGCAAGCCCCATTGTACTAAAAGCCACCATAAAAATACCGATAAAAAAAACTATATATAAGGCAATAAAAACAGCACACTGAATGAGTATGTATATTAATCTTCCGAGGAATAATGTACCAAACTGGCCGAAACATTCCCTTATTACCTGCTTTATTGATCTGTTCTGATTCAGAACAGTGTCAGCATAAAGAATCTTAACAATTGATCCTTCAATTACATTCTTCAGTGTTACCGAGTAAATACCCTGAAGAGCCAAAGAACCAAACATCATAGCGTACAGCGTAAATATTGAAGAAAATATTTCACCCGGATCGGCGGCTATCATATCGGCCGCATCAAAAATATTCCAGTATTGCTGGGTAAATATCGGGTTTAATATGGTCAATAATAACATTACAGGAATATTAAATATAAGGTTTATTATAAAAAGCTTTTTAAAATTTTTCCTGAATAAAAAAACCCCGTAATCCAATACATCGGTAAAAGCCGCTTTTTGCAAAGGCCTTAAAGATTCCATAAACCCTCCGCGCATAATCAATCTATCTTTCTTATCATATTATACCAGCAGAAATCTGTCAAACACTGTTAGAAATTGAAAAAGGGCGGTTTATCGCCCTCATTTTTATGCAAATCGAAGTTTTTCGCAAAATGTAATTTTTTGAACAATAATGCAATTTATTTCCTTGACAGTGAAAACCAGTGAAGTGTAAGCCTCAGGAAAAATTTGAACCAGGTTGCTTTTTCTATGTTTTCTGTTGCAAGTAACGGTATTCTGAGAATTTCTTTATTATCGAGTATCAGCACCACTTCACCTGCTTTATCTCCGGCAGAAACGGGTGCATTGACATGCTCCGGAAGCCTTATTTCCTCTTTTACTTTATCCCGCTGCCCTCTTTTCAGAAGAACCGATTTGTTATCTTCGTAAGCAACGGGCACTGATAAACCAAGGCCTTTCCTCACCTTCACGTTGCCGGCTATAGCACCTTTCCTTTCTATTCTCATAATTTCATAGTTAGAAAAGCCATAGTCCAGCATTTTTGCGGTTTCAGAAAAACGCAAACTCATGCTTTCGGCTCCAAGTATGACCGATATCAAATCCAGCCCGTCTCTCGAAGCAGTAGCTGCAAGGCAGAATCCCGCTGCATTGGTAAAACCGGTTTTTAACCCTGTCATGCCCCTGTATTTACCTATCAAATGATTTGTATTATCCAAATCAAAGGTTCCGTTTCTGAACGTATCATGCTTAATTGTCGTATATTCCATGATCAACGGGTATTTTGTTATCAGCTCCCTTGCCATGATGGCAATATCATGGGCAGTACTGTAATGCCCTTCATCCGTTAAGCCCGAGCAATCCAGGAAATTGGTATTTGTCATGCCCAGTTCCTTTGCCTTTTCATTCATCATCGATACAAAAACGCCTTCACTGCCTGCAACATGTTCTGCCAGGGCAACTGATGCATCATTCGCCGAATGAACCGCAACTGCTTTTAACAGGTCATGCACTGTGAATTCTTCCCCGACTGCAAGATATACCTGTGAACCACCCATGCCTGCTGCATTTTCAGAAGCAACTACCACATCGTTCAGGCTAATCTTGTTTTCGGCTATTGCTTCCATAACCAGAAGCATGGTCATAATTTTTGTTATTGACGCTATGGGGCGTTTTTCATTACTGTTCATTTCAAAAATTATTTCTCCGGTATTTGCAGCCATCAGCAATGCAGAATTTGCTTTAATTTCAAAAGGTACGTTTTCAAGCAGCGGTGCATTTTCATTTTCATTTGACTGTTTATTCTCATCTTTGAGACCTGTTTCATCCTCAATGGCAAAAACGCTTCCATTTACCGGAACAATTAACAGAGCGCACAACAGCACCCATACGACCACTTTCTTTATCATATCCGGACAACTCCTGTAATTTTAGTCCCATAATAAATGTATGCATGGCCTATATGGGTTTATTCAGGCTTATTTTATTTTGCACGCACTGTTATTCAATTCTTCCCAAAATCAAAGGCTGGGCCTGAACAGGGATTGAACTGATACTGACTGCAGTTTCCAAAACAGAAAGGGCCTCAGGTATCCTGTTTTCATCTGAAGTATGCAGAAAAGCAAGCGTTTCACCCCGTTCAACTTTATCTGAAGGTTTTTTGACAAGTTCAATACCGGCTGAATGATCTATGACATCATCCTTGTTTTTTCTTCCTGCGCCCAATATAAGTGATGCATATCCAAGTTTTTCGGCATGCATTTTTTCAATGTATCCGGCTGTTTCAGCTTTCCATTCGGCCTTAAATCTTGCTTTCGGTAATTCAGCAGTATCTTCTATGGCCTTTGGATCACCACCCTGCCTTATTACCATTTCAACTAACTTTTTCAATGCTGTGCGTTTTTCTATTGCCCCTGCTGCAAGCCTGCGGCAAGACTCAATATCACCCTTTCCTGCAACAAACAACATATTTGCAGCAAGTTCCAGGCAAACTTCTCTCAGGTCATCAGGCCCTTTGCCGTTCAGTATGTCAACAGCTTCACTTACTTCAAGGGCATTTCCTATATTGTTGCCCAGAGGCCTGTCCATATCGGTTATAAGTGCCACTGTTTTCCTGCCGGCACCACGGCCTATATCCACCATAAGCCTGGCGAGTTTTTCGGCCTCGCCAATTGTTTTCATAAAAGCCCCGCTTCCCACTTTTACATCAAGGACTATTGCATCAGAACCCGATGCAAGTTTTTTGCTCATTATGCTGGCAGCTATCAGCGATAAATTTTCCACTGTACCCGTTACATCCCTCAATGCATACATTTTTTTGTCGGCGGGTACAAGATTTTCGGTCTGCCCGGCAACTGCAATGCCTATTTCTTTTACATTCGTAACAAACTCTTCCCGTGAAAGGCTTGTACGAAACCCTGGTATGGATTCAAGCTTATCAATTGTTCCGCCCGTATGCCCCAAACCTCTCCCCGACATTTTTGCCACGGGAACACCACATGAAGCGACAATCGGTGCGATGACAAGAGTGGTTTTGTCTCCAACGCCGCCTGTACTGTGTTTGTCCACTTTAATACCTGGTATACACGAGAGATCAACAATATCGCCTGAATGCAGCATTGCTTCCGTTAGCCAGAGGGTTTCGTCAGTATCCATTCCGTTGAAAAAAACAGCCATCAAAAATGCAGAAGCCTGGTAATCAGGAATCTCACCTTTTGTATACCCATCTACGAAAAAATTGATTTCTTCCCTGGTCAGTTTCATTCCGTTTCGCTTTTTAATAATCAAGTCCAGTGCAAACATACCAATACTCCTTTCGGTATTATTAAATCATTGCCGGATGATCCGGGCAAGCCGCCCGGTGTTATTATACCCGTTGAAAAATCAAAGTGAGGGAGTCTTTCCTGATCCCCGTTAGATTATAAGGTTCAGAAAACTCTCGCCGCAAAGCCGGTTTTCCAGTCCGAAATAATCTGCTATTGTTTTTGCCACGTCTGCATAAGTATTTCTGGTTTTGAGATTTACTCCCTTTTTAACTTTATTTCCCGTTATCAGGAGAGGTACATACTCTCTTGAATGATCGGTACTGGGTGTTGACGGATCACAGCCGTGATCAGCGGTAATCAGCAATATGTCATCGTCCCTGAGCTGCTCCGTTATTTCAGGAAGCCTTCTGTCAAACTCCATCAATGCCTTTGCATATCCTTCCACATTATTCCTGTGCCCATAAAGCATGTCGAAATCCACAAGGTTTGTAAACAGCATGCCTTCATATTCTTCCTTAATCCATTCAATGGTTTTGTCTATCCCATCCTGGTTTGAATGGGTATGAACTGATTTTGTCACTCCAGAGTTTGCGAATATATCTTCTATTTTGCCAACAGCCCGGACCTCATATCCATTTTCCTGAAGATAGTTCAATATTGTTTTGTCCGAAGGCTCAATGGAGAAATCCCTTCTCCGGTCGGTCCTGGTATAATTCCCCGACCTGCCTGTAAAAGGCCTGGCGATAACCCTTCCGACACCGTAATCCCCGGTCAGCATATCACGGGCAATCCGGCATATCCTGTATTGTTCTTCAATCGGAATGACATCTTCATGAGCCGCAATCTGGAATACACTGTCTGCCGAAGTATATACAATCGGAAAACCCGTTTTTACATGTTCATCCCCCAGCTCCTGTATTATTACAGTCCCTGAAGCAGGTTTGTTGCCCAGGATTTTACGGCCTATTCTCTTTTCAAACTCTTTGACAAGTTCATCGGGAAAACCGTCCGGAAAAAGCGGAAAAGGTTTATTCAGTATAATTCCTGCTATTTCCCAATGTCCTGTGGTAGTATCCTTTCCGGCGGATTTTTCAGCCATTCTGCCATATGAACCTGTAAAGCTTATATTCTTTAAATCGGTTGTTGTACGGTATGTTTCCTTAAAGCCGTCTATATGTGCAAGTCCAAGCCTTTCGAGGTTTGGAAGCGAAAAATCCTTTACAAGCTGTGAAATATGCCCGATGGTGTTGCTGCCTTCATCTCCATAAGACGAGCTGTCGGGCAGTTCTCCTATCCCGGCGCTGTCCAGCACTATAACAATAAACCTTTTCATTATCTTACCCCCTGTTGCTTTGGATTAAAACAATACTATTCATATATTATCATTTATCTGATAAAATAAACAACGAAAGGCGCCAGGGATAAAATTATGCATCGAAAGGAAAGTATTAATGCTCAGATGGTATGTAATCACACCTTTGATTCTCTTAATTTTAGTTGTTTACATGATTATTCAGGCTGCGGTGTACAAGACAAGATATTATAGCCTTGATTATGGTGCGGGGGTCAGGTTGTTGCATCTTACAGACATTCATATCAACCTGTTGCTCATATCTTCTGCCCGCTTAAGGAAAACCATAAAAAAATCAAATCCCGATTATATATTAATCAGCGGTGATTTGATTGAAACGCCAAAGAACCTGGAGAAGTTTATTAAATGGTTCAAAGGCCTTGATACTAAAGTACCGGTATTTTTGGTGTATGGAAATCATGAACACAAATGCTTCAGGCGGAATCCTTCATTTAAGGATGAATTTGATAAAACAATGAAAGAGCTGAATATACAGCTGTTGATAAATAAACAGGTTTCTTTAAATGCAGAAAAGGACGCTTCTTCAGGAAATGCAAAAAAAGTTGCGTTATTGGGTATTGACGATATTAAAGCAGGAAAGCCGGCCGATAATGATATATTCGCCGGATTGAGGGACAAATATGATATTATAATTGCCATCTCGCATAACCCGGATGTTTCGCTGTATATTCCCGAAAACAGTGTGGATTTGCTTGTGACAGGCCATTTTCACGGCGGCCAGATTTGGATGCCGTTCAAGCTTGAATACTTGCTGCTCCGCAAGGACAAACTGAGCAGGATGGGGCATATCAAGGGTTTTGTAACAATACGGGGGAACTTGATGTATATAAGCAGAGGGCTTGGAACAGTATTGTTTCCTTTACGTTTCTTCTCTGTTCCCGAAGTTACTGTTTTTGATATATAAACCATCCCTTCCCTAATGTATTTTCCTTGCAATGCTTTGAATGGCTTTTATCGTCAGCTCAATTTCGGTCTCATCATTGAAATAACCGGGACTTATTCTGACCAGCCCCTTGTCGGCTGTTCCCAAGGCTAAATGAGATAAAGGCGCACAGTGATATCCGCTTCTTGTGCAAATCCCAAATTTTCGATCCAGTAAATAACTGACCTCGGACGAATCCATATCATTCACAGAAAACGCAAGAATCCCTGAATTTTGGTCAGGAGGCGGAGAATATATCGTGATGTTGCTTTCTTTTGTGAGACCTTCAAAAAGCATTTCCAGAAGACGCTTTTTATGCAGATGTATATTTTCCATACCTGTATCATTGATAAATGAAACTCCTTTTCCGAGACCAACAATCCCCGGTACATTCAGAGTGCCGCTTTCAAGAATGTCAGGAAAAATTTCGGGCTGTACAAGCCGATCCGAAAAACTTCCTGTACCGCCTTGTACCAATGGTTTAATGTTTATTCCCTCTCTCACAAATAAACCCGCTGTTCCCTGGGGTCCAAAAAGCCCCTTATGGCCAGGGAAAGCCAACATGTCAATGTTCATTTTTTCAACATCTATTGGTATATCTCCCGCTCCCTGTGCGGCGTCAAGCAAAAATACAATTCCATATGCCCGGCATATTTTCCCGGCTTCTGCAACAGGCATTATGGCCCCTGTTACATTTGACGAAAGTGTCATGCAAAAAAGATCAATCCCTTTTCTTAGAGTCTTTTTAATGTTTTGAACTGTAATCTTTCCGTATTTGTCGGGTTCTATTATCTCCAGGTTTATAATCCCCTCATTTTCCAGTGTTTTTAACGGGCGCAACACCGAATTATGCTCCATTGCCGTTGTGACTACAGTCGAGCCTTTGGTTACAACTCCGTAAATGGCTGTATTCAGAGCATATGTAGTATTCGGCATAAAAGCAACTCTCATCGGATCGCCTATATTGAAAAACCTGGCTACAACTTCCCGTGCGTTAAGTACCGCATCTTCTGTCTGGCGTGCCATTGTATGTGCAGACCTGCCGGGATTGGCACAACCTCTTTTTAAAACATCCATTATTGCCTGTATTACCTGTGGGGGCTTAGGCCAGGAAGTAGCCGCATTATCCAGATAAATCATCATTTATACTCCTTTCCTTCGAATAATTAATTATATGATAATATCTTCCATAACTTAACCTCGCGAATGGAAATCAAATTATTGCGATAAAATGCATTTAGTGCTAATATATAGGCATAATGCAGATTTTACAAAGCAGAGGTGTATTATGAAATTTTATAAATGTACCGGCTCACCAATACGGTTATACGGACTTAATGTAATTGACCCTGATAAAGGGTATTTCTGGCGCCTTACTCCCGATATTATGGAAAAAATGCCCCAGTATAAGGATGCAGGTAAACGCAGTATTGGCGGCAGAGTCAGATTTATTACAGACTCTCCTGCGATAACAATTCGAATGGAACTGAAAACCCTTAATGTTGACAGGGGCATTTGCCTGCCTGGTTCAGCGGGGGCCGATGTATACTATGGTATTGGTATGGAATCCCGGTTTGCAGGATATGTGGCACCGGCAAATTACGATGAGTGCAGTAAAGTCGTTGAATCCCGGTTTGTAAAAGATGCGAAGGCCGAAATGGTTACTATAAATTTACCTCGCAATGAACAGCTTGCCTCTCTTGAAATAGGTATAGAAGACGGTGCAAACATTTATGAACCCGTTGAATATAAAATCAGCAAACCCATCATATACTATGGTTCGTCCATTACTGAGGGGGGATGTGCACCCAGACCCGGAACAGCATATACCAGCATACTTTCAAGATGGCTTGATGCCGATTACTTTAACTATGGTTTTTCAGGCGGGGCGAAAGGTGAGCTGGAATTTGCAGAATATATTGCAAGTCATAAGAATATTTCGCTTTTTGTATACGATTATGACCACAATGCCCCCACTCCCGGGCACCTGCTCAATACACATGAACCCTTTTTCAAAGTAGTCAGGGAAGCACATAAAGATATTCCGATAATTATGATGACCAGACCTGATTTTGACAGAGACCCGGCGGACAGCATTGAACGACGGAATATAATTTATCGTACATATATAAATGCACGAAACGCAGGGGACAACAATGTTTATTTTATTGACGGAATGCAATTTTTCGGTAACACCGGAAGAAGCGAGTGTACAATTGACGGTTGCCACCCGAATGCCCTTGGTTTTATGCGTATGGCAGAAACCATCTATCCTCTTGCGTCAAAGCTTCTTTCACAATATTATTGATTCCATATGTTTTTGTATCAAAAAGCGGCTTATAAATCTTTTGACCGGAATTTTTCAGATTTTAACGGACAGTTTAACCAGAAATACTGTCCGTTTATTACTCGCAACAAAAATTATGGTGTAATGACTCCAATCGCTTAAACCCTGCAAAAGGCGCTTCGCATTTGTAATACTTAAGGCCATTTTTACACTGAAATTGCTTTAAGGTATTCCCTCACTTTTTTCATATCCTGGAAAAGTTCTTCCTTTTTTCCCGGATCCCTTAATACAGCGGCAGGGTGGTAGGTGGGCATGATTCTGAAAAAACCGGGCCTCTCAATCCAGGTTCCCCGTACTTTTGTAATGCGGGCATCTTCACTGACCAGGTATTTTAGCGCAGTGGCTCCAAGGCAAACTATTATTTTAGGTTTTATGTACTTTACCTGGAACCTGAGATAAGGCAGGCACGCTTCAGCCTCTTCCCTGGTTGGTTCCCTGTTGTTTGGCGGACGGCATTTAACAATGTTGCATATGTAATAATCTTCAGGCTTGAACATTAATGCATTAAGCAAATGATCAAGTAGCTTTCCCGCCCTTCCGACAAACGCCAGGCCGGTAAGATCCTCCTGCTCGCCCGGACCTTCGCCGACAAGCATTACCGGGGCATTAAGATTATTGCCCCTGCCAATAACAACATTTGTCCTTGTTTTGGCAAGCTCACATCTTGTACAGTTTTGGCACGCTTTAATAAAACTTTCGTAGATATTCTGGTCTTTCATTACAAGTTCCCTTCATTTACTTATCTGAAGTAATCCTATCATAAAAAGTGTGTATTGAAAAGAATCGGCATAACAAAATGGCAAGGTCAATGTTCCTTGCCATTTGAACTCACATGATTACTGATGATATTTTTCGGTCCATTCCTGAAACGACAGATTTTCCACACCCCTGCTTTTCCTTGAATTATCCCACGTTTGAAACTCGTTGCTGATCTCAGTTAAATGAATACTTTTGTTGCTTAAATTATTCCTGACCGATTTGTCAATTTTGAATCTTTTGCCTTTCAGCAAATCTCTTGCATCAGCTCTGTCTGAGTTAGTGGCATTATCCGGATTATACCCGTTGTACACAATATCCCTCTTTTCTGCGCCGATTTTTGGTTAAAACTGACTTTTGCCGGCAAAAAAGCATGTATAACGAAGCTAAAAGTTTGGTTTGTCATAACTTTTGGCTTCTTTACACTTGTATTGTGTCCTGATAATGTTTAAACTATTCGGTGATTTCTCCGGCTTTCTTCAGCGAAATTTTTGTTAAAACAGGCCCGGTCAGTTCATATATAAATGTGGCAGAAAGAACAACTGCACGGATTGTTGCAGCATACCCAGGCAATTTTTGGGATGCGAGCAGCGAAAGACCAATTGCAACACCGGCTTGAGGAATTAATGTGAACCCAAGGTATTTTTTCACTGTTTCGGGTGCCTTGGTGACTATGGCTCCGACAGAAGCTCCTAATACTTTACCGAAAAACCTTGAGATAATATATAAGATGCCTATAAGCCCAACTTTAGGCAAAATTGTAATATCCAATTCGGCTCCGGATACAACAAAGAACATCAGGTATAAAGGAGGGGTAAACCCATCTACCAGGTTAAAGATGGACATTGGTGACTCGATTATATTAGCAACCATAGCTCCCATGCTCATACACAGCAGCAGTGGTGACAAATTCAGCATACTTGCAAGTGATGATGCAAGAAGGACAAAACCTGATATTATTATTAAACGGTTTGAATCCTTCTTAAAATACTTAAGTGGAATCCTGAACAATATCCCCAGTATGAAACCTAAAACCAGCGATCCTATTATCTCAATAACGGGCATAATAATGGACATGGCGAGTGATGTTTGCCCCGGGCTGTTCATCGAATTAACAACGGCCATTGAAAGCCCGAACAGAATCAAGGCAACTGCATCATCTATTGCAACCACACTTAAAAGCGTTTCTGAAACGGGCCCTTTGGCGTTATATTGCTTAACAACCATAACTGTGGCCGCCGGCGCAGTAGCTGAAGCGATTGCTCCTAACAACAAAGCAATTTCAAAATCAACCCCTATTAAAACCAGTGACAATGTTACGAATACTGATGCGAGCACTGCTGCAACAGTTGCGATAATCACCGACATACTTCCTACCTTTTTAAGGTACGAAATCTTGAACTCCGCTCCAATGGAAAACGCGATGAAAGCCAGCGCCATTTCTGATATAAGTTCAAAACCAGTAACCATCTCCTGCGAAAATATTTTAAGACAATAAGGTCCTAAAATCAGTCCTGCAAGAAGATATCCGGTAACATTCGGCAGTTTTAAGTGCTTTACTGCGCGTCCGAAAATTAACCCTGATAATAATATCAGTGACAGATAAAACAAAGTTGTAAGCTGCATATTTTATTTTTCAGTCCCTTCTGATGAAATTAGTGGAATAGTGAATAAAACTGCGGTATCGGGTTTAGACAGGTCACCAATGACCTGATGGATAACTTTTCGTGCTTTTTCCACCTGCTGCTCATTTAAAGCCATAAATATGGTCTTGCTTTCCTTCCTCTCAGTATCTATGTTAATCCATGGTGAACCGAAAATTGGCTGATATTCCATATGCCTTGCCAGCTCTTTTATCATACCTGTGCTGTTTATAATTGTAGCACCGGTTATTCCTTCGTTTACAAAACCTTTTAAAAGGTCATCCAGCTTTTCCACACGGTTAAGTACCAGTAATAAAAGTTGCACATTAACCTCCCCCATTCATTTAATCATCAATATAAAATCTATCAGCACATAGTTTCAGATTTTTTTCAACAATTAATTATTATACTACTACAGATTTTAATTGTCAAAAAAAGATACAACAGGATTTATTGATAAAATAAGTATTATATGCGATCATAATAAAAGCAGGCGAATTTACCGCCAGCTGTTTATATTTCGATTAATCATTGCTTAATGCATCAAAGCCGTCTATTTATACAGTAAGTCAAAATTATTCTTCTCTTTTTGTATAAAGGCCGTATTAATGCCATTAATAAATTCCTCATTGGTTTTCGTCTGCATCAGACGGTTCACTATCATCTCCGTTACCTCTGCTGTTCCCATGTTGCTCATAGCCTTACGAATTGCCCATATAGACTCAAGTTCCTTCTGTGTTAACAGCATTTCTTCCCGTCGGGTTCCCGATCGATTTATATCTATTGCAGGGAATATACGTTTTTCTGAAAGTTTCCTGTCGAGATGAAGTTCCATATTGCCCGTTCCCTTAAATTCTTCGTAAATAACATCATCCATACGGCTTCCGGTATCTATTAAGGCCGTTGCAATAATTGTAAGACTTCCTCCGAATTCTATATTCCTTGCAGAACCAAAAAACCTTTTCGGTTTGTGCAATGCTCCTGGATCAAGACCACCTGAGAGAGTCCTTCCCGTTGGCGGAATGGTTAAATTATAAGCTCTTGCAAGGCGGGTTATACTGTCCAGCAATACAACAACATCTTTTTTCTGCTCAACAAGCCTTTGTGCTCTTTCAAGCACCATCTCGGCCACTTTGATGTGATGTTCGGGCAGTTCGTCAAATGTACTGTATATTACATCACCCTTTATTGAGCGCTGCATATCCGTAACTTCCTCGGGTCTTTCGTCGATAAGCAGTACTATCAGTTCAATATCTTTATATTTTTGGGTAATGGCATTGGCAATCTTTTTTAAGAGAATTGTTTTTCCTGCTTTTGGCGGAGATACTATCAAACCTCTTTGACCTTTGCCTATAGGAGCAATTAAATCTATTAAACGGGTAGAAAGCTCTTTGGGCTCAGTCTCAAGGGTTATTCTTTCATTGGGATAGATTGGTGTCAGTTGATCGAAAGGCTTTCTTTGCTGAGCAACCTCCGGCGAATCTCCATTTACCGAAAGTACATACAACAGCGCCTGGAACTTTTCGCCTTCCTTTTGAATTCTTCCCTTTCCGACAATTTTATCTCCGGTTTTCAGATTAAAACGCCTAATTTGAGATGGGGATACATATATATCACGCGGCCCTGACAGATAATTCTGACCCCTTAAGAAGCCATATCCATCGGGTAAAACTTCAAGTATTCCGCTTACAGGTTCATCACTTTCAAGTCTGGACAAATCCCTTATGTGAACCGGCTTAATGCTGTGTTCCTTCGATTCCTTGGCATTAACTTCAACAGGAGCATCTTTTTCCTGAACTTTATCCTGTTTATCCTTTTCTTCAACAACTGTTTCCTGTGTGATTTTCTCTTCATTTTCCTGCTGTTCCTTATCGGTAAAGGCAACCGGTTCTACTTTGTCCCCTTCGTCTTTGGCAGGAATGTACTTTTCATCCTGCTCAACCGTTTCACGGGACTCTTCGGATACTTCTTCAGATTGCACTGTCCCTGTTTCATCGGACTCTTTGCCGGTTTCTTCAGGTAAATCCGGGCTTACAGGTTCTTTTTCCTCTTTCTCTTCATCGGTAACGGCCTGCTGTTGTTCAGCCTGCAATTCAGGAGCACCGTCATTATCTTTTTTCCTTGGACGTCCGGGTCTTCTTTTTATTGTGCTTTGCACCGATTGGACAAGCTCATCCTTATTCTCTCCAGCAGCCAATATTTTCTCTATTAATTCCTGCTTTCTATAACGGGTTATGCTCTTTATACCCATTACTTTGGCAATATACCTTAAATCATTCAGGCTCTTGCCTTGCAGTTTTGCTATATCTTCCATGATACACCGCCTTATTTTGTTTTAAAGTTGAAACCTATATTGATTGGTATTATTGATTAACCAATTCACTATCTACGAAACGCCTGTACTATCCACTATATCAGAGTGAATATCTCAGGTCTGCATAATCAAAAAATTCTTTTACTAATATTAGATCATATTAAAAATTTTGGCTTTTGTGAATACCAAAATATATTTCCCGCAGAAAATTAATAAAATCAAAAAATTGTTAAGCAATTTAAATAAACCGTTTCAATCAGGAATGTGTTCCCACACACCGCCTGTTTATGAATTATGTACCCGTAATCTTTAAAGAGCGTGAACCCAATTCGGAGCCTCGTTATACCAATTGAACAACCAATTAAACCACAAAAACCCGGACATAACTCAAAACATTTAAATTATATTGTATTCATAGGGTAATATTTATGATTAACTGGATTTAGCAAAGCCCTTAGTAATATATTGGACTGAAAAACCAAAAAAGATACATATCAGAGGAAACAGTTTTTGTGCTCCTGTTCTTTAATTTACTATATCAGTTTAACTATTGTGTTGTCAATATGTTTTGCAATAATTTACAGAAAATTATTATATCATTCTAGCCCTCTATAATATCAAGTTTTAAGCCTTTTCTCTTAACAAAATCCAGGATTTTTTCAGGCACCGGCGACTCATCTTCACTTTCTTTTTTTAAACTTAGGACTACCACCCTCAGGTCTTCTCCGGTGCACCTTTTTATTGCTTCGGTTATTGCCGTGATGTTCTCATTTTCTTTCAGGACACGGTTTTTAAATTCATCATCTTCACTTATATATATTCCAACAGTATTTTCATCAACCAATACTGCAGCTGTGTCAATAAGACTGCTATAAAGCTTCATGCGCCCAATGCTTGACAGTTCCCGCAGCACATTATTCCACTCCGGATATGGATTCAAACCGGGTTTATGATCGGTTCCGGCACTTTCTGTATTATTCCCGGTGTCATTTTTCACTGCCTTTCCGGAGTTTTTGTCCTGGGCCTTCCTCTCCTTTTTTTCACCGGCTGAAGCTTTCTCATTTAAATTAGCAGTGCTGATTCCGCCTTTAAGAATCATCTCTTCAATACTCCGTATTCTTTCCTCCAAAAGGCTTATGCGTCCGGACAAATCTTTCTCAGGGTTATTCATCTCTCTGGAGCAAATGCGCAGAAATACCGTTTCAATCAGAATACGCTGGCTTGAACTCCATTTAAGCGCGGCTTCCAAATCGGTCAGCTCACGTATTACAGCAAGGCCAAAATCCATCGAAATTATTTCTGAGAAATATTGAACTGCCTTTTTTTCTTCTTCGGTTACGCTGTACAGATGCTCAAGGTTGTTAGTGGTTTTGAAAACAAGAATATCCCTGAGGAAGCGTATTAAATTATGGACAAACTGGCCGGGATCCTTGCCCTCTGAAAAAATCAGCTCAATTTGGGAAATTGCTTCTTTGCCATTCCGTTCGGCAAGAAATTTTATGGTATTTATTATTACAGTGCCCGGGGCAACTCCAATTATTCTTTGGACATTTCCCAGATCTAACATGTCATTTCCGGTGGAGATACACTGATCAAGAATACTAATGCCATCTCTTAACGCTCCCTCGCTGAGAGAAGCAATAAAAAGGGCAGCCTCTTCAGACAAGGTTACATTGCATTCTTTTGAGATCTTAATAAGCCTTTCTGCTATTCCCCTGGATGTTATACGCCTGAAATCAAACCGCTGGCACCGGGAAAGAACGGTAGCCGGCAGTTTGTGCGGCTCTGTTGTGGCTAATATAAATATTACGTGTTCCGGGGGTTCCTCCAGTGTTTTAAGTAACGCATTAAAGGCACCTATTGACAGCATGTGCACTTCATCAATAATATACACTTTTTTATAGGCTCTGGTAGGAGTATATACAACTTCATCAATTATACTTCTTACATTGTCAACGCTGTTATTTGATGCAGCATCTATTTCGGCAACATCAAGAATTGTCCCGTTGATAATTCCCCTGCATATTTCACATTCGTTGCACGGATTACCGTTGACAGGATTCAGGCAATTCACCGCACGGGCAAATATTTTGGCCATGGTGGTTTTTCCTGTGCCGCGGGTACCGCAAAAGAGATATGCATGAGCAACCTTTTTCGACATAACAGCGTTTTTTAAGGTTGTAACGATATGCTGCTGTTCTACAACATCATCAAAAGTTTGTGGCCTGTATGTCCGATATAATGCCTGATGCGACGTTTTAATCACCCCTTGTTCCTTTACCACTCACCTATATAAAGCGGTTCAAATTTTAAATAATCTGCTGACACCAAATGGTACCTTATCCCGTCCACAAGCCCTTCTACTGCCATATTACTGCTTTTGCCGTGCAAATGCCCGTAAACACAGATATTTACCCTGAAGCTCTTCATAACATCAACAAAACCTGTAGGTTTCCCTCTGGCTGAGAAAGGAGGGTAATGGAGCATGGCAACCCTGGAACCGTCAAAACCATCGGTTAGCTTCAATGATAATTTCAGCCTCTCCAGTTCCCGATTGTATATTTTCTCATCTTCGGCAGAAAAATCGTCCTCTTCCGGGTTCTTCCAACCCCTGGTGCCCACTATGGCCAGGCCTTTGTAAAAATAAGCATTGTTTTGGAGAAATGTAATGCTGTTTAATGACAAGCTTTCTTTAAACTTATTCAATTTACTGTGGGTTGTCCACCAATAATCGTGATTTCCCTTTGAAATTATTTTTTTCCCGGGAAGCGATTCTATATACAGAAAATCCGGGTCTGATTTCTCAAGATACATTGCCCACGACAAATCTCCCGGGAGCAAAACCAAATCATCCTGTCCGACTATCCTAATCCAGTTTTCCCTTATGCGCCTCATGTAATCTTTCCAGACCTGGTCAAAAATATCCATGGGTTTATCCTCGGCCAGGGAAAGATGTAAATCAGATATGGCAAATACTCGCATAGCTACTCTTTTCCTTTTGGTTCAATGATTGCAAACTTTATTACACCCTCTGCCGCTGTCTGATCCTGAACAGAAGCACGTACATTTGCCTTCCCCATGCCACGGCGCATTGCAGTAAACTCAACTTCAAGTTTCAGCGTGTCTCCCGGCACTACCTGCCTTCTGAATTTCATTTCCTCAATACCGGTAAACAACGGGATTTTACCCTTGTTTTCCTCGATCATCATACCTGCGACACAGGCGGTTTGAGCCAATGCCTCAACAATCAGTACGCCGGGCATTACCGGGTAGGACGGGAAATGCCCCTGAAAAAACGGCTCATTTATTGTTACGTTCTTAATCCCGACTGCTCTGACTACAGGTTCCAGTTCCACCTCTGTTATTTTATCCAGAAGAAGAAACGGAAACCTGTGGGGAATAATTTCTTTAATCGCATTAATGTCCAAGGATTTCTTCTCCATATGTTATTCTCCCAAATCTCAGAATTTAATCATCATCCTGTTCCCAGTTATGATAAATATTTTGCACATCATCGTGGTCTTCCAGCCTGTCAATTAGTTTTTCCATGTTGGCGATCATATCCTCATTGGTTAATGTGGTGGTTGTCTTTGGAATCATCGCTACCTCTGCGTTTTCAAATTTGTATCCTTCCTTCTCCAATGTTTCGGCTACCACTGAAAAATCCAGCGGATCGGTAATTATCTCATAATATTCGTCTTCAACAACCACATCAAGTGCACCGGCTTCCAGTGCAGTCATCATTAAATTGTCTTCGTTTATGTTTTCTGTTTTTTCAATTATTATCTGTCCTCTTTTATCAAACATAAAAGATACGCAGCCGGCTGTTCCAAGGTTACCGCCAAATTTGTCAAACAGGTGTCTTATATCCCCTGCCGTCCGGTTTCTGTTGTCGGTGAGTGTTTCTACTATAACGGCAACTCCCCCCGGACCATATCCTTCATAAACAATTTCTTCGTAGTTGTCATCGATCTGATCACCTGATGCCTTCTTAATGCTTCTCATTATGTTGTCATTTGGCATATTATTTGCTTTCGCTTTTGCTATTGCGTCTTTAAGCCGTGAATTCGAGTTAGGATCCGGTCCGCCTGCTTTCACAGCCATAGCTATTTCTTTACCTAATTTTGTGAATATTTTCCCCTTCTGCGCGTCTGTTTTTTCTTTTTTATGCCTTATATTGTTCCACTTCGAATGTCCTGACATAATACCACCTCAAAAAAATATCAAATTAAAATTAACACAGTATATTCTCTCATGACATAAAAACATTTTCAACTGTGATATCTCACAAATCGATGCCTTATGTTCTTACATAATTTCCATCTTCATCAAAGTATGCATGTACCTTCCGGTCAAAAACTATTTCAGCCTTTCCGCCGGTAATATCAACCACTTCCTTTTGGAAATTCTCTTTCCGTTCTTCTTCGACTATAAGAACCATTTCAACAATGTTTGTGAAGCTTGAGTCATATACCGGGATATTGCCGGAATCGACAAAATTTCGTATTCTCCCGTAAAGAGTATAATCCATCCGTATACAGGCTTCATAGCATAATTTTCTGGTCACTATCCTGGCATTGTCAAGGGCTGATACCGCAGCCTTACCATATGCCCTTACCAATCCTGAAGCGCCAAGAAGTATACCTCCGAAGTACCGTACAACGACAACCAGCACATTCGTAAGGCCTTTTTTCTTAATTGCTTCAAGTATCGGGAGGCCTGCTGTTCCGGAAGGCTCACCATCGTCGCTGAACCTTTGTATTTCTGTTTCCCCTTCTATAATATAAGCATAGCAATGATGCCTTGCATCATAGTATTTTTTCTTTAGCTGTGCCAAATGTGAAAAAACGTCTTCCTCTGAAGCCACAGGAAAAACCCAGGACAAAAACCTGGAACGCTTTTCTTCATATTCTCCGTTTCCACTGCTTAAAACAGTACGAATACTGTCGTACACCCGACCACTCCATTCAACGAGCACTTGTGCAAATGCAGAAGCAAAATACAGTCATAAAAAATATTGTTAATTACACCCATGAGCATATTATCAAAAGCCCAGTTCGGGAATTGAACCACCGGAGCATTTATCGTTTATCCCGCTTAACAGGCTTCTATTCCGGGCATTTTGGCAAGATCAAAAATTGAACAGCTCTTTGGTCAACAATTATTCTATCAGAAAATATATGTTCATGACAAATAATAAATAGGGATATGAACATGAAAATAAAAAGCTTATTTGCTTTTGCGATTAAGCATAAATGGTTTATATGCGTTGTTATATACCGGGGGATAGTCCAGTAAACTACCCCCGGAAATAATTCTATTATAATATGCAATTTTATCGGGAACCCAACAGGCTAACCCGTTATTTTCAAACTCTTTCAATTAATTAACTTGCTACCTGAGTCAATTCCTTGAATTTAAGATAAGATACGTGAAGTAACGAGCGATCCTGACTATAGGTTATTTTCTCCATGGCTTCTTCTACTGTAAAGAAACCGGCATCCTGAAACTTCTCAGGTTCACCAATTTTATAATCTTCGCTGTCTGCCAGCATTATATACCATGTTATCCGATTACATACAGGCTGCTGCCTGGTTACAGAAAAAAACTCATAATTTGTTCTGCCCGCAGGTGAAATGATAGTGGCACTGATACCGCCTTCTTCCGCTACCCTTCTAAGAGCTACTTCACTTTGAAGTTCATTGTTCCTGATTACCCCTTTTGGAAATACCCACTCCCCTTTTTCGTTTTTTAGAAGGAAAACCTTATGATTGCTGGAGAATACAACACCTCCGGCACAATCGCGCAAAATCATATCCATTACCCCTTTCATTTATTGTTATACGGATGCCCGTACCATTAACAAGAGAACAAACAGGATTGAGAAATAACAAAAAAGGCACCAACATGAAATTGCCAATCATTTCAATTGAGTGCCTTTTCAACAACATATATGAACTTTGTGATTTACTTTTAATTAAGGAACGAAAATGAAATTTAACCACTTCTTTTATCCTACTTTCCGATAATATACCTATTGTAAAAAATCATCGGTTTTTACACTTTTTGCTCTTGCTATATCAGTTGTATGATTCAGAAAGTCATAATCGGGGTTTCCGAACTGTGGCATTGTATCCGCCAAGTTCTTTTTCGAGTAAATATCAATAATATGAAGATCCTGTTCCGAAAGTTCAATTTTCCTGTTTTCCAAAATCTCCAGCTCCTTCTTTAAGGAGGATTCAACAAAATGAAAACCAACCAAAACCATATTATTTTCGTTACCCTAATTATATTTTACCACAATATTAGTTTTTTACTACCTTTTAATAATAATTTAATATAATTTTTAATCAGAATTCAGGCTCAATTAATCCATAGTTCCCGTCCTTACGCTTATAAACAACATTTACTTCCTCGGTCTCTGCATTTGAAAATACAAAAAAGTTATGCCCCAAAAGGTTCATCTGCAGAATTGCTTCTTCAACACTCATTGGTTTTATGGCGAAACGCTTGCTTTTTACTACTTTATAGGTCTGCTCTTCTTCTATGGGCTCTTTTATTTCAAAGTTATCGGGGATTACACTTTCCTGCCTGATTCTCTTGCCAAGCTTGGTTTTATTTTTTCTTATCTGGCGTTCCAATTTATCTATTACCATATCAATTGAAGCATACATATCATTTGTTGTTTCTTCCGCCCTGATAAAAAGCCCCGTTGATATGATGGTAACTTCACAAATGTGGCGATTTTTTTCAACCTTGAATGTAATATTGCATTCTGCATCTGATTTGAAAAATTTTTCGATTTTGCCAAGCTTCTTAATGGCTTTTTCCTTTAATGCGTCAGTAACATTCACGTTTTTACCGTTCACGTTAAACTTCATATCCCATACTCCTTTCTGGCCTTATTGAAAGTTTATATCCAATATTATACAAAATAATACCGGATAATGAATAGTTTTAGCTTACTTATTTTTTACCCAAAATAAATATACATAAAACATAATTAACATAAATCTGACAAACTATCAAAATCCACAAATAACACAATACTTATTCACAATATAATCCAAAAAGCTGTGGATAATGTGTATAACTTTGTGACTAACTATGTTTATTTGACTTCCCGGCTGTGGATAAGTTATACACATTTTCGTGTGTTTATTCAGATGTGGAATTATGTATAGAAATACAGGGCAGAAAATTATCTGCCCTGCAACCGGTATCTTAATGCGTATTTACGCGTTCAGCACCATTTGCTTGAAGAATATTTCGTATGTCATCCACTTTATCGTCATCAGTTTTCATTGTGAATACAACTTTTCCTTCGCGAATGTCGTTTTCATATTTTCTGCTTTCCTGTTCGGGAATTCCCAAATCAATTAGTCCTCCAATTATTCCTCCTGTAGCTGCTCCTCCAATTAGTCCTGTTATGGGTCCTGCTGCCGCAATAATACCCAATCCCGGTATTGCAACCATACCTGCTCCAATCAGAAGACCTGCAAGGCCACCAATTATGCCTCCTGTCACAGCACCATTGGAGATATTGTCATTGGTCATGCCTTCTCCCTTTTGGCCTTCTCCTTCATCCCGGTTTTTAACTATTATTGAAATATCATCTGTCCTAAGTCCCCGTTCTTTTATTTCCCTTGCTGCTTTCTCGGCATAGTCCACTCTGTCGAAAACACCTACTACCGTTACAGACATAATATACCTCCTTCCTTGTCCTTTGCCCGGATTTAAAGGCAAAAAAAACTATATATGCTGATTAGTTTCAACATATATAGTATGCCTATTAAAAATTTGATTATTCGACTTAATTCTCGATAAGGTTTTTCAGTATATCGGTTTTAATATTGAAATCGCATATTGCTTCAAGGGTTGCCTGCTTTTTGGCCAATAAAGCAAGTTCATTGTCTATCATATCCCTGCGGCTGATAACACCGGCATTATATTTTATCTTTAAGGTTTGCAGCCTTCTGTTTTCCAGGTCTTCCCTCTTATAAGCCAGTTCCAGGGCATCGGCTGCGGTCATAAGTTCGTTGTATGCATTCCTTATTGATACTTCAAGATCGGTTTCTGCATCATACAGTTCCTTTCTTGCTTTTTCAAGTTCATAAACTTTCTGGTCATAAAAGTCATGGCCCGGCTTCAAATGCTGCTTTGTAATTTCAAGCTTCATTTCGGCCGCTTCTAATGCCTTTGCTTTCTGATAGACTGTTGTGTTTGTCTCTTTAGCCTTTAAAATTGCTTCATCAATATTAAAGATGTCAATTACATAGTGGGTGCCTATTTTTTCAAGTTTGTAGTCAAATTCTATTTTATTGTCATCGCTCAAGTCCACATGAAGCTTCTTTTTAATATTTAAAATATCCGAAGCCAGGGCTGTTTCCATATTCTTTAACTCAAGCTTCTCCACTGACAAAACCAGTTCCTCGTCAGTTATATCGGCTTCCGATATTAAGCCTTCCCCAAAACGCTTTAAGTCTATCCGGTATTTTTCCTCAAGCAATTCTATTCTTTGCTTTTTTATTTCAATACTTTCTTCTGCAAGCAGCACCCGCATCATTTCCTGATAAACATCAGCCTTTATCTGTTTTATGTTGTCGGCTTTCTGCCTTTTTGCAACCTCAAGGTTTACCTCTGCTTCAAAAGGCGCAACCTGCTTTATGATTTTTCTTTCAGCAACTTCCTGTGGCGTTCCGCCTATAAAGCCTTTGATGGCTTCTTCCTTTGCTTTTTCCAAAGCGCTCTCCAGTGATTTTATATTGTAATCGTCCAGTTCGGGCTGAATTGAATTTTCCACAGCAGTTTCAAGGGCCGATTCATAAGTAAATTTAGTAACATTTTCTTCAGCAAATGCAGGTATACCTGCAACAAGTATAAAACAGAGAGTCAATATAATAAACCTTTTCATTTTACTTCTCCTTTCACTGAGTATACCCAGGTCCTACCGAAATGGCACGGTAAAACTGGTCCTGTTTATTTAAGACATTTAGAAGGTTTATGTTAACAGCAAATTCCAACTGTGCTATGGCAAGTTCCATTTGTTCAACCGCCGATACCGGAATAAGCCCGGCGTCATACTGAATTTTTATAGTTTCAAGCTGATTTTTTTGCTTTGCCAGGTTTAACTTGGCAAGTTCCAAATCGTTATAGCTCTTTTTCAGCTCTTTATATGCCTTCCGTATTTCATTTTCAATATCATATTCAATCCGCCCAAGATCGGTTTTCAGCTTATCCAGTTCATTCTGCGCTTCTGCGTAATCCTTTATTGTCTGATAATCAAATTGGTATACATTCCTGTGCCGGTAAATTTCCATTTTTAATTCCATAAGCTCAATCTGCCTTTTTACACTCCAAATCTCCATGCGGTTCTCAAGTGCACTGGCTACCGCTTCTTCCTCGGTTATTGGGACATCCTGCTCATTCAACCACGGCGTTGCTATGAAATCGTATCTGAAATCCAACGGAAGTTTGGCAAGCGCGTTAAACTGGCGGTGCATATTGTCATAGTCACGTTTTGCCTTCTTCACTGAGTTTTCTGCTTCTTTCAGATCCAGCTCGGCATCCTGAAGTTCAAGTTCGGTTATCATGCCATTTTCAAAAAGTTCCTTCTGCCGGGTCAGATTTTTTCTTGCTGCTTCAACAGATTTTTCGGCCAGCTTAACCGAATGATATGTACTGTATAATCCGGTAAAAAGATTATCTGCGACATTGGCCATGGTATTTTCAGTAACCTTAATGGTCATTTCCTTTATTTCATGGCTGAATTTCAGTGTCTCGGGAACATACTCCTTCAACAGCCTAAGCTGCATCTGCTCAGCAGAGTCATAGTAATAATACAACTCTTCACCCGTGAGCGGATGTTTCATCAGGAACACCTTTACAGTATCGATGCTCTTTGATCTGGCAGCCTGCTCTTCATAATTCTCCTTTGCAAACTGTTCCTGCTCTTTAGCGTCCCAGATTGCAGTGGAATTATTTTTAATAAGTTGAATTGCCTTTTGCCTGTTCAATATGGATTCACCGGATGCTGCCCGGGCTTGCGGAACAATCAATGCAAACAATGCATTTATTATTGCAACAAGGGCGGTTACTTTTTTACGCATAAAAGCCCTCCTTATTCAAGGATTTTTCCTGTACATTCATTATAACAACGGGAGCAACTGCATGCAATTGCATCGCACCGTTATGACAGCGTCAATACGCCTTCTTGTTATATAAACGAAATTATTTCATGGAAAGTCTGACAAACCAAAAAAGAGCCTCACGGCTCTTTTTTGGTTTTAATCTTGTTGTTGTTAATGAACCATTGCGCGATTTGTGCGCCGAATTTAGGCTAAAATTGCTTCCTTTGAGTGTTTTTCTGCCTGTTTTATTTGTTGTTGTTTTTCTTTTTTTGCTGCTCATTATTAGGGTTTACTTCCTGTGAGAATTCGGTCATGTTTTCACCCAATTGATCATTGCAGAAATTATTATTTTTCTTTTTTTGTTCCTGATTGTTGTTCCTGTTTTCGTTTTGAATACGGTTTTGGTTCTGGTTCTGGTTTTGGTTTTTAGCCATTGTTTGAACACCTCCATGATTTTAACAAATTGCTTTTACCGCCCAATAAACATTTGGACGAAAATTTTACCGTACTTCGGACTCTGATAAATTCCTATACCAGTATAGTTAAAATTCCCGTTCAGGATATTTTTCCTGTGGCCTTCGGAATTCATCCACGCTTTTACAGCGCCTTCCTCAGTACTGTTCCCTGCTATATTCTCTCCAGCAGATTTAAAACTTATACCAAACTGTCGCATCATATCAAATGGAGATCCATATGTTGGAGACTGATGTGAAAAATAGTTGTTCTCTACCATGTCTTTTGCTTTAAGCCTTGCAACTTCCATAAGCTCAGGATCTGCCTTAAGTGCTGCCAGTCCGGCTTTAGCACGTTCAGCATTAATTAAATCCAGAAGTTCCTTCTCATCCTGTGACAAATTTGTTGTTGAAGGCACAGGAGTAGGGGTAGGTGCCGGAGTTGATTTAGGTGTAGAAGTACCTGTACTGGGTGTTTGATTTACCTTGTTAGGCGGCTGCAGATATTTACCACTAACACATCCAACTAACCCGGTATTGGGTTCAAAAATTACGTACCATCCATCGATCTCTGCCAATACATTGACCCATTGGTTTTTCTTCAGTGTGCCTACAATTGTATACTTTGTAGACGGTCCTTTACGGACATTCAATTCTGCAGCAGTCACTATCCCGCTAATGAAATCCACCCTTTTCCACGTCATCTCCGCATTGGCCGGGGCAAAATCCCGACTTAACAGGCCAAACACGGTCACAGACAGGAAGGTGAGCAGAATTACTGCTATAATTCTTTTTCTCATAGGCTCCCTCCTCATACCATGATTTGGACCCTGCGGATTACTTACCAACAGCAAGGCATTATGAGAATACCTTGCAATGGTGGATTATTGCAGGATCCATATTGTAATAAATAGTATGTCTCTTTAGGATAAGAATTATTAACAGAAAATAAAAAAATTACACAATACAAAGCCATGTTTGTACTGTGTAATCTCTTGTTATATATTTATATAAGGATAAAAAGGAGCCTTTTTAAACCGGTTTATAAGTCTCCGAATTTTTTACTCATAAAGCGGATCAGAAAATATCCGAGAATCAGTGCCGCAACCGAAGCAAAAATTTCAGCAATTCCCAGTAAAACTTCGGTGGTAAATCCGGTGGTGCCTGCCGACAGCAAAGTATATATTCCCCCTGGAAGTCCCGGAAACACCTCAATAATTGATCCAACTACAAAACCAAGAATTAACAGGTAAGTCTGCCTTGGTTTTTTATTCATGCTGCTTTCAAGTATCCTCGTAGTTGTCAGTACCCCAAAAACCGTACCCAACCCAATTGGTATCAGGTAATTCAGCTTAATGTTGCTTACCGCATCAATAAAAATGTCATAAAGGCCTATGGCCAGCAGCATGAATGAAGTACTTATACCTGGCAGGATCAATGCTACGGCAATGACTATTCCAGCGAAAAAGAGGAAAACAAATTGCAGCAATCCGGTAGAATTTGCAAGGTTTACTATGGTACCATCGTATATTTTCATAACAAGTATTATAATAAAGCCTATTGCAAAATAGATCCAATCTGCTGTTTTTTTGTCTGCATTTGCTGTCTTTTTATACAAAACAGGTATGCCGCCTATTATAACACCTATAAAGAAATAGATCATCGGGAACCTGAAATTTGAAAGTAAAAATTTCATAATCCAGCTGAAACCAAAAAGACCAATTACTCCCCCAATACCAACCGTTAAAAGAAACAGGGTATTCTTCCTGATATCGCTGAAAAATGAGCTTATTGAATGAATTATGTCATCATACAGCCCCAATATAATTGCCATAGTTCCCCCGCTGACGCCCGGAACAAGGGTGGCTATACCTATTACAATACCCTTTATAATGTTTATTGCTGCATTCATGAATCTTTCCTCCTGACAGTCGGACGTTCTCCTCTTCATATTAATAGGCTTTTCCCCATACAACCATATGCTTCGCAGGTTTTCCGCAGCATACACAGGTATCTGAAACATGTTCCTGTTCAAATGGTATGCATCGTGCAGTCGCACTTGTCTTTTCCTTGACCATGTTTTCGCAGGACTCATCGCCGCACCACATAGCTTTTATAAAACCTGGCGTTTTATTTAAGATTTCTGCAAATTCGTCCATGGATTTGGCAATATAAGTTTTTCTCTCCCTGTTTTCAATTGCCTTAAGCAGCAAATCCTTCTGCATTGCTGCAAGGATTTCGGGGATTGTCTCCTCCAAATTATCAAGGGAAACAAACATCTTTTCCCTGGTGTCACGGCGGACTATAACGCACTGGTTCTTTTCGATATCCTTTGGTCCTAACTCAAGGCGCAAAGGAATACCCTTCATTTCATATTCACTGAATTTCCAGCCCGGCATTTTGTCGCTGTCATCAAGGCCTGCACGCACCAGCTTGCCAATTCTGTCCTTTATTTCCCTTGCTTTTTCCAAAACACCTTTCTTATGCTGCTGAACGGGTATTACCATAACCTGTGTCGGTGCTACCTCGGGTGGAAGAACCAGGCCGTCGTCATCGCTGTGCACCATGATCAACGCTCCGATAAGCCTTGTTGTTACACCCCATGATGTTTGATGGACATATTTTAATTCATTGTTTTTATCGGTATACCTGATATTGAATGCTTTGGCAAAGCCGTCCCCAAAGTTATGGGATGTACCTGTCTGAAGAGCTTTACCGTCATGCATCAGGCTTTCAATTGTATAGGTGGCCTTTGCACCGGCGAATTTCTCCTTTTCGGTTTTTTGGCCCTTAATTACCGGGATTGCCAGGACGTTCTCACAGAATTCTGCATATACATTCAGCATTCTTATGGTTTCTTCCATGGCTTCTTCTTCGGTGGCATGCGCTGTATGGCCTTCCTGCCACAAAAATTCCAGTGTTCTCAAAAACGGGCGTGTGGTTTTTTCCCATCTAACTACAGAACACCATTGATTATATAATTTGGGAAGATCCCTGTATGAGTGGATTATGTTTGCATAATGCTCACAGAACAGTGTTTCGGAAGTTGGCCTTACGCAAAGCCTCTCAGTAAGCTCTTCCGAACCGCCATGTGTTACCCATGCCACTTCGGGAGCAAATCCTTCTACATGATCCTTTTCTTTTTGCAAAAGACTTTCGGGAATGAATAAGGGCATATAGACATTTTCATGTCCTGTTTCCTTGAACCTTTTGTCCAGATGTTTCTGGATAAGCTCCCAGATAGCATACCCATACGGACGTATAATCATGCAGCCGCGTACACTCGAATAATCTATTAAATCAGCTTTTTTAACAATGTCGGTATACCATTGGGCAAAATCCACATCCCTCGGTGTTATCGCCTCAACAAGTTTCTTATCGTTTGCCATAAACTACACTCCTTCTGCTAATTACCAGTTTATTCAATTCCAATTTTAAATTAAGCCAATATATAAAAAAACGTCCCTGAGACAGGGACGGGAAAACCGCGGTACCACCCAAATTGGCATTGCTACCCAACTCTTAAGCTTTTATCGCAAGCCACACGGCAATTTCATCAATTGCTTCTCCGGGGTGGGAAGAAAAGCTTTTTGCTCAGAAGCCTTCCACCTGATGGCTTCACTCTCTGGGAACAGCCTGCTTTTCGCAGCCCCTTCATCAAATTTGCTGTATAAAGTTTACTTTAAACACCGGTTAACAAATCAGTGCAATTTTTAAAGTAATGGAATTTCGGATATTCTTAATATAGTATAGCTTTTTTATTGTGTCAAGCTTTGCAATCGGGCATGATGGCATCAATTTTGCCAGAAATCAAGCTTATGCAGACATTGTGCAATGATTGAAGGCAGTAAACAGAGTGCGCAGTATCTCGCCGGCAGTTATTATGCATCCGGTTAGCGCGGAAAGTTTCCTTGCATTGCACAATAACTGCTGCACTCTTACAATAACAATACTTTATGCAATGCCGGAATGCGGTTTTCGTCTTATCAGGCAGCATTTTGCCAAGCCGGCTTGTTTGTCTTCGCCCGGAGACACAGGGCCTGCACTTCGCAACACTGAGTTAAACAATATGCCGTGAACCTTTCGGATATAACTAGTATATTGTCCTCCCTTTTTCATCCGGAATTCCGCTTTTCCTGTAAAAATACGAATTCACAACATCCCGCCATTCAATGGCATCTCTTATCTGGATGTCCAGTCTTTCAAGAACATGTTCAAACCGTTCGTCATCAATCAGGTTTATCAGGGAAAGCCATTGCTCTTTAAACTTTCTGACCTGTTCCACGCCTTCAAAATGCGTATCATAAATATGCTGTATAAGTGTTTTGCCCGATTTCAGCCGGTAATTATACGGTACGCGATGAAAGAAAAGCAGCAATTCTTCCGGGCAGGTCTGGATGTTATTGTACATGTCTGCGTTTTCTTTATGATATCTCCCTGCAAAACCTGTTCCTTTCTCCACGGTACGGTCAACACCAATACCAAAGCAGTCAGCACGGTGGTATGTACCCCAGGGTGAATATTCATATCCATCCACGTTTGGCCCGTAATGATGGCCAGGATTCACCATCCAACCGATTCCAAGCGGGGATGTATAATTTTCATATGTTCTCCACGATTCTAAAAGAATGCTGCTGATGGTTTTTACAACATCAGGATGGGATGAGAATGTAAGGCGCACCCATTCTTCGGTTATCTCTTCCGCACTTTTATCCGGGTTAAACGCAAGGCATCCGTAACCATAAAGGTTTGCCTGCGCGAGTACATGCCCCGTCCAGTTTGAATCGCTGCCGATATTTGATACGGCGGCAATGCCGCCATACTTCTGCGGATAAATTTTTCCTGCTATTATTTTTTTTACCGCAGAACCTTTTCCTTCTGAGAATGTATCAAAGTCGAGAATTTCTTTCCATTGGGGAACCAGATAGCAGATATGCTTCTGCTGTCCGGTATACTCCTGGGTTATCTGAAGCTCAAGCATCTGATTGGTTCTTTTAAGACCGCCGAACAAAGGCGAAACAGGCTCTCTTACCTGAAAATCCATTGGCCCGTTTTTAATCTGCAATATAACATTATCCATAAATTCCCCGTCAAGGGGCATAAAATTATCGTATGCCGCATTGGCCCTGTCGGTAATCCTGTCACGCCAGTCCTGTTTGCAGTTGTAGACAAAACAGCGCCATATAACAACCCCGCCAAAGGGTTTTAATGCTTTGGCAAGCATATTGGCTCCATCGGCATGATTTCTTCCGTATGTAAACGGCCCCGGCCTGTTTTCCGAATCGGCCTTAACAAGAAATCCCCCAAAGTCAGGTATATAGCTGTATATTTCTGCTGCCCTGTCACACCACCATTTTTGCACTCTGTCGTCCAATGGATCTGCATTGGGCAAATCCCCCAACTCTACAGGGCTGGCAAAATTCACCGACAGAAAAACATTAATTCCGTATTCTCTGAATATGTCAGCCAGTTTAGCAACTTCAGGAAGATATAATTTCGTTATCAGGCGGGTTTCATGGTAATGAACGTTAACATTATTCAGCACTATTCCGTTTATACCAACAGATGCAAGAATCCTTGCATAATCTCTGATCCTCTGTTTATCGCTGGCAAAACAGTTGTCTTTATAGAATATGGAGTTTCCGGCGTACCCTCTTTCAATTGAACCGTCCATATTATCCCACTGATTGATCATACGGTACATATTGCACGGATTATTTACAACATTAATATCCCGTAAAGGCGTTTCCATCTGCAATAGCCTTAAAAACGCGAACACGCCGTATAAAACACCTTTATCGGTCTTTCCTGAAATGATTATACGTTTATCCTGATATTTAATTAAGTAACCTTCGGCATCTATACAGTCAATATCATCTTTTGCAAGATCTTTTATACCTTCACAAAGGCCAAGAACAATTCCTTCTTCACCGTTCGCGGCAAGCACGGGAACCATCCCCAGCATCTTTGAAAGCCCATACCTTAGCTCATTTAGTGCGGTGTTAAGTATAATGGAATTTCCGCATACCGTAATACCCGAAATAGCCCGGGTATATTCCATGAAAACTTCGGGATTCTCTGTTCTGCGGTAAGACAACCAGCAGTCGTAAGAAGGATTTTCTCCAAACCTAGCACAATTCATGGCTTATTACATTACGAAAAAACGTAATTACTCCTTTCCATATGAATCCATGCTTATATCAGTCCGTTTTCTGCAAAGCTGTAATAATTGTTTCCAGATACAATAATATGATCTACAACCTTAATAGATATGGTTTTCAATGCGTCGGAGATTTTTCTTGTTACCTCAATATCTGCAGCGGATGGTTTTAAACTTCCTCCGGGATGGTTATGTGCCAATATCACACTATTGGCCTGGTACCTGAGCGCGGTTTCAACAATCAGCCTTGGATAAACAGGGGCCTCATTTATAGTGCCCTCGTGGACAAGTGCAGCATAATTCAGATGATTTTGCGAATTAAGGCAGCATACATAGAATGCTTCGTAATTTTTCCCTATAAACAATTTGGTTATGTACTGGCCGGCCTTGGCAGAACTATCAAGCACCGGCTTTTTTCCCTGCTTCAACAGCATGTATTTTTTTGACAGTGCAGGTATCATAGTCAGCAGCACGGCAGTATTTTTAGTGACTTTACCTACTTCCATCAGCTGTTCGGGAGAAGAATCAAAGATTGCCTCAAGAGTTCCGAATTTTTTAATAAGATTGTGCGCCAGCTCATTAGTGTCCCGCCTCGGTATGGTATAGAACAAAAGCATCTCCAGAATCTGATGATCCTCAAATGAATCCAGCCCTTCCTCAATAAAACGCTGCTTAAGTTTCTCCCTATGACCCACGTGTAGATTTTCTGCCATTTAAATCTCTCCAATACATACATATTTAAAAGGCATTAACCGCTGTACTTAATGAATGCTGAATAAATTCCACGGGTAACAACCAGGAGGTGCTGAAGTAAAACTTACAATTTCATCTTTAACAGGATGCTTAAATGACAGTTGATATGACCACAGTGCCAGATTATCGGTAAATGGGAGTTTAGCCCTTCCATATTTTGCATCGCCGACTATCGGATGGCCGTTATGGGCCAACTGTACCCGTATCTGGTGCGGTCTTCCTGTTACTAAATTAATTTTTAAAAGGGTCATGCCATGCTGTTCACTAATGACGCTGTAGTGAAGGATTGCTTCAAATGAATCCGGAGTGCCTTCAGGGACAACCGCCACTTTATTTCCGTCCGGGTTTTTAAGCAAAAAATTATAGTATGAACCACTACCGGTTTCAAATGAACCTTCTGTTACTGCAAGGTAAGTTTTTTCCATTTTTCTGGTGCGAATTTGATCAGACAGTCTTGATGCCGCCTTGGATGTCTTTGCAAAAACCATTGCACCTCCGACAGGTCTGTCTAAACGGTGTACCAATCCCAGATATACGTTTCCCGGCTTGTTATATTTCTCCTTCAAATACCCCTTCAGCATTGACAGCAAATCCGGGTCCCTGCTGATATCAGCCTGTACAGGTACATTCGCAGGTTTTTTGACTACAAGCAGATGGTTGTCTTCATATATTATGCTGATATCATTTTGCATATCCATTTATGCCAACTCCGAAAGTTTGATAAAAACTGAATTCTTTTAATTAACCCAAGCATCGACATTCGTAAATTAAAATATCCAGATAATGTATATTATATACGCAATTTATATAATATCGATATTTTCATACAGCGTCAAGCCGTAAAGTAGAAACAGCGAGCGAACGGCCAATCAGTATACCAAATCAGCTGAAATCCTCTGCTTGGAATAAATTGATTTATTCCCGTTGAAAACATACGCGATTGCTGAAACAATGAAAAAATACGGTAGATAATCGGTTCCAAACACTTCAGCCCCAACGAAAACAGGAGCAATGACTGTATTTGTGCCACCGCCAAATACCGCGACAAACCCTAGAGCTGCTGCAAATTCAGCAGGCAGTCCTAAAACCGGCGCGATAACAACACCCAGGCTTGCGCCTATTGAAAAAAGAGGTGTTACTTCGCCTCCCTGGAAACCGGCACTGACAGTTAAAATTGTAAGTATGAATTTAAGTATCCAATCGTAGTTGTATATCTTCCCGTTGGAAAATGATGCCATTATGCAAGGAAATAATGCGCAATATTCGACCACGCCCGCAGTAAGGACTTCCATGGCAAAGAAAATTGCTGCTACAGGTGTCTGAAACATTCCTGCAAATCCTGCAGCCATACCTGTTATAAGCAGTATTCTGGAACCATTTTTAATTTTTACCCGTTTGCCGACAGAATGTGCAACAGTTCCGCCTATTTGTACTGCTGCACCTTCCCGTCCGGCACTGCCTCCAAATAAATGTGTAAGCCATGTGCTGATCATAAGCAACGGTACCAATCTCTTTGGTATGGTATCTTCCTCTTTGAATGCTGCCGAGAAATAAGCGACATTCCTTTTATGCTGTTCCTGCCTATTTTGGAATATGTAAATACTATAAGCATACCGGCCAGAGGAAGGCACGGTATCAGCAGATAAACATACTTGTTTCTTATGTTGGTTATTTCCGATAAACCCCTGCCAAAAAGAGTTTCAATTGCACCAACTATAATTCCTACAGCGATGGCTGTTAAGCCCAGTATAAGTTCATCCTTGTAATGCTTCAATGTTTTCTTCAGCCCTGACATTATGTTAATCCCCTCTTCTGCAATATAAAAAGCTAACAACTCCTGTAATTAAACAGAAGTCATTAGCTTTTTAAACATGTAAAGTTTTCCGGGTTCAAACCTGATTTCCTTTCGTCATTGTAGCAAATAGCAGAATCAAAATCAATAAGCGATGGATGATATTCCGTTAAATTTTACAGCCCTGAATGAAATCGAAATTCCGCTTTCATTACTGTTATATCCGGGAAACGGCTATATGATACATCATCCCGTTGTGAATGCCGCATTCCAGACCTGAGATATCCGAGTGGGTTGTACTTTGTTTTTAAATTACAATGGCAAAACAAATATTGGCATGATATAATATAAATAGCTCTTTTAGCAATATTATGTAAATATCAGGCAGGGATGTTTATGAAGGATGTTATTGGTCATTGTGTTTGTGGAGCAGTTGAAATAATGATAAAGGAATACGGCAATTTCGTTTATGCTTGTCATTGCGACACTTGCCGGCGTATGAATTCCGGTCCTGTTCTTTCTGTCGATCCCGGACCTAAGGAAAATATTGAGTTTAAACGCGGGAAAGAAGCAATAACAATATATCATGACGAAGAAGTGGAGCGTGGGTTCTGCTCAATATGCGGAAGCACTTTGTTCTGGCACAATCCGGCAGAAAACCACTACTGCATGAATGCAGAACTGTTTGACGAAATTATTCAAAATGCTTCTTTTCAATTGGAATTATTTTATGATATGAAGCCGGATTACTACGCGTTTGCAGGAGAACGCAAAAAGCTGGACAGGCACTTTAAAGAAATGGGCAATAAAAAGTAATGCTACGCTTACACTTCATATCCCAATAGCTAAAATAACGATGCAATAAAAGGAAAGGGTGTATAATAATGATAACAAAATTTCTAGGTATGAACATATCATCAAAAGACCCTAAACGTCTGGCTCTTTTTTATCGGGATGTATTGGGGCTTAAAATGCTGGACGAAAATCAGGATTATGATGGTGTTACATTTGGAAATGATAATAATGAGCCTGTTTTTTGGATTTGGAATGAAAACAAGTGGGGCAAGGCTAATGAAGGTAAAGTTTGCCTGGTGTTCAGCTGTGATGACCATGATAAAACATATGAGGAACTTAAGCAAAAAGGCGTTATCGTTGATCCTCCAAAAACTGCTGACTGGGGCGGGAAGGAGCTTTATATTAAGGATCCTGACGGAAATATAATCCTGATTTTATAACCTCCGTGTTTTCGGTTTGCCCGAGGTGAATCGTCATGTTCACCGAAGCGAGAATAGCTGCCTTAAAGATAATGCTGCGAACTCATCAATTGCAGTTCATCCCGGGAAACTGCACCAGAAAATTCGCAGCATTTTTATGCCTTTTTATTGGATATTCAGTATTCCCCTGAAAAGACCCGAAAGTTTTATTTTGGATTCCTGGAATATTTCCACTATTTTAAACTTTATCTCCACGGGGATTTCCTTATCTCCGTCATTTATAATGATTTCAATTTCCTCATCGGATAATTCTTCCTTAAGAATACTGATATATTCCTCATCCAGTTCACCTTTTGTATCCTCGGTAAAGCACAACGGCGGAAACATTACGCACCACCAGTTTTGCCCTTTTGCATCGCCTATTTCAATTTTCAGCGCATCATAAAACCCTGCGGGCAATATCATGTTTGCATATTGTTTTGAAGGGAAAGGATACTTTCCAAACGAAGCTTTTACATTATTCCCTATCCCTTCCTGCTCTATGACATTATTAGCCACCTGCTCAATTTCGTGAAGATGGCTGTTGATAAAATCAATTGCATTCCTTTTATTCTTTAAGCCATCCATGTTTTTGGTCATATAACCTATAACAGCGTCCCTGACGCGGTATTTCAACGCCTGATCCTGCACGCTGTCGCTGTTTGCAACTATATGAAGACGTATCATACTGTCAGATAAATCCTGGTTCACTTTTTCAGCAAAATAATTAAACAACAGAAATATGAATACAGCAGTATAAATTAAGGCAATGGCCGGTTTCATCCAAAACTTTTTTTCTTTTTCTTTCATTAATGCCACTTGCATATTACCACCTCTTCAACACCACACTAAAATCATACTCACAGATTAAATCAGGCAATTAACGAATTTATCACTTTAGTATAAGTATTGACATAAATTCTAAGATCAATACATTCATAAATAATTTTCTTTAAACAACCCTTAATTGCCTGGGCAAAAGAGGCGGATTTCGACAAATCTTTTGCAGCTTTTCTCGTTCCTTCTGTTTTTTTGTCACATTATTAACAGCCATCCATCCACATTATCCACAAAGTTGTCCACAAGTAATTGCGGTAATATTGCCGATAAAATATGACTTATCCACAGTATTCACATTTTACTGTCTGTTTAAACACAATTAAAACCGGATATGTGTTTTTATTATCTTTAAAAAAATTGGCAAAAATCAGCGCTGACCCATAATTTTATCAAAACTTCTCTCCCAGCTTCAATCCGGGTATGGCATTTAAATCAGCAGGTGCAAAATCGTTTTCAATATATGAAAAATATGCCGAAGAAGCAATCATCGCAGCATTGTCGGTACATAATACCAGCGGGGGATAAAAAAGTTTCATACCGGCACTTAAACAAGCCTTTTCAAAACTTTCACGCAAAAAAGTATTTGCTGCAACTCCTCCTGCAAGACACACAGCTTTTGACTTAGTTTTCTTTGCCGCTCTCACTGTATTGTCCACAAGCACGTCAACCACTGCTTTCTGAAAAGAAGCACAAACATCCTCCACAGGAACCTGTTCATTTTTTTGGGTAAACTGATGAACTGTATTAATAACCGCAGTTTTTAAACCACTGAAGCTGAAATCATATGGCGCATCCTTAAATTTAACCCTGGGGAAATTAAAAGCCTGTGCATTTCCTTCGGCTGCTTTCTTTTCGACCTTTGGGCCCCCCGGATAACCTAATCCTAAAACTCTTGCTATTTTATCAAAAGCCTCACCGGCAGCATCATCCCGTGTACGGCCAAGAACAACGGTTTTCCGGTAATCAACAACATTTACAATATGGCTGTGTCCACCTGATGCAACAAGACATATAAAGGGCGGCTCCAGTTCCTCATGTGAAATGTAATTTGCGCATATGTGTCCATCTATATGATTCACACCGATAAGAGGCTTTCCAATGGCAAAAGCCATTGCTTTTGCAGCCGAAAGTCCCACCAGCAGTGCTCCGACCAACCCAGGGCCATATGTCACTCCAATTGCATCAATATCTTTAAGTTCTTTTCCTGCTTCTTTACATGCTTTATCAACAACAGGAATAATAGCTTCCACATGTTTTCTCGATGCCAGTTCGGGCACTACACCTCCGTACTCGGCATGCAGATTTACCTGGGTCGAGATAACATTTGACAAAACTTTTCTCCCATTAACAACGACAGCTGCCGATGTTTCATCGCAGCTTGATTCTATTCCAAGTATTACCGTATCTTTCACAAAAACCTCCATAAACGTATCATGTAAATTTGATCTTTATACTAAGTAAATTGTATGTTAAATATATTCTTTATTCAAGGGAGAAGGCCAAAACGAATTTTAAATGCTGAAAAAAGGCAAAAAAAAAGAGCAGTTAACGCTCTAAAAAAACAGGAGAAATGCTAATGTTCGACTTAATATTAGCAAATATCCGAAATTTTTTCTATAGGCCCATTGACCGGGGGAAAATAGGCCTTTAGTCCTATAAGTCCTTATAATCAGAAAAATACATGAAGAACCAGCTGGTCTATCAGGACAAATACTCCTATTATCCACAGGTAATAGGAAAAATACTTCAGTTTTTGTCTTTGAATAAGGTTAATCATTGATTTTACCGCAATAAAGCCTGCCACCCCTGCAAACAGCATTCCAAAAACAAAGGGAGCTGCACCTATAGCTGCCAACTCGCCGGCACCTGTTTTTACCACTTTATACAAATCGACAACAACCGCTCCCAAAATCGCAGGTATTGACAAAAGGAATGAAAAATCGGCAGCGGTTTTGCGTTCAATACCCAAAGCAAGAGCTGCAGAAATGGTCATACCAGATCTGGATACCGCCGGAAGCATTGCAACAGCCTGTGATGTGCCAATAATCAGAGGATCTTTAACATTCATCTGTTCTATTGTTCTCTTCTTTTCCCTTGCATTGTCAGCATACATTAAAACCAGTCCGGTAAAAATAAAACCTGTTCCGAGCGTGGCTCCGGTTTCAAAAAATGATTCAATAAGGTCATTTAGCAATATTCCAAAAACAGCTACCGGGATAGTACCAATAATTATGTACATTGGCAGTTTTGAGAAAGGATTTTTTATCATTTCGAAAATTTTCTTCCTGTAAACCACCAAAACCGCTATTAACGTGGCAAGATGCAATGCTATATCGAAAGTCAGCGCGCCTTCCTCGATTCTGAAAATTTTCTGCAGCAGAACAAGATGGCCTGAACTGCTGACGGGCAAAAACTCTGTAAACCCCTGGACTATGCCTAAAATAATAGCTTCCAGTATGGACATGTCAATACTTCCTTTCATACCTTAAATTTCAAAGTTCTTATTCTTCCGGAAGAAATGCTTCCTCTACATAAGTGTTGGAGGCATTCCAGAATATCCATTCCTCATATCCCGCATCGTATACCGCCTGTATCTGTGCCCGGTATTCCTCGACCCCGTATTTCTTCCAGTAGCCCTGCGGCAGGTAATCTGCTGTGAATCCCTGAATGTACGGCCTGCATTTAAGGTTATACCCGTCGACTGATTCAATTCTCTTTTTCCCGACCAACAGTGTATTATATACCACTTCATAAGGCTGAAGATCGGGGTGGGTAAACTTTATACCGTTTATAACCTGCCCGACCCCATTACCCATTGAGCCCGTTGGAGAACTGTTTGCAAAGTGTGACGGATAGATCATTGGGGAAATGTAGTCCAAATTCCATCCGATGGACTCAAGAGTCTGCCCAATCTCTCCATAATCCCGGGACGAAATCAATGGCATGCCGAAAACATCGGCCGACAATATCGTGTCTTCGGGAACATTTTTTCTTATATACGCGAGAAATTCCTCAATGTATTCATGCCGTTCCTTTCCTTCTTCAATGTTTGAAAGTTCATATTTATAAAGTGATGTCTCCGGGAAACGCACATAGTCAAACTGGATCTCATCGAAGCCAAAGCTTATTGCTTCCTGGACTATGGCCAATATATAATCCCAACTGTCTTTAACCGTAGCATCCAGCCAGTAAACACCACTGCCGTCCTTGCTTTGATCAAACAATTTTCCGTTATGGTGTATTGCCATCCCGGGCTTGTATTTTGTTATAACGCTGTCTTTAAATGTAACCACACGTCCTATTACCCTGATATTGTTATCGTGCAGCTTCTTAATAATCTTGCGAATATCAATGTCGTCGCGGCATGCTTTTGCAGCTATAACATCCGGAATTTCCGATTTATAAGTGATTGTGCCCCAATCACTTTTTATATCTATAACATACGAATTTATTTCGGTCCGGTTTGCAAGATCTATATAATGATCCAAAGCATTGCTGCTCTGAAATGATCCCGGTTTCAAATACAATGCTTTAACCGGCTGAAACTCAAGCTTGGGAATAGGTGTTACCGTTGGCTTTGGTGTAGGCTCCGGGGTCGTGGTCGGTACTTCGGTGGGATTTTCGGTTGGGGACGGAGCCTCGGTTGGTATATTTGTAACAGTTGGCGTTATTGTGTTTAATGCCAGCGTGGGGCTTAAATCACCATTATTCCCTGAATCGGAAGGTGACCGCCTGTTCCGTGTATAAAGGCCTAATAAGGTCAGCGATATTAAAACCGCCACAGTCAGTAATATAATCGTAATCCTGTTTTTCCTGTGTTTCTTTGTCTTGGCACTTATCATTTGTTTTTCATTTTCCATTAATGGGTTCCCCCTGTTATACAAACATTTTTACAAGAATTATATTCTTGTTCCTATCTTCAGTATACATTGCATAAACGATAAATTTCAATTTATTCAGGCAAAAACGCATCCTCCACATAATTATTTCCTGAATTCCAGAAAATCCATTCGGTAAATCCGGCATCGTAAACAGCCTGGATCTGGGCCCTGTATTGTTCCGCCCCGTAATTGATACGGTACCCTTCAGGGATATATGTAGCCGTAAAACCTTGCAAATATGGCCTTACCTTTACGTCAACACCCGCATTCTCAAGCCTTTGTTTTGTAACCAGAAGCGTATTGTATATAACTTTATACGGTTCAAGATCAGGCTTTTCAAACAAAATGCCGTTTATATTCGTTCCTATGCCGTTTCCTGAATAATGATTGCTGTTGTTGGCAAAATGTGAAGGATAAATCATGGGAGATATATAGTGTATCCGTTCGCTTATAGTTTCAAGGGTCTGGCCTATTCCGCCCACATCCTTGCTCTGCAGGCATACGCTTCCGAAAATATCAGCCGAAAGAGTAACATTTGGCATTTGCTCTATTGCCGTCATAATAAAGTTGTCAATATATTCGCTTTTTTCTTTTTCAAGATGGCTCATATCATACTTATAATTTGTAGTTTCAGGGAAACGTATATAATCAAACTGGATTTCATCAAAACCAAAGGCTATTGCTTCCTTTGCGATATCGATAATATACTGCCATGCCCCCTCCTTTGAAGGATCAAGCCATGCAAGATATGAATTACCTACAGAAGCCTTGAAAACCTCTCCCTTGCTGTTTTTAAGGCTCATCCCTGGTTCCTTAACCGGCATAAAAGGATCATTGAAGCATACCAGCCTTCCTACCACTTTTATATTGTTTTCATGGAGCTTTTGAATAACCTCTTTCGCATCGTATTTCTTCTCCCACGCCCCATGTTTCAATGCAAGCGGTACTTGAGTTTCATAGCATATTTTCCCATAGTCATCCTTGATATCTATGACAAAAGTATTAATCTCGGTCCTGTTGGCCAAATCAATAAAATGCTGGAGCCTTGAAGGATTGCCAGCCGTATTCGCAGTCAAATATAAACCTTTAACTTCAATGGAGGCAATAGCCGACGGAGTTGGGGTGGGTGTCGGCAATGGAGTGGGTGTTACGGTAACCTCAGGAGTTGAAGTGGGTGAAACTGCCGGATTATTTTCGCTGACTGCCCGGGTTGGCGAAGGTGATATATGTAAGTTACCACTATTGTTATTTCGGTCGTTAACCAGCAGGCTTATAATCATCCCAATTCCACATCCGGCAACTATTATTACAATTATGCTTAGTATCAGGTTTAATCGTCGTTTTCTCCTCATAAGCAAGGCACCTCATATTCATTAATTTAGCAAGTAAGGTGGAGATTTACTCCACCCGCATACATTATTGGGAAATAAATGAAAAACTGATTTTAAACAGTCTATACTGATTATAATGAAAACCATTGTCTTGTGCAACATACACTTGTTGACATTTTCCGTTAATTTATGCCTTGTTTTTTGTTTTTGGCTTGGATACAACTGCCATAATATATCCGAAAAATACTGCCGCGGCTATTCCGACGGCTCCTGCCCTGACACCGCCGCTGAATGCACCAATAAGCCCTTTTTTGTCTACATCCTCCATAACGCCTTTTGCAAGAACATTTCCAAAACCAATTATCGGCACAGTTGCCCCTGCGCCGCCCCATTCAACCAGTAACGGGTATATCCCCAATGCACCGAGTATGACACCGGCTACAACAAAAATAACCATTATTCTTGCCGGGGTAAGTTTCGTCAGGTCAATAAGCAATTGTCCGACAACACAGATTAGTCCGCCAACAATAAATGCCCTTAAGTAATCCATTCTTTTCACCTCAATAAAAATCTTTAAACCATTTCAATACCGACTGCATGGGCTATTGCAGGAATACTTTCACCCTGTTGCACGCTTATCGGGCTGTGGAGTGCGCCTGTGGCTACAAACAGAACCCTGTTCAGTTCCCGTTTTGACATCTTCTCAAGAATATATCCGGCCAGGACCGTTGCCGAACAGGCACATCCACTTCCCCCGCAATCTGTTTTCTGTTTTTGTGGATCGTATATCATCACTCCGCAGTCATCATAAAATTCTTTTATTGTAATGCCGTTTTCTTCAAGCAACTGCAAGCATAGATTCTTGCCATGGATCCCCAGGTCACCTGTTACTATTAAATCGTAATGATTCGGTGGAAGGTTTGTTTCCCTGAAATGTGCGGTTATTGTGTCACAAGCCGCTGGTGCCATGGCCGAGCCCATATCGTTTGCATCGGTTATTCCCATATCAACAATCTTTCCCGTTGTAACATGGACAACCCGTGGGCCGTCGCCGGCTTTCCCCACCATTACTCCGCCCGCTCCGGTGACTGTCCACTGTGCAGTGGGTGGCCTTTGGTTTCCAAATTCCAAAGGAAACCTGAATTGCTTTTCAGCCGAGCAAAAATGGCTGGATGTAATGCAAACGCACCTTTCGGCAAAACCGCCTTCCACCATCAGGCTTCCGAGACTCAAAGATTCAGCCATTGTGGAACACGCACCATAAAGCCCAAAAAAAGGGATTTCACTTTCCCTTACACCGAAATTTGCAGCAATACATTGATTCAGCAAATCACCCGCAAATATATATTGTATATCCCCTGACGAGACTTTGCCTTTCATCAGTATTTTCGCCAGCGTTTCCCTTAAAAATTTGCTTTCGGCTTTTTCAAAACTTTCTTCACCGAAATATTCATCTTCTATTATTTCATCAAAAAACCTGCCCAGTGGCCCATGGCCTTCTTTTGCTCCTACAATTGCAGCCCATGACTGTATCACAGGTTTGCTATCCAGCCGTACAGTCTGTTTTCCCAACCTGGTACCCATATCTTCCTCCCTTTCTCATTGGATGAACGTCTATACAAGCTTTAAGTTATAAGGTAATATATTATTCCTACTATAATTGAAGAAATAATTCCGTACACAAGAACCGGTCCCGCAATTAAAAACATTCTTGCACCTACACCCATAACATATCCTTCTCTTTTATATTCCATTGCGGGAGATACAATAGAATTTGCAAATCCTGTCACAGGTATCGCTGCACCTGCTCCTCCAATTCTTCCGATATCATCATACACATTCAAACCAGTCAGAAATGCTCCTATAAATATCATGAAAAGTGTAGTTAAAGAACTGGCATCATCCTTTGACAAACCGGTATTTAACAACGCCTTCAATATCAGTTGGCCAATTGTGCATATTATTCCGCCAATAAAAAATGCCATAATAAGGTTTCTAGCCTTTGGAGTCCTCGGAGCCAGCTTCTGCGACCATTTTTTATATTCCTCCTTCGTCCTTTTCTGTTCCATTTGCTGTCACCCCTTTCAACCCTGGAATAAATCTATTAAAAATACCTGCTTGTACCGTTGTGATATCCTTTAAGAACAAACACCCCTTTTTGAGGTATTTGCTCTTTTGGTTTTGCCGTGATGATAAGCAGCGTGATAGCCGCTCCCAGCAGCAGAACAGATAAAATTACAGCTATCCATAAGTATCTGGTTCTGTTTAAAATTTTTCCTACCATTTAAAGACCTCCCAGCCACTACTTTATCAAAAATCAAGTTTATTTTTTGATGCTTATTCTAAAAATATTCTAAAAGCAATGAAGAATAATTTATGTTAACAAAAAAGATCCGGATTAAACCGGATCTTTAACCAATTATAAAAACGGCAATATCAATTTGCCAGCCAGGTATAAATTTTAATTTTCAAAAACAAACCCGTCACCGTCAAAATCAACAGATACAACAGAGCCTTTTGCTATCTCGCCTTTTAAGTATTTTTCCGCGAGCTCGTCTTCTATATACTGTTGGATCTTCTTCCTGAGAGGCCTTGCTCCGTACTTGGGACTATAACCTTTTTCAACCAGCGCATCTTTGGCCTTTTGACTTACCTTTATATCAATGCCCTTTTCCAGAGCATTTCTTCTTACTTCCTCGATCATCATATCCACAATACTGTTAAGCTGCTCTTTTGTTAACTCTTCAAAAACAATTACTTCATCCACCCTGTTTAAAAACTCGGGGCGGAAAGTGTTTTTTACGGCATCCATCACCTGTTTTTCCAGAGTAGCATTGTTTTCATTATTATACCCTATACTATAAGCCCTGTTACTGGTTCCTGCATTTGACGTCATGATTATGATGGTGTTCTCAAACCCGACTGTCCTTCCCTGGCTGTCGGTTAACCTTCCGTCCTCCATAATCTGCAGCAGCATATTGAAAACATCGGGATGAGCTTTTTCAATTTCGTCAAGCAGGATCACAGAATATGGCTTCCTGCGTACTTTTTCGGTTAATTGCCCGCCCTGATCATAACCTACATAACCGGGAGGTGCACCTATCAGCTTCGATACCGTATGTTTTTCCATATACTCGGACATATCAAGCCTAATCATTGCATCTTCGCTGCCAAACAACTCTGCCGCAACAGCACGGGCAAGCTCTGTTTTCCCCACACCGGTAGGACCTACAAAAATAAACGAACTGGGTTTACGCTTTTTCCTGAAATCAGATCTGTTCCTCCTGATTGCCTTAGATACACTCTCAACCGCCTTGTTTTGTCCGACAACCCTTTTATGCAGGCGCTCCTCCAGTGAAATTAATTTTTGGGCTTCGGCTTCGGTTATCCTGCTTACCGGTATTTTAGTCCAGGATTCAATTACATGTGCAATGTCATCCTTTGTCACATCCATTGTCCCATATTTTTCGGTCAGTTCATTTATTTTTTCCTGAAGCCTGCACTCCTCTACCTTATAATCTGCCGCTTTCTTGTAATCGTCATGCAATGCCGCCTGTTCTTTGGCTTCCTGCACTTTTTGCAGTTCCAGCTTAAGAGACTCTAACTCAACCAGGCCCTGGTTCATAAGATTAACGCGCGAACCTGCTTCATCAATAACATCAATTGCCTTATCAGGCAGAAACCTGTCATGAATATACCTGTCTGACAATATTACGGCATATTCAATGACGTCATCGGGAATCCTTACATGATGATAATCTTCATAGTAGCCTTTTATACCCTTTAGAATTTCTATTGACTCGGATACGGTTGGTTCATCAACCAAGACAGGCTGGAACCTTCTTTCCAGTGCCGCATCCTTTTCAATATATTTTCTGTACTCATCCAGTGTTGTTGCACCTATTACCTGTACTTCGCCACGGGCGAGAGCAGGTTTTAAAATATTGGCAGCATTCATCGCACCGCCTTCTGCGTCACCTGCACCGATAATATTGTGTAATTCGTCAATAACAAGAATGATATTTCCATTTTCCTTCGCTTCTTTTAATATGGATTTCATTCTTGCTTCAAACTGGCCTCTGAATTGTGTACCGGCAACAACAGCAGCCAAATCAAGCAGATAAATCTCGCTTGTAAAAAACCTTGCGGGAACCTGCCTGTTTACAATACGTACGGCCAATCCTTCGGCTATTGCCGTTTTACCTACACCCGGTTCCCCAATAAGAACAGGGTTATTTTTGGCCCTTCTGTTAAGAATCTGAATTACCCGGTCAATTTCGCGCTCACGGCCGACTATTTTGTCAATTTCGCCTCTGGCAGCCTTTTCGGTTAAATTTGTTCCATACATGTCAAGATATTTTCGCTTTCCCTGCTTTTTGGTCTTGACCCTGACACCGTCATAATTTCCGTTTTTCTTGTCATCTTCACCAGATGATTTGTCCTCGGGTTCTGCATTTCCAAATGCACGCAGCAACTGGTTGCCCTTTCCTTCGTCATTCTCCGGAAAAGCTTCTTCGAAACTGTCCATGTCCATATTTTCAAACAAATTCATCATCTGATTGCTCAAGTTTTCAAAATCCTGAGGGGTCATGCCGGTCTGCTGGATAATTTGATTTAACGGAGCAATACCCTGTTTTTGGGCACATTGCATGCATAACCCGATAGGTTCCTGCTTGCCGTTAATAACTTTAGTTATAAAAATCACTGCAATATTCTTCTTGCAAATGGAACACTTCATCATACTTATCATCTCCAATCATGCCGGGATCCTTTCCGGACCAACATCCCAAAGCCCATATCCCGTTTATTCGATTCATCTATAATAAATAAAACCTTATAATCAATTTTATAGTCTAATTCTATCATATATTCTGTATTTTGACCAGAAAAAGTTTGCCCTTCCCTTACCTTAATGGTAAAAATTGAAAAAATTTAAATTAATTTTTTCTTCACATTAATACAATTACCCTTATGATTAAAAGATATATCATCGCATAAACTTCTGACTATCAAAAGTCCCCTGCCGCATTCAGGGAGTTCGGTGATATCATCCGTTATACCATGATGTATCTGATTGTTTTCGACATTAAAAATCTTATTGACATCAAAGCCCTGTCCCTGATCTTTTATTGTTATGCTCAGGATATCCTCTTCTCTGATACATACATCCATATAAACCTTCTTTTGACAATTCAGCAAATTTCCATGCTCAATTGCATTTTGCAGAAGCTCATTCAATATTATTTTTACATCAAAGGACTGATCACTGTTAATCCCAACAGAATTCTCCAAATATGAAACAATGCCTCTCACCGTTTCACATACAGCATTAGCATCATTTAAAATAAAACCCCTGTATATTTTTCTCACTTTCATCCGACCAGCTCCATCGGTCTCACCTCTATACAGTGAAACGCAAAATAATTATCCTGCCTATTATTTACCACCATCTTGGCTATTTTCTCAGAATTCTTCTAAATTTCTCAAGAGTTTTTCTTTCAAGTCTTGAAACATACATTTGAGACACGTTAAATTTTGCTGCAATTTCTTTTTGGGTCTTGTTTTCAAAATACCTGAGCTTAATGAATTTTTTTTCTGTTTCACTGAAATGATGCATTGATTTTTCCAGGAAATCCCTGTTAATTATTTTTTCAAATGACTCGTCATCCTCACCAACGGCCTCATGCAGTTCCACGTCGTCATCATCGAAAATTGTCTGGTCAAAGGACTGAATTTTATAAACATTCCAGGATTCAATAATTTCGAGAATTGTTTCTTCACTGAGATTTAAATATTCAGCAATTTCATCAACCCTTGGCACTCTTCCGTTTTTTTGCATTAAAAATTCCCTGGTATGGTTAACCTTCTGGTATATTTCATAGATTCTCCTTGGAACTCGTATAACCGAAGCCTTGTCGCGGAAATAACGCTTGATTTCACCTATAATCGTAGGTGTTGCGAAACTTACAAACTTTACGTTTGCGCTGACATCAAAACGTTCAACGGCATTAATCAATGCCATGCACGCCACCTGGTATAAATCGTCGTATTCCACGCCGCGATTTATAAACTTCTTCGCGAGAATCTCAGCCAGGTATATGTACCGGGAAACAATCTCGTTCCTGGTATTCAGATCTTTCGTTTCCCGATATTGCAAAAACAGTTGATTGTCGGAAACATCATTATGGTTTCCCTGTTTGTTATCCATCAACGGAATCCCCCAAATTTTTACCAATTGTAATTATGCAACCATCATTACATGTGATACTGAATTCATCTGTCAATGAAGATATAATGGCCTTTGCAAATTCTCCCGAGTCACCGTCAAACAAGTTTTCTGCAAGGCAGTTCGGCACTTTAAAAAATGCCTGGAAACCATTGTTATACAATTTGAATCTGATATCATAATATTCGCTGGAATCGCAGTCCGATGAAACAATTCTTGTGCATATCTCAGAAACGACAACCTTTATGTCCTCAACTGTATCAATATCAAATCCTATTTTCGATACCAGGCCGGATACTGCCAGTCTTATAAAGCCTACATATTCGGCTTTTTTAGGGAGATTTATTATAATCTCATCAAAATTCCCGCTCATACTGCTTCCTCCAGGATAAATACTTTATCGAGCCCGGTAATTCTGAAAAGCTTCTTTATATTGTCACGGAGCCGGTAAATATACACATTGTTTTCGTGGTTTTTTACCCTCTTAAGGGCTCCGACCAGAATACCAAGTCCTGTGCTGTCTATATATGACAACCTGTCACAGATAAGTTCAATATCTTTCGTCCCGTCACCAATAAGCTCGTATAATCGGGTTTTAAATTCAGGTGCTGTTGAAATATCAATTTCTCCGCTCAGTATTATTCTGACTTTTCCATTTTCACCGTGGTTGTCCACTTTCATTTCAAACATAACTGCTCCTCCTTAACCTAAAATATCCTTTAATCCAAACTGCCGATAAACTCCAGAACTTTATCCATTCTTTCGGTATTTCGAACTATTGCTATTACTGCACTGTCAGCATAGATATTATTACCTTTTATGAATTCATTTTCGGATATATCTATACCATATATCTGTGAAGGACCTTTAACAGGCTCGCCGGCTTCTGTTTCGCCAATATTTTCGCTGCACCATACATAACTTTCCTCGGGAAAACCGAACTGATCAACCAGGTCATCCAAAGAAAGGAACATTCCCTGAGCTGCATTGATTTCAAAGCTTTCCCTGTCCATAATAACAATATCCACTTCCTGGGCTGCTATCATTGCAACAAATTTCATCTGCGTTGCATATTCATATTGCGGGTCTCCAGCCATACTGCTTAAAAATTGAACAGAAGGAGCATTTATTTCTGTAAGTCTTTCCTTTACATTTCTTTCTACAGGGGTTTGATCCTGACAGTAGATTTTTCCGTAAGCGACAATAACGAAATCAGGATCTACATGATTTACACAACTTCGTATTGAAAAAATCAGAACAACAATCACCAAAACCGATACAATCATATGTATCTTGTAATAATGGAAGAAATTTTCCAACTTTATCGGATCCACTTTAAGAAGCCTGGCCAAAAAAGGAGGGTTTTCCCGCAACGCTCTCTGCCGTTCTTCTTCATTCTTGTCAACATAGGTTATCCCCATCAGCAAGTTGTACGCATGGGTAATATCTTCTATGGTATAACCTCTTTCATCTTTTTCAATGGTTCTGAATTTCCTGGTTAAAATGCCATACCTCTTGGATATTTCATCTTTAGTTGCGTCTTTGCTCAATTCCAAAATTTCCAGAGCCTTTTCCCTGTCAATTACATTCATAGAAGACCCCCCTTTTTTTAGATTACTCCTTAGGTTTCATTGTTGGAAATAATAAAACGTCGCGTATTGAAAAGGAATTTGTAAACAGCATGACAAGCCTGTCAATACCTACACCAAGACCGCCCGTAGGAGGAAGGCCATGTTCCAGTGCTATAATATAATCTTCATCCATCATATTGGCTTCCTCATCTCCCTGTTCACGTTTCCTGACCTGGGCCAGGAACCTTTCCTTCTGATCAACAGGATCGTTCAATTCGGAATATGCATTAGCCATTTCACGCCCGGTTATAAAAAGCTCAAAACGTTCTGTCAGTTCAGGTTTGTCGGGCTTTCGCTTTGTAAGAGGTGAAACCTCAACCGGATAATCCATAATAAATGTAGGCTGTATAAGGTTTTGCTCCACAAATTCCTCAAAGAATAAATTCAGTATTTCGCCTTTTTTAGTTTTGCCCTCCAGTTCAAGACCTTTTGCCTTTGCTATCGATACAGCTTCTTCATCTGATGTAATTGCATCAAAGTCAACGCCCGAATATTTCTTCACGGCCTCTGTCATTGTCATACGTGCCCAGGGCAGGGACAAATCAATTTCATGGCCCTGATAGTCGAACTTCCTTGTCCCCAATACCGTATCGGCAATATGGGTATAAAGGTCTTCTGTTAATTTCATCATTCCGTGATAGTCGGTGTAAGCTTCGTATACTTCCAGTAATGTGAATTCAGGGTTATGCTTGATTGACATGCCTTCATTTCTGAACATACGCCCCAGTTCATAAACCTTTTCCATACCGCCTACGATCAGTCGTTTTAAATATAATTCGGGTGCAATACGCAAGTACATATCCAAATCCAGAGTGTTATGATGGGTAATGAAAGGTCTTGCATTGGCACCACCCGGAATTATATTTAAAATAGGTGTTTCAACTTCAAGAAAACCTCTGCTGTCCAAAAAGTTTCTTATGGCAGATATAATTTTACTGCGCATGATAAAGGTCTTTCTGACCTCAGGATTGACAATAAGGTCCAAATACCTTTGACGATAACGGGTGTCGGTATCTTTAAGCCCGTGGAACTTTTCGGGCAGCGGCCTTAAAGATTTGGATAAAAGAGTATACTCATGCACCCTCACGCTTATTTCGCCCATGTGTGTTTTAAATATTGTTCCTTTTATGCCTATGATATCACCTATATCCAGTTTTTTAAACTCTTCATAGGCCTCTTCACCAAGCTCATTTATGCGGACAAAAAGCTGGATTTTCCCATCTCTGTCGTGAAGATCGCAAAAGCTGGTTTTACCCATACCCCGTTTTGCCATTAACCTGCCGGCAAGGGAAACGGTTTTACCTTCATATTCTTCAAAAGAATCAATTATTTCTTTTGTTTTGTGGGTTACATCATATTTTACAATGTGGAAAGGATCTTTTCCCATTTCCTGTAAAGAGCTGAGCTTTTGCCTTCTTACCTTCAGGATTTCGTTTAAATCCTGAATTTCTGCGTTATTATTTTTAATGTTTTCCGACATTTATAGTCCTCCTGCAATTTTATTGCTGCATTTTCCATGATAAAGACAGGAAAAGCAATTAAAAATAAAAAACATACACAAAAACAGCTTACATAATAATGTAAACTGTTTTTATTAAAATATTATACCCCATGAACCTTATGATAACAATACTTACATAATTATTTATAAATCTGAAGAACTTTAAGCCTTACAGTACCGTCAGGAACCTGAACCGTTACAATATCTCCGGGTTTCTTTCCCATAAGTGCACGACCGACAGGCGAATCATTTGAAATTCTTTGCTCAAGCGGATCTGCTTCGGTTGAGCCCACAATGTAATACTCAACCTCTTCATCAAAATCCATATCATATACTTTTACCCGGGTTCCCAACCTGACAGAATTAGTATCTATTTCATCTTCATCAATTACAGTTGCATTTTTAAGCATATTTTCCAATTGTACAATCCGGAGTTCATTCTTAGCCTGATCATTTTTAGCTTCATCATACTCTGAATTTTCTGAAATATCACCAAATGCCAATGCCTGTCTTATTCTTTCTGCGATTTCCCGTCTTTTCTCCCCTTTAAGGCGCTCTAATTCTTCTTCAAGCTTTTTAAGTCCTTCATAAGTTAAGAATATCTCTTTGCCACTCATGCAATGCTACTCCTTTTTTTATTTTCTCTCTGTATCCCCCATTAAAACTTATAGTAAAGAAATAATTTATCCAGTTCGGTTACTTTTATTCCTGAACCGGAATATTTATTTTAAGTTTATGGCGGGAGTAACTGATACTTTTCTAATCCCATTTGATAACACCAAATACGTTATCAATATATTAATATGCATAAAGCTATATAATGGGAGAATATAACTTCCCCCATTACATTGCTAACATTATAAAGCACACATTCTATTATGTCAAGAACATAGACTTAGCGATTCAACCGACATAATGGAAATTTTTACACCCAGAAGCACTTCTGCTTCAGATATTTCAATATTTTTCATATTAATCAGCATATGGAGCAAAAATTCAGATAATACATAATTATCAAACCGCTGGACTAATCTTATGCCAAGCTTTTTCAGTAATTTCCTCTGAAAAGAATAACCTATCCGGTATTGCTTGTTAAATTCGGGATTTACTATTTTTCTTTCACGGGTATCAACCTTAATTCCGTTAAAAGGATGATTTACGCCGGTATCTTCGAATGAAATCCAGATGTCGGTTCTTGACAGCACCCCAAAGTCTTCTGAAATGCAAACCGGAACACCTGTTTCAGCCATAAACTCATCCCACAAACTGTTTAAATCACTGTCATATGCTATTACATTCACCATTTTGAAATTTTTAAGCACCGACATCAGTTCAGATTTGAGATATTCTTTTTTAGCTCCCGACAATGTGACGGTCATGGTCTGAACTTCAAGTTCTTTTAGCGGCTCCATCAAAAAAAGCAGATGAACGTTTTTTCTTATGCTTTCAGCAAGGCAGCCGCCTTTTTCCATTGGCCACTCACCGTTCATATATTCTTTTAACGGTCTTTCAAGCAAATAATGCTCGATATTATTATTCTTTACGGCCGACATCCATTTTTTCAGAGTCCCGTTTTTTCCTATTCTGTTTTTCGACAGATACACTTCGGGTGGAGGCATTGTAATAATGTAAAGAAACAAATTTTCATCGATCCCGATAAAGCTCACATGAACGGCTGCGGGTATAAATCCCCGGAAAAAGCCGGAAATTTTATTTAAAAGAAAGAACCTGCTCTTTTTAATTGCTTTTTCAGACGTCAAAACCAATGCATAAGCCATAATCAACCTCGGTATGTTTGTTATTCTAAAGTAGTTTTACGTATTTAATTTTTATGGCTTATGTTCATGGAATATTACAATTAACCGAGTACTTGCTTTATTTCCTTTGCAAGTTTCATGTTAATGCCTTTAACCCTGCAAAGTTCTTCCTCTGTTGCCTCGCGTATTCTTTTAACAGAACCGAACTCTTTTAACAGGGCTTTTTTCTTTTTCGGACCAATGCCTTCTATTTCATCAAGCACCGAGCCTACCTGGTTCTTCTTTCTTTTCAGCCGGTGGAAACTTATCGAATAGCGGTGGACCTCTTCCTGTACAGCTGCAATCAGGGAATATAATTCGGGTTCATTCCTTAGTTCTATGTCAAGAAAATCATTAACCAGCCTTTCGGTTTGGTGTTTGTCATTTTTAGCCATACCAACCACTGGCAAACATATTTCAAGTTCGGACAGAACTTCCTTTACAGCATGAACATGCCCTATTCCACCGTCCAGAAGTATCAGGTCGGGGCATTCAGAAAAACTTTCATCCTCTGAAGCTTCCTTCAGGCGTTTCAGCCTTCTGTACAATACTTCCTGCATACATGCGTAGTCATTTTGCTCTTTCACGTTTTTTATCTCAAATTTTCTATAGTGGGATGTTTTTCTGGCACCATCCTCAAAAACCACCATACCGGCTACCATACCCTGTTTTCCGGTATTTGATATATCATAAGCCTCGATCCTGTGAGGTATGTCAGGCAATTCCAGAATTTTTTTAAGAATATCAAGTGCTTTTCCGACATTCTCCCATTTATTGGCATAAGCAAGTTTGAACTTCATGAACTCTTCTTCAGCGTTCTTTATCGCCAGATCTATCTGTTTTTTTCTGTCTCCCCGTACAGGCAAATGCAATTTTACCGACCTGCCGCGCATGGATTTCATCCATTGCTCGATGATCCCGGCATTGGAGGGAAGATGTGTCAGAAGTATTTCAGGCGGAATTTCCCTGCCATTCCCGTAAAACTGGGTAAGAAATGTTTCCATTATTTCTTCATCCGACATGTCGTATGTTTTTTCCATGATATTTACATTCTTGCCCATCAATTTACCATTGCGGACAAAAAGTACAATTACAAGGCTGTTAATCTCATCGCGGACTAATGCGCATAAGTCCCTGTCCTCAAATCTAGTTGACAACACAAGCTGTTTTTCGGCTATATTTGTTATGCTTTTTATTTTATCCCTGATAGATGCAGCTTTTTCATATTCCATGTTTTCGGCATATTCCTGCATCCGTTTTTGAAGCTCATTCAATACTTCGTCCTGCTTTCCTTCCAGGAACCTTACAGCTTCCTTCACTATTTCATTGTAGTCTTTGCTGTTTATAAATCCTGCACATGGAGCGGCACAAAGCTTAATATGATAAAACAGGCAAGGACGCTGGTGATCACCTTCATTGATTTGCCTGTTGCAGGTTCTCAGAGGGAATATTTTTCTCAACACTTCCAGGGATTTCCGGGCATCCGAAACTTTTGTATAAGCACCAAAATATTTCGAGCCATCCCTTATAACTGTCCTTGTCAACTCGATTTTAGGAAATATATCCTGAGTTGTAATACGTATATATGGATATGTTTTGTCGTCTTTTAAGAGAATATTATACCTTGGTTTGTGCAGCTTAATAAGAGTATTTTCAAGTATCAGGGCTTCAGATTCGGTTTTTGTTACAATAGTTTCTATATTGTTGATTTTTGATACAAGCGTTCTTGTTTTCGGATCTTTTTCTTCAGGGCTTTGAAAATACTGCCTGACACGGTTTTTTAAAATTTTAGCCTTACCAACATAAATAATCCTGCCCGATTTATCTTTCATTAAATATACTCCAGGCAAATCGGGGATATTTTCAAGAATTTCTTTTATATTATCCATAATTTAAGCACTTTCTATTTATATTGATCTGTCATGCCCCTTTCTACAAACAATTCAAGCTCGTTAATAGCCAGCTGTTCATCAGGCCCGTCTGCTATCAGTAATACTTTTTCTCCTCTGCTGATACTAAGGGATAAAATACCCAACAAGCTTTTGGCATTTGCTTTCCGGTCATTCTTCTGAATCCATATATTGGACTCATAACCTGAAACCTTTTGTATCAGTCGTGCAGCGACTTTTGACTCCAAACCGGATTCATTCCTTATTGTTATTTCTTTACTGATCATCCCAGTTCCCCCTGCTAACATGATTTCTCTTCTATAAATCAATTATAGCCAATTTTTATTCTTCATCATACCTAATTATACAATGATAGTACAGGGTTTTCAAATAAATTATTTTTCTTTGGCAATAAATTCTTACGTTATTGTAACAATGTGTTTATTACCGGACCGATAAGCCGGATGATAAATATCTTTATGCTTTGCGTACTGATTTTCGGTTTACTGTAAAGTAAATACCTCCTGATATTAAAATGACGCATGCGGCCAAACCGGTCAATTCTAATGATTTAAACATTGATATGATGTCAACAGCCTTCCATTTTGCAGTGTTTATAAACTGTATACTCTCGTCAAGCATAAAAGCCATGGTGTTTTTATAGAACTTATCGATAAAGGCAATTATAGGCTCGAAAAGCAGATTCAACACAAGGGCAATAAATGATATACTTAAAATTGCAGGTACAGATATTCTGAAATTTTCCTGTTTTGCACGATTACTGAACTGAGTGCTTTTTATTTTCTGCATTATTCTGTCCTCAAGTCCGTCAAGTTCAAAATCGCAGTCCAAATCCTCAAGGGAGGAATATAAATCCTGCCACTTTATCAGCCTGTCCCTGCATTTATCACACTCGGCAAAATGTTTTTCAAGTTTTTTTTGCTTTCCCGGGCTTAGAGAATTATCAAGAAATAACGAGATATCCTTTTCACGAATATGCATACTCATGCCTCCTTATAATATTCATTCATCTTTTCCTTTAGCATCTTCCTCGCTCTGTAAATTCTATTCTTTACTATACTCAAAGGTACATTCATGCTTTTTGCAATTTCTTCATAGCTTAATCCTGCCTGGTGAAAAAGAAGCAACGGGGTTTTATAGCCCGGTTTAAGCAATCTGATTTGCTCTTCCAGCCACTGCTTTTTCTCTTTTTGGACCAGTACTTCATCAGCCGACTCCCCTTCGGTATCTTCAATAATTGGTTCATCACCGGCAACAACCGAATAATTCTTATTCTTACGTATAGTATCTATGCATGTATTATGAGCTATCCGGCTTATCCATGCCGAGAATTTCATATTTGTATCATACATATCCAGTTTTCGGTATGCCTTAAAAAACACTTCCTGCGTAATGTCTTCAGCCAGGTGAGTGTCCTTAAGAAAACGAAGTGCTATGGAATATACAAGTTTTTTGTACTTGGTAACGAGATACTCGAAAGAATCTGTATCACCGTTTAAGCACTTTTCAACAATTATCTTATCTTCCATGCATTTTCCCTTCAAGTACTAAATAAAATCAATGATGTTCTTCTCAGTCAAAAATGTGGGAAACTGCTATGCAATACCGTACACAGTCTCAATCATACGTCCGCCTATTATAGAGTGATATAACCTATGCTCATTATAATATATACGGATACTCAATTCTGAAAGTCTGATAATACCGTAATTATTATGGCATTCTTTAAGCAATAAATAAAGGGATGAACTATATCCAAGTTTGCCTGTTTTCTAAATTATCTAACAATACTGCGCATTTTGCCGATATAATTAATAACCAAATATGTTGGCATCATATTAATTTTGCAGATAACCTGAGTTATCTCAAAAGGAATCATGGGGGGTTAAACATGTTGGAAAAATTCAGGCAAAGTTTCTCTAAATATCAGGGAAAACTGAAAAAAGATTTTCAGAAAGCCGACGTCAAAAATTTAATTATCAGCAGGAGGTTTAATTTTATCCGAAAGGTTAAAATACGCCAAAGGCTGATAATATCATTCCTGGTAATTTCGATAGTGCCACTTCTGGTTTTGGGAATAGCATCATTCAATAGCGCAAGATCACTGGTTTCAGATATTATAAAGCAATATACAGAGCAGATTGTAGTTCAGTTTGGAAACAATGTATCATCGGAATTCAGCAAAATTGTAGAGACTTCTAATTCTTTTATTTTTTCAACACTTTTGCAGAAAAGTTTCAACAATTATGATGAACTCGAAATGGTAGACAGGATAGATGCCCATAACAACATTAAAAGCGAGATGAATATCATATCATCCCAAAACAGCAATATACTGGAAGTAAGGTTGATTACTCCAAAAAATACAGCAATATATGTTGGTGTTGCATCCAATTCAACGGATTACAACGAATTAAATCAGAATTTTACAGACAGCGGAGAAGCTTATAAGTGGTATATTAATAATACCGACATCATATATGCAAGAAAAGTTGTCAATATATCAACAAGCAAATGGATCGGCAACTATTTTATTACTCTGAATAATCTGAAAATCAATCAGCGTTTTGACTCTCTCAAATTAGGTGATAAGGTTGAATTATTGTTTTTGACGGAAGACGGAACCATTTTATATTCCACCGATCAATCAAAATCGCCCGGAACCATATACCCTTATGAAAATTTAATAGAAGCAGTTGCATCAAACATTGACAGTTACAGTGCTTTTGATATTCACCTGAAAGAAAAATCACACTGTAATTATTTTAAAATAGAAAATACACCTTATTGGATTGTAACCATAACACCCTATTCTTTCCTGAATTCTGCCGCAAAAGCAATTGGGATATCCATTATTGTCATCGGTTTAATAGCCATAGTGCTGGCAGTGATTCTTGCCTTTACCATATCAAACAGCATTTCGGTTCCTTTGATGAAACTGGTCAACTTGATGAGAAAAGCCAAGTCGGGGGACTTTACCTTATTGGTAACCGATAACAGCAATGACGAGATTGGCGAAGTAATATCAAACTACGATGATATGATTCAGAACATCAAAAAATTAATTGAAAAAGTTCAAATTTCAGTTAGCAATGTGTTAGCCAGTGCAGAAAGGATGTATTCATCATCGGAGCAAACACTTGCTTCATCCGAACAGATTGCAATAACTCTTCAGGAAGTTGCAAAAGGTTCTTCGGAACAGGCTCAGGAAGTGTCCAAAACCGTGGAATATATGAATGAACTCTCTGACGGTATTAACAATATGACCCGGAAACTCTCCGACATGTCTGATTTAATTACAAGCACAGAAGAAACAAGTACCGATGCAATATCCAAGGTTAAAGTCCTGAATGAACGGGCCAACCAGACAAAAGAAGCTTCCTTGAAGATAGTTGATGAAATAAACAGCCTTAATAATGATATGAGGCAAATCCGCAAAATAACCAAACTCATCGTAGCCATCTCTGAGCAGACAAACCTGTTGTCCCTGAATGCTGCAATAGAAGCTGCGCGTGCAGGTGAAGCCGGCCGTGGCTTTGCTGTCGTTGCAGATGAGGTTAAAAAACTTGCCGACCAGACAAAAGAGGCTTCAATCATGATAAACAATATTATAAACGATATATACAACAAGACAGAGCATGCTGCGTCTGAAGCAAGCAATACAAGCATTATAGTACAGGAGCAGATGGAAGCCGTTGATCAAACCAATGATGCGTTTAATACAATCTCAGCTTCGATGAAAGAAATTACGGAATACATGAATGAAGTTGAAAAATCGGTGGGCGACATGCTTACCCTGAGACAAAAAACCCTTTCATCAATGGAAAATATCTCGGCGGTATCACAGGAAGCCGCAGCTACTTCACAGGAAGTATCGGCAAGCACAGAAGAACAAATGGCAAGCGCTGAAGTCCTTACGAATCTTGCCCGTGACATGGATAAAACCGCCAAGGAACTTCAAAATGCCGTGTCTATGTTTAAAATAAACTGATTATCAAACCAACAGGCGAAATAAAAGCATGAATCCTAAAATAAACGGCATAACCAGCTGTTATGCCGTTTATTTTTTTGCATTAAAAATCAGGCGGAGAGATTTTCCCCACCTGATATCACTTAGTTTATTAAACGGGTGTGCTGTCTGGGATCTACATATGAGCTTTAAATTTTCTTATCGCGCTTGTCGGACAAACCTCAATACATGCGCCGCAATTGACGCATTTGGAAGTATCTATTACTGCGTGCATGTTAACAATGGAAATGGCTTCCTTCGGACACTCCTTAACACATTTTCTGCATGCAATACAGGCAACCTTGCAATTCTTACGGGCTACGGCTCCTTTTTCCTCATTGCTGCATATAACTGAATACTCGGATTTTGAAGGAACCATTTTAATTATCATTTTAGGGCATTCAGCAACACATTTTCCGCACCCGCTGCATTTCTTCTCATCTATTCTAGCAAGACCGTCTTCAACAATAATTGCATCAAAAGCACATGCTTTTTTGCAGCTTCCCATGCCAACACAACCATAAATGCAGGATGATGGGCCGCCGGCCATTGTTGAAGCCGATCGGCAATCAATAATACCGTCATAGTCAAATTTAATAGTAACATTATCCCAGGAACCATTGCACATCACACGTGCTACCATTTTTTCACCGACATTGGCTTCAATACCCATAATGCTGCTAAGTTTCATTACGAGCTCTGCCCCACCGACAGGGCATAGATTGATTTCCGCACCGTTTGCAATAGCCTCGGCATAATTATCGCATCCGGTAAAGCCACAGGCTCCACAATTTGCACCCGGAAGAGCTTCACGAACTTTTGCTACTCTGTCATCAACCTTTACTTCAAATTTCACCGAAACAAAGGAAAGGATCAGGCCAAACAAAAGCCCCAACCCGGAAACTATCGAAACCGGAACCAGAATTGTATCCATGATGCCACCTCACTTCCAGTGTAAAAATTAAAACTTCTGCTTTTACTAAAAATCTTTCAACTTGCTTATTTCTGCCTTTACTAAAAATTAAATTTGCTTGTTTCTGCTTTTACTAAAACTAATTACTTTCTTTTTTCTGCTTTTGTTAAACAATATCGTTCTTCAGGATTTCCATATCAACCGTCAGATTCCAAATAAACCCTGAAACCCGAAAAATGCTACCGATACCAGCGCTGCAGCAACCAGTGTAATAGGAAGCCCCTGGAATGCCATTGGTATGTCATTCGTCTCAATTCTCTCCCTGACACCTGAAAACAATACCAGTGCCAATGTAAAGCCAACTGCAGATGAGAAACCAAATACAACGGCGTTTAAAAGGCTATATTCCCTTTCCACAACCAGCAGCGCGGAACCTAAAACGGCACAGTTTGTTGTAATCAGAGGCAAATAAATTCCCAATGCCCTGTACAGCGGAGGCATGAATTTCTTCATCACGGTTTCCACCAGCTGCACAAGTGCTGCTATTACAAGTATAAATACTATTGTCTTAAGGTAGGTAAGCTCATTGGGTTTAAGCAAAAACTCATAGATAAACCATGTAACTGCTGAAGATATGGTTATTACAAATATTATGGCTCCACCCATTCCAACGGCTGTAGATGTTTTTTTGGAAACACCCAGAAAAGGACAGATACCTAAAAACTTTGACAAAACAAAATTTTCCACAAACACTGCAGCAATGGCTATCAGGATTATTTCTTTCATCAATTGTCACCTCCGTTGTTTGCCGCAGCACAACCTGCACAATTCATACCGCACCCGGAAGATATCTCCTTATTCTTGACATTAAGGACGGAAAACTTCTGAATGGCAGCAACCACAAAACCAAAAGCCAGAAACCCTCCCGGAGGTAAAATCATTATAATCGCCGGATCGAATAAATTCTTTGTAACAGGAATACCCATCCAGGTACCTGCCCCAAGTATTTCGCGGATAGACCCGATTATTAAAAGCGCTATTGTAAACCCGGCGCCCATTCCCAACGCATCGAGGATTGACATGCCTACACTGTTTTTGCTTGCAAACATTTCGGCCCTTGCAAAAATAATACAGTTTACAACAATAAGCGGTATATATATTCCCAGTTCCTTATATATATCAGGAAGATACGCATGCAGAAGCATGTCTACAATAGTTGTAAAGCCGGCTATTACAGTGATAAACACCGGAATCCTGACTTTATCGGGTACTATTTTGCGGATTAGCGAAATAACGATATTTGATCCCAATAAAACAAATGTGGCGGCAATTCCCATTCCAATCCCGTTTTTGGCCATTGTAGTAATTGCAAGAGATGGGCAAGTGCCAAGTACCAGTTTTAGCACCGGATTTTCTTTCATAATACCGTTTGTCAGTACTGAAAATGGTTTTTTTGATGACTTAGCCATTTATTTCCCCCCCTCTGTTATCAATTTTACTGAATCCAAAGCAACCTGAACCCCTTCGGTAACTGCGCGGGATGTAATTGTTGCTCCGCTGATGGCCTGTATTTCATTCGCTGATTTTTTATTTTGCTTTACAACACTTAATGTGTGGTTCACATTTACTTCTTTAAACTGGCCTGTAAAACCGGGTTCCTTTGCTTTTGAACCCAAACCGGGAGTCTCATTATTGTCACCGATAATAACCCCGGTAACCTGGCCATCAGTATTAACACCAACAGTTAAACTTATCGTTCCGCCATAACCCTTTGTTTTAACGTCCATTACATAGCCTATTATGGTTCCGTCCTGGCTGTATGCTTCGTAAACACCGGCTACTTTATCGGATATTCCGGCGGGATTTACCTGAACAAATCTGTCCGCGTTACCCATTACATCTTTTCTGAACTGCTCCTGTTCCTGCTGTGTTCTTTGGAAAATAATATCTTGGGTCATATCATTCACATAAGCCAAAGCTCCGGTTATCACCGCGCAGACAACAAAAAGCACCAGTGTGGGCTTAATAATGCTATTCCACATGTTTCTCACCTCCAAAAGCAACGGGTATGGTATACCTGTCAATCAAAGGTGTTACAATATTCATTAGAATAATTGCAAAGGAAACTCCTTCAGGCATATTGCCGTAGAGCCTGAATAAAACGGTAAGAAGCCCGCAGCCTGCCGCATATATGACAATACCTTTTCTTGTCATCGGACTTGTCACATAGTCAGTAGCCATAAACACTGCCCCCATTAACAGTCCGCCTGCCAGAACATGGTATAACGGATCCCCTGTAAAAATGCCTTCGGGTCCTAATATCCATGTCAGGACGGCTACCGTACCTGTATATATTACAGGGATATGCCACGAAATTACCTTTCTGAACAGCAAATATGCAAAACCCAGCAAAATAGCCAGGGCTGATGTTTCTCCTATGCATCCCGGTATATTGCCCAAAAACATATCCAGATAAGAATAATTTACACCGGCGGAGGCAGCAGGAGTAGCAGTGGTGGCAGCGTCCAGTAAGCCAAGGGGTGTTGCATTGGCAACGGCATCAACAAAGGGCTCCGTCCAAACTGTCATATATTTTGCCCACGCAACAACAAGGATAACTCTTGCTCCCAGGGCGGGATTCATAAAATTCTGCCCCAGACCTCCAAACAATTGCTTTATAAGGCCTGTTGCAATTACAGCTCCAACAATTGCTATCCATACAGGTATTGACGGCGGAAGATTCAGGGCTAACAACAGGCCGGTTACAACCGCGCTCAAATCCGAAACGGTTTGTTCCCTTTTTAACCCCTTTCGCATAAGATACTCGGTCAGGACTGATGCTGCAACTGTTGTGACAATTATTAATGCCGAACGCAACCCAAAAAATAAAATACCCGCTGCTGTTGCAGGGAGTAATGCGATTATTACATCCAGCATTATTCTTTGTGTAGTTACATTATCTCTTAAATGCGGAGATGAACATACATACAATCTGTTGTTTTCCAATGTTTTCACCTCAATTTCTGTTCACTTTGACCCTTCTGACAGCATCTTTACCTATACGAATAGATTGCACCAGATGCCTTTTTGACGGACATGAATAAGAGCAACTCCCGCATTCTATGCAATCAAGAATATGGTATCTCTCCAGCTCGCCTGTTTTATTGGCCATTACAAGACGATTAATTTCCAGAGGCATTAAGTTCATCGGACAGGCTTCTACACATTTGCCGCATCTTATACATGCCCATTCAGCAGGCAAATCGCCTTCTTTCTTATCAAAAGCCAATATTGCATTGGTGTTTTTGATAACCGACGTTTCAAGCGAATACTGCGCAATACCCATCATAGGCCCGCCCATCAATACCTTATATGGGGTTGACTTAAAACCTCCGCAAAAATCGAACAAATCCTGTAAAGACGTTCCGATGGGTACCAAAACATTTTTTGGCTGGCTTACTACCGGCCCGTCAACAGTTACACGCCTTTGGATGAGAGGCATTCCGTTTTCAATGTAGGATGCTATAAAGGAAACGGTGTTAACGTTAAGAACTATGCATCCAACATCAGCAGGCAATTTACCCGACGGAATCTTCCTTCCTGTGACGGTATAGATGAGTGTTTTCTCAGCACCCTGGGGGTATATGGAACGAAGTCTTTGAACCGAAATCCTTTTATCGCTTTTTGCAAGATCCGCCAACATCTGGATAGCCTTTGGCTTGTTATCCTCAATGCCTATTATGGCTTTTGGGATGTTAAGGTAATCCAGTACAAGTTTAACGCCTTTAATTACACGCGAAGGGTTCTCAACCATTTCCCTGTAATCCGATGTAATATAAGGCTCACATTCTGCACCATTAATAATTAAGCAATCAATTTCCTTGTCCTTTGGGGGATTGAGTTTAACATGAGTTGGAAAACCTGCACCGCCAAGACCGACAAGCCCTGAATTCCGTACAGCCTTCAGAAAATCATCCTTGTTTTTTACTTCGGGAGCTGAAATACCTTCATATATTTCCTGGTTCCCGTCTGTTTTTATTTCAACAGACATTACCAGTTTACCGCTTGCATACAACATGGGCTCTACTCTGGTTACCGTTCCCGATACGCTTGAATGAATTGGCACAGATACATATGCTTCGCTGTCCCCAATTTTTTGTCCAACCTTCACTGTATCACCCTGCTTAACCAATGGTGTACAGGGCGCCCCAATATGTTGAACCATCGGGATTATCACTTTTTCAGGGATATTAATAACTGAAGTTTCCGACTCAAAGGTATTTTTACGGTGTGGTGCAGATACTCCACCGCGAAATACCCATCTTAGAGACATAACATCACCTCTTTTCTTTAGACCTTATAATGGAAATAAAAAGATTACAAAATAATAATAACACATGGCTTTAAAATTGTGAACAGAAAAATGTTTTTTGTATACAAGACAAAAAACGGTAAAAAGCTTGAATAATGCTAGTTTCTGCTATTTTTCCATAGCAGATAAATCGAGATCCAGACTTGCAATAAGAAGCGGCAGCTCATTTAAATCGGTTCCAATCATGAGGTTGTCCAGGAATGAAAAATTCAATGAAGAAGAATTCCTTATTTTTATATTTGAAACAATACCTTCATCAACACCGACACATATTGCCAGTTCACCAAAAGCCTCAGGCTCACGGATTATTGTTTCTCCTTTATGCTTTAACCCGCTAAATGCGTTTACATCTCCCCTGGGCATGATTTCAATTGCCTGCTCAATCAGGGACAGCGATAACAATGAATCATCAAACATAAGCATTGTACGTGTAAAACAGTTGCTTTCATCAGCGACAGGAATCTTATACGACAATACGTGATAAGGAAGGCTTGACAGCTTGCGCGTATCTTCGGCAATACCCGCGGAACGGGCAGCACGGCCTGTCATAACCCTTGCTATGCTTTTATCTATTTTTCCGATGTTACTCATTCTCTCGGTAATGAACCTGGTACTGTTCCACCTGTTACGGATGGAAGTCAACTCATGTACCATGTCCTGAAGGATGGCATTTACCTGGAGCAATGTTTCATTTTCTATATCGTATTTTACCCCGCCCGGTACAAGGATGCCTTTTAATTGTGAATCGTCGGAGATTAATGATGCCGCCTCATTAAAAAGGCTTATTAATTTAAAAATTGCCGAATTGTCAGATAATAGGCCGAGGCATTTCGTAATATGGCTTAAACTGTAAAGATTCGCTCTGAGGAAACTCATTTCATTCAAAACAAGCCTAAGGTAATTTGCTTTATCAGGAACAATTATGTGGTTTATTTTTTCAACCGCAAGCAAAAAAGCCAAACCAACAGAAAAACCATTTACCGAAGAAATCCTCTCCAGCATATCCAATGCATGGGGTATTTTCTCGCCAATGCATAATACTTCCACCCCACGGTGATTATACCCCGTTTCTGTATATGCCTTTTTAATGACATCATCCTTTGCTAAAAAGCGGAAAAAAACCGGCTCCTGCAGCAATGGATGAAATGGGCCCCATTCAACGAGTAAAAAATCATTCTGCTCTTTTTCAAAATCTGTCTCCTCTTCTTTTGAGACAAACCTTACAGGGTATGTATCAGCGATTTCCCTCTGCATTTGTGCACCTTCAGGGAAAACTTGTACAACAGACGGAATTGTACTGTTTTCAGGTATGTCTACATCCACCGATTCAATATAACCATTCTTTTCGAGTATATATTCCAGCTTCACAAATCCATCTTCACAGGAAGCTTTTATAAAAAGAAGCCTGTAATCCTGGGATTTATACCCAAACCATTTTCCTATCAATGATCTGCTCTGTTTTTCACTCCACGCTCTTAACATATTTAATCCTGCCTTTTTATTTTTGTTAATCAGTTTCTTTTACCATCTCCATTGCCCTTACAATAGCTTCAAGTATTTCTGCCTGTCCCGGTGTGCAGCCACGTATCCAAGAATTAACCGGCAATACCTCCTCCGCAGCATATAGCTGGCTGTTTTCCCTCCGAAACAAACTGCCCGAACATGCACATGCTCCCACTGCAATTACTGCCTTCGGATAAGGGATTTTATCATATATTTCAATTATTTTTTCCTTTGATTTCTCGTTAATACAGCCACAGACAAGCAGGCAATCGGCATGTTTTGGATTTCCGGTAACTGTTATACCTTTTTTTTTGCTGTTCACTGACAAAGCCATTGAAAACTGAAGGGCGCAATCCCTGCATCCACCCGCTTGTACAACATAAACCGATATTGATCGTATCCTAATTTTGTTCAACCATTTCACAACAAGCACTCCTTCAACCAACTTTATGCATTCGCCGGTTTATATAAGCTCTTTTACTTTTAATAATAGAACAAATATATGAAATTGATAATGGCCAAGCCACCGGCCCATCCCCAGGACAACCTTGCAGCCTTTTTCCATTCCACTGACGAAATATATCCGTCCAGAAGCAAAAATGCAAGAAAAACAAACGAAACAACCACATATGATACCGGTTTTACCACCGGTATAAAATTTGACAGTATTTTAAGCCATACCCCGGTTTCGGTCCATTGCGCAAGCTGGATTACAGCAAGGCTCCATCCGCTGTATGGCGAATTTAGGGCATCTCCCAGCAAGGACTGTTCATTTCCCGATATTCCGAAATTAAAATGCATAAGGTTTCCCTTCATCAAAAGTATTATAAACAGTGAAACAAAAGTAAACGGAAGATTAACAATCAGGCCGTTGCTTTCTGACAGGCGGGAAATTTCATTAAGCTTAAGCGTACCTGCAACCTGGTATATCGATGCTGCAGAAACAATCGAAGTAAACAGCCATATTATAAACCTTGATATTCCTCTCTTTGCCGATACTTTCCCGGAGAAGTCACCGCTGCTGAATGCCCCTGTAATCACAAGCAAATCCATCATTGACAGTACTGATATTACAAAAAGGAAATTAAATCCTGCAACAGTCATGTAAAGTGCTATAAGTGAAAATAAACATGAGCCGATGGAAAAAAAATAAGCAAGAAAACCTGCATTCTCATCTTTCTTTTCAAAAAGCTTCAATAACCTGTAGACAGGCTGAAGTATATACGTCTTGCTTTGTCCTGGCATCATGGACTTTATGAAATTATATGCAATATACAAAACCGGAACCGATAAAATCACTGCAAAAAACCAGATTATTTTACCAAGCACGACAGGCTCACCCCCAAAGTAAGAGCAGATATGGCAATCCAACTGATTTTAATTATCAGGCCATAATTTATGTTGAACGGAATAATGGAAACCAGCATGTGCTCATCAATGCACTCAGAGGTATCGCCGGGACGGGTAAAAATAAATGAAATCCACATAATTATATATGCCACGGTTAGTACGATTCCGGCAATGATCACAAGCAGGGGTAAAGGATTACCATCCAGGAAAATCCTGCCCGACTGAATTTTATTGAAAACCGTGGTTACCGCCAAACCGGCTATACACATAATCATGCTTAAAATACTGTGCCTGCTTTTGCAAAACAGCAGAGCGAAGTATGCACCTGCGAAAACCAAAAGACTTCCGTAAAGAATCATCAGTGAGATAACTCCGTTGTATAAATTATTAAACAACGGGCGGAATTTCAATAATACTCCATATGGCACAATCAACGAAAAAATAATTAAATAAAGGCCGGCTATCGGTACAGCCCTGGATGAGTCAAACCATGGTATGAAATTCTCGGGGACTAATAATCCCATTAGAATTGCAGAAACGAATATTATTAAAGCCATAAATTCTGATATGTTCCCAAACCCGTTTATAAAGTCCTGCATTGACAGAAAGCCTGTTAATTTAAATGCAACAACACTCACTGATAAAAATAATGTAAGCGCTGCCTGCTGGATATAAACAATAACCCGCGGAAAAGATTTTGCTCCGGCAGTTTGACCGAATACCCGCAAAAACAAATACCCTGATATATATTGCCATTGCCAGAATAGAAACAGCCCTGTCATGCTTTTTGCAGCCATTAATCCGGCAAAAGACGAAAGCATCAGGACAAACCCCATGCCAAAATGCCTTAATTTATTCAATGAATTATTTTCCAGTTTCTTCAGGCAATAGATAATAAAGGGGATAAATAATATAATAACTACGGCGCCCGACAGCAACAGCAGCCTTTCATTGAAGTTAAAATACAAATAACGCTCGGGTTCTGCAGGTGAAATCAGTATTTCAAACAGCACCAGTATTATTGCCTGAAAAAAGGTAAATATGGATATTATATACTGCTTGTCCCATATTGAACGTATAAAAATTAAAACCACCGTCAGAAGTGAAATTATTCTCCATAAAAGCGATGGCATGTTAATATCCGCCATATTGGGGCTTAAAAACATAATAAGAGTGCATATGAGAAAAAAAATTCCCGACACTGTTATTATTAAATACGTACCTTTGCCTTTGGAAAACATCGTAACAAAAAACAAAATCAACGGCACGAGTACCATACACAACACCATAAAACCCATATTTTGTCCCCCAGAATAATGTGTATCTTTAAATAGTATATTAGTTTTTATATCATTCTACAAGGACTTTTTCCCCAAAAGGCCTGCCTCCTCCCTTTTTTCGGCTGCTCTGAACGCTATTAAGGCAGCGGCAACGGCGGCATTAAGGGAATTAATTTCCCCATACATCGGAATTCTTATAAGTACATCACAGTTTTCCCGAACCAGGCGGCTGATCCCTTCCCCCTCACTTCCTATTACAACTGCCAGGGGGCTTTGGAAATCATATTTGTAATAGCTGGTTTCACCTGCAACATCCGCTCCGGCAATCCATAGGCCTTTATCTTTTAAATCCTGTATTGTCCTTGTCAGATTTGTGACTCTTGCAATTGGTATATGTTCTGCAGCTCCTGCCGCAACCTTGGCCACAACAGGAGTAAGGGAGGCTGATCTCCTTTTTGGGAGTATAATGCCATGCACTCCTGCACATTCAGCCGTCCTGATAATTGAACCCAGGTTATTGGGATCGGTTATGCCATCAAGTATGAATACAAACGGAGGCTGCCCAAGGCTATTTGCTTTTTCCAGTATATCATCAACCTCTGCATAAGAGTATGGTGCCACATCGGCAATGACTCCCTGATGATTCCTTGTTTCCGCCATTTGATCCATTTTAGCTTTTTCCAGGTACGTAACAACAATGCCTTTGCTCCTTGCAACGGCATAGATTTTTTCTAAAACGGGATCCTTCAAATCTTTTTCAATATAAATCCTGTTGATGGCATGATCTGCCTTAAGTGCTTCAAGTACCGGATTTTTCCCTTCAAGCCTTCCCGATTCCTCGCTTGATTCATTCCTGTCTTCACGGTAGTATTTCCTCTCATCATTCTTCTTTTTCCCCATCGGGTTTATCTCCTTCCTCCTCAATAATTTCTGCAGCCATATTCATAATCTCTTCCAGGCGCTCATACTTACCCAGCAAATATAAATATCCAAGAACGGCTTCAAAGGCTGTTGCCCTCCGGTAATCCAAAACATCTGCATGCTTTGGAACCGTAGCAGATTTCGAATTTCTTCCTCTTTTATAAATAATTTTTTCTTCTTCATTAAGCTTATCCAAAAGTTCACTGATTATTTTGCTCTGAGCTGAAGCTTTAACATAATTTATCGCCTTAACATGCATTTTATGCGCCGACTCTCTTTTTTTCATTACAAGACGGCTCCGGATAAACAAATCAAACACCGAATCCCCTACAAAAGCCAAAACCAGTGGGGATAACTGGTTAATAAACTGTATATCAGGTTTTGTATTCATAAAATCAACCCTTATTTATTGTATCCGTTAAATTTAAAATACAACCGAATTTTTCGGATGCATACCCTGCGGATCATGTACACCATTTTACAGCAACAGATGCAACCAATCAACACAGGTTCGAAGCAGCACCGTAAATTTACTGCATGATAACACGACAGAATGAAAAGCCATGCGTAATGCAGTCAGAAACTATGAAGCCAGGGCGAAGATAATCCGGCTGTTAACCGAAACACAACAATCATATAACCTGCTTTTTGATATTTAAAATTATTAAATTTTTAAGTATCAAACCATTAAAAACAACAGGATACCAAAATGCTTCATATCTGCTGATATACGGTAATCCCGGCAGTAGTACGGGACTGGAAGCGTCATAATTAAAATTTAACAAACATTTTGTCTATAGAACTCTTAAATTAGTTAATTTTGTCTCTTGTTCTATACAGGGTAAAATCTCTATAATTAGTATCGTACACTGATACTTTTTAACATACTTTTACCTCCTTTCTTTTATGACTATATATAAAAGATTTTCTAATGCACGGAGCTTAAGCTCCGATTTTTTTTGGCAATTTTGCAGGCATTCCCCTTATGGCATTTTAATATACGGTTTCAGCGAAGCCTGATCACAAAACATGCTGTCACATGCAAAAGACTTTTCTGATTCTCGTTTTAATTCTCATATTAATTGAAATAATAACAATACAAGGAGGAGATTTGCATGCGTGAGCGCAGGGTTCCACTGTCCAATGTCGGGATTTCGCAGAACTTTGAGGATGAAAGCAAGTGCCTGTTGGACGCTCTTTCTTTAATTCAGGCCAAAAGCATGATAAGAAATGATGATGTTGTCGTAATAACACCCAACTTCGTGAAAAATATCCCGCCGGAACACGCCGTGGTAACAGGTCATAATACATTGAGAACACTAATATCTTTTATAAAGGAGCAAAAACCAAAAAGAATAGTAATTGCATGCGGTTCGGGTTCCAAAGAAACAGGTGAAATTCTTGATGAACTGGGTATTACAGAGATTATAAACCAGGAATCGGTTGAATTTATAGATCTGAATCATGGTCCGTTTACCGAAATTGCGCTAAATCACAATTATCCGGGGAAAACCAAAATAAACACCCTTTTAAATGAAATGACCTTTCATATTTCGTTTACTCAATTGAAGCAGCATGAAGAAGCAGGAATGTCGGCCTGCATAAAAAATGTTGCCCTTTCCTGGCCTCCTGCTGAAGAACACGGGCATCCGAAAAAGAACCGTGGCATTCATGAAGATCTTCATGGCTTTATACGGGCAATGGCTCAAGTAATTCCCATTGATTTATCAATTCTAAGCACTATGCCTGCCATGATAGGTACCGGGCCTGTTAAAGGGATTGCCAAAAATGCAGGAATGGTTATTGCCGGAACCGATCCCGTATCTGTGGATACAATTGGTGCCAGGCTGCTTGGATTTAAACCACAGGCCATTAATTACCTTTATCAGTCAATACACGCAGGTATCGGAAGGGGTAGGCTTGAAGAAATCCAAATATCGGGGCTGAGCATAAAAGACGCAGAAAAGGCTTTCAGCAACGCGGTATATGGCCAATCCTTCGCAATAGATGAGTGAAATTTACGGTTTTTTTCTTTTCAAAACGGGTATATAAAAATAAAACACTTCCCTGAATGCAAAGTATAATCAGTGCAAAGGGGGCATTACTTTGAACAGGACAGAATGCGATGTTTTGATACTGGGTGGCGGTCCTGCGGGATTAACCTCGGCAATATACGCAGCACGCTCAATGCTTAACACTGTAGTTGTCGATCAAAACGTGGTTGGAGGGCAGGTTGCCAGCACATACCAGGTTGCAAACTACCCTGGGACAAATGGTATCATCAGGGGAATCGACCTGGTAAACAACATGAAAAAACAGGCTGTTGATTTCGGTGCGCAAATTAATGACATGCAGGATATTAAACAGATAGATCTTTCAGGTGAAATAAAAAAACTTGAAACAGCAAAAGCTGATTATTATGCCCGTTCGGTAATAATTGCAACCGGGTCGGTGCCACGCAAGCTTAATGTTGAAGGTGAAGATAGGTTCACAGGAAAAGGTGTTCATTACTGTGCGACATGTGACGGCGCTTTTTATTATGACGCTAATGTCATTGTAGTGGGTGGAGGTGATGCAGCTGTTGAAGAAGCTGTTTTCCTGACACGCTATGCAAAAAAGGTTTTCGTTGTGCACCGAAGGGATCATTTTTCGGCCACAAAATCAGCCCAGGAGGAGCTCTTTAAAAATCCATCGGTTGAAGTTCTGTTTAATACCGAAGTAAAAGCCATAAACGGCAGTGATTTTGTTACCGGTGTTAAATTATTTGACAATAAAAATAAAAGGACATATGAAATGGATATAGACGGTATATTCATTTATATCGGCATGCAGCCACAAAGCTCTTTATTCAGGGGGCAGATTGAAATTGACGACTATGGTTATATTATAACGGATGAGAATTTGCAGACCTCAGTGAAGGGAGTTTTCGCAGCAGGAGACGTCCGCAAAAAAGAAATACGGCAGATTACTACCGCCGTGGGAGACGGCACTGTTGCTGCGATTATGGCCGGACGTTATATAGCAGGATTAAAACCGGAACCAGGAAAATTTGTCTAACATTTTTTATTAAAACGGTCGTTATTATTTTTAGAAAGGAGCTGTTTAAATGAAAGTTACAGTTTATTCAACACCTACTTGCCCTTATTGTGTCATGGCAAAGAATTACCTTTCAGAAAAAAATATACCTTATGAGGATATTGATGTATCAGCCGATCCCGCGAAAGCAAGGGAAATGATCCAGAAATCAGGGCAAAGAGGTGTTCCGGTTATCGATATCGACGGAAACATAATCGTTGGATTCAACAGAACCAGAATTGACGAGCTGATAAATCAGTAGAATTTAAACTCCTGTATTCTTCCCTCTGGGGACTGCTAAGCAAAGCAGTCCCTTTTTTATGCATTGTGCAATTCAGAAACTTTTAGCGGAATACAGCTTAGGAATGTGCAGCCAGGAATTACTTGCGAAATTACCCCGGTTGCTATAATATAATAACGGAAGTTTTCTGGGTCCTGAAAGGGGATATAAAAATGGACTTAAATGCTGCTGCAATACGAAAAATAGTTTTTCCTCTTATGCATATTGCAAAGGGTAACAATACGATAGATTACGTGAACTCCATGCAAAAAAGCCAGTTTTTTTCAAAAGAAGAACTTCGCAATCTTCAGAGGGAAAAACTGAAGAAATTGCTGTTGCATTGCGTTAAATATGTACCTGCTTATTCTCCATATAAGGATTTAGTTCCGTTAATAGAAGAGGATGCATTCAGAGCACTGCATGAAATTCCTGTTCTTACAAAGCAGCAGGTAAACAGCGGCATTGATTCCCTTATTTGCATGAATACCGATAAAAACAGCCTTGTACCTAATAAATCAGGCGGCTCAACGGGCGAGCCGGTAAGATTCTATATCGACAGGCCCACTTCCGAATACTCGGAGGCCGCCAGGTGGCGCGGGCTTTCATGGTGGGATATAAACATTGGCGACAAGTGCCTTATGGTATGGGGAAACCCCCTTGAATTAAATAAAAGGGAAAACCTTATATACAATATGAAAGAAAGGTTTCTGAAAAACATTGTTTTTATTTCTGCGTATAGCCTGAATCCGCAATCCATACATCAGTATGTGAAAATGATAAATTTCCAGAAACCGAAATATTTCTACGGCTATGCTTCAGCATTATACCTTTTGGCCCAGTTAATGCTGAAGAAAAATTTAAAATTAAAATATAAGGTTACAGGTATTGTCTCCACTTCGGAAACCCTTTATGACTTTCAGCGGGAAACCATTGAGAATGTCTTTGGCTGCCCGGTGATCAATGAATACGGTGCAAGGGATGCAGGTATAATAGCCTATGAATGCCCATGTGGGAAAATGCATATTTCGGCTGAAAACATGATAGTTGAAATTTTGGACATTGAAACAAGAAAACCTGTTGAACCCGGAAAATCCGGCCTTGTTGTTATTACCGACCTGAATAATTTTTCTATGCCAAGGCTGAGATATTTGCTTGGTGATGTTGCGGCATTATCGGCAGAAAGCTGCAAATGCGGAAGGAATCTTCCGCTTATTGAGAAAATACAAGGTCGCGAAGATGATATATTTGTATCGTTAAACGGCAATTATGTACATGCCGTTTACTTTTGCAATCTTGCACGAAGTTATCCCAGCATAAGGCAGTTCCAGATAATACAGCAAACAAGAAGGGATATGCTTCTGAAAATTATAAAAAGCGACAGTTTTAAAGAAAATGAAGTCCAGTCTTACATAAATGAAATATATAAGTTAATGGGTCCGGTTAACATTAAAGTGGAATATACCGACATGATTGAACCCACCGCATCAGGTAAAATCAGATATTCAAAACGGGAGTTCCCCATTAGCATATAAGCGGGATTTTTTATATTTGCCACAATACTGGTTGAAACTGTTTTTGAACTTATTGATTACTGTATTTAATAAACCTAACATTATAGAATATTGTGGGTGAGCGCTTGAATACACAAACTACACATGAAGTAAAAAAAATAATGGTAAAAGATACAATGCTGTATCTTCCTGCAAGAATAATAGAAGGCCTGATTGGCCTTATTACAATAACGCTGTATACCAGCTTTTTTGCACCTGAAGTATATGGTTATTATGGCCTTATCACCACTACAATAAATATTTCATCGTTTTTGCTGCTGGGCTGGCTGAACCAGTCGGTCTACCGCTATGCCAACTCATTTGAAACCGGTAAAAGAACCACCCTTTTTTACTCAACATCTTTTACTCTGTGGTTATGTACAAATGCCGTTGTTTTTAGCGCAGGCCTCGTGGGTATATTTCTTATCGATCCGTTTAAGGAAGCTTACCTTACCCAGTTATTCATTCTGAGCCTGTTCATGTTTGTTACATACAATACAAACCAGGTTCTTTTGTCAATTTTGTCGGCAACGAGAAAAACAAAACTCCTTCTTTCCCTTTCTATTTTTTCAGTGTCGATGAAGTTGTTACTTACTGTTTTCCTGGTATATAAGTATAAAACCAATGATTATACACCGGCTTCTGCTGTTATAAGCAATATAGTTGTGGACACTATTGTTATAGCAATAATCGTACTTAGGCTTAAAGTATATAGGTATTTTACTTTCAAATACTTTTCCAAAAAAATCCTTAAAAAGTTTATGAAATACAGCCTGCCCCTTGTCGGTGTAAATATCACAATGAGCATATTAAACCTTTCAGACAGGTACGTAATAACTCCTATCCTCGGTACAGAACAAATGGGGATATATCACGCAAACTATACGATATCATCAACGGTTTTTAACCTTATTCTGGTAGCCGTAATGCGTGGTGTTTACCCTTCTATACTGAAAAACTGGCGCCAGAATAACAAAGCCCAGACCGAATATTTCCTGTCACAGGCTGTAAGGTATTATTTGCTGGTATCATTGCCTGCCCTTACCGGGTTATGCATTTTATCCGGCGCAGTTTCAAAACTGTTTCTAGATTCCGATTATTATGAGCACGGTTTTGTAATAATATGGGTTGCTATCGGCATGTTCCTTTATGGCCTTGCTGAATACAGTAATAAAGCCTGGGAACTGACTTCCAACACGAAGCCCCTTTTTTACAACACAGTAATAAGCGCTGCATTAAACCTTGGGCTGAATATCATTTTTGTCAGAATCTATGGGTATAGAGCAGCAGCTGTCAATACAGCACTGGCATACCTTGTATATTTAAGCCTGTCTCTTTCAAGGAGCAGAAAAATACTGAAAATATCTTTCAATCCGCTTACCATATTCAGAATTGTGTCAAGCTGTATTATAATGGGTCTTATAGTTTGGTCGGTATTGCATTATATGAAACTCACGGTATTGACCCTGGTCTTGAGTGTGGTTACGGGCTGTGCTGTATATTTCGGCTGTTTGATTTTAATGAAGGAATTAACATCAGAAATTAACTATTTACTAAATTGGATTAAGAGTGTAAAAAATAGGTAGGTATATCTTCCGGAACTAAAAAAGTGCGGTGTAAGGAGTTTTTTTATGAGAGTATTGCATTTAATAGGCGGCGGCGATGAAGGCGGCGCAAAAAGCCACGTATTATCGCTGGTGCAACAGCTTGGAAATCATATAAGTGTAAAACTTATAAGCCTGCGTCCGGGTCCCTTTGCTGAAGATGCAAAGAAAATGGGCATTGACGTGGAAATAGTACGTACGGGTAATATTTTCAAGGACATCAGCCTTGTAAAGAAAATAGTCGTAAACGGGAAATATGATATCCTTCATACGCATGGTGCAAAAGCCAATATGATTGGTGTTTTTATCAAGAAACAGGCAAAAATCCCGGTGGTCTCTACAATACATAGTGATTACCGGTTGGATTACCTGAACAGCATATTGAAAATGTACACTTTTGGCCTGATTAATACAATATCTCTGAGATTTCTGGATTATTACATCGCTGTATCCTATAATTTCAAGGAGATGCTTATAAAAAGAAGTTTTCCTCCGCAGCGGATTTATACTGTATATAACGGAATACCTTTTGATAACGCTATAGATATAATGCCTAAAGAGGAATTTGCAAAAAAATACGGTTTCCCGTATGAGCCTGGGGATATTTTTATCGGAATCCTCGCACGGCTTGATCCGGTTAAAGGCCATACCGTTTTTCTTGATGCAGCAGCCAAGGTATTAAAAAAGTACCCAAACGTGAAGTTTTTAATTGGAGGCCCTGGTGCTGACTTAAGGCCGTCCCTTGAAAAAAAGGCAGAAAGGCTTGGCATATCTGACAAAGTGTTTTTCCTTGGCATGGTAACCGAGCCCTATTCTTTCTTCAACCTGATAGATATAAACGTTTTGGCTTCCTTCAGTGAAAGTTTTCCCTACGTTATACTTGAAGGCGCCCGGATGAAAAAAGCTACTGTTTCGAGCCGGGTAGGGGGATTAGAGGATTTGTTTGTCCAGGGTGAGAACGGGTACCTGTTTACTCCCGGCGACAGTGACGCCCTTGCCGGACATTTAACTGAACTGATAGCTGACGAAAACAAAAGGCGCTGTTTTGGCGAAAACCTGTATAAAACCGCCAGTGAAAAATTTTCATTAAGATCAATGACAGAAACACAATTAAGCATTTATGACAGAATACTGGCACAGGTGAGGCAAGCCAGAGACGGAAAAACATATGACATTGCGATATTGGGTTACTATGGTTTTTGCAACAGTGGTGACGATGCAATATTGAAATCAATTATTGAACAACTTGGACGACATAATGAGCAACTGTCCATCGTGGTACTGTCCAATAATCCCCATGAGACCCGTACCCAATATAGGGTACAGTCGGTGCACCGTTTCAACCCTTTCAAGGTTCCTGCGCTTTTGTCCAAAACCCGGCTTTTTATAGCCGGTGGCGGTACTCTGATCCAGGATGACACCAGCAGCAGATCGCTGTGGTATTACCTTTTCATACTGCATCTTGCGAAGAAGAAAGGAGCCCGTACAGTACTTTTTGCAAACGGATTGGGGCCGCTGACGGGGAAAAAGAACCGCAGGGCGGCATCAAGAATACTTAACAGGATGGATGCAATTACTCTCAGGGATTCCAATGCATACCATGAACTGATGTCACTGGATGTAACAAAGCCGGTTATAAAAATTACTGCAGACCCTGCTTTAACGCTTACCTCATGTGATCTGTCGGCAGGTCTGGATATTTTAAGAAAGGAAGGAATTCCTACCGACAGAAAGATAGTGGCTCTATGTTTAAGAAAATGGAAAAAAGTAAAAAATGCTGTGCAAATTCTGGCTTCGCTGGCTGACAGAATAGTGACCGATTTCAATGCCACTCCGCTGTTCATAGCGATGCAGCACCCAAACGATTTACGCTTTTCAGAAAAGGTTCTTCAGAACATGAAGCAAAAAGGCTATATCCTGTCTGAGAGATATTCGGTGGATGAAACCATTTCGGTCATTGGAAACACCAGCCTGGTCATTGGCATGCGCCTGCATTCGCTGATATACGCTGCTAACATGAACATCCCCATGGTAGGGCTTGCTTATGAGCAAAAAGTAGGTTTTTTCATGCAGTCAATAAACCAGCCATATGTGGACTGGAATGAAAATTTCAATATGGACGATTTGCTGAAAAAACTGCAGGAAGTATGCGACAATTCAGATAAAATAAGAACCGAACTGGAAAATTGCAAACCCATGCTTCAAAAAATGGTAACAGATGCAGTAGAACTTACTTTGTCTTTTCTTCCCGGTAAACAGAAATAGCCGGATCAGATCCAGGCCGCCTTTCTATGTTGTTCTGTCCATAAGCAAGGAACATTATTATTCCTGCAAACATCCAGAAATATGACGACAGAAGCGGTATTTCGAGCATATTCTCGGTGAGGTTGTAAAGTATGACGCAAACAAGGCCTGACAAAATACCCATTGCCCAATTCTTCTGTTCCGGGTCGGAGATTTTTGACAGAGCCCTGTAGCACCATATAAAGGTGTTATATAAAAGAACAAGAAGTGCAACGAGCCCAACCAGCCCCATTTCCACAGCAGTTTTAATATAGTAGTTATCCATTGAAAAGGTATTGTTAAGTTTATGGCTTAAAGCCACTGAACCCCCAAACTGGCCGAGACCCATTCCAAACAGCGGATGCTGGGTAAACAATTCATAGCCTTTGATGGCCCGGTAAATTCTTCCGCCCGAACTGCTGCTTGCATAGTATGCCGGTGAGAAAAGATAGAGTATCCTGTTTGCTACAGACGGCATGAATATAACAGATAAAACAAACAGCGCTCCCATGCATAACAGCATTGGAACAACAAGCTTTTTGTTCTTCATCCACACATAGAATAGTAATGCACAGAAGCAGAAAATCCAGCCGCTTCTGGACAGCGTGAAAAGCAGCGCCAGCCCCATACAGACAGTTACAAGCCCGTAATACATTTTTCTTGCCTTATTTTTCTCGGCAAAGAACATTCCCACCGAAACGGGTATGAGTAATGACAGATAACCGGCAAGCATATTGGGGGTTGTAAATATTGAGAAGGCGCGGGTGCGCACATTTCCTTCAGCCTGGTCAACCCAGTTGGCGGGGATTTCCACGCCTATAATGAACTGATATATCCCATACAGTGCAACGAATAAAGCCGTTAATAATACAATGTTAATAATCCTTTTTGCCCCCTGTGGAGAATTCAGAAGCTGTGTTACGACAAAAAACCAGAACATATATTGAATCACAACTCTAAGGCCTTCAACTCCAATCGAGAAATCCGGAGCTGCCACAAAAAGCAGGATGACACCTACCGCCATAAAAAAGACTATTGATATGTCCAATGGACTTCCCCTGTAAGGCGTTTGGTTTTTAAAACGAAACCATTTATAAAACCATATTCCAAAGCACATCAGGAGTGCAACCTCATCCCAAATGCTTGAAATCAAAGGATGCCCGATTAAAGTTCTCAGCACAAACTCAATAACCGTAAACAGCGCTATAATTATCGTTGCTTTCTGATAATCAACCAAAAGCATTATCACAGCCACAATGCACGCAATAACTGCCGCAACGGGCAGCATTCCCAGATATGATGACAAAATTCCCAGTATAAATATTCCCGCAAAAAGAATTATCCATTGCAACTTACTCATTTACTACACCTTATCCCAATACCAAAAGGTATAATTTATAAAATAAACTGTTCCTGAAATATGCATTTAACTTATTCCTGTCAATCAGTAAAACCGCAGCAGCAAAAAATGTGACGGATAAGAAAAGAATGTCCCGTATCATCAGCCTGTTAAGAATCAGTCTTCCGAAAATATACCCTATGCCAAATACAGGCAGGGCCAGTACCGAGAGCCTTTCTTCTGAGGCTTTTGCAAAAAACCTGAATAAATAACACAGTATACTGCCCTCAGACCATTTCTGCAGCAGGTCTGACAATCGTAAAACCAACCTGTCTATACATTTGTACAACCTGTTAAAAAGGCGCCCTGCACCCCGTATAACCAGTGAGTTCCCGGAAAAACCTCTGAATTTCCCGGCAGAACGGAAACATCTGGCAATAAAGCAATTTTGGCAGCATACTGTAAACGCAGATATAAATCTTTTCAGCTTGCTGTGCTGGTAACACCACAACAGTTTTTTAAGCAAACGATATATAACGCTTCCTTCTAAAACTTGCATTTTGCGTACCCCTATTTGGAAACTTTGGTAATAACACCCGGCACTTCTATATATTGTGTTTTCAATACAAGTTCCTTTCCAACATTAGCATGCAGCTGCCCAATCCACAACATGGGATCATCAGGTTTGCTGTTTACTTTTACGGTAACATATATATCTTTTTTCTCAGGGTGTTCAGTAACAGCTATCGTACCATCGTCACGTACAACATCAATCTTTGCAGGCTCAACATTTACATCGGTAACCTCTACATCTGTAAAACCGCCCGCATAGTACAGCCTGTCACCTTTATGGATATAATCGGCAAAATCCGCATCAAGTTCCTTGCATTTAATTGTAACATAGTATGTTTCAGTGGGGCCTGCCGTATCAGGTGTACTATTTCTTGAAACAAACCATATACCGCCTGCAATAAGCGCTACCACCACCAGCAGCACAAAGAGATCAATAATATTGATGAGACCAAACAATCTTCCTTTTTCATCCAGTACTTTCATTTTCAGCTCCCGCTCCTTTATCAAATACCTTACTTCTCTTGTATAAACATAATGTTAGAAAATGTATATAATATTTACTAAGATTTTAACATAATCCGTCAAATATGTCTGCAAGTTTTTTCGTCAATTCTCTTCTTTCATATTGAGCTATTTTTTCCCTGTCGGGGTTGAAAAAGCCTGTTCCCTGTTTCCAGTAATCATACAAAGTTTTAAAATTCCTTGCAGTGGTATCAACATCATCGCAATCTGCAACAAACCCTGTCCTTGTTTCAGTAATCAGCCTTGCAGCGGCCCCATTGGCAGGTATCGTTGCAAGAATGGGCTTCCCGACGTTTATATATTCCATAAGTTTCCCGGTATATATTGCATCCGTCCCCTTCCCCAGCAGCAATAACAGCGCATCGGAGTGCATAAGATTTTTAACGCTTTCCCTGTGGGGCATGTACGGAAGTATCTGAATCGCCCCCTGGATATTATGCGCTTTAGCCATTTTATTAAGTTCTTCTTCCTTAAAACGGCCTATAAAGCGAAGCCTAATCTCGGCCAAATTTATAAGCCCTTCTTTATTGAGCTTTTCTACTGCTGAAAAAACAGTCTCAGGACTGGTGTTTCCATATATAAGGCCGGTATATGTCAGAGTAAATTTATCGTTAGGTCCCCCGGGCTCAATTCCTTCAAAATCCTCCCTGTCAAACCCGTTTGGGATAACATGGAACTTGTGCTTCAGATCAGGGTTGTCCCTGACTGAGTTATCCCGCATAACAGGTGTGTTGATTACAACTGCATCCGACATTTCAAATACTTCCCGTTCAAGTTTCTTTTCCCTTCTGATTCTGAAAGGGTTATAATTATATGCCTTAACAAAGGCATTATTCGTCCATTCATCCCTGAAGTCCGAAACCCACGGAATATCGGGAAAAGCTTTCTTAAGCTTTAATGCAAGCAAGTGGGTACTGAATGGCTGCGAAGTTGAATATATTAAATCAATTTTCTCATCCTTCACTATATCCAATGCTTTCCTGTATGAAAATATTTCCCAAAGCCTTTCCCCGTCAGGTATCAGTATCCTGCGCCTGATATACTTGCCTGCCAGGTTCAGAGGAAATGGCCATTCTGAAAAATCCCATGCCGCTGTACGGTATATCCTGGTATTACCGGGTATGTCATTCAAAAGCGTATCATCGGTAAGCTGTGCCTTCTTTGCGTTGCGAGTAAACACAACCCCTTCCCAGCCATACTGGGGCAGGTATTTGACAAATTTAACAGTGCGCTGAACACCTGACCCGCCTATTGGTGGAAACTGGTGTGCTATCATAAGTACTTTTTTCATATCATCCAACCTTAAATCCCTAAAAAGTGAGTATAATTTCTGCTATATATTATCATTTTTGTGGCTGTAAATCAAATCCTTTCCTTTCAGGAATTTTCCCAAACAAAAACCCGCGGAATTTAGTTATCCGCGGGCAGTTACCATTCCTGTGTAATTAAATTCTATTATACAGGATTGATCGGCTCCATATTTGACAGCTTTAATATAAAAAACGGCACAGGAATAATAAAAATGCTCAGAATTGTATACACAACGGCATTTTCGGGCACATACTGCATATAGAGATTGTAAAGGGATAAAAGTAATAGAATCACGTATGCCAGTGAAATAATCAAACCCAAAAACGGAATGCCGTTAAGCAGTATATAAGCAAGCATGGCAACAGGCAAAACAATTTCGAGACTGGGAATTTCGAAATTACTTATTTTAACCGATTTTACCAGTTTCCCGATAACATACATCTGCGCAATAGGTATCCATGCCAGCCATGGCATTTCCATATTCCTTCTTTGAGCAAGGCGATATAACGTATACGAGTAAAAAACATAGAAAGCTATACCTATAATTGCCGCGATAATTACACCAATAATCGCCATTGATATAAAATACCCAAATCCGCCATTATACATTTTAATACCCCCTATAATATATAGCAATAATTTCCTTAAAAGTATATACTATTTTTATTCTATTATCAATAATCTTTTCTATGTCTTATTTTTATAACAGTCCTGGAAAATTCTTATAGTCTTAATACACCAGTCAGGGGTTAAGTAAGTTATCACAGGGTAAAGCAGCCACATTCCGCTGAAGGTTTCATTACATTAAAAAATATTCCGGGCTTTTTTCTGAATACCCATAGGCTTATTAAACAGGCGTTTCATTCTGTAAAGACATCAGTTGCGGTTTCTTATATGACTGTGTTATAATTAAGTGTTTGTTTTATGTTTAATCAGTAAAACAGGTATACATTTGTCAGTTCTTACAGGAAACGAAGTTAGATTGTCGTATTCAGAGAGGATGAATTAAATGAAAAAAACTTCGTATGATATTGTGATTATAGGCTGCGGCACAGCAGGTATTTTCGCCGGCTTTGAGCTGAACAAGCTCATACCCGGTGCAGATATCCTGATGCTGGAGCAGGGAAATGATATTTATCACAGAAACTGCCCTATTGTAAGTAAGAAAGTGCCTTCATGCATCCAATGCAGAAGTTGTGATATAATGAACGGTTTTGGCGGAGCCGGTGCATTTTCAGACGGTAAATACAACTTTACAACTAATTTCGGAGGATGGCTCACCGATTATCTGGATCATGAATATATTATGGAGCTTATTGAATACGTAGATGACATTAATGTAAGCTTTGGAGCCACAACTGTCAGGTATTCAACCGAGAGTGAAGAAGCAAGGAAAATATCAAAATTGGCGCTTGGCTACGATCTTCACCTTTTGTCGGCATCGGTCAAACATTTGGGAACCGAAAACAACAAGCAGATTTTACAGAGGATGTATGACTATCTTGCCGAAAAAGTTGAAGTGGTCTGCAATTCACCAGTTGAATCCATTAAGAATACCGATGGCGGATATGCACTGAATTTGAAGAACGGGCAGGTAATAAACTGCAAATATCTTATTGTGGCGCCCGGGCGTTCAGGTGCAGAATGGTTTTCTGCCCAGTGCAGAAATCTTGGACTGCAACTGATAAACAACCAGGTGGATATAGGTGTTAGGGTTGAACTCCCGGCTAAAGTATTTGAACATATTACCGACGTGGTATATGAATCTAAATTCCTGTACAGAACAAAGCAATACGGGGATGTCGTCAGAACATTCTGCATGAACCCGTATGGTTATGTGGTAAGCGAGAACGTTGACGGTATTATAACAGTTAACGGCCACAGTTACACAGATAAAGCCCTGAGAAGCGAAAACACAAACTTTGCATTACTGGTTAGCAACCGTTTTACACAGCCTTTTAATGAACCTTACCAGTATGGAAAATCCATTGCCTCACTGTCAAATATGCTTGGCGGAGGTGTGCTGGTTCAGCGTTTTGGCGACCTGATTCAGGGTAAACGGACAAATGAGCACAGGCTGGGCCAAAGTTTTACAAAACCGACATTGAAAGCAACACCGGGTGATTTGAGTCTTGTGCTGACCAAGAGGCATCTGGACAATATAATTGAAATGATTCAGGTTCTTGACAACATTGCCCCCGGTACGGCGAACTACGATACCCTCCTTTACGGAGTTGAAGTCAAGTTTTACAGTTCACGGCTTCAACTGACCAACGAATTTGAAACCCGGCTGGAAGGCTTTTTTGCAATTGGAGACGGTGCAGGAATTACCCGTGGCCTGTCACAGGCTGCAGCCAGCGGTGTTCATGCCGCACGTGCCATAGCCAAACGTTTGATGAAGTAAAATACAGGAATATAATCTTGTAATAATAATGTAATATTTCTGTAATAATTTTGTATTATATTTATTGACAGGTTTATGATATATTTTTATTAATATAAAAATCTGGAAATGGTTTTTTTTGGAGAGATGCTATGTATGAAACTCGGGCAAAAAATTAAGTTTCTCGGTCGTGATGCTATATTTTTAATAGAAAGAAATCATGAAGTCCTGGTCCAGATTGATCGAAATACTGTAAAATGGATAGATAAGAAATTAATTGATAAATGTGATGATGTTCAAAATTAAAGGGCAAGGTTTTATCCTTGCTCTTATTATTTTAATCAGCAGTAATTTTTTTAATCATTTTAAGCCGCGTAAATTCTTCCCTGTCCTTTTCTTCAAGAGAATCCTGTATTCCTTTTGAGATTTTTTCATAGCGCGGGATAAGTATGTTTTTCAGGGCGTTTGCTCTTTTCTTCGTGCGTTTTATATTAACCGCAAGCCTGTAAATTGCATTCTCAACCTCTGCATATTCCACCGTAAGATGTTTCGTTTCTTCAAAGCACCTCCGGGCAATGTCCAGTGCCGTGTTTGTTCTTGAAAAACCATATGTCGGCTTTAAAGCATAGGGAGCAATGTCCACCAATGGTATTTCAACTCCCATTACACTTTTCAGCTTAATTTTCACCGAATTCTCTTCGGGTACCGCATAACCCAGTTGTTCCACCTCAGATATCCCCAGGCTGATATTAGCTACCCTCAGTGCTTCGTAAGCTTCCCTGTAGGTATCCTGAATTTTTTGCTGTATAATGCCTGCCCTTTCAATCAAATCCATCATTTCTTTAACAAGTATGTTCTGCTTCTTATCAAGTAGCTCATAACCTTGTTTTGAAAGGGATAGTGTTGATTTTGCCCTGATTAGGTTGCCCTTTGTCGGGAAAAATGTCATGTCCATGACTTAACTACCCCTTTCTCACTTTTATACGGAGCATAATACTTATCAAGAATTTCATCTGACACTCTGTCCAGCTCTTCTCTTGGCAGCAGCCCCAAAAGAATCCACCCGAGATCCAGAGTCTGGTTAATATCCCTGTCATCTTCGAAATCCTGGGAAATAAACTCGCTTTCGAATGCGCGCCCAAATTCCATATATTTTTTATCAATATCTGACAAATCATCTTCTCCAATTACAGATGCCAGCGCCCTTACCTCCTGCACTTTCGCATAAGCTGAAAACAGCTGGTTTGCCAACTCGGGATGATCCTCCCTTGTAAAGCCTTTTCCTGTCCCGTCCTTCATCAGCCTTGACAGCGACGGTAAGATGGAAACAGGCGGGTAAATTCCTTTCTGGCTTAAATTCCTGTCCAGGACAATCTGACCCTCGGTAATGAAACCGGTAAGATCGGGCACAGGGTGGGTAATATCGTCATTCGGCATTGTTAAAATGGGTATTTGGGTTATGGAGCCTTTTCTGTTCTTAAGCATTCCCGCTCTCTCGTATATGGAAGCAAGGTCGCTGTATAAATAGCCTGGGTAACCCTTTCTTGACGGGATTTCCCCCTTCGATGACGATATCTCACGAAGGGCTTCGGCATATGATGTCATATCAGTCAATATCACAAGAACATGCATTTCGTGTTCAAATGCAAGGTATTCAGCGGCAGTCAGCGCAGCACGCGGGGTAACAATTCTTTCAACAACAGGGTCGTTTGCCAGGTTCAAAAACATGACAACCCTGTTCATTACACCGCTTTCTTCAAAACTGCGCCTGAAATACTCGGCAACATCATACTTAACACCCATTGCGGCAAATACTATCGCAAAATTCTCACTGCCCTCTCCGGTTATTCTTGCCTGTCTTACAATCTGTGCCGCCAGTTGATTGTGGGGAATACCGTCTGCTGAAAATATCGGAAGCTTTTGCCCCCTGATTAGCGTTGCCAATCCATCAATGGCCGAGATCCCTGTCTGTATAAAGTTTCTCGGGTATTTTCTTGAAACAGGGTTAATGGCATTGCCGTTTACGTCCCTTCTCTCTTCGGGAAAAATATCCCCAAACCCGTCTATTGGCTGCCCGATTCCGTTCAACGTCCTTCCGAGAATTTCCTTTGAGAGCGCTATTTTAAGCGGCTCACCGGTAAGTTTTGTCACTGTGTTTGTCAGTGATAAACCGTTGGTTCCTTCAAAGACCTGAACTACGCATATGTCTCCGCTTATCTCGATGATCCTGCCAAGTCTCTTTTCATTACCAACCTTTATTTCAACCATTTCTTCATAAGAAGCATCCTTTACCCCTTGAAGAACAACCAAAGGGCCGTTTATTTCCTTAAGGCCTACATATTCCAAACTCATATCAGGCTCTTCCTTTCCTGGCTTGCATAGTCATCATTTATTTCATTCAATATGGTGTGTATTTTTCCGGCCAGTTCCTCGAAACCTTTCATTTCTACATTGTCAATTGTGTACTTCATTCTGATAATTTCATCAAAAATGCCAGTTTTTCTTATAACAGAAACAGGGATATTCTTCTCCACAAGCTTTTTGCTTTCATGATAAAGTATCAGAATGGTATCCATCATATAGTACTGTTTTTTAACCGGCACATAAGTATCATTCTGATGGTATGCATTTTGCTGCAGAAAACCCTGGCGTATAACTTTCGATACTTCAAGAACCAGCTTTTGCTCTTCCGGAAGAATGTCGCTGCCAATTAGTTTTACAATTTCAAGCAATTTGTTTTCCTCCTGAAGAAGCCTTAAAAGCTCGGCACGCTTTTTATCAAAAGTGTCGCCGGCATTTTCCCTGTACCAGTTCTTCATGTCCGGATAATATTCACTATAACTGTTTGCCCAGTTTATTGCAGGATAGTGCCTTGTATATGCAAGCTGTTTATCCAATGCCCAGAAGCAACGGATAAACCTTTTTGTATTCTGCGTAACAGGCTCTGAAAAATCACCGCCCTGTGGTGACACCGCACCTATAATGGTAATTGAGCCTAATGAACCATTAATATTTTCCACTCTTCCCGCCCGTTCATAAAACTGCGACAAACGTGAAGGAAGGTATGCGGGAAACCCTTCTTCAGCCGGCATCTCCTCAAGCCTTCCGGAAATTTCCCTCAAAGCTTCGGCCCATCTTGACGTGGAGTCTGCCATGACTGCAACATCATAGCCCATGTCCCGGTAATACTCTGCAAGTGTAATCCCTGTATAGATAGAAGCTTCACGCGCCGCAACAGGCATGTTGGACGTATTTGCAATTAAAACGGTACGATTCATCAGAGGCTGGTTTGTCCGTGGATCCACAAGTTTCGGAAAATCCTCCAGAACCTCTGTTATTTCATTCCCTCTTTCACCGCACCCAATGTAGACAATAATATCTGCATTTGACCATTTCGCAAGCTGGTGCTGGGTCATTGTCTTACCGGTTCCAAATCCTCCCGGTATTGCCGCAGCTCCGCCTTTGGCTACAGGAAATAATGTGTCGATAACCCGTTGTCCTGTTACCAGCGGTTCATTCAGCTCCATCCTTTTCCTGTAAGGCCTGGGAAGCCGGACCGGCCACTCCTGCAGCATTGTTACGTCCTTTTCGTTGCCGCTGCTGTCTTTGACTTTCAAAATTGGTTCAACAATTGCATATTCACCGTCAGGAGCTGCATAAACGACCTGGCCGCGCACGCCGGGAGGAACCATAACAAAATGAATTACAGCATCTGTTTCCTGTACTTTTGCTATCTTCGTGCCAGGCTCTACAAAATCCCCGCTCTTTACCAAAAGCTCAACGTTCCATTTTCTGGACAAATCAAGCTGCGAAACCGACATTCCCCGCTGGATGAACTCACCTGACACTTTCTCCGTTTCTTCCAGAGGTCTTTGTATACCGTCAAAAATGTTTCCTATTATACCAGGCCCGAGCATAACGCTTAATGGTTTGCCTGTAGACACCACAGGCTCGCCCGGCTTTAATCCGGTTGTATATTCATAAACCTGTATAATGGTTTCATTCTCATGGACACTTATTACTTCACCTATCAGTTTTTCATTTCCGACCAGAACAGTATCGAGCATTTTAAAGCCACGATTTCCCCTTACCCGTATTACCGGACCGTTGATCCCATAAATTGTGCCTTGAACTGTATTTTCCACTTTATATCACCTGCAATCATACTTCGGATTTAATATAAGGCATTCCTGACCCCATTAAAGCAATGCAGGAATTTGTCCGGCAATTCCATGCACTGTTTCAACGAGGCCGTACGTTTGCCAACTTAATTTAGCCCGTTATAATTCAACGTTAAGGCCTGAAAATTCCAGAAAGGCTTTCCTCTGCTGTTCCATACGGCTTTTGAATGAATAATCGGCTAAAATGCCCGAAGTTTCATTAATAACAATACAGCCGCCAAAAAGTTTGGTATCGCTTCCGGCAACCTCGACATCCTTACGGGCTTCTCCTGCTAACTTCTTTGCCAGATTCAAATCTTCATTATCAACGGTTATTCGCACTTTTCCGCCGCCTACCTCGTTCAAACCCTTTTCAATTAACTGTCTCAGCTTATCTGAATACTCCTTGGTTTTGCGGTATTCTTCTAGTCTCTTTAAAACGTTTTCAAAAACCCTGTCTGTAATTTCCATTCTCTTGTTATACAAGATTTTTTTTGCTTCAAATAATTTGGCAGAATATAAGCTGTTATTCTCTTTTTCAACTTCTGCAAGTGCCTCATGAATTTTCCGGTATGCCTCTTTAAGATAGTCTATTTCCTGCTCCTCAAGTCTTTTTTCCTTTTCATTCTGAGCATCTTTTAAAATTTCGCCGGCTTTCCTCGAAGCATCTTTCAGCACAATTTCCGAAAAACTGTTTAATTTTTCATTTATCCTTTCCATTTCCATAATCATACCTCAAATCTTAAGGCCAATGGCTTCACGAACATATTTGGTTATTTGCTCCGCCCCTTTTCTTGAACCGTGTCTGTCCGGAATTTCAACAATCAGCGGGTAATCATAATTAAGTTTAATGTTCATAATCTCATCGGCCACCAGATCCATTAATTTTTCAGTCAACAGTATAATACCGATTTCCTGATCATTAATGGCTTCATTCAACGCATTAAGCACTTCTTCCCGTTTATGAACAACAATGCCTTCGATTCCGGCAAGCCTCATACCGGTTTTTGTATCTACATTATCACTGATAAGATACATTTTCACGCCGATTCTACCTCTCTGTTCCAAATAAATAAACATTATTAACTGTTCAGAATTAATATTGTAACAATAAGGCCATAAATTGCTATACCTTCGGCGAGACCTACAAATATCAGAGTTTTACCCAGAAGCCCTGAGTCTTCACTGATTGCCCCTAAAGCTGCTGAACCTGTTGATGCTACCGCAATTCCGGCACCTATACATGCCAGGCCGGTAGAAAGAGCAGCTGCCAAATAACGAAGCCCTTCTCCACCGCTGTTGGCTGCATCTTCCGGTGCAGCAGTTGCAGTAACTGGCATTAAAAGAATTGTAGCAACAATCAAAAGGCCAAAAAGTGCTGTAACATTTATTCCCATCAACCTTCTTGCGTTCTTCCCTTTCAGCCCTTTCTTAATGCATGCAATTCCAAGCCCTATCATTCCAAGAACAAGAATAATTGAAACAAGTAACACGATAATCATATTAGCCCTCCAAACTTCTTTTATACATAATCCGGATTAACCGGAAATTTGCTTGTTAAACAGTTTTAACTTTTCGCATACACGTATGGTCTTGAACTCACGGCCGTCACCTGAGAAAAATCTGCTGAACAGTTCGTAATATTGAAGCCTTAGTCCCTGTATTGCAACGATTAATCCTTCAAGTCCAATAATCAGGATGTTCCCGATTATCAGAATCACAATACCTCCGGTTCCTTCCACCATATCGTATAAAGTCCATATTGCCAGGGCAAGTCCTGCATGGCTTAAAGCAAACGCACCAACCCTTACAAAGGATACTGTGTTGCTCAAAAAACCAAGAACCGCCTCAAACACTTCGAAAAAGCTTTCTACAAAACTGCCACCGGTCTTATCATGCCTTAAAAGTACTTTTTCAAGGCGCTCCTTAAACAGCATGGCCATCAGAGGTATAATCACAACACCGACAATCACGGGGAATGAAAGTGATATGTTGCCTGAACTCAGGGCAACAAGCACAATGCATAATGCTCCGCCGTAGAAGATAAGGCCGGCAATCCCATTTTTGTCAAAGAGCAAGCGCCCATAGTCCTTTGCTTTTATACTGTTTAAAATATTAATGATAATTGACACTACAATCATTATTGCGCCAAAACCTATAGCCAGAACCAGAAGCTGGCTGATATTCTCCATGGGCGGCTTCCACAGGGGTTTGATTAGATGCTCATTACCAAAAATACTTCCATAAAGGAATCCAAAAACAACCGACGAAACACCTACGCATCCAAGAACCCACCCAAGAGCCGACTTACTCCTTTTGTACAGGAAAATTCCCGCCAAAGCCAGTATGGCTCCCTGTCCAATGTCTCCGAACATTGCACCGAACATGAATATATATGTTAATGCAATTAACGGGGTTGGATCGATTTCGTTATGTGCCGGTATTCCGTACATTTTTACAATCGATTCAAACGGTTTGAAAAATTTGTTATTTTTAAGTATTGTTGGCGGTTTCAACCCTTTTACTTCTTCGGGTTCTTCCACCGTTATAACAATATCTTTCTGCCCCTTCAATTCATCCAGCAATACCCGGTATGATTTTTCTGTAATCCAGCCCGTCAGAAGGAAAGTTTCCTTAGTATGGGCGGCATACTTTTTAATATTGTCAGCCTGGTGCAGGTAAAAAAACTTGCTGTAAATCTTTTGAAACTTTTCCCTGTTATCATCAATAATTTTCGCATAGTCACTTTCCAATTTGAGGATATCATCTTCAAGCCGTTTTATTTCCTGTTGTATCTTAAGTATTGCATCCCGGGGGTATCCTTTGACTATTCCCGGAATGCGGACCCTTTCGAAATGGAGGGATGACATTACATTGTCAATACGTTCCTCCACAACGGCAGGCATGAAGTAGGCTATCCATACATCCATTTCATCGCTTGAAAACGGCATGACTATAACTTCGAGGCCTTCAAGGACCACATCCAGTTTCTTAAAATTCTCTTTCGGCATCTTTCCAAAACGAATTTTAATATATTCAAGATTAAAAAGCTGCTCCAATTCAAACTCAAGATTTTCAATGGGAATAAGCTGCTTTAAAATCTGCTGGTTCTCTGAAATCTCAGCTTTGTTTTTCTCGATTTTTCTCTCAATCTCATTAAAATCCTCTTCAACATGCTTTACATAATCCACCGTTTTTTCAAAGTCTTCCGATTCCTTTATAAATTCAAGAAGTTCATTGTTATCGCATTCGGTTGGTTTGACATCCATAAACCTGTTCAGATTATCCAGCACTTTAATCAAGGGATCGTAATTATTATCATCAATAAACGGCTTTAAACCTTTAACCGTTCCTGTCAGATTCAATGAGTGTTCCAATTGCATATCCTTGTTAAGGATATATTTGATTATAAAACTGTCGAACTCCTGAATTGGGCCAACAATATTCACATATTTCATTCGCTCTATCGACATACAGCCACTTCCTTATACTATAACGTATATATCTAATTTTCATCCGCCACCTGTTTTTAAGGTGCCGGATCAGGATTACCGGCCTGATATTATGTATTTTATTTTACAAACCTACAACAAATGAGCGGATTGTTTCTACAGGCAATCCGTACCTGATCCCCTCAATTATCGATACAATGTTTGAAAGTTCATATTCTTTCAAATACAGGTATGATATGGCACTTAATATTGAAAACCCGTATTTTCTTAACATTCTCCTGTGGAATTTATACATGTACTCGGAGAATTTCAGATCAAAAAAACGGCTGTCTTCAGACATAAACAGCGCCGAATATTTAGTCTGGGCTACTATCTGTAAGAAAGTTTTCTTATCTTTTGCATCCACCAGGCTGTAAATTACATCCATGGATAATTTGTACCGGTGGGGAACCAGGTAGCTTAATATAATGCTTCTGTCAATGTTATATATAATTCTTCCCCTGTATATCCAAAGAAGGTTCAATGCATCAATCTCGCTCCCAAGGGAACGGGCAACAGCCTCTGCATCAATACCCGATAGGAGTCTTTTTTTCTTCGCAAAAACCAGGTTCAAATAATACATATCAAGTGACATCTCAAGCTCAAAAAGGTTATGCCCGTCTTTTTCATTCAGGAAAGGCCGCAATACATCGTAATAAGGCGTACCTTTCAGTTCTGAAATCAATTCCTTAACATTCTGTGCCGTGGAAAGCTTTGCAATATGCAAGGGGTCATAGCTCTTCAGAAAAACCAATGACTCCTCAGCCACAGTTGTTGTTCCTTTTGTTTCCAAAACTCTCAGCAGCCTTTTTAAGCTCTCGGTTTCATGCTTCAGATAGATTACCCTTAAATAATCCCTTAAATTTCCATGAGCGAAGCAAAAAAGCTTCCTGTAATCATTCATGAGGCTTCTTTTCATAATCCTCTCAAACTGCGCTCTGTGAATATCATCTTCATTGACATCAGCAAGGACATCATGGTAATGGGTGTTGTGTTTTAAATACGAAACAACATCACCCACACTTTTTTGCTTCAGCAGTTCTTCATAGTCATCTTTCTTCAAAAGCTTGCCATACATGGCCCGAGCCTTTGCCATAAGGGCATTATAGTCACCAGTTACCAATCAGAATCATTCTCCTATCACATTTAAAAAAATCTTCTGTTCCCATGTATCTTTATTCCGGGTGTATTTCCCTTCCATCTCTGATAACTTTTGCTGCACAACTTTGCTGATGTCATTCAATTTTTCTTCAATATCTTTTCTGTTCTGAGATACCAACAGCTCTATTTTTTCATTTGCCATCAGCTTAATCTCGGATTCCATGTTTTTAACTTCAAGAACAATTTCCTTCTGCAGCCTTTCTTTTTCTTTGGCAGCTTCCCTGTATAATTCTTTAGCGCTGTTATCGATCTCTATAATCCTTTTAAAAATTTCTTTCACAGTATTTCACCTGACAATTTGTTACATTTTAAAAAGTAATTCTATCACTTCGTTTTTTACAGTTCAAGATTTCTTTTGCCCGGTTTTCGTGAATTAATTTGTTGTATTAGAACAATTGAAAAAAAAGCTCGTAAATACACCCGCGGAAAGCTTCAGGCAATTTCAGAGTCCCGTTTTCAACGAGAAAGTTTAAAATGCCTGCAATGGAAATTATGCTGCAAATCTTATCAGTTACATTTTCGAGCTTCGTTATAAAGTTAACCCAACCGGCACCAACTTATGCAAAATTGTTTAACGAATACATTCATTGAACCCTTTCACAGTTTCATATTTATAATTTAAAAATACCCAATCCAAGTATTTAAAATATATTTATAAAATAAAAATAATGCTTGTATTTTTATACAATATTCCGTATAATTATACTCAAGGTTTAACATTAATATTCAAACATATAACAGCCTTAGTAGTTGCGGTTTATTTCCATGTTCATCATCTCCGCCGGAGGTTAAATATGAGTTTGGAAGAAATTATTCAAAAAGATAAGAAATACTACATGAATACTTTCGGGGATCGGTATCCGGTTTGCTTTACCCATGGCAAGGGGATATTGCTGTATGATACTGAAGGAAACGAGTATCATGACTTTTTCGCCGGCATTGCCGTAAGCGCATTAGGGCATTCACATCCTGCTCTTGTCAATGCAATTTGTGAGCAGGCAAATAAGCTGATACATTGCTCCAGTTTGTACTATATTGAGCAGCAGGCCAACCTTGCTGAATTGATTGTAAACAATTCATGCGCAGATCGGGTATTTTTTGCCAACAGTGGCGCAGAAGCGAATGAAGGCGCTATAAAGCTTGCCCGCCTGTATTTCAGGAAAAAAGGCTTGTCTGAAAAGTACGAAATTATCACTCTTGATAATTCATTTCATGGAAGAACCCTTGCCACGATAGCTGCCACCGGACAGGAAAAATATCAGAAGCCTTATAGTCCGTTAACACCTAAATTTTCAAAAGTACCGATAAATGACATAGCAGCTCTGGAAAGGGCAATAAGCGAAAACACCTGTGCAGTTATGCTTGAACCAATTCAGGGCGAAAGCGGTGTCAATCCCACAACAACTGAATACATGCAGGCTGTACGGAAATTATGTGACAGCAATAAAATTCTTTTGATATTTGACGAGGTTCAATGTGGTTTGGGAAGGACAGGAAAACTTTTTGGTTATCAGCATTACGGAGTTGAACCTGATATATTTACCCTTGCAAAAGCGCTTGCAGGCGGCTTTCCTATTGGAGCACTGTGCGCCAGGGAGCCTGTCGCCAGTGCATTTGAACCCGGCGATCACGGTTCAACTTTCGGAGGTAATCCTTTGGCCTGCAGCGCCGGCCTTGCTGTTTTATCGACCATTATAAATGAAAATCTGAGCGACAATGCAGCCAGAATGGGAAAGTACTTTTTTGAAAAAATGGAAACAATAAAGGAAGATTTTCCGATAATAAAGGAAGTGCGCGGCAAAGGCTTAATGATTGGAATAGAGTTTAATAAACCAATTGCCAAAACAATAAACAGGAAGATATTTGAAAAGAAATATCTCTTGGGAACATCCGGTGAGTATATCCTGAGAATTCTACCACCCCTGATTGTTACCAAAAATGACATGGATGGGCTGATAAATATACTGGTGGAAGTTCTCAAGGATATAAATTAATGGTTGACAGGTATCCTTCCCTCCTGTCAACCAGTTTTTATTTTATTCACTAAATATTCTGTTGAACATTGATACAAGCATGAAATACAAAATAATCAGTAAAACTGCCACTATGGCAACAATAAAAAGCGAAGCAATAGCCCAGTTCTTTTTGTTTTTATTTATCTTATTACTGAAAGCCCAAACAAATAAAAGAATTATATTCACAACCGGAATGAACATCAAAAGGAAAGTGCCGAACCACTGCATTACACTGTAAACTTTTTCCTGATCATCGTAAGACTCTGCTGCTGCAGCTATATCATCATCAAAATCATAGTCATGCACTCATATTCCCTCCTTACACGTTTATAAATTAACCATTTCCGGATTTTATCTTCTGCTTTTCAGTTCTTCGCATATATCTTCCCATGTTAATCCCTGATGTACCATTAACACCGTCAGATGGTATAATAAATCCGCAATTTCGTACCTTATCTCATCCTTATTTTCATTTTTGGCTCCGATAATTACTTCCGAGGATTCCTCCCCAACCTTTTTAAGAATCTTGTCCAACCCTTTGCTGAACAGATAATTGGTATAAGATCCTTCTTTAGGATTATTCATTCTGTCCAGAACAACATCATAAACTTCCTGTAGAATATCAAACTTGCTGCTCATTGTTATATCCCTCCATATTTAATTCCCTGTAAAAACATGATTTTGAACCCGTGTGGCACGCCGCACCTTCCTGCCTTACCATAAGAAGCAGTGTATCGGCATCGCAATCGTAATATATCCTTTCAACAAATTGAAAGTGCCCCGATGTTTCACCCTTAACCCATAACTTTTGCCTGCTTCTGCTCCAATATGTAGCCTTTCCTGTTTTTAAAGTCAGCATAAGGGATTCCCTGTTCATGTAAGCCATCATTAGAACTTCTTTTGATTCAGAATCCTGCACAATTGCGGGAATCAATCCCATTTCATTGAATTTCAGGTTATTAAGCTCCATTTTTGTACCTCTGGCATCAGTAGTTAATGTTATCGGCCAAATTTTGCCTTAAAAATCTTTTTATCATTATATAGCATATTTTAACATTCTACAAGTTAAGTCTTAAACAGGCAGGAAATAAAAGAGCTGTTTTATGATATAATAATATAGCAAATACTGGGGCTGCATACAATTTTGCCATATTACAAACATGATAAATTTGACGTATAGCAACACGGAGGTGTGATTATGAAAAGAATACCTGTGCTGACAGCAGCACTGCTATTGTCGGTTTTTCTGTCAGGTTGCGCCGGCAAGGGTGGAGAGAGCATTTTTGGTGTATATAAATTTAAAGAAGTCAGTTATTTATCACCATTGTCATCGTCAACTTCAGAGTTTTTGAACGAAAAAATGAAAGGTTCAAAATATACTATCAATGAGGACCTGTTCAAAATCGAAACCCCCGGACATACCGTTGAATACAGCTCTCCTGAATATGTAAAAGAAGATATTCCTGATGAAGTAACTTTCTTATCGGATGTTTACTCCTTCATTGGCAAGGATGTTGAATACCAGTACACCATTCATGATAAAAACGGAATTGAAACAATGTGGAGGCTGTATGTTTCCAAAGATTGCCTGTGGATTGCCAATTACACTGACAATACCAAAAACGGCTCAGAAATAATTATGTATATATATAAATTATCGAAGTGATGTATATATTTGGTCCCCTGAGCAATAAAGCACCATCCGGAACACCCGCTCCCCGTTATGATAAATTATGTTGCATTAATTATGTATTAAGATTATGAGCAAATTTATTCATTACTGAACTGCAGTACATATAAAAAATTAAGGACATACCATACTTTTGATATGTCCCTCTTCGGCTTTCTATATTTTTCTAATTTAAGTTTAACAACCCGATCTTCTGTTTTTTCAACGCTATAGTGTCAGAATACCCTCGGGAGTATTAATTATAATGAGAACCTGTTCCTCTCTGCCCGTTTCTGCATTGACATATACCAGAAAATCCTTGCCGTTAAAGTTTCCCTTTAACTCGTAGCAGAATATCTCTGTGCCGAAATTCGTTGGTATTATCGCAAGCCCAACGGCTTTTAACTCTCTTTTGGCCATGAAGTTGGATTTTATTTCTTCCTCGGTGAACTTAGGTTCGGGTATATCCCTTTCGGTGTGATTCATTATATATCCCTTGGATTCGAAACCCACTATTTCTCCATTATCCAATGCAATTTTAACTTTTATAAGGTCGGGATACACCACAACACCATCCTGCTCATATGCATAGTTCACTGTGGCGGTGCTGTCCTCCTTAACGTAATACGTATCTTTCATGCTTTTATATCCACGGCTCTCAAGAAACTCTCTGCCAATTTCCTTTACCTTATCCACATCCAGTGTTTCCTGGCCCACATCCCTGTTATATAGCATCCAGATTACCTGGCCGCCTTTTTTAGTCACGTCAGCTGATGCAAATTCATCTTCCGGCCTGTCTTTAAAGGTAATTTTAAAGTTATAAGCAGGCAATGTGTCTGCTTTAACCTCACCGGTATGTTCTATTGAAGCAACTTTATCCTCACCGAAAAATTTTTTCAGTTTTTCCTTCGCCTCTTCAACGGTAAGATCTTTACCTGTCAGGCCTTTAGGCTTTAAACTTGTCATATGATCCGAGAACGGACCGTCATAAATTAGTGTCGGAAATTCCTGAAACGTTTTGTCAATATCTGAAAACAACTGGCTTGTCATGCTCTGAGACTGTTTCTTGAAAAGTTCTGTCCCTTTGTTAGCAAGTTCTTTCCAGTTTATTCTTCCTTCTGATATAGATGCCTGAAGATTGTTAAGCGCTTCATGAAGGTTTACAGAATACTGATGAAGCTGCTCCAACTGCTTATATTGATCCTCGGTGATTTCCTTTCCTGCGATATTCTGTCTGTCCAGTGCATATGCAAAGTCCCCTACCTGAGAGAGAAATTTTGATGTATTCGCAAGAACTTCCTGTGTAACCGGTAACTGGCCCAGGTTTGTCTGCGCCAGGTTTGCCTGATGCCAGGCTTCCTTCAACGTTTCTGACACCATTTGAGGGGTTGCTGAAATCATGCTTTTCATTAAAAGTACCTCAATATTTTGAACATATCCTACCATTTCATAGAAAGCCCGGTTGTACTGGTTATCCAGTTCCTGCCTCAAATCTGCTGACCTTTTATACTGATATATTCCCCAGGCTGCAACAACAGCAATTATGACAACAGTAACACTGTACATATGCCTGTCAGAAAGCCTTTTTTTCCAGTCCAGCATCTTTTCACGGAATTTTCCCAAGACAACACCTCCTTTTCAGTTTGAATCATTGTTATTATTTTCCGAAGTAATGCTTGCCAATTACCTTTAATACCTGCCTGCTCCATATCCATTTGCTGGTTGCGGTTTGTGGGTTCCAGTAGTATAATGCTCCGCCGGTGGGATCCCATCCGTTTATTGCATCCCGTGCGGCTTTTACAACCGAAGAGCTGGGGTCAATAGGTACGTTGATCTGCCCGTCACTTACGGCTGTAAAGGCACCTGGCTGATAAATAACACCTGCTACGGTATTTGGGAAATCCGCAGATGCAACCCGGTTTAAAATTACCGCTCCAACAGCAACCTGCCCTTCATATGGCTCGCCCCTGGCTTCACCGTTTATTGCACGCGCAATAAGCTGCTCATCAGAAGCCCTTGCTGCCTGTGCATATGATATAGTGTGATAAATACTCGGAACCAGCATGCACATTATGATGGATATAACAGATATAAATAAAACAATTTTCTGCTTTTTCATATTCCAGATATATAGTCCTCCTTTTTTCAGTCCTTTAAATCCGGTTTTAGTTTTTCAAGTTGGCAATATATTTATACTTGCTTCGATTCATGCCGGTATTTGGAATCTTCATGCAAAAAAATACCCGGAATAATTCCGGATATTTTTAAGCCATTACTTCTTTGTTATATTAAATTAATGGATATATTTAAAATGTATTTCCTGTTTTACAGGCTGACAACATTAATGTCTTTGTCGCTGAAAATCTGCCTTACAAGTTCCACTTCGCGTTTTTTGCATGTAAAAAGAATTATTTGCCTCTTTTCGCTTTCATTTTTCAGAAGGGACAATGCGTTAATTGTCCTTTCCTCATCATATTGGACAAACGGGTCGTCCAGGAACAGCGGCATTGTTTCACCGTCTTTTTCCATAAGCATTACTGCGGCAAGGCGCAGGGCAAAATATACCTGATCGGCAGTACCGGAAGACAACTGCTCAGGAATCACCCTTTCTGCAATATCGGGTGGCTGTATATTCAGTCTTAAGCTGTCATCAGTCCTGATATCCCTATATTTTCCGCAGGTTATCGTACTCATTATATTTCCCACTGCCTCATTAAGATAAGGCGAATAATTCCGCTGCAGATCCACGCTTGCCTCGGCGAGAACTTCCATTGCAATATCGAATGCTTTTCCGAGAAAAAGTTTCTCCTGTTTTTCTTTTGTGAGTATCTGTACTCTTTCATGGGCTTTTTGAATCATCTCACCGTCAGGAGTGTTCTCAAGACGGGTCGAAAGAGTATTGATTCTTAATTTAACATGGCCTAATTCGTCACCAATCTGCTTTATCCTGGTATCCATATCCTCAGGCGTTAAGCTGCTGAAAATATCTGCCGCACCGTTGAATTCTGATTTTAAACTTTCAATTTCTGTGATCCTGTCCTGTATTTCTCTTTCCAGAGCGGTTAATGAACCGAAATCATGGCCTGCTATAACCGAAGCTTCCCTGTACAGGCTTTCCTTTTTCTGGTTTAATGAGGCAAGCTCATTTTTTATATCCCTTACTGTTTGTTCAAGCATGCTGAATGTTTCCATCCCTGTCCGCCACTTTTGCACATCCCGTTCTTCAAAGGCTGAACCTGATACTATATTTGCAGAAGTAAGCCTGATAAGTATCCTTTTTTTGTATTCCTCAATGTTTATCAGAATTTTATTTTTACTTTCCGCAAGCTTCTGTCTTTTAATCATCAGATCGTCCAGTTGCTTGATTTTATCCTGGAATATACTTTTCAGCCTTATAAAATCATGAATACTGCCGGCATTAACCTGCCTCATCCAGGAATTTAGCAGGCCTAAATTTTCCTGATGTTTCTGCTTCTGAATGTTTTTTTGCGTACGCTCATCACTTTTCAAATTGCCGGTCTTTACAGATGATATGAAAAATGCGCCTGCCAGAGCCGAGACTGCAAGTCCTGCAGCAAAAATAGCCGTATTATAGGGTTTAAGCACAAATGAGATTATCATAACAATAATACCTGCGACAAATCCTGCCAGTGAAGCATGTTTTTTCATTCTCTGGCCTGCTTTATCTTCCGTATTGTCATTGTTAGCCTCTGTACTATTGTATTGCAGCACTTCATGAATTACCTCATCCACCCTTTCGGGTTTTTCTTCGGCAAAAAGCTTATACTGCTGAATTTCTCCTTGAATTTTCATTATTCTTTCTTCGTTTTCACTGTTTTCTGATTCGTATCCTTCAAGTTCATTGCATAAAAGCTTGTAGTATGTATGGTCAGAAATCATCTCATCCAGGTCATTTCTGGAATATATTTTAAATACTTCATATTCTTTCAGCCTGGCCAATGTACTTTCCAACGCTTCTTTTTCCGCATTAATGTCATTTTCAACATCACTCAGCTGCTTATAGCAATTTAACAGGGACTTGTACACTTTTTCCAGTTTTTCGGTTTCATATTTTCTGGCGAGCTTCTCCTTCAACCTGTTAAGCTCATCCCATTCTTTTTTTAAATCCGTTTCCCTTTTCTGTAATTGCTCAAGTTCCAGGAACATATCCATACAGCTTTCATGCTGCCTTATATATTCTTTTTCTTCATCAATTGCTTCCTGCAAACGTGAATTGATTATGTTCAGCGGCCTGGTTGTTGTCCTTTCGCTTCCAACATAGAAAAGCTGTGCTTCCTTTAAGGCCTCCATTGCCTTTCTGAACGATATTTCCTCATCGCCTGTCTGCTTTATGTTTGCAAGCCTTTCAGCGATAATTTTCTTTCCTTCATTGTTTAAAATGCTTTGCATCTGGCCGATAAAAACAGTACGCTCAAAACAGCTTTCCGGCAATCCCAGGTGCTGCTCTGCAAATTTGATACCTTCTTCCCTTCCTGCCGGAAAACTGCCTGTTATATTATTGGAATACTCATCGTAAACTGTAACTGTGTTTCTGTCAAAATTCCTTGCTACCGTATATGTTTTGCCGTTATCCAGCTCATACTCAAGAATGCCTCCATATGCTTTTGCAGTCCAGGGCTTATATTGTTTTAAAGGAGGCAGAGCCCCGTCTTTTGATCTTTTACCTCCTTTAAGCCCATACAGCATTCCCCTGATAAAAGACTGAAGTGTGGATTTGCCCGCTTCATTACAGCCGTAAAATACGTTCATTCCTGGTTTTAAAAGGAACAGGCGATCTTCAAATTTTCCAAATCCGTTAATATTTATCTTTTTAATTCTCATAAACTTTTACCGCCTTTTCATTCCGGAATGACAACATTCCCCTCAAGCAATGCTTCTAGCCCGAGATAAAGAGCTCTTTCAAGCAGTTGCTTTTCTTCTCCGTCCGCATTATTCATTCTTTCTTTCATTTTTCTGACAAAAATACCGGTCAAATTCTTTTCTTTGGCCAGCTCATCCAGATCATACATTGGCCTGGTATTATCATAAAACTGAATGGAAAAACAGGCATTTTCAAGTTGATGCCGCAAAGTATTCACATCGATATGTGAGTCCAAATAACGCCTGCCGGTCAGGTTAATTCTGAAAATATTCTTTTGGCTGTCATACATGCATAGAATATCTTCAATTTTCTCCAGCAGCCCGGCATGACTTTTCACATCTTCAATGTTAATGTCCATGTCAAAGTAAGCCCTCTGCTGCGTTTTAACAAATGTATACTCTCTTTTTAAACTTTCTTCCCTTGTCAATTCCACCAGATATACTCCATGTTCACCCTCTTCATCAAAACCTAAGGGTTCAGGACTACCGGGATTAATTATCCCTATATCCGAAAGAGCTTCATTTCTTGAATGAAAATGCCCGAGGGCATAATAATCAAAACCAAGTCCTGTGAGATAGCCTGAAGTCACAGGATTATACGGGCTTTGAGCAAACTGCATGTCCAATGTGCCATGAAAAAGGCATATATTGAACCTGCCGGGTAAAACCTGCGGGGCCTTTTGCACAGGGAGATTATCCTGGTGAAATGAATCAAATCCTATCCCATAAAAATATACATTTAAATTTTCATCGTAGTATTCCGGGTTTTCAGTTGTAAGGATATGTACATTATCATTCCAGTTATAGCTTCTGTACCAGGAATTTTTCACATATGGATCATGATTTCCGGGTACTATTATTACGGGTTTCTGCCCCAGTTTTTTAAACTGCCCGTTAATCCATCCGATGGTATTTCTTGATACATATCCGTGTTCATACAGGTCACCGGCTATTATCAGGAAATCGGCATTCTTATCCATAACCAGTTCTGTAATAAATTCGAAAGTCTTCTTCAAATCCTTCCGCCGTTCACTTGACAAATTTTCATTCCCAAATATGGAAAACGGAGCATCAAGATGAATATCAGCGCAGTGAATAAATAAAACCCGCTTTTTCATAACCTTTTAACCCCTTTAATCCCTTGCCCTGGACTTATGATTATATAACCGGCCATTTCATTTGCATTAAATTCACAAAAACTTACTGAAAGTCAGGTACCAGGCATGGCCGGGCAATACTGCTACTTACATATAAGAACCGCAAATGCGGTTGCATAATCTTTTGTATGTGCCAGACTAATATCCATTGAAACTCCGCCCATTTCTTCGTACAGTTCCATGGCTTTATTATAAAGCACTATGTGCGGTTTTCCCGTATCAGATACCCTGACCTCAATGTCTTTCAATGTAACCCCTTTTGCAATACCTGTTCCCAGTGCTTTAGACACGGCCTCTTTTGCAGAAAACCTTGCGGCATAGCTTTGATATTTCTGTTTTCTCCTGCTCTCACAATAATTTATCTCCCCGGGGGTGAATATTTTTTCTATGAAACTGTTTCCATACTTTTCAATTGAATCCTTGATCCGCTTTATTTCCACCATATCCACGCCGCAATAAATATTCATGGAACCATCCCTCAAAATTAATCTGCATAAATTAAAACACAGGCAATAAGTCATGCCTGTGCTTGATTTTTGGTGTCCCGAGTAGGAATCGAACCCACATTAGTAGAACCGGAATCTACTGTCTTATCCATTGGACCATCGGGACAAATTTATCTTTGGATATATATTATACCCTGAATGAGATATTTTTTCAATTTCTTTTTTCAGGAAAATCCATACAATAACCCAAACATATTATATGCAAGGTCAATTACATACCTTATTGCTTCCCCTTCGAGATTCATCCAGATAAATATGGCAAGGGCAACCACAAGTTTTTCCGAAAAGTCAAGCTTGCTTTTTATGGTTATTGTTCTGAGCAAAATGCCCGGCTGGATAAAAATCTGCATTAAAGCCCACACATATAATGTTATGATAACAATCTGGGTTACCTTGTTGGTCCCCTGGATTAACCTTTCCAGTTCAAGACCGGTTGGATTCACTATTAATAATACAGGATAAAATATCAGGTGAGAATATGCATAGGACTTCATAAAAATAATATTAAAGCCCTGGATAATAAACTTATTGCTCCGTCTGGCAATATATCTGCATAAATCGGCAATTGGCCAGGCAAAGCAAAAAACATCCAAAAAACCGATTATTACAAATGCAACTATAAATAAAAGTATTCTTCCAAAAATACCTGAACCGGCATTCAATATATAATCATTAAGTATCGATCTTGAATGGGAAAGTACATCAAAAAGCCCTACCAGCATAAACCCCGGCACAAGAGACACAAAAGACGCATTCAACCGCTTATGCCAGGCCCTGGGTAAAAGAAACAAATCCCATCCGCTTTTCAATTGTTCCATGTATATTCCTCAGACTAAAACGTATTGTTAGTTTTACTTGGGTTTTCCCATATTATAGCATATGAATCGCTTATACGCAATAAACAAACTTCTACTGACCTGTTATATACTCATTCGTTTCAGATTCGGCAAAAGAGGCAAATTGAGTTCTCCATTCTTCATAATGGGTGGTGTTTTTCAGGTTCTGGGCAAATACAGCCCAAACCTTATCATTTGCAAAGTTGTGGCTCCATGTTGCAGTGCCGGCGAGATTATATTTATGAACCAGTGCGGTTTTCATGTTTACCGAGTATTCATTTTCCAGCCACATTTTATACGTTACACTGTCTTTTTTGAATGAAACTACATATTGGCCGCTTTCATCATCCCATACGGGTGAAGCCTTGTTTTCCTCTATCAGAAGTTCGGCAGCATTTATTGATAAAGCCTTGCCCGTCTTTGCGGTTACCTTGCCGTTTTCATCAACGGTTTCCTCCCAAAGCCGCGTATATAACGGGATTCCAAGCAGCAGCTTTTCAGCAGGCACTTCCCTTAATGTTTTTTTCAGGTTTTCCTCAACCCATGCCAACTGAGCCGTTGATCCCGCAACCTTGCTTCCTGCCCATGTCTGATCATAAGTCATAAGGCATACATAATCCACCGTTTCTGCAAGTGCCTTTCTGTCATAACATTTTGACCATGTATCGCTTCCGTCAGGGATGGTTACATCAACGGATACAACAAGCCCCTGTTCTCTTAACAACGGTGTCAGTTCACGCACAAACTGGGTAAAAGCATCCCTGTCTTTCTTATAAATATTTTCAAAATCAATATTTATCCCGTCAAGCCCGTACAATGCAGCAAAAGCAAGAATCTGTTTTATAATATATTCTCTTTTTAAGCCGTTGTTTAATATTTCGCTGGTATCATCAATATTCGAAAAATTATTCGCCACCAATGCCCAAACCTGGTAACCGTTTTTATGCGCCCATTCAACATATTGGGGATCTACCCGGTTAATCAGTTCCCCATCCCTGTTCGCAACCTGGAACCAGGTTGGTGACATGATATCTATGCCCTCTTCCTTTTTTCTTTCAAGATACGATTTTGTAGGGCTGTACATCTGATCCCAAACCAGACTGATTTTTCCTTCGGGGAGTTTAGATTTTTCCCCTATTTCCGGAGGTATTATTCCTATTTCATAGGATTTTATTACGATATCTTCTTTTTTGACATAACCTATAAAACCTTCATCAGTCCTTACTTTATACCACTTGTCATATTCTTCAAAAATATATACTTTTGAATCTTCTGAGTTCAAATCGGGGTTGTCGAATTTTTTTATTATAGGATAAGTTATATGCCTTCCCTTTCTTACAACCGCATCAGAACTTACGGGATATCCAATCCTGTGTATTACATCCTGCCTGTCGATTATAACTACATTAGACCGGCTGTGATATCTTATATCGATTTTGTAAAAGGAAGACAGAAATTCTATAGGAAGATACAGAACACCATCTATTTTGGTGGCAGGGAACTTCAGCTCCAACGGTTCATCATTGATAAAAGCATCCAGTTTGTCGGTTTCCATTTTTATAACTTTGTCGCTCGTGGTTACAGTAACTTTTTGCAGGGTTTCATCCCACCAGATATATGGATCAATATATGCTTTAATTGTTTCAAACGGCAGGAGAATCTGCCCGTCCTGAACTATGGGAGGGTTCTTGTCAGAAATTTCATCACCTTCAATAACAAGCACGGTATCAGCGCTGTCATAACAACTGACAAAGGTCTCATTCGGCTTGAAATATTTATTATATATCATCGCGGCGCCGGCTGCGCATCCTGTTACAAAAACAAGTATTACAAAAAATATAATTATATCCCTTATTACATTTCTCTTCATTTCAACCCCCCGGATACAAAAAATATGCTGCTGCTTTCATATTAATTAAGCCGAACTTAAGCTTTGTCTTTTTTCTTTCTAATATATTCTTTTGAATATTAAACTATTACAACCATTGGTGATGCAGGAATCAGTCAATAAATACCTTGCGCGGTATATAAGTTTTGAAGCTGTTTAACATTTTTTCACTTGGTTCGAAATATACAATTGTTTGCTCGTTATTGTAATTTAAAACGATAAAATAAACATTGTCGTTTTTAAGAGAACTGGTACAATCCATCTGGTTCTTAAAATTCTTGTAATGATTGGAATAATGCGGACTTTTTACCTTCGCTACTATCTCAAAATTCTTGCAGTTGGCACTGAATATTCTCTTTCTCTTTCTTTGAGCAATGATTTTATCAATGTCCAAATCGCCGTTTGTAACCGCATACTCAAATTCAACATTTCTTGTTGTTATAATCAGGTATGCGATATAGCCAAGGGCGACCACAAAGAAAAGGCTCATTCCGGGTATAAAGTTTAAAACAAGCAGCATAAGAATGAGAGTAACAATGATTACTCCGGTAATAATCAGATAATCTTTCGCATCTTTGCGTTTTTGCACTATTTTCTCAATGAAAATATCCATTTTTAAACCTCCTGTCTTAAAAGAATTCTATCATAAATATCATGGCTTTTGCAATAAACAGCAGATTACAGTTTTATCCGGCTGCAAACAGCTTTAAAGAGAAATTAATACGAAATTGATTTTATTTTAGTTGAACTTGACTGAATTTAATTTCTATTATATCATATCAGATACATGCTATTTTTTAACAGGAAGCATCATGCCAGGACACCCCGGAAACAAACTTTACACAGGGCCCAGCTTTATTATTGAAAATCAGAGGAGTGTTTAAAATGAGGATTAAAGATTTTTTTAGGGAGAATAAACAGACCGTTTCATTCGAAATATTTCCTCCAAAGCTCGATACACCTATTGAAACCATTTATGATAAACTTGGGGATTTTGCATTAATGAAGCCTGATTTTATCAGCGTAACATATGGTGCAGGAGGCTCAAAAAAAGGAAGAACCCTTGAAATAGCCTCAAAAATAAAAAAAGAACATGGAATCGAAAGCCTTGCCCATTTTACCTGTGTTGGTCATTCTATAGAAGAAATAGACATTATGATTAAGAAACTTAAGGAGGAGAAAATTGATAACATTTTAGCATTACGCGGTGATCCTCCGGCTGACGTTCCGGATTTTGATTTCTCCAAAAATGTCTTTTCATATGCATCAGAACTTATCCGGCATATAAGGAAACAGGATGACTTTTGCATAGGTGCTGCGTGCTACCCTGAGGGGCATGTTAATTCAGCCAGAATCAAACATGACATACATTACCTTAAGCTGAAGGTAGATGAAGGCGTTGACTTTCTCATAACCCAGCTGTTTTTTGATAACAGGATTTTTTACGATTTCATGGACAAATTGCTGGCAGTTAACATAACCTGCCCGGTACTGCCGGGCATCATGCCGATATTTAAGGCCGATCAGATTAAAAGAATTGCGTCAATGTGCGGAGCATCCATGCCTGCGAAGCTTGTTCTTCTGCTCGATAAATATGGCAACACTCCCGATATGCAGAAAGCCGGTATCGATTATGCATCAAATCAGCTTCGGGATCTTCTTGACAACGGGGTTCATGGAATTCACATAAATACCATGAACAATTCAGAGGCAACCCGCACCATACTTCAAAATATAGGCTTATTGCCGGCTAATGCTCCCTGATAAAAGCTTCTTCAAGGGTTTTTCCTACATTATGCTTCAAAATGGCTTCGATGATCTCGGTCTCTGTCACCTTACGCAATATTTTAAGGTTCTCATCGGCAATATGTATTATGTGATATTTATCATAGTCAAGAAGAAGCAATGTCTCACCAAGACTTACATCTTTCAGTACCAATATATCCCTTACCTGATATGTTCTTTTCTTTAAAATTCTTTCTTTCCGGCGTATCAATGAACTTAAATTCAAGCGTTTCACCGACCTTTTTATAATTTCCAGTCCGGGCAGAAATGTAATTGCCAGCAGCATGCTGGGATTTTGGTTAAAAATAAATATGCAGACACCCATTGCCAGTAATAAAATCCTTATTCCAAATCCCAGCTTTGTCATAATACTGTATGCTTTATTTGAGCCAAACCTGTTGTATAAAAAAATTAATAATATATTACCTCCATCCAACGGATATAGAGGAATCAGATTAAATATGCCAATAAAAAGATTGGCTTTTTCAAACTCAGCCTTTAAAGCCCATTCAACCGGTAATAAAAATGCTATTGCTGCAGCAAGAATATTTCCGAAAGGTCCAAAAGCGCATATTACACACTGTACCCATTTATCGGGCTGATAACTTTTCCACCTTCCTGAAAATCCCGAAGGAAGCAAAATAATGCTGATCTTTTCCCTGAACAGAACTTTGGCTGCAAAAATGTGGAACAATTCGTGAATTATAATGGTTGCAAGGTATACCAGCACATGCCTCATTAATTATTACCTTTTATATACTCCACGCATTCCCTGTAAGTGTCGGCCACCGTCTGATATATCTCTTCGGTTGATATATGCTTTTCCACCAGCAATATACGCACCGTGGACACTATTTTTTGCGGCAGCTCTTCAGTGCTGTTTTGCAGGTATGCTATCGAAAAAATAAGTGCAATGCAGATTAATGACTGAATAATTATTTTTTTTGCAAGCACCGAACTTCCATTATTGCTTTTTTTAACCCTGGCATATGAAGAATAGTATGGGATGCTCCTGTTATACCGGCTTAGTCTTATCGCATGACTCAATTCAATCATCCTGACAGTTTGTTCTAAAATAATTATATGGCATTTGTCTGTTAATATGATTAATAAAAAGAAAAACCCCAGCCGGTAAAAGCCTGGGGTTGTTGTATTTCATATCAGCTTACCCGATACGGGTATTTACAACCATCCATGCCCCAAAATGCCGTTCCCCTATATTTTGACACCTAGCCGCCGCTAGGTGGGTGCCCTGATTTATTATTCACACTTCCTCTGCCGTTGCACCAGTTTATTAACTGATGTCGGAATTATCTTGAGGCCTGTGCTCCTAATAAAAACATCGGGCTCCCGTATGTCTTCTGTAGGTTCAAAATTATAGGTTTTTCGAACATTTCAGGAACATGAACTGTTTCTGAAATTTATTATAGCATCTGAATTATTATTTCTCAACTGATTTTGTGCAAAAAATCGAGGATTTAAGCTTGTAATACTTGTAAATTAAGTTTACAATCATAATAAAACATTTTTTGCAGACGCTTTATGTAGCCGGCAGCTGTCAGACTGCACTGCATCTGCATGACTTATAATCACAAGCTTTTAAAATTAAGATAACGGGGAATAAGGTGTTAAAAGCTCTTCTTTATTAAGACCTTCAGGAGATCTTATACCTCGTTTATCATCAAAAATATATGGATGAGGGGTGTTTGATGTGTCAGAACAGATTAAAATGATTGCAGCTCGCATGAGGGAGCTTCGCGAAATTGCCGGATATTCGTGTGAAGAAGTGGCTTCCATGCTGAACGTTCCAACAGAAGTTTACATTTCATATGAAAACGCAACCCAGGACATACCCATTGGTTTCCTGAATGAATTTGCCAGCAGGTTCAATGTTGATTTAACAGAACTTCTTACAGGGAAATCACCCAAGCTGACCCGTTATTCCCTGGTAAGAAGCGGAAAAGGTGTTAATGTTGAAAGACGGGCTCCGTACAAATACCAAAGTCTTGCGTACAATTTCATTAACAAAAAGGGCGAGCCGTTCCTGGTAACCGTAATGCCAAACAATAATGCAGAAATTTCACTGAATTCGCATCCCGGCCAGGAGTTCAACTATGTGGTGGAAGGCACTCTTATGATTGTTATTGACGGCAAGGAATTCATATTGAACAAGGGTGATTCGCTTTACTTCGATTCAAGCCTGCCCCATGGTATGAAAGCTCTTGACAATCAAGCCGCTGAATTTTTAGCAATAATTCTGTAGAATTAAATTACTTAGCCAAAGGAGACTGTCACATGGTAGAAAAGTATCTTGAGAGAACAGAATTCACTTCTTATGAGGACTTCATTGAAAACTACTCTGTTAAAGTACCTCAGAATTTTAATTTTGCTTATGACATTGTTGACGAATATGCGAAAAATGAGCCTGATAAAAAGGCAATGGTATGGTGTAATGACTCAGGCGAGGAAAGAATTTTCACTTTCGCCGATATGAGATATTACAGCAGCCAGGTAGCACATTATTTCAAATCCCTTGGCATAGGCAAGGGAGATCCTGTTATGCTCATATTAAAACGGCGTTATGAGTTTTGGTATTGCATCCTTGCATTACATAGACTGGGTGCAATAGCAATTCCTGCAACCCATCTTCTTACCCGGAAGGATATTGAATACCGCAATAATGCTGCCGGCATAAAAATGGTAGTCACTGTTGATGATGAAGAAGTCATGAACAATGTTGATGAAGCGATGGATAACTCACCTACCATGAAAATCAGGGTATGTTTAACTGCAAAACGCGAAGGCTGGCATACCTTCCATGATGAATTTGGTAAATTTCCAGGGACATTTGAAAGACCGACAGGCGACGAAGACACTGCAATAAATGACATAATGCTGATTTATTTCACTTCGGGAACAACAGGAATGCCGAAAATGGTTCAGCATAATTTTTCCTACCCGCTGGGCCATATAATTACCGCAAAATATTGGCAAAACGTCGAAGAAAACGGGCTTCATTTTACATTCTCGGAAACCGGATGGGCAAAGGCTGTATGGGGCAAGCTATATGGGCAGTGGATTTGCGGCAGTGCAGTCTTTACTTATGATTATAATCACAAGTTTGAACCCACTGAGCTTATGCATAAGATTGAAAAATACAGAATAACCACATTCTGCGCACCTCCGACAATATACCGTTATTTCATTAAAGCCGATTTAAAAGCCTTTGACTTCAGCAGCCTTAAATATTGTGTTGTTGCCGGTGAACCCCTGAACCCGGAAGTATACAGGCAATTTTATGAAGCTACCGGAATCAGGTTAATGGAAGGTTTTGGACAAACCGAGATGACAGTCGCTATTGCAACTCTGCCCTGGATGAATCCAAAGCCAGGCTCAATGGGAAAACCTGTTGCCGGATATGAAATTGAGCTTCACGATGCCAACGGAAATGTATGCGAAACGGGTGAAGAAGGTGAAATAGTTATCCGCACCGACAAGAAAAAACCTGTCGGACTTTTTAACGGGTATTACCGTGATGAAGAGCTGACCAAATCGGTATGGCATGATGGTTTTTACCATACAGGCGATATGGCATGGCAGGATGAGGACGGCTATTTCTGGTTTGTAGGAAGGGCAGACGATGTAATTAAAAGTTCGGGCTACAGAATCGGCCCGTTTGAAGTAGAAAGCGCGCTGCTGGAACACCCTGCAGTATTGGAATGTGCCATTACCGCCGTTCCCGATGAGATCCGCGGGCAGATTGTGAAAGCCACCGTCGTTCTGGCAAAGGGGTATACTCCTTCAGACGAACTGGTTGTCGAATTACAGGAGCATGTAAAGAAAGTAACAGCACCCTATAAATATCCCAGGGTGATTGAATTTGTTGACGAATTGCCAAAAACAATAAGCGGTAAAATCCGTAGGGTGGAAATAAGGAACAGGGATAAAAAATAAGGAAGCAGGGGATAGCTCTCCTGCTTCCTTAACCATTACCCTGATTTTACAGTACTTTAGTTTTTTTGAAATGTCCGGTACGTTCTTGAATAATCTTGAAACCTGATAATAAAATAAAGTCAATCTTTGCAGCATCAGGCTCAATATTTGGGTTTTGAAAAACTCATGTATAGAATAATGATAAATCATCAATTTAATACCTGGACAATAATCTTCGCATTATTCTATTTATTTTTGATACAGCAGCCGAATCCACACTAATATATTTTTTTGCCCATTATCACCAAATCACGTTTAATTCCGTCCAAATCAGCAATTCCCGGCAGAAAACCCCATTTCTCAAAACCAAAACCTGAAAACAGCCGGATGCTGGGTTCATTATGCGCAAAGATAAAGGCAAGAAGTGTATCAATTTTCAGCCCGGGGCATTCTTCAATGACTTTGGCCAAAACTCTTTTACCAATTCCTTTTCCCCTGTAATTTTTATCCAGGTAGATACTTATTTCAGCGGTTGCATTATATGCAGGCCTCCCATAAAAAGACTGAAGACTTACCCAGCCACAGGTTTTTCCTCCATACTCTGCAATCCATAACGGTTTCTTTTCGGGGCTGTGTTTATAAAACCAATCCAGCCTGTCATCTACTGATACAGGTTCGGTATCGGCAGTTACCATTCTGCCCGGAATTGTTGAATTATAAATATCAACAATAGCCGGCAAATCATCAATTGTCGCATGTCTGAACGTAATGTTTTCCTGCATAGAGTTAATTCCTTTCAAACATTACCCGATGAATCGGTATTTTTACAACCGGCAGGCATTCCTGAAGACAATACTGATAACAGAAGAATCGTGTCCTTACTTCAATCATGTCATTATATCGGATAAATGTAAAAAGGAAGCAGCAGTACGGTCCCCGTGCTTCCCGTTGCTTCCAAACCTATATCTTAAGGGCTTCGGCAAGATCTATTGCCCCGGTGTAAATCGCTTTACCTGTTATTGCACCTGCAGCACCGATTTCCTTAAGATTTTTAAGATCCTGGATTGAGCTTACCCCTCCCGATGCAATCACGTCCATGTTCACATTGTCTATCATTTCTTTCATTGCTTTAATGTTTGGTCCTGATAAAGTACCATCGGTGTTTATATCAGTATAAATAATAATACGGCAGCCAAGCTGTTCCATCTTTTTTGCAAAATCAACCGCGGTATAATCGCTTACCTGTTCCCAGCCTTCTATCGCAACTTTCCCGTCTTTAGCATCAATACCGACTGCAACTTTCTCAGGATATTTTGACAGTGCTTCCCTAACAAGTGCAGGATTTCTTACTGCCGCTGTTCCCAATATAACCCGCGAAACACCTGCGCCAATCAGATGTTCTATATCTTCCATTGTCCTGATTCCGCCGCCGGCCTGCACCGGAACGGAAAATTCCTTTACAATTTTAAGAATAATATTTCTGTTATTTGAAACTTCGCCACGGGCTCCGTCCAGGTCCACAATGTGCAGCCATTTTGCACCTGAAGATACCCATTTCGATGCCATCTGGACAGGATCGTTACCGTAAACCGTTACATCATTGAACCTTCCCTGTAACAGACGCACACAGCGGCCATCCTTTATATCAATCGCAGGATAAATAATCATAATCCAAACCACCTGTTCCTTCTGTTTATAGTGCAATACCGTAAAAACGCTACACCTGTAATGGATGTGCAGTCCTGTCACGGCGAGCTAGTCTGTAAAAATGCATGCCGGATAAAATAATCGCTCAGTTCCACGCTCTCAGCTTCCTCCTTCAGCAGCAGAAGCAAAAAACAGCTGCAAAGCCGGATGTTATCATGCAAATTTAATCCCGGTAATGCGTTCGTAAGCTTCAATGTATTTTGCCCTGGTTTTTTCAATTATTTCGGACGGAAGTGCCGGTGCGGGAGGGTTTTTATCCCAGCCTATGCTCTCCAGGTATTCTCTCAGGAACTGTTTGTCAAAGCTCTTTTGAGCACGACCCGGTTCATAGTCGTCCAGCGGCCAGAACCTTGAAGAATCCGGAGTAAGCATTTCATCGGCCACAACAAGCTCACCGTCCAGATACCCAAACTCGAACTTGGTATCGGCAATAATAATACCTTTGCTTTCTGCGTATTCTGCGGCGGCAGTATAGATAGCCAGGGATTTTTCTTTCAGTTTCTTTGCCCTTTCCATCCCTATCATGCTGACCAGTTCATCGAAAGTAATGTTTTCATCATGTCCTTCCTTTGACTTTGTGGACGGGGTAAATATCGGTTCGGGCAGTTTATCGGCCTGTTTAAGGCCTTCGGGAAGCTTAATGCCGCATATTGCTCCTGTGGCTTTATATTCTTTAAGCCCGCTCCCCTCCAGGTATCCTCTTACTATGCACTCGACATTCTCCATTTTAACCTTTTTCACCAGCATTGAACGCCCGTCAAGTTCCTCCCGGAACCTGTCAAGTCCCTTTGGATACTTTGAAACATCGGTAGTAACCACATGGTTACCTATAATGTTTTTTGTGAAATCAAACCAGAACTCGGATATTTTGTTAAGCACCCTTCCCTTGTCGGGTATGGGCTCGTTAAACACAACGTCAAAAGCAGAGATTCTGTCGGTAACAACCATTAACAGCAAATTCTCATCAACATCATATACATCCCTGACTTTTCCCTTTGCAAAAAGCGGCAAATCAATAAAATCGGTATTTTTAAGCAACATAAACTCATTCCTTCCAAAAAAAATACTAAAGTGTTCCTTTCGTTGAAAGAACCCCTTTTATTCTGTCATCAATTTCACATGCTTTCCGCAGAGCTTGTCCGAATGCTTTGAATATGGCTTCGGCAATGTGATGATTATTCTTGCCGTGTATTAGCTTAATATGTAATGTTATGCCTCCATGAACCGATAATGCCCGGAAAAATTCCTCAACCATTTCGGTATCCATGTCTCCTATTTTTTCACTCGGGAAGTCTGCTTCAAAATGCAAAAAAGGCCTTGATGAAAGGTCCAGTGATACCATCGCCAGAGCTTCATCCATCGGTACGAAAGCCGTACCATACCGGGCTATTGATTCCTTACTGCCGAGTGCCTTTGAAATTGCCTGGCCTATTACAATCCCGGTGTCTTCTATTGTATGGTGAGTATCCACATTTAAATCCCCGGCGGAAACAACTTCAATATCAATTAAAGCGTGCCTGGAAAAAAGAGTCAGCATATGATCAAAAAAACCTATCCGGGTATCAATTTTCGATAACCCCGACCCGTCAATATTAAGTTTTACATAAACATCGGTCTCGGATGTCTTACGGGACACTTCGGCTATTCTTTGCATTTTGTTATCTCCTTTCAAGGATATTTACAATAACGGGAGCAATTGCATCATATCGTTTTCCCGACGGCAGGTTATCTGCCCGGATTAACCTGTACCCTCCGTCTGCAAAGGCATAGGGTATTTTACAGCCCCATTATATTAATACAATATATCATTGGATAAAACTGTGCAAGCAGTTCTGACACACAGTTTATCAATCCATAACCAAATCCCGCATAAAAATACTGTTTTAATCCACATCCACGGCAACACGCCCCATTTAACTGCGATTGAAGCTATATTCAGCGGACAGGATTCACATAAGAGCTCAGCCTGTCAACCAGTATTTCCATTTCTTCATCGGTGCCTATGGATATCCTCAGGAAATTTTCTATTCCTTTCATATCAAAATGCCTTACAAGAATCCCATCGGCTTTGAGTCTGGTAAATAGTTCCCTGCCACTCAGCTTATCGTGGGAAACAAACAGGAAATTAGCCTTAGATGGAAGAACATTAAAACCAATGGAGATTAACTTTTTGGCCGTGGCTTCCCTGGTTTTGACTATCCTGCCGCATATTCCGGCAAAATACTCTTTATCCATAATTGCGGCAGTTGCAGCTTTTTGCGCTATCCTGTCCAGGGTGTATGAATTAAAGGAATTTTTAACTCTGTTCAGAGCCTCAATCAGGTTTTTATTCCCTAAAGCAAATCCAATTCTAAGTCCGGCAAGCGATCTGGATTTTGAAAAAGTCTGGACAACAAGGAGGTTTTCATAATCATTTACAAGCGGTACTGCCGATTCGGCACCAAAATCCACATAAGCTTCATCAATAATAATCAGCTTATCGTGATGCTTATTTATAAAAGCTTCAATCTCATTAAGGCCAATGGCAATACCCGTCGGCGCATTTGGATTTGCAAGCAGAACACCCTTTACATGTCCGGGAAACCTGTCAAGATCAATGGTGAAATCGTTATTCAAGGCAACTGTCTCATAACCGATACCGTACAATTTTGCATATACGGGGTAAAAACTGTAAGTGATTTCAGGGAATGAGATAATGTCGCCCGGATTAAAAAAGGCCGGAAAACAGAAAGCCAAAACCTCGTCCGAGCCGTTTCCGGCAAACACCTGATTGGGTTCGAGCCGGTAAAAGTCTGATAATGCCTCTTTTAGAAAAGAAGCCTCAGGGTCAGGGTACAACCTTAAGATACTGCCGGTTTCCTTACGTATTGCTTCAATAACTTTCGGGGACGGAGGATATGGATTTTCATTTGTATTCAGCTTGATATATTTTTTATCCTTTGGCTGTTCCCCGGGTATATACGGGGAAATATTCCTTACTGTGTCACTCCAGAACCTGTTCATTCATTATCCCCCTCAAACCGTATGCGTACCGAATTGGCATGGGCATCAAGCCCTTCGGTTTCGGCAAACCGTGCCACATCTTTGTATAAATTTTTCAATGCTTCTTTTGAGTATGATATAATACTCGACTTTTTTGTGAAATCACCTACAGATAACGGAGAGAAAAATCTTGACGTACCGTTCGTCGGCAGAATATGATTGGGTCCGGCCATATAATCGCCCAGCGGTTCGGGTGCGTACTCGCCGAGGAAAATTGCCCCTGCATTTTTAATACTGCCCAAAAGAGAAAACGGATCTTTCACCATTAACTCAAGGTGTTCCGGAGCTATCAGGTTCGACAGTTCAACCGCTTCTCCAAGGGATTTAACTGAAATTGCAGCCCCATAATTCCCAATTGAACTTTTTATAAATTCTTTTCTTGAAAGTTTTTGAACCTGCCTGTCAATTTCGTTTATCACATTTTTTATCAACGTTTCGCTGTCTGAAATAAGAATTGACGAAGCCAATACATCGTGTTCGGCCTGTGATAATAAATCTGCGGCAACATACGCCGGGTTCGCGTATTCATCGGCTATTACGAGAATCTCACTGGGGCCTGCTATCATGTCTATGTCACAAATGCCGTATACCATTTTTTTAGCAGTTGCAACGAAAATATTTCCCGGACCTGTTACCTTGTCAACCTTAGGTATGGTTTCGGTTCCATAAGCCATTGCAGCTATGGCCTGAGCCCCCCCAATACTGAATACCCTGTCAACCCCGGCAATATACGCACATGCCAGGATCACAGCATCGGGCAGCCCACCTGCCTGTGGCGGGGTACACATTATTACTTCTTTTACACCTGCCACTTTTGCAGGTATAACATTCATCAGGACCGAAGAAGGAAGCGGCGCCGTTCCGCCGGGCACATACACCCCGACACGCTCAAGCGGCGTTATTTTCTGGCCCAGGATGATCCCGTTCTCATCGCTGTCAAACCATGAGTTTTCCTTTTGCTTCTGATGAAAATTTCTTATGTTTGAAACGGCTTTTTCAATTGTTAAAGCCAGTGACGGTTCAAGCGATTCATATGCTTTTTTAACGGTATCGCTGCTTACTTCAAGGCTTTCCAGGTTTACCTTGTCAAATTTCCGGGTAAGCTCATAAAGGGCTTCATCCCCCTTTATTCTAACCTCATCAATTATATCCCTTACAGCACCTGTAACCTCCGGCCGTTCGCTGCTTTCCCTTGACCGTAGTATTTTAATTAACGAATTCAAATCATATTCTGAAGAAGTAAAAATTCTCATTTTTATAACCCCTTTATTCCTTACTCTCAATTACCTTCCGCAAATTAACAATAAGGCTGTTTATTCTCTCCCTTTCCATTTTCATGCTGACCCGGTTTACTATGAGCCTTGCGCTTATATCAGCAATTGTATCCAGTATTACAAGTCCGTTTTCCTTTAATGTTTTGCCTGTTTCTACCAGATCCACAATAACTTCCGAAAGTCCAACCAACGGAGCTAATTCTACAGAACCGTTAAGCTTTATAATTTCAACAGATTCCCGCCGTTTGTGCCGGAAATACTCTTTCGCAATTTCAGGATACTTAGTGGCAACCCTTGTAATAGTCAGGCTGTCCATTTTTCCTTCAAGATCTTTTGGTCCTGCAACACACATTTTGCAGGCCGCAATCTTAAGGTTTAAAACCTCATATAAATTCCTTCCTTCTTCAAGCAAAGTATCTTTACCCACAATACCTATGTCTGCAGCGCCATATTCGACATAGGTCGGAACATCGGCGGGTTTTGCCAGGAAGAATTTTATCCTGTTTTTTTCATCGGTAAATATCAGTTTTCTGCTTTCCTGTTTTAACTCCGAACAGTCTACACCCGCCTTTTCCAGCATGTCTACCGACAGTTCGGCCAAGCGCCCTTTCGAAAGGGCCATTGTAAGATATCTCATTCAATCCCTTCTTTCAACAGGCTGTCATTTTTTATGCGCATTTCCATAAGGATAAAGCAGTCTGGTCTTAACTGACCCCAATTGTAACCACATTGCTGTTTTCATCAATAACGATTATGTTTTTAATGCCTTTGCTTTTCGCATACACCCTGGCTTTTTCAATGTCCATTGAAGCAATATCCAGTTCTGCCGTTTCACCTTTTTGCCTCAGTTCGCTCAGCACCGAGAAGGCTTTTTTCCTTGCATTTCTGTGATAAATTATATAGTAACTGCCCCCTGGCGGTTCAGGCAGTTTATTCTGGCGTTCAAGAGCCGTCATAACCATGTTGATGCCCAGAGAAAATCCGGTTGCAGGGCAATCTTTTCCAAACCTCTTGATCAGGTTGTCATACCTTCCGCCGCTTAACACAGGATACCCCACTCCATATGTAAACCCGCGGAAAACAATTCCCGTATAATAATTCAGGCTTTGAACCATCCCCAGATCAATTGAAACATGGTCGGCAAAGCCCCAGTCTTCAAGAATGGCCAATACTTTCTTTAAATATTCCAGGGCCTTTAAAGCTTTTCCGCTGACATTCTTCGTTGCCAGTTCATCTATAACATCGGTTGAGCCAAAGTACCGCGGAAGGTTCAATATCAGCTCTTTCAGTTCATCTGCAATTGCGTGGCTGTTCACAAGCTGTTCAACACCGACAAAATCTTTTTTATCTATTAACTCCCTTATTTCTTCTGCTTCAAGTTCAGATAACCCCGATTGCTCCATGAGGCCTCTGAAAAAGTCCACCTGGCCTATATCAATCTGAAATTCTTCTATACCTGCTTTTTGCAGTGCCTGAATTGCGAGTGATATAAGTTCGGCATCAGCTTCCGGGCTGCTGATGCCAAGTACCTCCACCCCCGCCTGTGTATATTCTTTTTGCTTGCCGCCCCCCATTTCGTTGTATGAAAAAGTGTTCCCAATGTAAAACACCTTAACCGGCCATAAGTTTTCTTTAAGTTTTGTAGCCGCAACCCGTGCAACAGGTATTGTCATATCAGGTTTCAGAACCAGGATACGCCCCTGCGGATCGGTGAACTTAAACATATCTTCCTGGGGGATAAGGTTTTGAGTACCCGAAAAAACGTCATAAAACTCAACGGTCGGGGTTTCTATCTCCATATAACCGCTTTGCAGGAAAAGTTGCCTGATACTGTTTTCCAGATTTCTCTTGAAATAGCACCGCTCAAAGAGAATATCCTGCATCCCCTCAGGAGTGTATATATTCCAGCGCTTCATATGCTTCACCTCAGTAATGCTCTATCGTGCTAAAGCATAATTGATTGATATCATTATATATGCAGTAACCATTCCTGTCAATAGTTGACCGGTAAAATTTTTACAGCCCTGTTTGCTGCATAAATCATATAAAATGGGGTCTGAATTGGCTTTAGAATCTTAATTTCCCATTAACTGTCATGTTTATAAAAACTCATCAGGGGGTAATTAAAAGAAAGTGTAAATTGATTCGGGGAAAATTATGAAAATTCCCCGGGTATGAGCATTGAGGCTTCTGATTATACCGGCTTTTATGCAGCAAAAGCTGCAGATGCTCAAATATACCCGGTCGGTTCTGAATGGAAAGGAGAAATGATCGGCCATGAGAGTCTGATAAATTGATCAGAATGATTAAAATTCGCATTGGATTTTATAAATAATGTAGTCTTTTGATAATTAATTACAATATTCATTAATCCGATTTATGAGATAATTGCTTATCCGTTGAAATATGCTTACCAGGGAGGCTTTTATATGAATGAAAACTATAATATTAAACGGGTTAACAAAACATGCCTTATTATTATAATAATAGTAACAATTACAGTTATTTTCCATGAATTATTGTCATATGGCTTTGAAAAAGGACTGGATACCGCCATTCAGGGTTTAATCATAATTACTGTTTCTGTTATTACCTATTTTCTTCCGATTCACAAATATTTAAAAGGTATGATTTTTACCATAGTGCCTGTTCTGGTGGCGGTTCTTCTTTTTATTTTAGAATCTTTCTCTCTGAGCCATCATTACTTGATCATAGCTGCTTCTGCCATGGCGGCATTATATTTCAATAAAAACGTCCTGTTATATTTCAGCTTTATAGTCAATGTCCTCATGGTTACTGCCTTTGCATTGAAACCTGAGAATATTACCGGTCAGGAGCAGGGATTGACAGTTTTTATTACAAGCATGATTATTTACAACGGAGCAATGACCATGCTTTACTTCCTTACCAGTTGGGGCCGCCAACTGCTGAATGATTCAAACTTGAAAAATGAGCAGGCAAACAAGTTGCTGGATAACCTTAATAATACACTGGATCATATAGAAGAGGGTACGAATATTCTTGATTCCAGTATAAACACCTTCACGGAAAATATAAATGATATAAGCGAAAGCAGCAGAACCATTACCCTTTCAATGCAGGAAATGGCAAAAGCCATACAGGAGGAAGCCTCAAGCGTATATAAGATAAACAATCTGATGCAAGCCACTTTAAGCATTGTGCATGAATCCAATGACACGTTCAGAACAATTTCACACAATTCAGACCTTATGATTGAGCAGATTAATGCAGGTTATGAAAGGATTCACGAATTGGACAGTCAGATGGATATCATAAACAATGCCATTGGTGCGGCTGTATCAACAGTATCGGACTTAAAAATAAATATTGAGAAAATTAATTCTTTTCTTGAGGGAATATCACAAATTTCAAGCCAGACAAACCTTTTGGCGTTAAATGCCACCATTGAAGCCGCACGTGCAGGTGAGCACGGTAAGGGTTTTGCGGTAGTTGCCGCTGAAGTGCGCAAACTGGCTGAACAAAGTGCACAGCTGGCCAAAAATATATCCCGGATAACCGCTGAAATATTTAAAATATCTGATGAAGCCTTTGTTAAGGTTAAAGCCGGCGATGTTGCGACAACTGAAGGGAAAAAGCTTGTTGATCATATTTCCTCACATTTTGAAGAAATAAAAGCCACCTCTTATAAAACAAACAAAGCAATCGAAGAGGGGTATCTGAAAAACAATGAAATAACATCCGAACTTGAACAGGTGCAACAGCAGATTGAAAACGTGGCAAGTATTTCAGAAGAAAACTCTGCAGCCACACAGGAAGTTCTGGCAACCATGGAATCCGAAAATAACCGTATACTGGAGCTCAATGCTTCCATAAGGGAAATTCAAAAACTCAGCGGCAGTTTAAAGACTCTTACATCTTCGGCCAACTGAGTTTTATCCCTGAAAATCCGATATTTGGATGCCAAATGTACTTTGACGGTTCTGAAAACAATATTTTTTACCATTTATCATAGTGTATCCTGGTGCTATCGAAACGATCAGCGGCTTCTTTCTCTTCGTTTCGATGGCCTACGGCTACAAGTCCCACCGGTATTATGTTCCCGGGCAGTTTCAAAATCCCGGAAATTGCATTTGTCCTGTCGGTATCCGGGTAAATTCCGCACCACACGGCCCCTAAACCAATTCCATGGGCCGCCAGCAGTATATTTTGAATTGCCGCAGAGCAATCCTCCACCAAAAATCCCTCCCGGGATTCTTTATTTACATCTCCGCACACTATAATGCCACATCCGGCCTGTGGCAGCATTTTCGCATATGGATGCATGCCCGCTATCTTTTCAAGAGTCTCTTTTTCTTTTATAACAATAAAATGCCATGGCTGGTAGTTGTGGGCAGACGGTGCCTGAAACCCCGCTTTTAACAACAAATTCAACTGCTCGTCAGAAATAACCTGGCCTGTGAATTTCCTGATACTTCTTCTTGTCATGATTGCATCAATTACATCCATGATATTATCCCCTTCCTTTTAAAACATTGTAATCTGCTTTTCTTCCTTATCCTCGTCTTTAAGATAACATCCGATGGCCGGTATGTTTTTGGTTCTGTAATAATCCAAATCGGTAAATTTTACTTCATCCAGCTCTTTTATTTTTATCATGCTGCTTCCCTTCTTGGACTTCAATACCTGAACCCCGCCGGAGTTCCTTGTTGTCTTGGGATTAATATTTGCCGTGCTGAAAATAAGAACCTTATCAATACTTGAAAAAGCAACAAGTTCTCTGTCCTCCTGAAGGAAACGTATATCGCAAAGGGGCGACTCATCGGAATACGCATTGGCGAGTTTCTTACGGTTTGTTTTTGTTGCATAGCTTGACAACGGTATTTTGGCACATTTCCCATTCTCGAAGGAAAACAGCATATAGCCCGAATAGTCATCGGTTGCAACCATGTAAATTATCCTTTCCCCGGTATTCATTTCGAGGATGTTCCCGAGGTATTCTCCCAGCATTGACGTTTTACAGTCATTAATTTCATGAATCTTCAGTTTATAGGCCACTTGCTGGTTTGAAAAAAGGATCAGTTCGCTCTTGTTCCTCGCTTCAATTTCCTGTATTATTTCATCCTCTTCCTTAAGCTTCTGCTCACCTGAGGCCCTTAATGAAGTAAGCGGTATTTTTTTCAGGTATCCCTCGGCTGTAAGGAAAAGTTTGACATTATAATCTTCAATCAGTACTTCTTCTGTAACCGTTTCAACATGTTGCTCATTTATAATGCCTGTTTTCCGGGGCTGTCCATATTTTTTCGAAATCTCCTTCAATTGCTGGCAGATAATGTCCAATACCCTGGATTCCTTATTGTATATATCCTCCAGATCGGCAATTTCCTCTTTCAAAGATTCAATATTCGATGTCTGTTTGATTATATATTCCTTATTCAAGTTTCTAAGTTTAATTTCGGCTATATATTCTGCCTGAGCCTGATCAATACCAAATCCTTTCATAAGATTCGGTACAACCTGCTCTTCCTTTTCTGTCCCGCGTATTATCCTTATGGCTTTGTCAATGTCAAGAAGGATTTTCGCCAACCCTTCCAGCAGGTGCAGCCTTTCGGATTTCTTTCTGATGTCAAAAGCTGTTTGCCTGCGAATACATGTCATGCGGAATTCAATCCAGCTGTCGAGTATGCCCTTAATGCCCAAAACCTGTGGTTTTCCGTTTATCAGGATGTTAAAATTACATCCGAAACTGTCTTCAAGAGGTGTAAGCTTAAACAGTTTATTCATCAGTGCGTCAGGATCGGCTGAACGCTTTATGTCAATCGTGATTTTCAGTCCGTTTAAATCGGTTTCATCACGAACATCGGTTATATCTTTAACTTTTCCGTTTTTAACAAGTTCGGTTATGGAATCGATAATGGCTTCCGAGGTAGTGGTATAGGGAATTTCGTATATCTCAATGCAATTGTTTGCTGTATCAAACCTGTATCTTGCACGTACCTTGAAACTTCCCCTGCCTGTTTCATAAATGCTTCTTAATTCCTTTTCGTTGTATATCAGCTCTCCCCCGGTAGAAAAATCAGGAGCTTTTAAATAATTTATAAAATCCACATTATCATTTTTTATATATGCGATGGTAGCATCACAAACTTCTTTCAGGTTAAAACTGCAGATATTGCTTGCCATACCCACGGCAATTCCCTGGTTCGGGTTAACAAGGATATTGGGAAAAACCGTTGGCAGCAATACAGGTTCTTTCATAGTTCCATCATAGTTATCCGTAAAATCCACAGTATCTTTGTCAATGTCTCTGAAAAGCTCCGAGCTTATTTCCGCAAGTTTAACTTCGGTATACCTCGGCGCTGCAAATTTCATGTCCCTTGAATAAACGCGCCCAAAATTTCCCTTGGACTCCACCAGGGGATGCAAAAGTGCACCATTTCCGGTTGTAAGCCTGACCATTGTCTCGTAAATCGCCATATCTCCGTGAGGATTCAGTTTCATTGTCTGCCCTACTACATTGGCCGACTTGGTTTTTGCGCCGTGCAGCAGGCCCATTTTATACATGGTATACAACAGTTTCCTGTGCGACGGCTTTAACCCGTCTATCTCGGGTATGGCACGGGAAACAATTACGCTCATTGCATAGGGCATATAATTTACTTTCAATGTTTCAACTATCTTTTGTTCGGTAAACTTCATATGAACTATCCTCGCTTCATTATTTTTAATACCCTTTCATAAGGTATATTCTGGAATTCAGGCGAACATCCCGGTTAAATCAGCTTACGTCGAGCATGTCCAGATATTCATGGCCATGTTCACTGATGTAATCCTTTCTTCCCTGCAGGTTATCCCCAAGCAGAAGATCAAAAAACTCCTGTGTCTGTTCCACATCATCCGGAACTACTTTAATTAACCTCCTTGTCTCAGGATTCATGGTGGTTTGCCACATCATATCCGGGTCATTCTCACCAAGACCTTTTGAACGCTGGATTGTAACCTTTTCATTCTTGAGCTTTTTCAATATATCGTTTTTTTCCTTCTCATTATACGCAAACCATATTTTATCCTTGCAACGAATCTCAAACAGCGGAGATTCAGCAATATATACCTTCCCTTCACGGATAAGGGTTGGCATAAGGCGGTATATCATTGCCAAAATTAAAGTACGTATCTGAAATCCGTCCACATCAGCATCTGTACATATTATAATCTTGTTCCATCTGAGATTTTCTATATTAAATGTACTAAGCTCCTTGTTATGCCTTGTTTTTATTTCAACACCGCAGCCCAGTACCTTCAGCAAGTCTACAATGACTTCGCTTTTAAAAATTACTTCATAGTCTGCTTTCAGGCAGTTAAGTATTTTACCGCGTACGGGCATTATAGCCTGGAATTCCGCATCCCTGCCCATTTTACATGAACCGAGGGCAGAATCACCTTCCACAATGTACAGTTCTCTTTTCGAAACATCTTTTGTCCTGCAGTCTACAAATTTTTTAACCCGGTTCGTAAAATCCACCTTGCCGCTAAGCTTTTTCCTGACATCAATGCGCGTCCTCTCGGCAGATTCACGGCTTCGTTTATTTGCCAGCACCTGTCCGGCAATTCTTTCGGCTTCTTCCCTGTTTTCAATTAAATACACTTCAAGCTGTTTTTTCAGGAAATCGGTCATCGCTTCCTGGATAAACCTGTTTGTTATGGCTTTTTTAGTCTGGTTCTCATAGCTGGTAATGGTCGAGAACGAGCTGCTGACAAAAATCAGGCTGTCCTGGATATCTGCAAAGGTTATTTTAGCCTCATTTTTGTTATACTTGTTATTGCTTCTCAGATATTTATCAATTTCGTAAACAAAAGCATTTTTAACAGCCTTATCGGGCGCCCCTCCGTATTCCAGAAAGCTTGAATTGTGATAATATTCAAGCACATTAATTTCATTGTTGAATACAAAGGCAACACTCATTTTCACCTTGTATTCCGGTTTATCCTCCCTGTCGCGCCCTTTTACAGAGGTTTCATAAAACTGGACCGAAGTAAAGCCTTTATCACCCGATAATTCCTTCACGTAATCCACAATACCGTTTTCATAATAGAACTCTTCTGTATTTCCCGATTCCTCGTCCACTAATATAAAGCGCAGCCCCGGATTGACCACAGCCTGACGTTTCAGTGTCATCCTGTAATATTCAAGGGGGATTTTTATATCGGTAAAAACCTCGAGATCAGGTTTCCAATGCTGTATTGTACCTGTATGCTCATAGTTTGCTTTTTCCTTTTTCAGTCCGCCGACATTTTCTCCCTTTCTGAACTCCAATGAATATTTGTATCCATCCCTGAATGATGTAACAAACATGTACTCCGAGCTGTATTGGGTTGCACATGCTCCAAGTCCGTTCAGGCCAAGACTGAACTCGTAATTTTCACCGCTGTTATTGTTATATTTACCGCCTGCGTACAGTTCGCAGTATATCAGTTCCCAGTTATAGCGCTTCTCAATCGGGTTGTAATCAAGGGGAACTCCACGCCCTTTATCTTCCACTGTAATTGAAAAATCACGATGACGTATAACTTTTATTTCATTGCCAAAACCTTCACGGGCTTCATCTATAGAGTTCGAAAGAATTTCAAAGAATGATTGCTGGCAACCTTCAATGCCGTCTGAACCAAAAATAACGCCCGGTCGTAGTCTGACGCGATCAGCTCCTTTTAGAGATGTTATACTTTCATTTCCATAAGTTTTATTGTTTTTTTTCATTCGTACACCTCACTCTAGATTTCTGTCTGTAACATTCACATAATTCTGTATATGAAGGATTAAGCTCAAATATGCGTCAGCTTCAGCTTGTAAAATGAACCGAACCCATGTTCTATGATACTATATTATTCTGCTGTTTTCAATCTTCACCAGTCCTCAGGACTGTGTCATTATCTGCTGCCCGGGCCATATAAATTTTTACCTATGTGAAACCAGGGAAATTTCACCTGATGCATCTGTTGAACTGTACATAACGCAATATTTAAAAAATCTCCAACTTCTCTCTGTTTTTTCGCATTATTAGCGGGTGATTCGGGTGATTTTGGCGACGCAGAGC
>ENA-OWOZ01000051-OWOZ01000051.1-bioreactor-metagenome-genome-assembly--contig:-NODE-51-length-163596-cov-26.708798_pt1 | contig 163596 bp, 151 predicted proteins | sample MGYA00238140_ERZ651804 | MGnify/ENA primary metagenome ERZ651804 (study PRJEB26910, sample SAMN07631232) | bioreactor metagenome | isolation source: Switchgrass digestor | place: USA: Dartmouth...
TCATCCACCTTCCTGGTACTTACTCCATGAACATAGGCTTCCTGAACTACATTCAATAATGCTTTCTCTGACATTTTCCTCGGTTCTAAAAGACTTGGAAAATAACTTCCGTGACGTAACTTGGGAATGCTTAACTGTAATGTTCCTACTCGAGTATCCCATTCTCTTAGACGATATCCATTGCGATAGTTGTTTCTATTATTATTTCTTTCATACTTTTCAGCACCTATTATTGATGTAACTTCCGCATCCATTAGGGCATTAATGAGTAATGTTAATGCTTCTTTTAAAAAATCTTTATCTTTTTCAACAACATACTTGCTAAGTTGTTCTAAAAGTGCCATTCTATTATTAGTAGCCACGGTATGACCTCCTCTACTTTATTTGTTTTGTTTTGTTTCCCTAATAAAGTAGAAATCATATCGTGGTTACTTTTGTCAATTAGCCTCCACGAAATTTACACCACTACTTGAGACTATAACTATATCTTCTTAATATATCCTGAATTGTTATTCCACTTTTCTTAAAATCTCATTGAAAATTTTCTGAGTTTCGTCTCTGTCATTCATATTAAAAATAACAATGCCGTTATTAGTTTCAAGGTAAATGAAGGGAGGATTTTCAGTATTAACAAACAATTTGACCGAACCTAATTCTTTTGTCTTAAAATGTCCCTTTAACTTTGAACCCAGAGCCGAACCATTGGTGCGTATTTGAATGGTCGGCAGTTCCTCCTTCAAACTGACATTTTCAATGGATTCCCAAGTATACACTTCCCCGTACATACCATGGATTTGTATACCTTCTTCAAGAAAACTTACTCTTGTCGGCTGATATGAAAAATACATCACAACGGCAACAAAGATTAACGTTACAACACAAATAGCCCCGGGAATCACAAGTTGCTTCCACGCACCTTTTCTAAGCTTTCCATTTTCGTCATAAAGATTTCCGTCGTACTTTTGAGCCCTAATCACCACATAAAATGTGGAAAGCATAAAAAAGGCAATGACCGAAATCAGGATTTTTCCCGGCTCCAAAGCATAAAACACACCGGCTGCAATGGATACAGCGCCGTTGACATAGAAGTATATTCCTATCAGCCGTCCAAGGCCTTTTACATCCACATTCGCTTTTTTCTCCTCAGGCATGGTGTTATAACCCGAGATTAAAAAGTACCACTTAAACACATGAATTGTCAGCCCCATCACAATGAGGAAAACACCCATTATTATAAAAAACCACATGTCTTAAATCCTCCCAATCATAAAGTGGTTTTAGACGGGTTTTGTGAAAATGAGCCAAGAGGAACCATCCTCCTGGCTCATCTTCCGTTTATGAGAGCCATAACCTCCGCCCTGGTCCGGGCATCGGTCTTGATAATACCCCGAAGTGCTGAAGTTACGGTTTTTGAACCCGCCTTCTTTATTCCCCTCATTGTCATGCACAAGTGTTCAGCCTCCACCACCACTGCAACTCCCAAGGGATTTATGGACTCCATTATGACATTGGCGACTTCACTGCCAAGCCTTTCCTGAAGCTGCGGTTTTCTGGCGATAATGTCAACTATCCTGGCAAGTTTGCTAAGCCCCATAATTTTGCCTTTTCTTGGAATATAAACCACATGTGCCACTCCTATAAACGGCAGCAGGTGATGCTCACAAATTGAGTAAATGGGAATATCTTTCACCATCACCATTTCCTCGTGGTTTTCCTCCTGAAACACCTTTACAACGGACTTTGGGTCCTGATGAAGTCCGGCAAATATTTCCTCACACATCCTTGCCACCCGGTCGGGAGTCTCAAGCAATCCCTCACGGTCAGGGTCTTCTCCAATTCCGATCAGCAGTTCCCTTACAGCAGCCTTTATACGCTCTTTGTCTATCATAGCAATACCTCTTTCTATTTATTGAATATTTTAATAAATTTATTGAACACTAACAACTTATTGAATATTACCAACGATTTCGTTATCACTTATTCAACATTGTAACGACACCGTTATTTTTCTTTATAACATTATACTTCATAAATAGAAAAAGGACAAAACTTTTTATCCAACATTCTGAATTACCGGACCGGCCGTATCAGTATTCTCCAGAAGCTCTCTGCGGACCCGTTCCACGACCTCTGCCGCCCTTTCAAAATTCTCATAAAACATAACCACAAAATCTCCGGGCTGTGCGTCAAGAAGTGCTTTCTCAAGGGCTCTGTCCTCAGAATAAATTATCTCCACATTTTCTTTTTTGGTTCCGCTGCTGATAACGGCATCGTAGAGAATTCCCGCCACTTCTCCCGGCTCTCTTCCCCTAAGATCACTATCCTCTTTTATATAAATTTTAGAAAAACATTTGCTGCATATTTCTCCTGCCTTGTATATGCTTAAGTCATCCCTGTCGCCCGGCATACCTATAACTCCTACAAGCCTTTTTGCATCAATTTTGTCCAAAAATTTCATAACCTCAAGGTATCCTGCCGGATTGTGCCCGTAATCAAGCATCACCTTGAAATCGCCCATATCCACGATATTAAACCTTCCCGGGTTGGATTCCATATCGGGATTAAAGGTTGCCAGTCCTTTTCGTATGGCTTCAATGGAAAGATTCAAGCCATACAGCGCCGAAGCAGCTGCAAGGGAATTTTCAATATTGCATTCAATCATTCCTCCGTAGGTTATTGGAATCTCTTTTACACTCATAAGAACTTCGGCAGTTTTTCCATTGTATATGAAAATTGTGTCTTTGTCCACATATAACGCTTTTCCGCCTTTTTGCATATGCTCCTTCACAACAGGATTGCTGTTATTTTTCGAGAACAGAATAATTTCTCCTTTTGCCCTCTCCATAAAATACCGCACAAACTTGTCATCCGCATTCAACACAGAATATCCGCCAGGTTTTACCGCCTCAACCACCAATGACTTGGCAAATGCCAAATCTTCAAGAGTATTCATCCCGTCAATACCAAGGTGGTCTTCCGCAATATTGGTTATAACTCCCACATCGGCAAGGTCATACCCCAGACCTTTTCTCACAATTCCGCCTCTTGCAGTCTCAAGTACCGCAACTTCCACTTCTTTTGATGACAATACCATTGCCGCACTTGTCGGCCCGGTGTTGTCTCCTTTTAAGACACATTCATCGCCAATGAAAATGCCTCCGGTGGATGTCATTCCCACCTTTTTCCCCAGGCAGGCAAGAGTATGCCCGATCAGTCGCGTGGTGGTCGTCTTTCCGTTAGTACCGGTAACAGATACAATGGGAATCGAATGGGGGGATGCTTCCGGAAACAACATATCCAGTATATCCGCCGCCACATTTCTGGTTTTCCCTTCCGAAGGAAACAAATGCATTCTAAGTCCCGGCGCGGCATTTATTTCAATTATGGCACCACCATTTTCGCTGATTGGTACCGATATATCCTCAGTGGTAATATCCACACCTGCAATATCAAGCCCTATAATTTGTGCAGCCTTTACCGCAATGTCAGCATTATACGGATGTATCTCATCAGTACATTCCCTCGCGGTACCTCCTGTGCTTAAGTTTCCATTGTATCTTAGATATATTCTTTCACCCAAAGAAGGTACATGGTCCTTGCCAATGCCCTGATCTTTCAAAACCTTTAATGCTGTGGCATCCAACTTGATTTTTGTAAGGGGCTTTTCATGGTCGTCCCCCCTTAAGCTGCTTAAATTTTCAATTGCGACAAGCTCCTCCACCGTATGAACGCCATCTCCAATTACAAAAGGCGGTCTTCTTTCGGCAACCGCCGCAACCCTGTCACCAACCACCAAAACTCTGTAATCTTTTCCCTTTACATATTTCTCCACCAGTACCACTCTTGAATATTTCCGGGCTTCATTATATGCAATCTCCATTTCCTGCTCATCTTTAATATTAAGAGTAACTCCTTTTCCCTGATTGCTGTCCACCGGCTTTATTACAACCGGAAAACCTATCTCCCGTGCTATCTGCAAAGCACCTTCAAAACTGTAGGCCGTATCTCCGTCGGGAACAGGGATTTTGTTTTCCGCCAAGAGGCGTTTCGCAAGCTGTTTGTTTCCTGCCATATCGACATTGATACAGCTCGGAAAATCCGTCAAAGAAGCCTGAACAATCCGGGAATACTTGCCGTATCCCAGCCTTAGAACACTGCCGTCGCCTATTCTCGTTACAGGTATTCCCCTCTTTTTTGCCTCTTCATAGATCGCTTTTGTACTGGGTCCCATATCCGTTTCCACTGCAATAGCCCTTAAATTATTTATAATTGCTTCCGTATCAACCTCTTCATTGCGTACAAGCTTTAAAACAATGTTTACCGCCGCTCTTGCACACTCTATGGCGCACTTTTCGTTTTTATATTCAAACACTATAAAGTACAGTGACGGTTCCTCAACAATCCGTGTTTTGCCATAATTAACTTTATATCCCAATATATTCTGAAGCTCTATAATCAAATGCTCCGTTACATGGCCTATATATGTGCCTTCTTTCAAACGTTCTTCAAATCCGCCCTCATATCCCAAAGAACAATAATGTTTTTTTAATCCGGGAAACAAGGCAAGAAGTCTTTCATTAAAATCTCCAAGGTCCTTTGTTGGTAATTTGTACAATTCTCCTATATCCAATGTCACCTTAACGACAGGCTTGTGACTGTAAATATTTCTTCCTGCAAAACATTGTATACTTTGTATTCGCACTTTCCTTCCTCCCAAACAAACAAGCGATTAGAGTTTTCTGTCAGTAGGTTGAATTACTTCTCTTTTTTTCATGTCAAATCCGTAGCCGCAAGGCAAAACGTGCAGCGTTACTCCGGAGATTGCCAGTATCTCATCAGGATTGAGCTCAGACACATTGGTGCTTTTTATAGTGCTGCCGTCAATCACTGTAACGGCATTGCTTCCCAGCACCTCAAAATGAGCGTCAGGATACACTCTTATGGCTGTATCCTCGTCTATTCCTATTCCCAGCATAAAGGGGTTTTCCGCCACACCGCAAAGAAGTCTTCCTATTCTTCCCCTTTGGTCAAAATGCTGGTCAATTATGGCTTCTTCAAGAAATCCCAATCCCGGAGCCATTTTCATGGTGCATTTCCTTGCCGGCTCATTGTCCTTTCCTTCCACTATCATCGTATTGCTCATAACGGATGCCCCTGCACTTGTCCCAACAATCACAACACCTTTTGAATAGACCTCATGCAGGGCTTTATATACTTTTGTGCCTCCGAGAATGCTTGTTATTCTGAGCTGATCCCCTCCGGTAAAGAAAATACCTCCGGAACTTCTTATCCTTTCGGCATTCTCGTCCAAGTCCGCCTCATCGCGCGAATTTATATTCAACACATCTATATCCATTAATCCCAGCGTTTCAAACACCTGTCTGTAATTGTTTCCGACCTCCTGAGGCTTTTGGGTTGCTGTGGTCAATATCACCAAACTGCCTTTCTTTTCTCTGACGATGTCAGCAACATACTTTAATATGGTTTTTTTCCCGACCTTGTCCTCGGCACCGCCAATTATAATCAAATTTCCCCTTACTTTCTGACCCATTATTTCCTCCAAATTTTTATATGAATATTTGGCAGAAATCACCTTGCAAATATCCTCAATAAAAAAGCAAGGCTTTTTAATATGCCCTTGCTCTTTCACAACGGACTATATGCCAAGATATTGTCTGGCATAGTTCATTATTACTCCGCTGAATATCAGCCCTATGCCCATAAGAATGATACTTGACACTATCAGAGGAAGTCCGGCTTTGCTTCCGTTTTTGGTTGCCAGTATACCCGTTATCACTCCCACCACTCCGAAAATAAACGGATATATAACCAGGGACAGCAAAGCCGAAATCCATCCTACCGTCAGCAAAATGATATTGCTCCTGGTCCCTGTCTTTTGAAAATTTATTCTTTCCATAACATCACCCAAGTTAGTATTTGCACGTTTTATCACTGATATTCATTATCCCTTTCTTTTAACATTATCCATGCCATTTTTCTTCATACCGTCCCCATTTTTGCACCTTGCCGTTATTCACAAACTGCTCACCGTTTACAAACACCTTGTCCAGCTTCAGGTCTTCTTTTCCAAAGACAAGTATGTCCGCATCACTTCCCGGTCTAATAACACCTTTTTTCGGGTAAAGTTTAAGTACTTTTGCCACATTCACGGTGACAGTTTTTAAAGCCTGCTCCACAGTCAATTTACCGCTTAAAATACTGCTCCTTATGTCATTAATAAGCTCGTCCGCCCTGCCAACCCCCGGACCGCATCCTTCTTTTGCCGGAATGCTGCCGTTGGCATCCGATGACACAGTTACCCTGTCCATATCCACCCCTGCATCTGCAAGGAGTTTTAAGGCATCCGGCACCGCATACCCTGTCTCATTGGTCTCCCCGGCCGTCAAATCTATGTTTCCCCCCATTTTGGCATATTCTATTGCCTGAAAAAACAAAGTTCTGTTTCTGTTTAAATGGGTGGGTACAAACATCTCTATGGGAAAATCAGAATTTGCCACAAGTTCAATAACCGGCTCAAGCCCTTTTTTCCCGTCTCCCACATGTATATGAACGACTCCGGCCTTTTTTCCGACCAATCCCCCCATCCTGGCTTCACTGGCTACAGCCTTGAGCATGTCAAGGGAAGGGTGGGAAGACCTGTGGTCCGAAACAGCTATTTCGCCGACCCCAATAATCTTGTCAATCAGGGCTATATCGGACATCACGCTTCCTGTAAGCGTGGCCGTAGGAATCCTGTAGCTTCCGGTATATATATATGTGTTAAGCCCTTCTTCCTCCAGCGCCCTTGCTTTCGCCAAAAGCCCCGATATGTTCCTGGTTATACTGTCGGCTCCCAACACCCCCACAGCCGTTGTTATCCCGGCCGTAAGGCACTCGGACAGCATAATTTCGGGTATTCTGCTGCCCGGCCCCTCTTCTCCTCCACCTCCTGTAATATGGATATGCTGGTCAATGAGTCCGGGACATACTATTTTTCCGCTGCAATCAATAATTTCAAGGTCCGGAACAACGGACTCATCTATATGGTTTTCAATTTTGTAAATTTTATTTTGAACCACCAAAATATCTTTTTTCCCAATAAACTCCGGAATATAGCATGTACCATTTTTTAGAAGTTTAAATATCTTTTTCTCCATATCCAAAACCTTTGCCAAGCATTTTTAAAGGTATAATACGTAATTTTATTGAAAAAATACCTGTTTTTCATTGGAAATTTATTGATGTCAGCAAACTTTTTTGCCGAAAAGTTAACATATATTCGAGCAATTTTCTTGTTATTTACTATACTTCTATTAATTAAAGTTGATATATTGATTTATATTTGCTAAACTAATTTTAATGTTTTATGTAAATCGAACTACTTTCTTGTTTCCCTTCTTATTTGGAAGGGTATAACAAGAAAAATGGGTGCCACGTGGTACAACGCATCAAAAACATAAATTACAAAAATATAAGAAAAAAATAAGTGTAAAAGGATGGTCAACGTGTCTTCAGATTTTGATTTCTTAACCGCAAAACAAAAAAAGGTATACATGGTTATTGAGTCTTTCATCAAATCCAAAGGTATACCTCCTACCGTAAGGGAAATTGGGGAATTGGTAGGTGAAAAAACCCCCGGTGCTGTACAGGGAATACTTAACCGTTTGGAGCAAAAAGGAGTAATCAAAAGAGAGGTGGGTATGGCAAGGTCCATACAGCTTGTTAACACCAACTCCCAATATGCTCCCCATGTATATTTGCCAAAAATTAAAAAAGTAAGTCAGAGAAACGTCAATGACTTGCTTAACATCTACAACATTATTAACTACCTTCCTGTACCTTCCAGCCTGTTCCCGGAAGGCAGCGACTGCTTTATAATTGATTGTCCGGACAACAGCCTTTCCGAAAGCGGAATAAAGTACGAAGACGTTCTTGTAATAAGCAGAAATTATGAATTAAAAGACGGGGATATCGTTATGATATTGTATGAAAATCACGTACTTTTAAGATACTACACTCATCACGATAATCCCGATCTGGTTATTTTAAAGGCTGACAGCGATCTTCTGGGAAAAGAAGTGTTTAACAGGAATGAAGTTACAATAATCGGTAAACTTGTTGGTAAATATACTAAGTATTGAAATCCTTGTATAATGTAAAGGGTCTAAATAATATTATTTAGACCCTTTACATTTATATCATACAACTATTATGCATTTTCTATAATTTCCACGCCTTGATTAATCTTATTTTGAAATCTTATTTTAATTTTGAAATTATTAACCTTCCCATTTCCTTTGTTCCGACTATATTCTCACGAGGAGTATCCGGGGAAGCAATGTCCGCCGTTCTGTATCCCATGCCAAGCACATTTACGACGGCATTTTCAATAGCCCTGAAAGCATCTTCAAGACCGAAGGAGTATTTCATCATCATAGCTACTGAAAGTATTGTGGCAATGGGATTTGCTTTGTCCTGCCCCGCTATGTCCGGCGCGGAACCATGTATTGGTTCATAAAGCCCCAATGAGCCTTCTCCAAGACTTGCCGAAGGAAGCATGCCTATTGAGCCGGTAATCATAGACGCCTCGTCGGAGAGAATATCACCGAACATATTTGATGTAACTATAACGTCAAACTGCGCAGGATTCCTTACCAGCTGCATGGCGGCATTGTCCACATACATATGATTAAGCTCAACTTCCGGATAGTCTGAAGCAACCCTGTTAACAACTTCCCTCCAAAGTCTTGAGCTTTCCAGTACATTGGCTTTGTCCACAGATGTGAGTTTCTTATTTCTCTTCATGGCCGTCTCAAACGCCAGCCGTGCAATTCTTTCAACTTCAAACTCGCTGTACTTTTCTGTGTCAAAAGCGGCCTGACCCATATTCTCCGTCTGCACTCTTCCTCTTTCGCCAAAATACATACCGCCGGTAAGCTCTCTTACCACCATTATGTCAATGCCGTCTTTTACAATATCGGAGCGCAGTGGCGACGCACCTTTGAGTGCCTGATAGATAACCGCAGGCCTTAAATTTGCATACAAGCCCAATGCTCCGCGTATTCCAAGAAGACCCGCTTCAGGTCTTTTGTCCCCCGGAAGGTTATCCCATTTCGGTCCGCCTACGGCCCCCAGCAAAACTGCATCAGAGGACTTGCAGAGTTCCAGTGTCTCTTTTGGGAAGGGCTCGCCGGTGGCATCAATGGCACATCCACCGAGCAGGCCTTCTTTTAATTCAAAACTGTGATTGTATATCTCACCCACAGCTTCAATTACCTTAACCGCCTGTTCAATAACTTCCGGCCCTATACCGTCACCCGGAAGTACCGCTATTTTATACTTTCCCATGTTATGCCTCCTTGTTTCCAATCTGCTTTTTAATATATCCGATAAGTCCGTCGGAAGCAATTATTTCCTGCATAAATTCAGGGAAAGGCACTCCCGTATATTCCTTGTTTTTTGTCACATTCACAATTTTTCCGGTGTCAAAATCAATGCTTACTATATCACCGTCGGATATATCTTTGGCAGCTTCAGGGCACTCAATAATCGGAAGCCCAATATTTATTGCATTTCTGTAGAAAATTCTTGCAAAGGTTTCGGCAATAACGCAGGATATTCCCGACGCCTTGATGGCAATAGGGGCATGCTCTCTGGAAGAGCCGCATCCGAAGTTTTTACCTGCAACCATGATATCTCCCTTTTGAACCTTTGACACAAATTCGGTGTCAATGTCTTCCATACAGTGCTTCGCAAGCTCATTGGGATCTGAAGTATTTAAATACCTTGCCGGTATGATTACGTCCGTATCCACATTGTCACCGTATTTTATTGCTTTTCCCTGTGCTTTCATTTTACCACGCTCCTTTACCTCAACATATTCTACTCTCTGCATATATGATTTAAGATTAAAGTTCATCCGGTGAACCTATTCTTCCCAAAACAGCCGATGCCGCAGCTACAGCCGGACTTGCGAGGTAAATCTCGCTTTCGGGATGTCCCATTCTTCCCACAAAGTTTCTGTTGGTGGTTGCCACAGCTCTTTCTCCTTTTGCCAGAATACCCATATGACCTCCAAGACACGGTCCGCAGGTGGGAGTACTTACCGCAGCTCCCGCATCAATAAATATGTCAAACAGACCTTCATTCATTGCCTGTTTCCATATCTTCTGAGTTGCAGGGATGATTATACATCTTACGTCCTTGTGCACTTTTCTTCCCTTGAGGACTTCCGCGGCCACCCTCAAATCCTCAATTCTTCCGTTTGTACATGATCCTATTACAACCTGGTCGATTTTGATATTGCCCACATTGTCAATGGTTCTTGTATTGGACGGAAGATGCGGGAACGCAACCGTGGGTTTTACCTGTGAAAGGTCAATTTCGTAAGTGGCCACATATTCTGCGTCTTCATCCGCCTTGTATACCTTGTACTGCCTTGTGGAATGTTCTTTTACATACTCAATTGTCTTTTCGTCAACTTCAAAGATTCCGTTCTTTGCTCCTGCCTCAATGGCCATGTTCGCCATTGCAAACCTGTCATCCATTGAAAGGTGGGCCACACCGTCTCCCGTGAATTCCATGGAGCGGTACAAAGCTCCGTCCACCCCTATCATTCCAATTATATGAAGGATTATGTCCTTGCCGCTCACCCATTTTCCGGGTTTTCCCTTCAATACGAATTTCATGGCCTCGGGCACTTTAAACCATGCTTCTCCGGTTGCCATTCCGGCAGCCATGTCGGTACTTCCTATTCCCGTTGAGAAAGCTCCCAAAGCTCCATAAGTACATGTATGCGAGTCGGCACCTATTACCACGTCTCCCGGAACTACAAGGCCCTTTTCCGGAAGCAGGGCATGCTCAACACCCATTTGTCCGACTTCAAAGAAGTTTACTATTCCCATTTCCCTTGCAAATTCTCTGATAAACTTGACCTGCTCCGCGGACTTGATGTCTTTGTTGGGTGTAAAATGGTCAGGAACAATTGCTATTTTATTTACATCGAACACCTTGTTCACGCCAATTTTTCTAAATTCCTTCACAGCCACAGGTGTTGTTATATCATTTCCCAAAACCATGTCAAGTTTTGCTTTTATGAGCTGACCCGGTGAAACCTTGTCAAGACCTGCGTGATCTGCAAGTATTTTCTGTGTCATAGTCATTCCCATAATCCACTACCTCCTTTAAAATATGATAAAGCTTTCATGCCCTCTTATCCCTTTCATATTTAATACTAATTATAAATTATGCCAATTTCATTTTCTTCTCGTTATTTATCCTAATTTAAGAGCCATTTTTAATGTTTTTTGACTTGTACATTCTTTCTGTACTGAAGAGGTGTAAGCTTTACATACTTTTTGAAAATATCATTGAATCTTTGCTGGTTGGAAAATCCGACACTTAGGGCAATGTCGCTTATCCTGTTGTCGGTATCCTTAAGAAGTTCCTTTGCCCTTTCCACTCTTATTTTTAAAAGATAATTTATCGGACTTATTCCCATTTCTTCCTTAAATGCCCGAGTAAAGTAACTTGTGCTCAGAAAAACATACCGGGCTATATCCTTTAAGGAAATATCCCTCTCATAATTGTTGTTTATATAGTTTACAGAAGCCTGTATAAGCTCCTTTATCTTCGGGCTTTTGTTTTTTATGCTGTTCTCCCATTCCATCTTCAAAGCACGGGAAATAAGCACAAACAGCTCCATGACCAAAAGATAGTTTAAAAACTCGCTTCCTATGTCAGGATTCTCCCTTTCTTTGAGTATCCTGTTTAAAAGCACTATAATATCGTTCTTTTGGCTGACTTTCAGGGTTATAAAAGGTCCTGTTTCCTTCCCGCTTACAAAGTCCAAAAAGTTTTCAAGGGACACATCGGAATACTGGCCGTCAAACCGGTTTACAAATTTAAAGCTCAGGACTATAAACTCGCATCCGGACTCGGACTTTACAATAAATTTATGGGGCTGATTGGGCTTTATTATAATAATGTCATTAGGGCCTATCTCCGCAGGATAACCTGCTATCTCAAAAACAGCCTTGCCCCTTTTTATATACACCATCTCGAAACATTCATGCTTGTTCGGTTCCATATGCCAGCTGGTATCATGAAACCTCTCAATGGTTTTCACTATAACCGGAATAAAAGTTGATGAACTGAGAAAACTTTCCCATGCCTTCGGAAGAATATTATTATTACTATTATCCAATTTTCCCACCCCCCATTAACCTTTACCATCCGGGCACTAACAGCATCCTACCTGGTTTTTTTGTCAAGTCCGGACATCCTGTGAATCCGAAACAAATTAAAAAACCTTGTCCCATCATGGTTTGACGTACCTGTCCTGAAAATACCCTGATTGACCTTTCTGGCATCTTCAATTGAATAAAAGGCTTTTGAATTGCACTCTTCTATTATTCGGACCACTTCCTGCAATTCCTTGCGCTTTATAATTGTATAAATTATCTTCACATCTCCATTTTTACCCTTGGCATCCACAACCGTAACACCAAATCCGGACTTTGAAAGTCTTTCTTTAAGCTCACATTCGTTTTTGTCCACGATAACTCTTATAACAAGGGTTCCTATGGCAAGCTTTTCTTCAATAATTATCCCCACAAAAGTTCCCGTGGCAAAGCCCGCCGCATAGGCAAAATAACATACAAAATTATTGAGATTCTGCATAATCTGACTTATTGCCATAATCCATACCAGTACTTCGAAGAAGCCCAAAACCGGAGCCAAATATTTCTTTCCTCTTGAGACAAATATAATTCTGATTGTTCCTATTGTAACGTCGATAATTCTGGAAAAGAATATAAGCAGTGGAAGGATAAGCCAATTAAACAGTCCCGAATTTACTATGCCCTCCATATTGATTGAATCATCCTCTCAACTCCGTGTCACATATAATTCTATCTTATACGCGTCGCAATGGTCAACATTCTATTACTTCCAGAGAAAATCCCGGAATATAACTTCCATTGAAAAATCATTCCTTTCTATTCCAAATTCAAAAATAAATTTGTTTTTTTCATATTTAATTTGTATAATAAAAGTAAACAAATATACAAATTAATACAGCAGAAAACCGATACCATATGCAGCACATATTTGCAATGCTCACAGCTTATGGTTCCAATATGCGTATGATTTGATTCATCCTTTCAGTCAGAAAATATCTTTCCGGTTATTTTAAGCCCTTAAATTGAAAAGTAAGTCAATTTTTTGGGGGAAAGTCCATGAGAATTACTGTTTTGACCTATTCACGCCAAAAAAGTCATATAATAAGAAAAATCATATTGTTTATTGTTTTGCTCGCGTTGATTTTTTCTGTTGTGGTTTCGGCTGTGTCGGTTATTGCGGGATGGAAACTGATTCATCCTAAAAGATTGAATATTTTGGACTTTTCCGCCAATATCGTACCTTCTTATACTGATGTTTCTTTCAAAGACATAAACGATGAGTTTGAATTAAAAGGATGGTACTTTAATGTAACCGGAAGCAGCAAGACAGTAATCCTCGCCCATGGATACGGAAAAAACAGGCTGAATTTTGGCGAGAACACCATACATCTCATAAAGAGCCTTCTTGACAAAGGATACAACATACTTGCCTTTGATTTCAGAAACTCCGGAGAATCCGAGGGAAATAAAACTACTTTCGGAGTTTGTGAAAAGAATGATTTGCTTGGTGCAATTCAATACGTTAAAAACAAAGGTTCGGAGAAAATAGTTCTCATGGGTTTCTCAACAGGAGCATCGGCATGTATTCTCGCAGCTGCCGAAAGCGACGATGTTGACGCAGTAATAGCAGAAAGCCCATACTCTGACCTTAACACTTATTTTGAACAAAACGTAAACAATTTAACCAACTTTCCGGCAATACCGTTTAACAAAACAATAACATTTGCAACATTTTTTCTGGCAGATATCAAGCCCGACGAAGCCAGCCCTGTAAAAGCCGTACAGGCTGTTTCTCCGCGCCCTGTGCTTCTAATCCACAGCAAGGATGACACCAAAGTGCCGGTTGAAAACAGCCGCCTGATATACAAGGCATCCAATCCTTACACCACCACGTTTTGGGAAACAAGCGGTGCAGATCATGAGGAAATTTATCAGGCAAATCCCGAAGAATACGTAAAAAAGGTAACGGACTTTCTTGAAAAACTGTCACAGACTTAAAACATGTCTTTTTTGTAAAGGAATATTCCCGCGGCAACGGAAATAACCGCAGAAATCCCAAGTATCCCCCAAAAGGCATAGGGATTATTGGTATCAAGGCCAAAAGGCATTTGTACGTTCATACCGAAGAAACTGGCTATCATGGTGGGTATGGCCATTATTATGGTTATAGAAGTCAAAACCTTCATCACAACATTCAGGTTGTTTGATATTATTGAGGCAAAAGTATCCATTGTTCCGCTCAGAATAGAGCTGTAAATGTTGGCCATTTCAATAGCCTGCTTGTTCTCTATGATTACATCTTCAAGAAGGTCCTGGTCTTCTTCATAAAGTTTTATATATTTGCCTTTTAAAAGTTTTTCCATAACTATCTCATTTGATTTTAAAGATGTAGTGAAAAACACAAGGCTTTTTTCCAATTCAAGCAGTTTAAAAAGCTCCTTGTTTTGAAGAGACTTGTGCAGGGAAGTCTCCGCCTCATACGATTTTTTGTCAATATGCCTCAGGTACTTTAAGAAGTCTTTTGCAATCAAATACAAAATTTGCAGGGTAAATCTTGTCTTTTTAAAAGTAAAATAATCTTTTACTTTTTTGTCCTTGAAGTATTGAATCAAAAAAGTTTCCTTGCTGCATATGGTAATAAAATAATCTTCCAATATGATAATACCCAAAGGTATGGTCTCATACTTTATATCTCTGTCTTCCTCATATACATACGGAACGTCAACAATTACCAGGGTCTGGTTGTCCTCAACATCTATTCTTGGTTTTTCCTCTTCATCAAGAGGGTCCCTTAAAAAATTGGAGGATACGTTAAGACTGGTTTCAACGAAATTCAATTCCTGCTCTGTGGGAGAAACAATATTTATCCAGCACCCTTTCTCAAAGCTGTCAATTTTAACGGGAAACAAGTCTGTATCATAGGATTTGTATATTTCAATCATCGTAAATCATCCCTTTTACTCCCCTGTAAAGGCATAAAATAGAATTTTTTATATTTTCTGTAATATACCCAAATAAAAAACTTCCATACGAGTGGAAGTTATAAAGCCCATTAAAATACAATCTTATTATATCTTTCCCTCGTTGAGCTTTGGCACTATACAGCTTAGGCTGCAACACCAGCTGCATTAAGCAAAACCTTAATCCGGTAGTGCCTGTTTACCCATTGGCGTCTTTCGACGTTTCCGGGCAGCAGCGTCTTTCTGTATAGGAGCCTCACCTAACAAAAATATTCAATTGCCAATATTATTATATTCAATAAAAGATGCTAATGTCAACCGTCAACATAATTTAACTGAACAAATAACGGAACAAACAACAAAGCAAAATAAAAACCCCGGAAAATCCGAGGTCCAAAACTATTTCTTTTGGTCGATAAAATATGAAGGCGGACTTAACGAAGCAGCCGGGCTATAAGCGGAGCTTACTTTCCTTCCTTCTCTTATTTCCCTGATTTTAGCTCCAAGAAAGCTCAAAAGGCTGTTTGCCTTTTCTTTGTTGCTCCTTTCGACTTCGCTTATTTCTTTTAAAAGCCCCATTATCTTTGAAACCAGGCTTTGCAGTTCTTTTACTCCTTTTATGCCCAATGTCCCTGCTTCATCCAGGCTTTTTACACCAAGCTTTTGCTTCAGCGCCGTAAAACACGCATTGAATTCTTCGTCCAAACCGTTGATTTCATCAATTTTACTCTGCTTTTGGTCAATAAGACTTTGAAGCCCGTCCATGCCTTCTTCGCTTATCGCCTCGGTCTGAGCCCTCGTCAACGAAAGAATGCTTTTGAGACAATCCATCTTTTTTTTAGATATTTCGACAAGTCTTTGGATATAACCTTCCGGGGTACCGTTCATTAAAATCCTCCTATTTAGCCACTTGAGCCGTTCTTGAATTTTGCTGTTTTGCAATTTTCATTGCCTGTTCCCATGTGTCCCGAAGTTCCTTTGCGAAGCCCAGAACTTCTTCAACGATTGCGCCGTCTTTCTTTATATTTGCATCCACAAGTCTTCTGTACATATAGTCATACAAAAGATCCAGTTGATGCGCAATATCATATTTCATATCCAGTGTACACCGAAATTCTGAAATAATATCCTGAGCCCGTATAATGCTTTTGTTTGCCTTTTCAATGTTTTTATCATTTAATGCCATTTGAGCTTGCATCAAAAACTTTACAAGGCCGTTGTACAACATTAATGTCAATTCTTCAGGAGAGGCGGTATACACCGAATTCTCCTTGTACTGGTCATATGCATTTTTTAATGCCATTAAGATCCCTCCAAAGGTTTATAAGTTATAGCTCTGAATTTGCTTTCATTCAAACGGCTCCGCTTTAATAATAATTTGAAAATTGCTGCGTCAACCACATTGACTGGCTGTTCATTGCATCGAGCATTTTTTCCATTGCCGCGAACTTGCTGTAATAATATTCTTCTTTTTTATAGATTTTTACAAGCATTTCGTCAATCAAGGTCTCTTTTGCCTTAATTTCATTCACTATTAAGTTGTCATATTCCGTCAAATCTCCTGCAATTCCCGCTTTTTCAAGCAAGATACCTTTCTTTCCGTTGGCATTTCTTGTTATCCTTATGTTGTCCTGGAGTATGTCATAAATCCTTTGGGCTATTCCGGCTTCCTTGTATCTTACAGCCCTTTTGTTCGGGTCGTTTAAAGCCTCGCTGTATGTATATTGTGAGCCCTGGGTAAAGAGCTGGACCACTGCGTCATAATTATCAGTAAGTGCCGCCCTGAGCTTTTCTTCGTCTATGACAAGTTTTCCTTTATCCTGGTATGATCCGGTTGTAATTCCTATCTGATAAAGGCTCAGGGAACATCCTTCCACCTTGTCATATAAAGCTCTCCTCAAGTTTGTCACAATATTCTCCAATATGCTGTCGCTTCTTAGCAAACCTGACTTTGCTTTTTGCTCCCATAACTTTATATCGTCTTCACTCATTGCTTTCTTCTGGTCGTCCGTGAGGGGCAGGTAATCCCTGTATCTTTCTTCCGTAAGCACAGAGTTGATTTTGGCAAGCATTTCATTATAGCTGTTCACAAAATTCTTTATATTTTCAACAACAGCATCTATGTCCGCCTTAACATCAATCTTTACCGGTTCGGAAGAGACTCCCTTAAGTGAGTAGGTTACTCCTTCTATGGTAAATTCATTGGTGCTTCGCTTCATGCCGGTAACCCCGTCCAAGTCAAACTCGGCATCCGTACCGGCAGTATAGGTTCCTCCGATAAGTCCCATGGCTTTTAACAAACCATTGGCAGGGTCTGTATCGGTTAATTCTATTTCCGAAGTCGCTCCCATAGTTTTCGATTCCATAATAAACCTGTCGTTGAGGGAGTCATAGGTTATTTTGACCCCTGCACTGCTGGAATTAATGGCATTCATTACATCACTTAATGTTGCATTTGCATAAGTCTTGCCCACATCAATGGTTTGACCGTTTATGGTGAAAACAACATTGGCATCAGGATCTGCAATATTCAAATCATTTTTGAAAATTGTGCTTAATGAATCAAGCTTTGTCGTTAAAGATATCCTGTTGCTCCTGTTGTCATTTGCGGTAAATCCCAGCTTTTCCAGTCCATCCTCGGGACCCTTCTTAAATATCAGTCTGTCCGCCCCTCCGGTTGAAAAAACAAGTCTGCTGCCGGAAGCATCTTTTGTTACATTTACAGTGCCTCCCAGCTGGTTCTGAATGTACGATGCCAGCTCATCCAAATCATTATAGTCCTTGTCTATTTCAATGATTTTGTCAACGCCATTTATATTAATAATAAAAGTTTTACCCTTTTCATTTCCGCTCAAATCAATAACTGTCGAGCTTGTTGCAGTTATAGTGGCTCCGTCGGAAAATCCCAGCTTGTCCAGCACATTGTTGGAATCTCCGGAAGTCAGCTTCACTGTTTCTCCCGAAACAGAAATAAAGGTTAATTTGCTTCCGTCATTGCTCACATGCACTTTACCGCTCAGCTCTGAATTACTGTCAATGGCTTGCTGAATTTTTGCGACAAGGTCATCTATACTCGTTGCATCTGAAATATTTATGGTTTGCGCCGTGCCGTTTCCAACTGTTATTTTAAAACTGCCGTCGGTATATAATGAAAAATCGGAGTTTACATCCGAATTTCCTGTAATGAAATTTTTCTGTCCATTGGAAAAACCTAAAGATGAAATATAGTTGTTTGCTGTATCGCTTATACTTAATGTACTGCCGTTTAAAAGACATTTAAACTCTATCGAGCCGCCTGTTGTGACAACATCTATCTTTCCCGTTCCAAAGGCTTTTGCCAGGGCAGACTCAAGTTTTGTTTCAAGGTCACTGAGGCTGGTATAATCCTCCAGCGCTATTGTCTTTGTAACTCCGTCCAGGGTAACATTTATTTCTTTGCCCTGAAGCGACAAAGTGTTTACCGCATTACTCCCTTTAATACCGTCAACCAATCCTGAGGTACCTACAATCTTTGCCGCAGACGCAAGGGAGTGCACCGTTATGCTGTGAACCTTGGAAGCCGCCGATGCATTGGCGGTTACCGTAACAACTGACTCATTGCTTGAGCTTATTTTAAAGGATGTAAAAGCACTTTGAGAAGTAAAATTTGTTTTGGGCTTCAAAACGTTGAAATACTCATCTGTAATACTTCTCAATTTGTTTATTATATCCCTGTATATATCCCGCTTCCATTCCAGTATCTGCTTCTCCTGTTTTATCTTGTCAACCTTTGCCCTCTCAACGCTCATGAGCTGTTCTATAATAGCATCGGTATCAAGACCCGAGGATATACCTGTCAATCTTATTCTGCTGTTGATCAAATTTGATATGTTATTGACCGCCACCGATTTCAACCCCTCTCATTCACTATGATTCCTGCCATTTCCAGCATTGCCGCTACCATATCCAATATTTTCTCCGGCGGTATCTCCCTTATAACTTCCTTGGTCTCGGAATCAATAACCTTTACCATGATTTCTTTACTTTTCTCGTGTATGGAAAATTCTAGTTCTGTATGAATACCGTTTATAGCCTTGTTTGCCTTCTCAATTGCCTTTATAATTGCCCTTTGTGACAAACCTGCTTCGCTTTCGTTTCCCGACACAGATACATCCACATGCGTTTTTTTCTCATTCGATGCTTCTTTACCAAAATTGTTGCTAGAATTTACAGTATTAGGCTGATAATCTTTGTACTGAGTTTTCAGAACCTGTAAATTTGCAGCATCCATGCTTTCAATTTTCATAATAATCCCTCCGTGAATCTTTCTCATAAAAAATATCGGAGGATTATTAAAATTAATTTAGCATTAAGTTGCAAGCGTGCTTCTTATCCACTCTTCGGTTCTTTTTATGCCTTCCTCCAAAGAAACTTTCGGTGTCCATCCCAAAAGCTCTTTGGCCTTTTGATAGTTGCACAGAAGCTTCGCTATCTCGCTTTGGGGATGAATATGGGGCACATGTACTATTTTTTCTTTGTCCTTTGCTATCAAAAGGGCAAGATCATTTATACTTATATCCCTTCCCAGTCCGGCATTTATTATTTCTCCGTTTACTCTGTCGGAATATCCTGCCCGTACAACAAATTCCGCACAGTCTTCAACATAAAGAAGATCTCTTGTCTGGCATCCGTCCCCATATATATTGAGAGGAAGTCCTTCCAAATTCCTCCTTATGAAAATCGCCACAACGCCGCCCTCACCGCTGGATTTCTGCATGGGACCGTAAGTATTGAAGGGGCGTATAACCACCGCCGGCAGCTTATAGGCGTACCAGTAAGACAAAACCATATTCTCTCCTGCAATCTTGCTGCCCGCATAGGGAGAGGCCGGTTTTGTGGGATGGGCCTCGGTTATTCCGTTTTCATCGTTTGCCCTGTCATACACCATGCAGGTGCTCATGAAAACAATTTTAGTGTTGTGCTTTCTGCATTGTTCCAGCACATTGAAAGTACCCACCACATCATTTTGAAATGTTGTACCCGGGTCGTCAATGCTGTCCTGCACGTTAATACTCGCCGCCAGGTGATAGCATATGTCAAACTTGTTTTCAAAAAGGGTTTCAAGAACAGGAATGTTTTTAATGTCACCTTCAACAAATCCGGCAAAGTTGGGATTTGACAGAAATTCTTCGATATTTTTGCGCTGACCGTTGGAAAGGTCGTCCAAAACCCATACCTTGTGTCCGTCCTCCAAAAGTCTTTTAACCACCCAGCGCCCTATAAATCCGGCTCCTCCAGTTACCAATATGTTCAAGCCCAATCATCCTTTCTATATGATATGTTTTTGAATTACGTCCTTAACATTGGAAATTACATACAGAATATCTTCCTTTTCCATCTTAGGAAACAGCGGAAGGGTTATTATTCTTTCATAAAAATCTTCAGCATTAGGACACAAACCTTTTTTATATCCCAGTTTTCTGTAAAACGGATGGTAATACACAGGAATGTAGTGGACATTTACTCCTATCCGTCTTTCCTTAAGCTCCTCAAATATCTTCTTTCTGTCACAATTAAGCCTTTCCGTTTTCAACTTTAAGATATACAAATGCCATGAGGAGTCTGTACCGTCAAGCTGGTACGGCACAACCACCTCATCAACGGACTTAAAAGCTTCAGTGTAGAGCTTTGCATAATCTCTTCTTAATTGCAGGAATTTATCGGATTTTTTTAGCTGACTTATGCCCAATGCAGCCTGAATATCGGTCATTCTGTAATTATAGCCCAAATACTGCTGCTCATAATACCACGGGCCATGGTTCTCCAATAAATCTCCCGTTTCCCTCGTTATTCCATGCGTCCTGAAAAGAGTGAGTTTTTTATACAATTCTTCGCTGTTTGTCACAATTGCGCCGCCTTCACCGGTCGTAATATGCTTTACCGGATGAAAACTAAAGGTGGTCATATCTCCAAGACTTCCGATTTTTCTGCCTTTATATTCCGCTCCGAGGGCATGGGCTCCGTCCTCTATCACCAAAAGATTGTATTCTTCTGCAATTTTCAATATTTCATCCATATCACAGGGCTGGCCGGTAAAATGCACCGGTATTATTGCCTTGGTTTTTTCGGTAATCCTGGCCCTGATTTCTTTCGGATCAATGTTGTATGTATCAGGATCAATATCGGCAAAAACGGGCTTTGCCCCCATATACAGCAAGCAGTTGGCAGAAGCGGCAAAAGTAATGGGAGTTGTGATTACTTCGTCCCCCTCTTTTATTCCGGCGGCAAAACATGCCGCATGAAGTGCCGCAGTACCGTTGGACACGGCAACAGCATACTTTGCACCGGTATACCGTGCCAGATTTTCTTCAAATTCCTTTACTTTGGGGCCCGTGGTCAGATAATCTCCTCTTAATACCTCAACCACGGCATTAATATCATCTTCCTCAATCCATTGGCACCCGTAAGGTATGAATTTCTGCTCCGCACTTTTCTCCATATGTATTTCTCCCTGTAAAATGTAGTTTGTATAACGTGGATTTAAGGAAATGATAATTTCACGAAGTTATTTTCATTATTTCCTCAACCACACGTTTTACCCCTTCTCCGTCCACCAGCTTTTGCATCTTTCTGCTGAAAAGCACTCTTTTTTCATAATCCCCGCACAAAGACTTAACCTTTCGCAAAAGCTCCCTGTCATCAAGCTCTTCATGCCAGCCCAGGCTGATTATGTAACCTTCGGAAGACAACATATCCACCATTTCCCTTTGGTTATCAGCAATAACAACAGCCAGGGCAGGTGTCCCGCAGGCGCAAAGCTCATACAATGTGCTTCCCCCTGCAGATATTGCAACATCGGATTTTAGCATTACTTCCGACATTCGCAAAACATTTTCATGCAATACAACATTCGGGTTTCTTTCGGACAGCTCTCTAAGCTTGTCCGCATTGGTAAAACCGCTGCCCACAACAATATTGATTCTCACATCTTTAAATTCTTCTTCCGGCAGGATGGCATTTGCAAGCCTCAGAGTCAGGTTAAAAGGGTCTGAGCCTCCTGTTGTTATCATTATTTCCCGCACATCCCTGTTTATTATTCTCTCGGGCAAATTTTTAAATTCATCCCTTATGAGATTATATTTCAAGCCCAAAAGCATAAGCTCGTCATCGCTGTATTTGGCATAATTTAATGCTGGGGCTGTAATGTTTCCGTTTATCAGCACATCCACAGGATATACAAATTTATTAAGATCATCAATGTAGCAAAGCTTTCTTACATGCGGCTTCAGCTTCAAAAAAAACTCCCGGCTGACGTTATAGGAGTCAATAATCAGCACATCCAGATTAAATGCTCTAATTCGGCAGATTATTTCTTCCGCGTCTTCCTCCAGCTCCGAAGCATCTCCATAGAAAAAGCCTCCCGAATTCCTGCTTTTTCGGTACGGCATTTCCAAAACTTCAAAGTTGTCCTGCCTTATCCTTGAAATTCCCTGTTCAAACCGGCTTAAGAAATATACATTGGCGCCGGCATTTCTAAATCCTTTTGCCAGCGACAGGCAGCGCATTATATGTCCCATGCCGATATTGGCACTTCCGTCAACTCTGATTCCTATATTCAGCATATCAACCTCTCAGACAACTTTTCTGATCAATTCAAAGGCTTCCGCATATTTTTTGCCCACTACCGTTCCCCACCTTGCTGCAATTATTTCCAATGCTTTTATCGACCTCGGATGGGGATAATCTCTTATCTCGGATTTATAACACTCCATAGCCTTAAGTTTGGCATCAATTGTATCGTCAATACCTATAAAAACATTAGGTTTAAATACATTGCCTCCATATTTAAAATTCCATTCAGTGGATGACGGAGTCTCAAAACAGTATATTTCTTTTACCGGGTATTCTCCCACAGGCCTTGAAGCAGTAATTACCGCTTCAAAGGTTCTTCTGTGGTCAATATTCAAATCTCCATAGTGATGGGTATATATTATTTGAGGTTTGAGTCTTTGAATATACTTGTCCACTTCCTTTATAATGTCCAGCAAATCCACGGAATCAAACCGGTTGTCGGGAAAATCGGAAAAGTAAACATTTCTAAATCCAAGAATTTCAGCGGCCTTCAGCGTCTGACTTTTCAGCTCACTTAAGGTGTTTTTGTCCCAATCTTCTCTTTTTTCCGCCCGGGAAGTCATACCTTCGCCTAAAATCAGGCAATCTGCCACATCTCCGTTATTGACGTGTCTGCGAATCGTACCTCCGACTCCAAGCAGTTCATCATCGGGATGTGCCGCCACAACCAATATATTACTCATTTTCGTCACCCTCTATTATTTCCACGTCCGCAATAATTTTTCCGTTTTTCATGGATGCTCTTGAAAATTCCAGCCTGTACTTTCCGTATTTAATAAATGCCCTGGGATATCCTTCTCCGTCCAGCATTCTGATATAATCATATATTTTCTCCAAATCAAAATCCGGGCTTATTTCGCTTTGCTCCGGTTTTCTTCTCTGAAATACCGTGGCTTCACCCTCCTGCTTTTGCGGTACGGGTCTTTTTGTGAGAAGTTCCGGAATCATGTCGTTAAATATTATTTTAGACGCCCGCATAAAAATCTCTTCTGCCGTACCGTAAAGGTCCAAATCCCTTTTAAAGAATATATCTCCGGTATCTATTCCGCCGTCCACTTTTATGGCAGATATCTTTGTTTTCTTGATTCCCCTTTCAATAAGATTCTGAAGTGGGCTTCCTCCCCTTCCGAAAGGCAGGTCCGTCATATGGAAAACCACACACGTAAAGTTTTCAAATATCTCCTTCGGAATAATCCATGACCAATGGGGAAACAGAATATACTCAGGGTTAATAAGCTTTACTTTTTCAAAAGTAAGTTCATCCTTATTCGTAATTATAGTTGTATTGTACTTTGACTCGTTTTCTTTTTTAAACTTTTGCGCATTTTTTATGTTCCATGACTTTGTGGTGGCAATAATTATGTTCATAATACTCACCTCGTTATAAACTTCATTTACCGTGCACCGCATTGTGTACTTTCTTCCACCAATTCAATTATCCCTACATCCCTGTTGTAAAGGAAAGCAACTTTGCAAAAATCAATGGCAACCGCACCGGAAGGACTTTCCATCAGGATATAACCCTCTGTTTTCAGTTTTTTTATTGCCTCATCAATATTATCCACGCTATAACATATATGATACGGAGTATTGCCTGACTTTGTAATAATGCTGTTTACCGGGGAATCCGCATCCATTGGAGCAACCAGTTCTATGCAATAATCCCCAAGTTCCATAAATTGAATTAAAACCTTTCTTGCTTCGTCAGCCACAGTTTCTCCGCGCTTTTTGTATCCGATTTTAAGAAACTCTTCAATGGAAGTTTCCATATTTTTGACCGCATATCCCACATGATGTATTTTCATAATGCTATCAGCTCCCCGAATTCTTTTCTGGAACACTCACTTAACCTTTCGAAATCCAAAACATATTTTTTATTTCCTTCTGGGTCAACATCCAAAAGCGTATAACCCAGCCTTTCAAACAAATCCTTTACCGGAGCGTTTTTTTCCGTTGGCCTGTAATATGTAATGAATTTCTTATAACCGGCTTTTTTATATAAATCCTCAATGAAACCTATTATCCGGTCTTCGATAAACCTGCCCATGACCCTACAGCTTAGCAAAAAGGTGTCCAGTTCAACTTCGCTGTCGCTTTTGCGTCTTGTTATTACCACACTTACCATTCCGTTGTCCCCGAATTTGTCACTGACATAAGCCACAAATCCTTCAAATCCTTGGTCATTTATTAAAGCCAGAAGTTCCTGTTCGCTATACCTTTTTGTAGTCAAGTTGAACTGATTGGTTTTTTGTGTAAGCTGCGCAGCCCGCTGAACATTTTCCGCATTTATTCTGCGAATCTCAATCCTGGTTTCCAAAGACCTTAGAAAATCTTCATACGAAGCACTGGATTTTTGTGCGTCCCTTCGTTTCATATTCTGACGGTATATTTCGGTTTTCACGGTATCTTCATAAGTCGTGTCCAATGTATAGAAATAATTATTGTAAAGTTCAGTTGCAAAATCCACAAGTTCCGAACTGTCCTGCGGAAAATCCGGTACAACCACCTCAGGAAGCTCCCTTTTTACACTTTCCCTTTCCACCGGATTATCGTCAATAAACACCATGGAATCAAGTCCAATATTGAGCTCTTCGGATAAATCCCTTATATTTTGGGATTTCAAATCCCAATTTATTTTCAGCGCGACAAAGTCTTCCTCTTTTAACACCATATGCTTGTGTTCCCTTATAACCTTTATGGCATCATCAAAATTGTTTTTGGATACCACGGCAAGTATTATCCCCAAATCTTTTATTTCCTTGAGTTTCCTTTGAAAATCCTTATATCTGGCACCTTCCTTGTAATCCGAAAGTTCAATCCCCTCAATACCGGCTTCTCCTACAACGCCGCCCCACAAGGTGTTATCGAGGTCCAAAACCAGGCACTTTTTTCTTTTACCCTTAAAAGAAGCAACACATCTGTTAATATACTGCTCCAGCAATTTTTCCGCCTTCATGGAATATTTTATTCCGCCCAAATACCACAGCTTTTTAGAATAAAATTGTTCTCTTCCTTTATCCTCCACAATGCTTTTTATATCAAAAACATAAAGATTTTTATATTTTTCGCACAGCAAAAAAAGGCTGTCTTCCCACAGGAATTCAAGCCTTCTTTCCTTTGACCCGGATTTCGCACTTTCAATTTTTGCCGTCCACAAATCAATATTGCTCACAAAGAAGGTTATATTGGGATTATTCTTCACTGCTTCTTCAATATAGTTTATATTTACGTCAATAATTTCGTTGCTTTCACTCTGGCCTCTTAACATTTCTTCTCCGTCAAGAACAATAAAGACCATATCCGGCCCAAATGAATACAATCCGGAATCAGGATTTATTATCTCCTGTATCCATGTCCCATATCCTTCAGTTTTATACACATCATACTGCTTTGACAATCTGCTAATAAGAGAATCCAGATTTACGTTTGAAAGCAGGGACAGTTTCAAAGTAATCACTCCCTGATATATTCTAGAAAATCACCCACTTTTTTTATATACGGCACCTTTTCAAAAGGAATTTTTATATTAAACCGTTCTTCGACCTCGGCCACCAACCTGATGTGATTCAATGAATCCCATGCCGAAGTGTTCTCTCTTGAAGTTTCAAGACTTATACTTTCTTTGTCAAGATTCAATACTTCCGCCACCAGTTCTATCAGCTTTTCCATCCTAATCAGCTCCTCCCGGTTATAGGACCTATTTTATCAACGTCCACTATCACTCTAAGATATTTCTCAATCTTTGGCCTGTTCTGAGCCCAGGCTCTTTCGTTTATAGCCTGTATTGTTATATCCTCATAGCCGTCATTTATTCTAACATGCTGCCTAAGTATCCCTTCCGTCTCAAAACCGAAGTTCATATGCAAGCTTACAACTTTTTCATTGCTCGACAGTGTTCTGCAAAACACTTTATTTACCTTCAAGTCATAAAACGCATGGTTTAACAATGAATATTCCATAACTATCCCAAGACCGCTGTTTATAAATTCCTGCTCAGTCAGGTAATAACCGAATTCAAGATTGTTATTCTTTCTAAAAAACTCATAATACAATACTCCAAAGGGTTTGTTGCCTAAAAAACAAACGTAATAATTTTTTTCCCTGTTATCCTTCAAATGCTCAATAAATCTCGCATGTTCTTCTTCCGTAATAATTTCCCGGTTAAACATTCTCTGCCTTACAAAATCCTGATTGCGCCACTCTCTCATCTTTTTTACGTACATATCGTCAAGATTAAGAATGTTTATAAAATTCACATATCCGTCTTTCAGCTTATCATTGTCCACTTCAGCGGTGTCCCCCTCTCAATATCCTGCGACGCCCTCCGGTTTAAAACCTGCTCAAAGTATTTTGGCTCCAAACCGTCTGCCGGTCTTATTATCCTTATGTTCTCTTCTGTAAAAGCTTCACCCTTTTTTATATCTTTCACAACAAAAATCGATCTTCTGTGACTGCGGCTTACGGCTTCATTTTCTGAAATACTGTAGCTTACCTTCCCTATTGACTTTTCCGCAGCTCTTATATCTTCGACCATCTTTTTGAATTCATCCGGTTCCATTGAAAAGGACGAATCGGGACTTTTAATTTCCCTGCTCAGACAAAAATGCTTTTCAATAATGCTTGCCCCCATGGCAACCGCCACAACTGCAGAAACCGAACCCAAAGAATGATCCGACAATCCCACGGGAACATTAAATGTCTCTTTCAAATGAGCTATGGTTTTCAAATTCATTTGTTCCGGAACGGCCGGATAAGCACTGGAACATTTTAAAAGGCAGAAGTTGTCATTACCCTGTGACCTAATGGTTTCCACCGCTTCTTCAATTTCACCCAAAGTTGCCATACCTGTTGACATAATAATAGGTTTTTTCTTTGATGCAATATATTTTATCAAGGGAATATCTACAACCTCAAAAGAAGCTATTTTATAAAATTCAACTCCCAAATCCTCCAAAAAATCCACAGCCGATTTGTCAAACGGAGTTGAAAAAAAATCAATTCCTGCTTTTTGGGCTTCTTCTTTGAGCCGTGCGTGCCATTCCCACGGAGTATTTGCCTTCTGGTACAAACCGTATAAATTTTCACCTTTCCAGGTTCCGTCATTTATATGAAAATATTTTTTATCACAGTTTATGGTCATGGTATCCGGTGTATAAGTCTGTATTTTTATGCAATCCGCCCCGGCTTCTTTCGCCGCATGTATTATTTCGATTGCTCTGCCTAAATCTCCTGCATGGTTCGCAGACATTTCCGCAATAATATAACAGGGACATCCTTCACCAATTTCCCGATTCCCTATTTTAATTCTTCTGCTCTGCATATATACTTACCCCCACAAATTTATTAGCTAAACAAAATCCTTTCCCTGCCCCATATTTCACATCACTTTTTTCTGCTCAACATGTGCATTGATTTTGCAAAGTTCCGGATTGGATTTTATAAATTCCAGTACTTCTTCAAATCCGAATTTTCCGTTATATTTGTCATATAATTTATCATAAATTATTGCAATCAACTCAAAGTCTTCGATTGTATCCAGTGTCCATCTGAGATTGGAATAATCCGTGTTATTTTTATAGTAGTATACACTTTGACCATAAGTTTCATACATATAGGGAGTAACATGCTCTCTCTGATAGCTTTTATCAGCATTATTAAAGGCATCTTCCAGTACTTTAAAGGAAAATACCTCAACATCAAGCCCTCTGGGATATGTTCTCTGGGTCAAATCATTTCCTGCATTGGTTACCAACGTATAATTGTCTGAAAAATAAAATTCCACCACTTTATCCAAAAGCACAGGATCAATCAGCGGACAGTCCGAAGTAATACGAACAACTGTATCAAGGTTGTTTTCTTTTGCCGCATAATAATACCTTGACAACACATCTTCTTCACTGCCGCAAAACCATTTTACCCCGTTTTTTTTCGCCTGTTCCACTATTACCTTGTCTTTCTCCGATGTAGTGGTTGCAATAATTATATCATCCAAAAGCTTTGACTGCTTCAGCCTGTCTATCACATGGTCTATTACCGGCTTGCCGCATAAATTCATCATAACCTTGCCGGGCAGTCGTGTTGAGCCCATTCTTGTTTGTACAACAGCCCCTGTTTTCATATGCTCCTCCTGTTTTTTTGACAAGTTGCGGTTATTTTCTCTTCCTGAGTAAAAACATCACATCCACATTATCATTATACAGATATTTAAATTTTTCCTCCTTCACCAGTTCCAATTCGGGAAATCTGTCAAGATAAAGCTTTGGGAAATTTGTTTTCCAAAGAAGACTTTCATGTCCTCTGTAATTCACTTCGGTATAGTCATCGGCATAGTATTCAAATCCCCAGATATATTCCCGGCTGCAGCGGTATATTTCATCAAGCACCCGGTTTATATTGCCGGGTGAAATGTGAATTAACACCCCGCTGGTAAACACCATGTCGAAATATCCGTCTTTAAAAGGTATATCGTCCGCAACTCCATGAATAATATTTATCCGTTTGGTAAGAGCTTTTGCCTTTTCAATGGCATACTGCTGAAGTTCTATTCCATATAGATTGTTAAATCCCATTCTTTGAAGCATTCTCAGCTGATTGCCAACATTGCACCCAACTTCCAAAATTCTCTTGTTCTCAAGCCCCAATCCCGATAAAAACCTGGTGTTCATCTCCTCCCTGCTTATGCCATATTCTCTTTTATACAAACTGTCAAGCTCTTCAGGTGAAAACGTGCACCTGTCGGTATAATCTTTGCCAAACTGGCCTGCCCATGTTTTTTCCTGCAAGTTGGTCATCATGTTTTTCCTCCATGTCGTTTTGTTTTTACTTTCTGTTTTTCATTTTTAAGTTTAAAAGTTTCTTTTAAGCTTGTATAATTTTAAAATCTTTTTAATTTGATTACCTTACTAATTATAAAAAAACAATCAAATTAATTTTTCCCTGACAAGCAGTTCCCTTATTTGTGATTTGGTCAGGGTTTTTTCTTTTTGTGAACTGTAATTGCCTATAACCGCCTTTCTGGCATTTATATAGTAACTATTTTCAAAAGGTGGCATTATTACATACATATCATTCAGTTCGACGGCTTTTGTCGATTCATCTTCCGACATAAGTTCTTCGTACATCTTTTCTCCGGGTCTCAGTCCAATCTTTTTAATCTCTATCTTTTCGGGATCAATATTGTTCTTTTTACACATATCCTCAATAATCACTTCTGCCAGGTCTTTTAACCGGATTACAGGCATTTTCAGCACAAAAACTTCCCCGCCTCTTGCAATGCTGCATGCCTTAATTGTAAGTTCCACCGCCTGCGAGAGGGACATCATAAACCTCGTCATCTCCGGTTCGGTCACCGTAATATATCCCTTTTCCAAAACCTGCTGCTTGAAAAGCGGAATCACTGAACCTCTTGTGCCCATTACATTTCCGAATCTGACAGAAGCAAACACCGTACCCGTGTTTCCTCTTGAATAGTTGGATGATGACATGAGTCTTTCTGCCAGAAGCTTTGTTGCACCCATGGTATTGGTTGGAGAAACAGCCTTGTCACTGCTCGTATAAATTACTTTTTTCACCTTGTTTGCCATGGCACAGGCTATAACATTCTGGCTTCCGATAACATTGGTCCTGACAGCCTCAAACGGGTTGTACTCACATGCAGGTACGTGTTTTAAGGCCGCAAGATTAAACACAATATCGATATCATTCATTGCCCTGTCGAGTCTGTCCTCATCTCTTACGTCGCCTATAAGATATCTGATATTGGCGTTTTCCCTGAACTTTTCCGCAAGCAAAAACTGCTTGTACTCGTCTCTGCTGTAAACTCTGATTACGGCAGGATTTTCAGTTAGAATACGTTCAATCAGAGCTTGTCCGATGGAGCCTGTCCCTCCGATAACCAATATCTTTTTATCCTTGAACATGTTGGATCCCGCTCTCTTTCAGTATGGATTTTATTTTATTTTCAAAATCGAAACTTTCTTTTAGATAATCGGAAATTACGTCCCTTAACTTGATATGTTTCATTCCTTCGATATAAGCTCCGCCTTCGGTGGCATTTATGAATATTCTTTTCTCTTTTTGTATCCTGTTTTCAATCCAGTATTTATAACTTAGCAGTCCCAGGGATGTATACAGCATCTCTCCGTTTTGCCCTTTTACCCTTCTCATGTTTTTAAGCTCAGGTGAGTAAATGCTGGCATGGCTCCCATATTGGGCATGATTTTTTCCGTCGACATACGCCAGGTCCTGTCCCACTAATATGATAGGATTTCCTCCCATTTTAATGGCTATGTCCAGTATAGTGGTCGCAACTGAGCCTCCCGAATCCACCAAATGTTCCGAACTATTATTGTACTTTCCGTAATAAGCCACCAGTTTCGGCCCCAGGTAACGTGAAACGGTATAGGAAGCGGCAGTAACCAGATAAATAAAAGGAATACCGATATTTTCATATCCCTTTATCTGGTTGTAGGTTATATCCTGCGGGTCAATAATGGCAAAGAAATCCGGCTTTATATTCCTCATAAGCAGAGGTCTTAAGGCAGAACCGGCTGAAATAATCAATGCCCTTCCCTTGGCCTCTTTAAGCAAATCTATGTTTTTATCAAGGGAAGGGCCTGTAGACACAATGATTATCGGAACATCTTTGAACTTGTCAAAAAAGATGCCTACATTCGGACTGTTTAACTTTAAGTTTTCTTTTGCATTATTGCGCAAAGTATTGTCATAATCATCGGTAATACTTTTCTTAAGATTCCAGTTCTCCATTACAAATTTGAAATATTCGTTTTCCTCAGGAATTGCTTTCAATGAAGCGGGATGTGTTATAAAACTGACCTTGTCAAGGTTGTTATCAATTAATTCCTTAACTTTTTCCGATATATAGCCAACATCCTTTGAAACAATCAGGGAAACATTCCGATTTTCCAAAATAGGGCATAAGTCCATGTTTTCCAATGCCGACCTGAAAACCATCAAATTATTTTCTATAACATACAGCATGCTGTCCGGTTTTAAAAGTCCGGCAATTTTTTCAACATGATAACCCAATCCAAATCCGTAGAGAATTTGTATGGAAAATTCCGGTTTGTATTGTTCCCGCGCAAATCTGTCTGCTTCAACATCCGGATGATATTTACTGTGCAAAAAGAAGCTTTTATTCTCGCCATACAGGTCCAAAGTCACCTTTAAAGTCTTTTGTCCTTCATTGTTTTGTATAATCTGATACGCATTGGAATCCACATGAATGTCTTTTATTTCATTATATATTTCCGGATATCTTTTTTTAAGCAACTCCAGATTATTCTTCAGCATTGTCATTATCCAATACTCCCTTTATGCCGGCAAGTTGTTTCCTCCATACGTTTATTACAGGCAGCAACTCATATTCCAGTAAATCACTGAGCAAAACATAATCCATATTTTCATAGGCTTCTGATATTTCATGCAATGCGGAGTTTATCTGTGAAACATCCATTGCATATTCTCCGTGGATATCCCTGGTACCGTCTATAGCCTGGGTAAGCCATTCAATTCCTTCTATCAGGTCAATCATCATTCTTGTTGCTATGTCTTCCCTTCCGCTCTGAAAAAATTCTATTATCTGGTCTATACCCTCGGAAACATTTACAATATATTCAGCCGCCGTGCCTACAATTTCTTTTTTCAAACCATACTTAGACATTTTGTTGCCTCCTTTTTATCAATATTCTCTATTATTTTTTGGGACAAATCGTCTATCAGGACAATTTTGTCCTTTACCTCAACATACTGTATAAGCAATCCCTCATACAGATATTTCAATCTCTCTTGTATATCAGGAATGCTTTCCATCTTTCTTTCCCTTTCATTCTTAACAGCCTGAATAAAGTATTTGCTCAAAGGTTCAACGAAATATTTGTACAAATCACTGCTTTCAATTTCATCTGTCAACCTGTCAATTTCCTCCCACTTGTCATTATGGCTGCCTCTGATATTACTTAATATATCGAGAATTAAATCTATTCTCTTTATAGCTTTTTGTCTTATTTCAGTGCTTTCTTTGTGAATATCTTCCAAAATTCTTCTAATTTTAATTTCTTTTGCTTTTACGTTTTCTGCCTCAAATTCTTCTTTGAATTTTTTATCCAAAATTCCTTTAATGTCATATTCCTTTGTGCAGTACTTTTCTACAATCTCCTTCAAGGGCATGTTTTTCATCCCTTTTATAGGCAGTCCTTCTTCAGAGCCGTTCAAATACAACCTGTCCGGGTGGTTCTTGATATACTCTTCAAAATAAAATCTTATGGAAAGCATGCTGTGAGTAGTATATACATCATTACCATCAATATCTTTTTCAAGCACATAATACTTATTTGAATTTTCCACGCACTGTTGGATATGCCGGTCCTGTTCCTGTTTTAACACAGCACCGTCAGCATAAGATTCCAGGTTTGGAAAGGACAAATTCTGGCCTATGACAATAATCGGATTGCATCCCATATACCTCGCAATGTCCAAAGACAGATTTGACACGGAAGAACCTGAGCGAAGGTTTTCCGCACCTTCAATGCCCAACTTTTCGTCAATCCAGTCACCATATCCCAGCACATTGGTCTTGAAATATATTTTGGGACCGCTGTAATTTTTCAATCCGTCATAATGAACCGAAAGAGAATAGGCAAAATATATTTCATTGGATTTAACATTGTTAAATATTCGGCTTTCCGCTTCTCCGCCGTCCACCCCAACCATAATATGGGGTGTAATGCCCCTGCTTTCCAAAATGTTAAGGGCGGAACCGGCAGAAATAATAACCGCCTTATTGTACAGTTCTTTTAAAAGGTGTACATTTTTATTCAATGCCGGGCCTGCAGAAACAACAATTGCCGGAATATTGGCAAAAGCAGATTTGTATTCCTTGATATGCACACTCTTTGTCAACTGCCACATTCCTTCAAATAAATTAGTTAACCATGCTTCCGCAAAAAAAACACTCGTATTGGTATTTATCTGATGAAGTCTTGCAAACTTTATATATTCCTTTTTTAATTCCAACCACCAATCCTCATAAACTTTTCTGTAACTTAACAATTCATTAAACTCCACACTGTCTATTTCTCCTTCTTCTCTGAGCAACAAGAAAACCTTTGCGATTTCCTCGGTATTGTCACTGATTATAAATAATATGTTTTTACTGGATATTAAATGTGTAATGTCCCTTGTGTTAAGAAGTTTTAAAAACACATTTCTGTCCGGTTCAATCACAATTTTGTTTTTATCAGGATACTTTTTTTCAAGCTCTTCTATATGATATCCACATCCAATACCCAAAACCGCAATTGTATCAAAACCTTTTAAATCAATTTTCTCTGCCCATCTTATCGCTTCAGTTCTGGGATCATACGGGCTATGAACAAAAAAAGTATGTTCTCCTTTTTTTACCCTGAAATTCGGCATCCCGCTTTTTGAGGTCTCAAGGATAACACTACTTTCATTTCCGGTATTTTCATTCAAATTTTCGAAAAACCGCGCCAAAGGAAGATAATTTTCCTTTAAAGCATCAATATTAAGTCTGAATACGTCAACCATAAAATCCTCCTGCCTGTCAAATGTTTTAAAAAAGGCCGGCAAGAATCCCTGCCGGCCTTTTTTTGTTAAGATGAACCATGCCAAACTACAATCTGACATTATAATTTAGCCCAATAACTGAAGAACGCCCTGCGGAACTTGGTTAGCCTGAGCCAGCATTGCTATGGCAGCCTGGTTGAGGATATTGTTCTTTGTGAAGTTCATCATTTCTTGTGCCATGTCTACGTCTCTGATTCTTGATTCAGATGCCTGCAGGTTCTCTGCTGCTGTGTCAAGGTTCTTTATTGTGTGCTCCAGTCTGTTCTGTTTCGCTCCAAGTTTCGCTCTTTCTCCTGATACTATGTTAATTGCTTGGTCAACCAGTTCAATAGTGTCCTGGGCATCCTCAGATGTTTCTACAGATAAATTATCAGCATTTACGTGTAACGCAGTAGCTGTCATATCTCCTATTTCAATAGAAAGAGTTTCACCTTTATTGGCACCAATCTGCAATACTCTTGCACTAAAGGTTCCATCCAACAATTTCTGAGTGTTGAACTGCGTAGTTTCACCTATTCTGGTAATTTCAGCAGCCAATTCATTCAATTCGAGCTGGATCGCACTTCTGTCCTTTGTCACGTTTGTATCGTTTGCTGCCTGTACTGCAAGCTCTCTCATTCTTTGAAGGATGGCATGGGTTTCAGTTAAGGCTCCTTCTGCAGTCTGGATCAATGAAATACCGTCCTGGGCATTCTTTGACGCCATTTGCAGACCTCTGATCTGCGCTCTCATTTTTTCGGATATGGACAGACCTGCTGCATCGTCACCAGCTCTGTTGATTCTGTAGCCTGATGACAATTTCTCCAAGGATTTTTCCTGCGCTGACGCATTTACTTTTAATTGTCTGTGGGCGTTGTACGCCATAATGTTGTTGTTAATTCTCATAACTCATCCCTCCTTGAATTTCACAGCATCCTTGCAATTATCCATATTTATTCATACTATAGTAATAGCATATTAGCCCAATAACTGAAGAACACCTTGCGGAACCATGTTAGCCTGAGCCAACATTGCCGTAGCAGCCTGATTGAGGATATTGTTCTTCGTGAAGTTCATCATTTCTTGTGCCATGTCTACATCCCTGATTCTTGATTCAGACGCCTGCAGGTTTTCTGCTGCTGTGTCAAGGTTCTTTATTGTATGCTCCAATCTGTTCTGTTTCGCTCCAAGTCTTGCTCTCTCTGTTGATACTGTGTTAATTGCGGCATCAATCTTTGAAATAGCTGACTGAGCCCATGCCGAAGTGCTAACTACCAAACCTGATACAGAAAGTTTTGCGGCTGTCATTGTTCCTATTTCTATGGACAAAGTTTCTCCCTTGTTGGCACCTATTTGAATTGTAACCGCACCATCATCTTTCAATCCACCGGCCAACAGAGTTCTGGTGTTGAACTGGGTCTTTTCGGCTATTCTGGTTACTTCCTCAGCCAACTCATTTATTTCGAGCTGGATCGCACTTCTATCCTTTGTCACGTTTGTATCGTTTGCTGCCTGTACTGCAAGCTCTCTCATTCTTTGAAGGATTGCGTGAGTTTCAGTTAAAGCTCCTTCTGCAGTTTGGATGAGTGAAATACCGTCCTGGGCATTCTTTGACGCCATTTGCAGACCTCTGATCTGCGCTCTCATTTTTTCGGATATGGACAGACCTGCTGCATCGTCACCAGCTCTGTTGATTCTGTAGCCTGATGACAATTTCTCCAAGGATTTTTCCTGCGCTGACGCATTTACTTTTAATTGTCTGTGGGCGTTGTACGCCATAATGTTGTTGTTAATTCTCATAATTCATTCCTCCTTGATTTTCGCTTTGGAATCCTTTCCATCGCGTATTTTGATTTTGGTGCAAGGACATGGCCTTTTATCTATTCGGCGCCGCTAATAGATAAATTGCCATTATCCCTGTACATCATATTTATCGGGTAAAATCAAACGATACTTTAATGAATTTATCTTTTTTTTTATGGAAAAATTTATGATTTGCACTGTAAGAAGAATTGTACTAAAAATATTTCGTACTCCACTCAATCAACTTTTTTGCAAACTCGCCGTACGGAGGGTAGAGCAACTGCAACATTGTGCGTTTTGGTTGAATCATGATTGAACGCAGGTGGGAAAATTCTCTAAATCCGTAATAACCATGGGACTTTCCGATTCCACTGGCGTTGTGCCCTCCAAAAGGCAGCCTGGGATTGGCAAAGTGCGCTATCACATCATTTATCAGACAATCCCCGGAAATTACGTTATTAATCACATGTCTGTAAAATTTCCTGTCCCTGCTGAAAACATACAACACCAAAGGAGCAGGCTTTGAGTTTATATACTCAATGACATCATCGATTTTTTCATAAGTCAGCACCGGCAAAATCGGCCCGAAAATTTCCTCCTCCATTATATATGAGTCTCTGCCCACATCCGTCAAAACAGTAGGTGATATATAGCATTCATTCTCAACAAACAGACCGCCCTCACAAACTTTTGCCCCCTCTTTTACCGTCACCTCAAACACATTTTTCAGCCTGTTAAAGTGACGTTCGTTGATAATACCGCAGTAGTTGCTGCATCTTCCGCTGCCGTCAGAATAATAATATTTTTTTATGTAATGTTTTAAGTGGCTTACAAAATCCCCTAAAAGCTCTTTTTTTACAAAAACGTAATCCGGAGCTATGCATGTCTGCCCTGCATTTAAATATTTACCCCATGTTATTTTTTTAGCAGCCTCTTCAATATCAAATTTGCCGTCAATAATTACCGGACTTTTTCCTCCTAGTTCAAGGGTTACCGAAGACAATGTCTCAGAGGCCTTCTTTAGCACAGCTTTCGCAACCTTTGTACTTCCGGTAAAAAATATATGATTAAAACCCATCTCCAGCAGTTTTTGGGCCACCACCGCATCCCCTTCAACAACAGCAACCTCACTTTCATCAAAAATGTCTGCCACAAGTTTCTTTATATAACCGGATGTATGGGGACTCAATTCCGAAGGCTTCAATACAACCGCATTCCCGGCAGCAATGGCAGTGATTAACGGGCCTATTGAGAGTTCAAAGGGATAGTTCCACGGTGAAATAATCAGCACCACCCCTTTTGCCTCAAATCTGTAATAGCTTTTTGCCCCAAAAAGTGATATGGGTGTTCTGACTTTCTTAGGCTTTGTCCATTTTTTCAAATTCTTTATTACATGCCTGATTTCCGAGACAACAGGATATATTTCGGTTAATAAAACCTCCTCCGGAGGCTTTCTCAAATCGTTATAAACCGCCTCCTGAATCTTTTCTTTATTTTCCCAAATATATTCTTTCAATTTTTTCAGTTTCGCAATTCTCTCATCTATACTCGATGTGCGAAGCCGTACAACGTTTTTCTTCTGCAATTCAAACAATCTGTTTATTTCTCTCTCATAGTCATGATTTTCCGCCATAATAGCACCTCAAAACCTATTTTTTATCTTAAAGTTAAGTTATTTATTAAGTTTATTTTTTACCTTAACTCCTTTATCTTTCCATTATTGAATCTTTTTATAATGATTTTACATTAAGTATTGCGAATTACAAAAATCACACCGGAAATTTCGGCAATAAAAAAAGTGGTCACATCGCCACTTCCTCAAAAACCGTATTCACTTGTAACATTTACTTCAAAAAATCCTTTAAGTCCTCCTTCAGATCCACATTCTTAATTTCCGCAGCCTTTTTGTTTTCAGCCTGTATTTCCAGGTATATCTCCTTCCTGTAAATAGATATGCTTTTCGGCGCATTAATGCCGATACGCACCTGCTCCCCTTGAACGTCAACAACAGTAATCTCAATATTGTCATTAATAATTATGGATTCATTTTTCTTTCTCGTCAGAACCAGCACCTACATTTACCTCCTGTCTCCGGAGCTCTTCTATTATATAGTGTCTCACACTATATCTATCCGTGTCAAGGACAACTTGCATACCTTTATTATTTTTTGTGTTTATAATGACAGGAGCCTTCAAATTCATAGTCATTTTCGAAATATCCTCCGGAACGACAACTATCGAAAGCACCATCACATCCAGAATACTTTCGATACCAAGACTTTCAACAGCCTCATCGGGTATTTCAAAATCGTAATCCTTAACAACCATAAAAGGATTAACCACTGCAAAGGCAAGCTCTCCGTCATCAACATTCTGAAGCCATCTAAACGGTGAATTCTTGTCTCCGTCATATAATACCACATACCGTTTCAAGTTTTCAAACCCGGGTATTCCGTCTTTAAATTCAATAATTTTACTTTCATCAATATTTATTTCTCCAAAGTGTTTGGTTTTAAGAAGCATTTTATCTCCTCCACATTTTCATCTACAGTTTACACATATGTATCGATTTTATTCTCCACATAGTCAATTTTTATTGATGCATATTGTTCCAAATATATTTTTATTTTCTCCGGAGTGTATTTCAAATCAAAATACGGCGGAATAAAGATTCCTTCGACACCGTTGTGGATGATCCTCCGGTAGTCTTGCGGGAAATCAATTTCCAGTCCTCCGCTCACTGAAACCTTGGGACTTGCTTTTGGAATGGCGTCAATGTTAAATTCGTGGGTCTTGTATGAATCCCTCTTTGCAAGCTCCGGAATCAAATTCCCTCCGTTTTCAATAGCAGCCAGGGCATCTCCGTCATCGGCCACTTTCCCGATGTATCTTAATGCATTCTGACGCCCTTTTTGCGCTATTTCCCTTGCCAAATCCAGATGGTTTTTAAGCCCGGCGCTTGCAAAAGCTTCATACTGGTCAATCTCGATTTTGGGAAGCTCAGTTTCTATTTCCACTTTCGCATGATTTTGATGAAGCTTAAACCGGGCATTTTGAGTCTCAATCTCCATTTTTGAATAGGTTCTGTCAATACCGATTCTGGCATGGGTTTGTGTTATAATAATACCCATATTACCACCCACTCTAACCTTGTGTTAATCGAGTATTGCAGACTTATTTCAAAAAGTCGACAAGGGATGTCTGTATTATTCTTGCTCCACCGGACAATGATGCCCTGTAAACATTTTCCTCAGTCTTTAAAAGCAATATGTTTTCAGCCTGATCCACATCCTCATTTTCACTCATAAGCTTTCTAAAGTTGATGGAATCTATATCAAGCCTGTCCGCAGTCAACTCAAGGCGGTTGTATCTGGCACCGATATCCGCCCGTATTCTAAGCACATGGTTTAAATTCTCGTCAATATTTGTTATCGCATCACTTATAAGCGAATGATCTCCTGAATCGAGTGCATTTATGTAAGCTTCGAAGTCCGCAATAAGCTTGCCTTTTCCACCGGCGCCGGCATCAATTCCGCCGTTAAACAGATCTCCTCCCGGCACATTTATATTTATACTGTCACTTATTCCTATCTGATAAATTATTGCTTCGCTGTTTGCAACGTCCATTGTAAAATAACCGTCATCATCCATAAGCCTTGTATTTGTTTTGAATCCTGAAAATATGTATCTTCCGGCATATGTGGAATTCGCAATTTTTATCAGCTGGTTTTTCAGCTGCTCCACTTCCTGCTTTATTTTCTTTGTATCCTCCTCGGTGGTGGTACCACTGCTTGCCTGCACAGCCAGTTCCCTCGCCCTTTGCAATATGTCACCCACATTTGCGACAGCCGACTCGGTAATTTCCAGCCATGACATTGCATCCTGCACATTTGTTTTGTACTGTTCTATCTGAGCCACGTCGGTACGAAGTTTCAGCGCCCTGGCCGCAACCACCGGGTCATCCGAAGGAACGGTAATTTTCTTGCCGGTGGCCAGCATCTGCTGATACTTGTCCATTCTTGCGAGGTTTTTTCCAATATTGTTAATCATATTGTTTACAATCATATTATTGGTTATTCTCATATTACCCCTCCGTTACTGCATGGACTAAATACCTCTAATCTCAAAGACCTACTCTGTTAATCAGTATGTCGTAAACTTCCGCCATGGTATTAATCATTTGTGCGGCCGCCGCATAAGCCTGATGGTGCTTTACCAGATTTGCCACTTCTTCGTCCAAAGACACCCCTGACACAGACATCCTCTGATTTTCAACCTGTTCAATCATATTTTTATGGATTGACGAAAGCCTTATAGTTTGCTGAGAATCTATCGCCAGAGTTGTAATAACAGATTTTACAAAGTCCTCCGGAGCACCTTCCTTGAACATATGGACGTTATTTCTCATAGCCAGGATACTGTTTATATTTCCTATGTTCCCGACCTGATCCTTTGTATCAGCTGTTGCAATGTTTCTTGGATCATCCAGAATGTCGCTACTTACGGTAAAGTTTTTGGCGGTCATTTTCCCGTAGCAGGCGTCAATATCTCCGGCGGACATGAAATCAGCACTGGATATAGGTTTGTTTTCCTCTCCCAATATGGTGAAAAATCTTATTCCTGTATTTCCGTTGGTGCCATATCCGTCCACATGACCCGCCACCTTGTCGTTTCCCACTATTCCTTCGTTAAATGCTATTGCAAAAGTCCTGACAAATTCATTAAGTTTCCTTATGTAATAGGGTATGCCTTTATAGTTGGGACTTCCGTTTTCTCCGTCATTTCCATCCCTAACATCAAGCAGTCCTTTCAGCTCTCCGCCCCTGACACTAAGGCTGTTGCCGTCTTCCCACAAAACTTCGTACAGATTTGGAATATCCTCTTCCTCATTCAGTTTATTCTCTCTTTGCTTAATGGTGAGCTTGTTGACATCAAAGTTGTCTACAAAAGCCTTTCCGCTGATCGTAATTATCATTCGTTTGTCGTCTTTGCCGTTGGGGAGTTTGCCCACCACTACTTCGTTGACATCTATGTTTACAAGCTTTGAAAGCTCATCAATCAAAAGTGTCCTTTTGTCTCTTAAGTCATTTGCAGTATTTCCGTCCAGCTCGGCAGTGTATATTTGCTTGTTCAACTGGGCTATTTGAGTGCCTAATGAGTTTATCTCGGTAACAACAGTCTTTACCTGATTGTTTATATCAAACTGAAGCTCTTCAAAATGGGATGCAATGTTGTTAAAGTAGCGCGCAAAGGTTACGCCCTGTTCTTTTACCAAAGCCCTGATCGCATCGCTGCTGGGGTCTTTTGCAAGTTCCTGCAAAGAATTGTAAAAACTGTTTATCACAGCATTAAATCCGCTGTCCGACGGTTCATTGAATGTAACTTCCATATCGGCAAGGAGAGTCCTTTTGGCATTCCATTCCCCGTAAGAAATGTTTTCACTCCAATACTTGTAATCAAGGTATTCATCCCTTATTCTTTCAATGGCAAGCACTTCCGAGCCTGTACCCAGCATTCCCGTTCCGTTAAGGAGCGATATGGGGTTTGATGCCGACTGAATCGCTACCTGCCTGGAATATCCCGGTGTGTTTACGTTGTTAATATTGTGGTTTATTATATCCATATTTCTTTGAGCCGTGAACAATCCCTTTACTGCCACGTTAAATCCGAAGAAACTGCTCATATCTTATCACCTGCCCACTAATCCCATTCTTGTAATAATCGTCTCCAGCATATCATCTATAACGTTTATCGCTCTCGATGAAGCACTGTAAGCAAATTTGTATCTCATCATGTTGGACATTTCCTCATCCATGGAAACTCCCATTATTGACTGCCTTTGCGCCTCTGCCGAATTTACCAGAGTCCTCTGGTTTTCAGCCGTCTTTTTCGCTTCAGAACCACCGGTACCCACAATAAGTATTATTGTCTGATAATAGTCATCCAGGCTTACCATACCGCTTACATCGGCAATTACCCTGTTATCCCTCAAATTTGCAATGGCCAGGGCAATAGTATTGTCACCGCTGGCTCCACTTTTGGACGCAACAATATTGTCAAGATCCGCAAGGTTGTCATTAAGTTTGATGTTTCCCATTTCCAGCGGATATGCGGGATTTATGGCCACAAAAAAGTCCTCTCCGTCAGAGGGGGGATTCCCCAAAGTCTTACCGCTCCTATGGAGGTTGTTCACCTGCGTGACCAGCGAATTAACAAGTACATTAAGCCTCATCTTCAAATCGGACACAATATTTGCCGAAGCCGGTACAGGATTTGCGGCAGGGTCTGTAATTCCTTCAATGGAACCCGAAACATCTCCTCTCGACTCCAAAAGTCCTCTTAAAACCCCGCTTTTTACCGGAACTTCGATATTCTCGCCTTCAATTTTGGGAACAAAAAACATTTTGTTTATATCGCTCTTTCCTGCAACAAGATTTATTTGCTCACCCTTTGTTACCAGAATATATCCACCGAGGGTTACCTGCACATCGCCGTTCTGCATTTCAGTAAATTCAAAATCCGCAAGCTTTGACAATTCATCCAGAAGCAAATTCCTCTGGTCACGGTAGTCATTTGCATTATCTCCGCAAACTTCCTCCTGCATTATTTTAATGTTTAATTCCGCTATCTGCTTCGTTATGTCGTTTATCTGTTTTATTGTCAGCACAATTTGTTGGTTCAGGTCCTCCTGCAGCTTGTCCAGCTGTGCACCCAAATGATTTATCTGATGTACAAGAGCTTCCGCCCGCTGCCTTACCAGAGCCCTTACAGTGAGGCTGTCAGGTTCCTTTGAAAGCTCCTGCCATGCGTTCCAGAACTGATTTAAAACGTTTTGGAGCCCATCTCCCATCGGGTCACCAAGAATGGTCTGAATTTCCTGGAAGGTCTTGCTTCTTGTCTCCCAGTATCCCAACTCGGTGTTTTCATTTCTGTAGATATTATCCAAAAACAAATGCCTTATCTGCCTGGTCTCCTGAATGCTTGCACCAAGCCCGATTTGATATCTCATAAGGTTGAGATAGGGACCCGTCGTAATCATGGCCTGCTGCCGGGCATAACCTTTTGTATTTACATTGGCAACATTGTGTCCCGTCACAGACAAAGCGCGTTCATTGACATACATTCCGGATCTTGCGATTTCCAAGCCAGCGAAACCCAAATATACCGCCTCCAAACGATTACAATTTTACATCAAAATAGCCTTTTTTCCCGTTCTCGTTTATTTGTCCCTCTTTGCTGTAATTGTTTCCTCCCAAATTAGCACTGGTCAAAATATTTATCGAAAAATCAATGAAATCTATTGAGTTCTTTATTAATCTGGAATTTACTTCATTGATATTTTTGATTTCCTCAATAATTGACGTCATATGCTTTTTGTATTCCCTAAGCTTTTCGGCCTGCTTTTCATCCACATGTTTTTCCAGCTCTGATATCGTCATCTCCGAAGGATCCATTCCGGCAATACCGGCTATTTCCGTCACGATATTCTCCCTTGTTTCTTCGAGTTTTCCAATTTTAACTATCAGGGACTGTTCCAGATTTGTGATGCTCTCAAGCTCGCTGACTTTCCCTTTAACAATAACATCGGTTTTCTTTTTTGAAATTTCAAGAATATCTTCATAAATTTTTGATTCCTGCAAAAGCACATCCATTAAATCATTTATCAGTCTGTCGTTCATATTGTAAACACTCCTTTGAATTGTGAAATTCTTCTTTTGAAAATTGCCTGAAATAAAATTTATTGCGGGACAACTCGGAATTTCTTTCCTCCTATCATCCCGCAAATACCAAATCATCCTTGAGTTTTTCTGTCCAATATTGATTTTAAAATCTTGTCTGCGATGTCTTCTTCACTGACTTTGTAAGTGCCGGACTCAATTTTTCGTGCCAATTCTTCCACCTTGTCCTTTCTTATGTCCGGTATTTCTTTCAATGCTTTCATTGCCGTCTGAAAGTCTTTTGCCTGATTTGAAATGGATACCACATCTTTTTTACCGGTCACACCGTCAGTTTTTTCGGCTTTGTTTACATTTTTACCGCTGTCATAGATGCCTGAAACCTTTGGGACCCCCTCCCAGATTTTCATAATTACCACTCACCTTCATAAAAACTTTCTATATTAAATTTAAAGTATTGACTTTATCATTGGTTCCTTTATTCTTCCTTTCATTAATTATATCGTCATCTAAAATATTTAATTAATAAATAAATATTACTATTATTAAGTACAATATTAAGCTTAATATAGTTCATAAAAATATTAAAAACTTATTCCCGTATAATATGCTGACTAATACCGCCAACAAAAAGTTCCGGCATCATTTATCCGAATTCCATCTTTCATATCTGTTCAAGTATTTCATTCCCATTCCCGATGTCTTTTTCTTGTCGGTATCACCGGATACTGACTTGCTTATTTCCTGCGCGGTGGCTTTAAACCCCTCGGTAAGTTCGCGGGAACACTCATTGCAAAATCTTCCTGTATTTATGGACTTGCCGCATTTTTCACATTCAAGCACTACATTCCCTTCGGTTCCGACAATTTCAAGTCTACCTTCCCTCAGATAGCTCTTTATCTTCTGAACACTGATATCCAGCGCATTCGACACCTCAATAATGGAAGCTTTGGGATGCTCATAAAGGTATTCTTTCACTCTTTTAAATTCTTCTTCATCCTGTTTCTTGCAATCCTGGCAAATGGGGCGTCCTCCGATATAGTTGAAAAGTCTTCCGCATCGTTTGCAGTTTCTTATATCCGGCATACCGATTCCTCCTACACCAATAATATCCCCAATACTTAGAAAACATATTAACATCCTCATTATATATTTCGGCAGTTTATTTATATAGCTTAATAGTGCCCAATTTACCTTCTTCCCGACGCAATGACAGCGACCACAATCTTTTTCGCCCCTGCCTCTTTCAACACCCTGCTGCACTCGTTCAGTGTCGTTCCGGTAGTCAAAATGTCATCCACAAGAAACATTGCTTTTCCTTCAACTTTGGATCTATCGGTTATTCTAAATGCATCCTTTACGTTCACAAGCCTGTCTTCCTTCTTAAGAAGGCTTTGGCTGTAAGTATTTCTAACCCTTTTCAAAATTTTTGCCTCATTCTTTATCCCCAGCTCACGGCCAAGTTCCCGGGCAATAAGGTACGACTGATTGTATCCGCGGCTTCGTTCCCTTTCCGGGTGAAGAGGAACGCTTACAATCATGTCAAATTTCTGCCACTGGATCAATTCCTTTATTTTTTGTGCCAAAAGCCGTGCAAAGGTTCTGTAATAAGAAGGCTTATTGTAAAACTTGTATTTTCTTATGGCTTCCTTTACAATGCCGCTGTAGTCGCATACACAGACAACACTGTCGTAGTAGTTGTATTGTCCCTGGAAGCTTATACTTGCTCCTTCCTTGAAATCAATCTTTTCATAGCACTCTTTGCATATTTCTATTTTAGTATTTGTACCCAAAATTGTTCCGCAGAATATGCACTTTGGGGGAAATATGAGATTTATAATCCAGTTTACCATTGTTTCAACCAGTCCACTCCCACTATGCATTTTCTAAGTTTTTCAGCCAAATCCGAGTTTCTTTTGGTCTCCCGATCGTTCATAATCATCCCGTAAAGACAATCTTTATTGCCCACCAGTATCACCAGCTCCCTCGCCCTTGTTATCGCAGTGTACAAAAGATTTCTGGTCATAAGCACCGAAGGCCCGGGAAACACCGGAAGTATCACCACGGGAAACTCACTTCCCTGGCTTTTGTGAATGGTAACGGCATAGGCCGGCTCAAGCTCGTCCAAAATAGTGTAATCATATTCCACAAGCTTTTCATCGTCAAACAAAACCTTTATTTTTTGCTCTTCATCATCTATTTCAACTATAATTCCCATATCGCCGTTAAACACACCCGCTCCTTCCTGGCCCGGGCCGTTGATTTTTTCCCATCTGAGGTTGTAGTTGTTTTTTATCTGCATCACCCGGTCTCCCTCACGGAATACATAGTTTCTGAAGGCTTTTTGTTTCTTTTTTCCGTCTTCGGGATTTAAAACCTTCTGAAGCTCAATATTGAGGTTTGCCACTCCCACCGTACCCTTTCTCATAGGCGTCAATACCTGTATCTGTTTCATGGGATCATATCCGTAAGTATCGGGTATTCTTCTTGTACAAAGATCAACCACGGTTTTTAAAATATCATTCTGGGAATTTCTTGTCACAAAGAAAAAATCTTTTTCCCTCTCATTTAATATAGGATGCTCTCCGCGGTTTATCCTGTGGGCATTGACAACTATCATACTCTCTCCGGCCTGCCGGAATATTTCAGACAACTTTACGGTCTTGATCATCCCACTTTTTATTATATCCCTGAGGACATTTCCCGGCCCCACCGAAGGAAGCTGATCCACATCTCCGACCAGTATAAGCCTTGTTCCGCAGACAATAGCTTTAAGCAGGTGGTACATGAGAATTATATCCACCATGGACATCTCGTCAATTATCACCACATCAGCCTCTATGGGATTGTCTTCCGTCCTCATAAACACAAGCTCGTCCTCATTTGAGGTATAACCAATCTCAAGGAGCCTGTGAATGGTTTTTGCCTCATAGCCCGTAGCCTCGGACATCCTCTTTGCCGCCCTGCCGGTGGGAGCTGCAAGGGCAAACTCATATCCTTCACTTTCAAGAAGGCTTATAATGCTTTTGATTATGGTTGTCTTGCCTGTGCCCGGCCCTCCGGTTATGACAAGCACGCCGTTAGTCATTGCTTCCCTGATGGCTTCCTTTTGCTTGTCCGCAAGTATTATACCCTCTTTTTTCTGAACCTGCTTTATCCTTTCCTCAAAGTCCTCCATATCGGCGCTATACCTTACCTGGGAAAGTTCCACCAGCTTTCTGCATACTCCCAGCTCCGCATGGTAAAATGAACTCAAATATATCTTTGACATCCCGTCATTTCTGTCCACATACACCGACTTATTCAGCACAAGGGAAACGAGAGCGTCTTCAATGCTGTCAATGTTGATGTCCAAAAGTTTTGACGTATAACTTTTTAGCATCTCTTCTTCCAAAAAAGTATGACCTTCTGTCGCGGCCCGGCTTAACACATATTTGATACCGCTTGAAATCCTGTATTTTGAGTAAGGGTCTATTCCAAGGCTTTTGGCTATCCGGTCAGCCGTTCTGAAACTTATTCCGAAAATCTCGTCTGAAAGCCGGTAAGGGTTTTTCCTGATTTCTTCTATGGTATCCGGTCCGAAAGTCTTGTATATTTTGGCACAATAAGTCGGACTTATGCCATACTCCTGCAGAAACAGCACAACATCCCGAAGGCCTCTTTGCTCCTCAAAGGCCTGTCCTATTCTCAAAGCCTTTTCCATGGTAATACCTTTTATCTCGGCAAGCCTCTGCGGGTGATGACTTATAATATGAAGAGTTTGGTCTGCGAATTTCTTTACAATCTTTTTTGCGGTTGCAGGGCCGACTCCCTTGATAAGCCCTGACGCAAGATACCTTTCTATAGCCTCCGGCGTTTCCGGAAGCAGCTTTTCATACAGCTCCACTTTGAGCTGCTCGCCATAGTCAGGGTGGATGACCCACTTCCCCGAAACTCTCAGCGTCTCACCCACATTGATAAAAGGCATATATCCCACGACGGTAATAACTTCTTTATCGCATTTTATCTCACAAACGGTATATCCATTGGCTTCATTGGAGAATATAATTTCTTCAACAGTACCTTCAATAGTTACCAAATTATCCACCTTATCCCTCGTATTTTATATGAAATTACATATTCAAGTATACCTTATATATAGGGTTTCGAAAAGAAAGAAGGAAAATATTCCTATACATTTCTTCTTTTCGCATGTTCCCAAACGGCATCATTATTCTCAGGTTCCTCAAAACATCTGAACAGTGCGTCTTTTTCACTTTTCCTCAGCACCTCAAGACATTCATAATCTTTTTCCAGTTTTCTCAAAATATCCAACGTATCATCATCCGAATCCATGTCAAGCACATGGAGCTTTCCTCCCGGCATAAGTTTTCTGATAAAATCCCTGGGAAGAACGTTTCTTAACACCCCTTCAATTGTTTCCCCCTGATTCCTGACAATCAGCACAAGCTTTACCTGGGAGTTTCTGTAGCCTTTGTTATGCTGTTTTATATAAACAAGAAACTGATGTATCAGTACCATAAGGCCGTAAGCTGCCAGCACACACGTTGCTACTTCAAAAATAATTTCCGCCATAACAACACCCCCAGTTATCAGTCTATGAAACCGACTGTACAACTGTTACAGGTGCTTATTTTCAAAAAACAGGCCAAAGCAGACAAATTTATCGTCCGCTTCGGCCTGTTTATTGCTTACTTTATTTGCTTCTTTCAATTCTTATATTTTGTATGAAAATTCTTATATTAATTCTCATATTTTGTGTGAAATTTAAATTGCTGTATTTTATATGGAATTTTCTTTTTCATTTACTTTTTTAGGATACGTCCAATCTTACAAACTTTGAGCCTCTTTTCTCAACTCTTCGGCTTTGTCGGTCCTCTCCCATGGAAGATCTATGTCAGTCCTTCCAAAATGTCCGTAAGCCGCTGTCTGTTTGTAAATCGGTCTTCTTAAGTCAAGGGTTTTGATAATTCCCGCAGGTCTTAAGTCGAAATATTTGTTTACCAGGCTTTCTATTTTTTCTTCAGGAATAATTCCGGTTCCAAAGGTATCAACCCTCACCGAAACCGGTCTTGCCACACCTATTGCATAAGCCAGCTGCACTTCACATTTTCTGGCAAGTCCCGCAGCAACTATGTTTTTAGCAACATAGCGGGCGGCATATGCAGCCGAACGGTCAACCTTTGTCGGATCTTTTCCTGAAAATGCCCCGCCGCCGTGTCTTGCATAACCTCCGTAAGTATCAACAATTATTTTCCTTCCGGTAAGTCCGGAGTCTCCCTGGGGCCCGCCAATCACAAATCTTCCTGTGGGATTGACAAGATATTTTGTTTTACTGTCTAAAAGTTCTGCCGGTATAACAGGCTTTATAACATGCTCAATTACATCTCTTTTAATTGTATCGTAATCCACCTCAGGACCATGCTGTGTGGAAATAAGCACCGTATCCACTCTTACAGGCTTGTCCCCGTCATATTCAACAGTGACCTGGGACTTTCCGTCAGGTCTCAAATAATTCAACGTGCCGTTTTTCCTTACCTGACTTAACCTCATGGCAAGCTTGTGGGCCAATGAGATGGGCATTGGCATAAGTTCGGGCGTCTCATCACACGCAAAGCCGAACATCATTCCCTGATCGCCTGCTCCTATGGCTTCAATCTCCTCGTCACTCATTTCCCCTGTTTTTGCTTCCAGGGCTTTGTTAACCCCCATGGCAATATCAGGAGACTGCTCGTCAATTGAAGTCAAAACCGCACACGTATCACAGTCAAATCCGTACTTTGCTCTGTCATAACCTATTTCCCGGATTGTACTTCTTACAATTTTTGGTATATCAACATAGCAATTTGTTGTAATCTCTCCGGTTACCAAGACCAGCCCAGTGGTAACAGCAGTTTCACATGCTACCCTCGCCATAGGATCCTGCGAAAAAATTGCGTCCAGAACGGCATCGGAGATCTGGTCGCATATTTTATCGGGATGGCCCTCCGTAACAGATTCCGACGTAAACAGTTTTCTTGCCATTTAGGTTACCTCCTCATCAAAATTTTCCCTTGCGATAAACAACACCCGTTGCTGCATTGCCGCAACTTGTCGAAAAAACTGACAAAATAACATAAAAAAACCTCTTTCACACAAAGAGGATTCTTTTTTTATCCTCATCTGTCAGGACTTTTACATCCTGTAGGAATTGGCACCGATACAATCCTGCCGGTTGCCGGGTTTCATAGGGCCCATTCCCTCCGCCTCTCTTGATAAGGTTACCTGTATTATTTTGTCATAGTATAATGTATCATATACCTTATATTTCGTCAATAAATATAAAATAAATATAAAAACTTTTTCTTATTGAAATTTTCGCCAGATTTCTCGTACTAAATGTTTTCCGCTTTCTTATATACTTTATCTCTGAAATTTTGAGATGAGACTATGTACCTCTCATGGTACCCTTCTCCGATTTTTTCGACACCGTCAAAAGCCTCCACCTTGAATGTAAGCTTCCTTCCCTCAACAGCTATCAACTCTGCCAAAGCTTTTACTTTCATTCCCACAGGTGTACCGGCAATATGCTTGATGTTTACCGCAGTACCGACGGTGGTATACCCTTTGGGCAGATGCAGGGCCACAGCTGACAATGCAGCACGTTCCATCAAGCCTATCATTGCGGGGGTAGCATAAACATCCATATTTCCGCTTCCGTATTCTTCCGCCGTACTTTTCTGGGAAACCCAAGTTTCAACAGATGCATTCAAACCTACTTTCAAATTCACATTTTCCATGGCTCTTCCCTCTCTACTCAAAAATTATGGATTTTATTTTGGTGCAATCAAAAATTGCAGTCTAAAATACTTGTTTATTATAACAAATACATATGTGATAATAAAGTAAAAAAAGAGACAGTTTATCACCATCTCTTTTCAGAAAGCTGTTTTTTTCAAAGAATAAATCATGCATTTGCATACAACTCTTCAAACTCGTAACCTTCAAGTTTTTCCTTTTCCATAAGGGCGTTGGCTACGGCATGAAGTTTGTTTATATTCTCTTTCAAAATATTTTTTATTCTTTCATAACATGAATCTATTATCTTCTTTACTTCTCTGTCAATTTGAGCAGCTATCTCCTCACTGTAGTTTTTTGTCTGGACAAAATCCCTACCGATAAATACCTCGTCACTTTCATTTGCAAATACGAGATTGCCAAGGGTATCACTCATACCATATTTGGTAATCATGCTTCTGGCAATTCCGTTTGCCTGCTTCAGATCGGAGTATGCTCCGGTGCTCACTTCACCCAGCACAATCTCCTCTGCCGCTCTTCCTCCCAATGCAACGATAATCTTTTCAATAAGATGGGACTTGGTCTCATAATTTTTATCCTCATCTGGTTTGTGTGCGGTAAAACCGCCTGCCATACCCGACGGAATTATGGATATCCTGTCAACCCTGTCGGTAGTGGAAACTTCTTTTATTGCAATGGCATGACCGGCTTCATGATAGGCAGTAAGCCTTTTTTCCTTCTCGCTCATTACCCTGCTCTTTTTCTCCGGTCCCATGACCACCTTGAATGTCGCTTCTTTTATTTCAGCCATTGTTATCACTTTCTTGTTGGCTCTGGCAGCAAGCAAAGCTGCTTCATTAAGAAGGTTTTCAAGGTCCGCTCCGGTAAATCCGGGGGTACTTTTTGCAAGTTCATCCAATTTGACATCTTCCGCCAGGGGCTTGCCTTTGGCATGAACTTTCAGTATTTCCTCTCTTCCTTTTATGTCCGGAAGCCCCACAACTACTCTTCTGTCAAATCTTCCCGGTCTTAAAAGCGCAGGGTCCAAAATATCCGGTCTGTTTGTTGCAGCCAGAATTATTACCCCTTCATTTGCTCCGAAACCGTCCATTTCAACCAACAGCTGATTAAGCGTCTGTTCTCTCTCGTCATGGCCGCCGCCGAGACCTGCTCCTCTATGTCTTCCGACAGCATCAATTTCATCTATGAAAACAATACAGGGGGCATTCTTCTTTGCCTGTTCAAAAAGGTCTCTAACCCTCGAAGCACCTACACCGACAAACATTTCCACAAAGTCCGATCCGCTTATGCTGAAGAACGGAACTCCGGCTTCTCCGGACACGGCTTTTGCCAGCAAGGTTTTACCTGTACCCGGAGGTCCCACCAAAAGCACTCCTTTTGGTATCCTCGCTCCCAACTCCAAAAACTTTTTGGAATTTTTCAGAAATTCGACTATTTCCCTTAGCTCCTCTTTCTCCTCATCCGCTCCTGCGACGTCATTGAAAGTCACTTTTCTCTTATCGTCTATTGTCATTTTGGCTCTGCTTTTTCCAAAAGACATTACTCTGCTTCCGCCGCCCTGAGACTGCTGGAGGAAGAACACCCAGAACAGCACAAACACAACTATAATTACCAAAGTAGGCAATATAGAAATCCACCACGGCGGCGAATAAGGAACCTTGCTTCGAAACTCAAGCTCTCCTTCTCTGATAAGGTCGTTTATCTCATTCATGAACACTTCAACATCGGGTATATAAACAAACTGGTCCCTCTGTCCCTCTTCTTTATATTTTACCGTGGCTTTATTGTCTTCCAGTATAATTTCCTGAACCTTACCGTTGTGAATATCGCTTATAAGCTGGGAATACTTTTGTTCCTTTTCAACAGGCCGGCTTTGCACTATGACCAGAAAAGCCAGCAACATCACAAACAGCACTATATAAAAGCTTATATTTTTAAAATATTTCAACTAGTTCCCTCCTCATTCTTTATAGCAATATAGCAAAACACTATCTCTCATACATATTATTATAAAATATATATTACATTATATTAACATAACGGTATTAAAAACACAAGAAACCTTTGTATATTTTTTAGTCCATATCTTCTTTGTCCGTATAAACAGACGAATCCAGCACGCACACATCCGGGAGATTTCTGTATTTTTCCGCATAATCCAATCCATAGCCCACCACAAACTTATCCGGTATTGTGATACCTTTATAATCTATTTCCAAATCAACCTTTCTCCTTGACGGTTTGTCAAGGGCGGTGCATATTTTTACATCTTTGGGTCCTCTGGCTTCAAACATGCTTTTCAGATAATGCAGCGTAAGACCTGTATCCACCAAGTCTTCAACGATAAGGACATGCTTGTTGGTTATATCTATATCGATGTCTTTTATTATACGCACAACCCCCGATGATTTGGTGGAATTGCCGTAACTTGACACCGATATGAAATCCACATCAATGGGTATGGTTATTTCCCTTATTAAGTCGGCAAAAAATACCACTCCTCCTTTTAACACCCCTATCAGGACAAGCTCTTTTCCTTCATAGTCACTGGAAATCCTCTTTCCCAACTCTTTAGCGTTGTTTTTAAGTTCCTCTCTGGTAACCAAAATTTCTTTAATTTGATTTATCATGAGTTTCCTCCTAAATATACGCTTTTTTAAGCTATTTTTAATCTATATATTTTAATCTGTAATCGGGCAATTTATAAGCTAACAATCCATAATTCATAAGACCGTCGTCTTTCACTTAACACCAATATGCCGGTTTTTAGAATTTTGATTGGTTCAGTGCGAGTTATCATAGGATAATTTCAGTATGATTTTAGTATTTTCAGTTACTTTAAATTTATCACTGATTTTGTAACCTATTATCCATACAATTTCTTTACGTGTTGAAATTAACGGTATTTGATTTCTTGTTTCTCTTGGGATTTTATTGTCAATAAAAAACTCCTTGAGTTTTTTGGTGCCGTTTGAGTTACGGGGCCTGAAAACATCACCGTCTCTTCTGTTTCTTAAGTATATTCCCTCTTTCAGCCTGTCATAATCAAAAAACTGAACCTTGCTTTTGTCCGGTACCTTTGTAAAATCCTCTATACTAAAGCAATCTGCGGAAACATCAATAAGGGTTGCCTCCAAGCTGCCACATATTTCATCAACAACCGTAATTCCGGGTATGTTTACTTCCTTATTGAAATATATGTCTTCCTCTTTAAGCTCGTGCAAACATATTTTCAAGGTATTATAGGATTTCACTGCCCTTACTCCGTGGGGAAGGTGCAGCATTGATCCCGTTTTACCGTTTTCAATCAGATCTGTTATACTGTCAATATGCACTGTTGCAATTCCTTTTATGTCACCTTTGATTTGTTTTATGGAATTTCGAATTATTCTTTTCCGAGCCGCAATGTGACATTCCTTTAAAATATTAAGATCTAAAATTACTCCCTTGTCATCGCTCTTTATTTTTGCTTTGTTGTAAATTTCATCTGTCCGGCTTTCGATAAAGCTTACGTCATCTTTTATTAAATCTGCCATTTTGCTTATGCCATTTACTATATCGGCATTGAATAATTTCTCTATATAGGGTATCAGATCAAGTCTTATTTTGTTTCTGGTATAAATATTCTCCAAATTTGTACTGTCAATACGCGGATTTAGGTTGTGAATCCGGCAGTAATTTTCAATTTCCGTTCTCTCAACACCCAAAAGAGGTCTTATTATCCTACCTCGAATATAATCCATTCCCCTAAGTCCGTCAAGACCTGTGCCTCTTATAATATTCATCAGCACGGTTTCCGCCTGGTCATTTTTATTGTGGGCCACAGCAATTCTTTGGGCGCCGAAGTTATCCGCAACTTCCTCAAAAAGTCTATACCTCTCTATCCGGCCGGTCTCCTCCAGGGAAAGCCTTCGTTCCTTTGCAAGCTTTTTTATGTCAATACGCCGGGTGACAAGTTCAACATTCAATTTTTTGCACAAGTTCTCAACAAAAGCCTCATCTCCGGAAGCTTCGTCCCCTCTCAACATATGGTTGACATGAACTGCCACAAGCCCCAAATCCATGCTTTCCCTAAGTTTGCACAGAATGTGCAGAAGGCACACCGAATCAGGACCGCCGGACACTCCGACCACTATTTTATCTTTGTTGTTTATCATATTGTATTTTTTAATTGTTTCCAATACCTTGTCAATCATAAAACCATTCCAGCACTATTGTCTATATTTCTCAAGGTTCGCAAACTTCGTATACTGACCCAGCCATGCCAGTTCCACAGTACCCGTCGAACCGTTTCTGTGCTTTGCAATTATCACTTCGGCAATATTCTTCTTTTCAGTATCGGGATTGTAATAGTCATCCCTGTATAAGAACATTACTATATCCGCATCCTGCTCTATTGCGCCGGATTCCCTCAGGTCGCTTAAAATAGGCCTGTGATCCGACCTTAACTCCGGGGCACGGCTAAGCTGGGACAAAGTCAGCACAGGTACGTTTATCTCCTTTGCCAGTATCTTAAGAGACCTGGATATCTCCGATATTTCCTGCTGCCTGCTCTCACTTTTTCCCCTTCCCTGCATAAGCTGAAGGTAATCTATGACAACCAGGCCCAAATTTTTTTCCAGCTTGAGTCTTCTGCATTTTGCCCTTATTTCCGCGACAGAAAGTCCAGGGGTGTCATCAATATAAATCGGCGCTTCGGACAAAGGCCCCAATGCTCTTGCTACTTTCTGCCAGTCACTGTCCTCCAGCTTTCCGGTTCTCATCTTCTGACTGTCCACCATGGCTTCACAGCATAGCATTCTGTTTACCAACTGTTCTTTCGACATTTCCAGACTGAATATGGCGACAGGCACCTTTGCGTGAATGGCAGCATATTGAGCTATGTTCAGTACAAAAGAAGTCTTCCCCATGGCCGGTCTTGCCGCAATCAATATCAAGTCCGAATTTTGAAGCCCTGCAGTCTTGTAGTCCAAATCCACAAATCCGGTGGGAATTCCTGTGATGTATCCTTTATTGTTGTAAAGCTCCTCAAGCCGGTTGAAAGTATCAATCAATACATCTTTAATCAGGGCAAACCCCTGGGTGTTTCTCTTCTGAAGTACGTCAAATATGCTTTTTTCAGCCTTGTCCAAAACATAGGAAACCTCTTCCGCGGCTTCATAACCCATATTGATTATTTCATTGGAAGCCTTGATAAGCCTTCTTAATATAGATTTTTCTTCGACTATTTTTGCATAATGTTTTGCATTTGCAGTGGTAGGAACCAAACTTGCCAGATTCGTAAGATACTCAAGCCCACCTACCGCCTCCAGACTCCCTCTTACCTTAAGCTGTTCCGCAACTGTAATGAGGTCAATAGGTTCTCCCTTTTCATAAAGGTCCATTATTGCTTCGAATATTTCCCTATGGTCCTCTCTGTAAAAGTCCTGGCTTGAAATTATCTCCGTTACACTTGACAGAACTTCTTTGTCCAGCAGTATGGCACCCAGTACCGACTGCTCAGCCTCAATATTTTGCGGGGGTATCCGGCCAAAAGAACCCAAGTCCATATATCATCACTCATCCTGACATAAACATATTTTCGCCAAAGACTGGCTCAAAATCATTCCTGTTCAATCTTAACCGTCAACTTAGCACTTACTCCCGGATACAGCTTTACCTCTGCTTCATATGTACCCAGTGATTTCATGGATTCAGGAAGACTTATTTTCTTTTTGTCTATGTCAAGATTGTGCTGTTTTTTCAAATAATCCGACACATCCTTGCTGGTCATTGAGCCAAAAAGCTTTCCGTTTTCTCCCGCCTTTGCCTTGAGAGTAACCACTATGCCTTTAAGCTTTTCAGCAAGTTCCTTTGCCTGGGCAAGCTCCCGCTCCTTTCTGTTCTTTTCGGCTTCCTTTTTAGTCTGCATAATATTTATATTAGCCGCAGTCGCTTCCACAGCCAGGCCTTTTGGAATCAGAAAATTTCTTGCATATCCGTCACTTACCTCAACAAGACTTTCCTTTTTCCCAAGTCCCTTGACATCCTCTTTTAAAATAACTTTCATAACATACCTCTCCTTAAAATCATATTACTTATATAATAACAGAATACTATGCGTTTTGTCTGTTGATTTCAACAAAATATTCATCAATCGCTCCAACAAGTTTTGCTTTTGCCTCTTCAACCGTCACTCCCTGAAGCTGGGCTCCGGCAACCGTCATATGGCCCCCGCCTCCAAGCTTTTCAAGGATTACCTGAACATTCACATCCCCCAGGGATCTTCCGCTAATGGCAACTCCGCTGTTAATATGGCTCAGTACAAAAGCCGCATTAAGTCCTGCCAAATTAACAAGCTGGTCTGCCGCCTGGGCGGCAATCAATGTAGCATTTTTCACATTCTGCGGGCAAACGGATATTGCCACGTTGTCCCTTACTATTTCCGCTTCCCTTACCACATTGGAAATGTTTATATAGGTATTAATGTCACTTTGGAACATCTGCCTTACCGAAACAGTGTCAACCCCGTGTCTTCTTAAGAAAGCCGCTGCCTCAAAAGTGCGCACTCCCGTCTTGAATGTGAAATTCTTGGTATCCACCACTATTCCGGCATACAGGGCTTCAGCTTCAACAGGCGCAAGCTTTATTTTTTCCTCCACATATTGAAGTATCTCTGTAACCAGCTCGCATGTGGATGAGGCATAAGTTTCCTGATAGGTAAGCACCGCCTCCTGAAGATAATCCGCACCTCTTCTGTGATGGTCTATAACCACTATCTGATCCGTATATTTTAAAAGCTCCGGAAACTCGGTAAAACTCGGCCTGTGGGTATCCACAATAATCAAGAGTGTCTTTTTACTGATTTTCTCAATGGCTTCTTCCTTTGCTATAAACAGGCCTTCATAATCTCCGCTTTTTTCAATTTTTGATATCAAAACATCTATTGTAGGATTTGAGCTGTTTAAAACTATATGGGCCTCCTTGTTTCTGTTCTTTGCCACCCTGTATATTCCCAGAGCCGCTCCCAGACAGTCAATGTCACAGTTCTCATGCCCCATTATCATTACGTCCGAGGCCTGGTCAATAAGCTCCCTCAATGCGTAGGCAATAACCCTTGCTTTAACTTTCGTTCTTTTCTCCAGCTCCCTGGTCTTTCCTCCGAAGAAAGATATATTTTCCCCGTTTTTTACAACCACCTGGTCGCCGCCTCTTCCCAACGCAATGTCCAAAGATGCGCGGGCAAAACGGAACTTCTCCAGCAGCGAATCCGTTCCTACACCTATTCCAATACTCAGCGTAACGGGAATCTTGTTCCCCACATTTATTTCCTTGACGGAATCCAGGATGTCAAACTTTTTCTCTTCAAAATCCTTAAGATACTTATAGTCGAAAATGAGTATATATTTATCCCTTTCAAATTTTTTAAGTATACCGTTGGTATATCCCATCCACCGGGTTATCTTCGCATCTATTTCCGCAAGAATTTGGGTGCGTATCGTATCTTCCAGGCTCTGCATCAAATCATCATAATTGTCTATTATGATAATTCCCACCGTTGCTCTTTCATTTTCATACTTTTTCCTAAGTTCCACCAGTTCCGTGTTGTCCACAAAATACATAAGTATTATGAACCCGTCTTCATTTATTTTGCTGTCCACCTTCACGAAATTGCCCAATACACAGTAGTTTCTTCCGTTTATCACAATATCCTTGCTAAAGTTCACGTTCCCGTTGGACAGTTCATCAGGATTCAATTCTTTTATAAATGAATGTATTGTCTTCTCTAAAAGTTTCTCCCCGTCAAAGATTTTTTTAAAAGACGAATTATACCAGATAATTGTCCCGTCCAGCTCAATCAAAACCAAAGGCATGGGGAAATTGAGCAGCGTATCCTTTGACGCCGTATTTATATTGAATGTCAAATTTTCAATATATCGGGTTATTTCCTTGTGTCTCTTGTAATTTGTCCGAAAGTTGTAATATAAAAGCAGCAAAAACAACGCATAGCCCGGTATGGCAACCGTAAATTCCAGAATTGAAATAATTATCAATAGAAAAAATACAATCAGCAGATAAAAACTTGATTTTGGTAAAAACATCCCAATAAATTTTTTACTTTCCATCGCCACTCCTCCTGTATTTTATGCCCTAAACCTTATTCTGCATTCTAGAGGAGTTCAAATGCTTTGCAAGTTCGGTTAAATCCCCGTAATATTTTTCCACATCATGATTTTCAATTATACCAAGTTTTATTTTGTTGTTTATTTTAATCTCAATGGAATTATAACTCACACCCAAACGCCTGCCAAGCATGTAGCAGATTAAAATTATATTGGACAGGGTTTCCGCGACTGATTCATGCACTTCTTCCCTAACTCCATTCACCAGCACTTTGAAAAGATTTGCTATGTCGGTAAGAAGTTCGCTCTTTAGCCACTCAATAATTTTTATATTTCTCGTAATGTCAATCTCCCTGTCAAACAAAGCCATAAAACCACTCCAACATTCAAATATAAGATATGTATTCACATATAACATATATTATACCACAAAATAAACTTTCGCACCGAATTTCCCAAAAAACGAAAAACAAATCTCAGGCAAGTTCAATATCAACAATTTCAACATCCTATTTCAAATTCCGGATAAGAACCCAAAAATTTATAAAAGGAAGTCTTTCTTCTTACCATTGTTAAGGCATCCCTGACATCTTCATCCTCTATATGCCCGTTTATATCCACAAAGAATATGTACTTGCCCAACTCGTTTTTTGCAGGCCTTGATTCTATCCTTGTCATGTTTATGTCCCACAGGTTGAATATGTCCAGTATTCTGTAAAGGCTGCCCGGCTTGTTTTCCGTTGAAAAAACTATGGAAGTTTTGTTCTTTTCGGCTTTTTTTGCTTCTTTTTTTGAAATTACCACAAATCTGGTAAAGTTTTTGTCGTTATCCTGGATGGACTCTTTAAGAACCTCAAGCCCATATTCTTTTGCCGCCGCCAAAGAGCCAATTGAAGCCATATTTCCATCCCCCTGTGCAACCTCCTTTGCTGCCTGTGCGGTACTGTACACATATTTTACAACCGCATGGGGAAAAACGGAATTCAAAAACTTCCTGCACTGTCCAACGGGCTGGGGGTGGGAAAGGATATACTTTATATCTTTAATGTCCGTACCTTTCTTTGCCATGAGATTCTGTTTTATTTCAATAACAACCTCGGCCTTGATTTTAAGGTCCACATCCCATGCAAGCATATCCATCGTAGTGCTTACAGCGCCCTCAAGAGAGTTCTCTATTGGTACAACGGCTTCATCGATCTCGTCATTCTCCACTGCCATAATCAATTCCACCATTGTGTTGTAATCAACCCCGACAAAATCATTGCTCCCCTTCGTATATGCAAGCATCGCTTCCTGTGAAAAAGTTCCTTTGGGGCCCAAAAAACCAATTTTAACCATAAAACACTCCTTGTTATTTTGTGTATTTTTTGTAAAAGCTTTTCCGGTTGCAAGCCTTCCATCCGTTATCTCATATTATAATATCATCATTTTTTCTTTTTTCCAACTGAAATAATTTTTAAATGACGGCTAAAATAAAAATGTAATTCTCTGCCGATTATCTTGATATATATCTTTTATAATGCTATTATTTATATTAAGTTTTTTATAAGTTTTTAACGATATATTAATAGTCTTAAATGACCGATCCAATCTAAAAGCAAGGTCAAAAGAATGTATTAAGATCCGTTGATGAGTGGAAAAATTATTTAGGAAGTGCAAACTTTTTGCAGCAGTATAAACTGAAACCGACGTGAATTAAATACATACTAAAGGTGGTGATTTGGTGTCCCTCGATATTATTAAATCCATTAAACAATCCGAAGCCGAAGCCGAACAGATAAAAAGGCAGTCTCTTGAAGAAGCCCGGCAAATTCTCTCAGAGGCCTCAACCCAGTCTTACAAGCTTCTTGAACAAGCTCAGGAAGATGCGGAAAAAGAAGCAAAAAAGATTATTCAGGAAGCTGAAAAGGAGGCAAATGCCGAAATTGAAAAATTTGCCGCCGAAATTTCTTCCGAATGCGACTCAATAAAACAAAACGCCAGGAAGAAGCTGGACAAGGCCGTGGAGATAATCATAGGAAGGATAGTGAGCCCCAATGGCAATAGTTAAAATGAATAAAATCTCACTTATAGGGCTTGAATCTGAAAAGGAACGCATACTCGAAAATCTCATGAAATTAGGTGTCGTTGAGATTACGGATGCAAAAGAAAAAATATCTTCCGATGAATGGAAAGAGCTGGTAAATATTGACGGAGACAGTGAAAGCGTCTCAAGGCTTGATGCTCAGATTGACAGAGTATCGGCCGTTATTGACTATCTGGACAAATTTGACAAGCGCAAAAAACCTCTCTTTTCAGCGAGACGGGATATCAGCACAAGCGAGTTGAACATGGTTTTGCAAAACCAGGATAAGCTTTGGTCCGTTATTGATGAAGTCAACCGGTATGATGAAATGCTCGCAAACTTAAAGGCGGAAAAAAACAGGAACTCAAATATGATTTTGAGTCTCAAACCGTGGGAAGCTTTGGACATTCCCTTAGAACTTACGGCAACTGCATCTTCCACGGTTTTGATCGGGGTTGTGCCGGAAATGGCAAATACCGATAAAATAAAACAGGATCTCGATGAAAAAGTCCCGGAAAGCCATTTTGAAGTTCTTAGCAGAGACAAGGAGCAAAGTTATCTTCTTATCATATATTTAACTTCCAAAGAAGAAGACGTTATGAATGTATTAAAGCAGTACGGCTTTTCCAAGGTAACTTTCAAAGAGCTTTCAGGAACTGTAAAACACAATATCGATCAAGCTTTGGAAAACATAGAAAGAATAGAAGAGGAAATCGAGTATATCGAAGAAAATATGACATCTTATGTGAAATACAAGGACGATTTGGAAGTTCTTCACGATTACCTGTCCATTGAAAGAGAGCGAAAAATCGTACTCTCAAATCTGCTCAAAACCAACAAGGTGTTCATGCTGGAAGGATGGCTCCCCGAAAACTCGGCGGAAGAAGTTAAAACCTTCCTTGAAAAAAGCAGTGATTGCTACATAGAAATCGTCAAGCCGAAAGAAGACGAGGAATTCCCTGTGCTGCTTGCCAACAGGGCCATCCCAAGTACTGTGGAATCAATAACCAACATGTACAGTGTGCCAAACTGTAAAGAAATTGACCCGAACGCAATAATGGCTCCATTTTTTATATTGTTTTTCGGACTTATGCTAAGCGACGGTGGTTATGGTGCCATAATGACCATACTGGCAACTATAATCCTTAAGGTGTTCAAGCTTGAAGAAAGTACGAAAAAGTTTATGAAACTCATGGTTTACTGTGGTATTTCCACAATGTTCTGGGGCTTGCTTTTCGGAGGCTGGTTCGGTATTCCGAACATACCGGCAGTGTGGTTCAATCCTACAGAAGATCCGGAACTGTTGCTTAGTTTCTCGTTGCTCTTTGGGGCCATCCACATATATGTCGGTCTTGGAGTTCGGGCTGCAAACCTTATCAAGGATAAAAAATACCTTGATGCGGTTTTTGATTCGCTGTTCTGGTATATATTGTTTACCGGATTCATACTGTTTGTACTTCCCTATATCCCAAAGATTGACGCCGAAAGTGTAACCGGTCTGGTAAACTTAGGCAAGTATCTTATGATTATCGGTGCAGTTCTTTTGATTCTTACCCAGGGCAGAGGAAACAAAAATATTATCGCAAAGCTTTTTGGCGGTGTTGCAAGCCTTTATGACCTTATAAGCTTCATGAGTGACGTTTTGTCCTACTCAAGACTTCTTGCACTTGGTCTTGCAACTTCGGTTATTGCGTCCATTATTAACCAGATGGCAACAATGTTTGGTTTCAACAACATATTAAAAATAATTGCCGTAGTCGCCATTCTGGCTTTTGGACACCTGTTCAATTTTGCAATCAATGCGCTGGGAGCATATGTTCACTCTTGCAGGCTGCAGTACATTGAGTTTTTCGGAAAGTTTTACAAGGGCGGAGGCACAGCCTTTGAACCCTTTAAAGCAAAAACAAAATATATAAATCTAAAATAACAGGAGGTAGTTTACTATGTTGGAAATTCTCACTGGAAATTTCTTTGCAATTCTTGGAGCATCATTAGCATTTATGTTCGGAGGTTTTGGTTCTTCAAAAGGTGTAGGTTTGGCCGGTGAAGCCGGTGCAGGAGTTCTTACCGAAGACCCGGGCAAGTTCGGTCCTGTAATGGTACTTCAGGCCCTGCCCAGTACCCAGGCAATTTATGCTTTTGTTATCGCGTTCCTTACCATTCAGAAAGTAGTAATGGGCGAACCATTGTCAATTGCAGAAGGCTTCATTCTTTTTGCCGGTTGTCTTCCTGTTGGTTTTGTCGGCTGGATTTCAGGAATTTTCCAGGGCAGAGTTGCCGCTGCAGGAATAAACATGATAGCTAAAAGGCCTGAAGGACTTGGAAGAGCTATCGTAATGGCACTTATGGTTGAAATGTTCGCTATTTTGGGATTCATAGTATCAATATTAATGATTGGTAAAGTGGCATAAGATATTAATAAAAAGGGAGTGTCCCCATGGCAGGAGTGGAAAAAATAAAAGAAAGGATTCTCGAGGAAGCCCGTGCCCAGGCAGAGGCAAATATCAAGCGAGCCGAGGAAGAAGCTGCAAAAATAATCGAGGAAGCCCAAAAAGAAGCCGCTGCCAAAAAGGCACAAATCCTTGAGAAAGCAAAACAGGAAGCAGTAGATGTGAAAAAAAGGCTTAAGGCAATGGCTGAGCTGGAAGCAAGAAAGAAAAAGCTTCAAGCGAGACAGGAAGTTGTAGATGAGGCATTTAACAAAACCATTGAAAAGCTAAACAGCTTGCCTGACAGGGAATATGAGGAAATAATCTCTCAAATGATAGTAAATTCCGTGGAAAGCGGAAGTGAAGAGATTATACTCTCCCCCAAGGATAAGCAAAGAATTTCTCCAGGTTTTATTGAAAACATAAACAAAAAACTTTCACAAAAAGGTATTGACGGGAAAATTAAGCTTTCCGAAGAGACCAAAAACATAAGCGGAGGCTTTATATTAAAGTCTGGTGATATTGAAATAAACAACTCCTTCGAAGCAATAATAAGGATGAAAAGAGAAGAAGTAGAAGCCGAAGTAATAAAAGCACTATTCTGAAGCAGCTCAAAATCGCTAAAGAAGGAGGAGTGGAAAATTGCCGAAGTTAAAAAAAATCGATGAATCAAAATATATATACGCAGTCTCAAGGATACGTGCCATTGAAAAACGGCTTTTAGATAAAGTAAAGCTTGACAGAATGGTAGAAGCAAAGTCTGCGGACGAATCGCTGAAAGTCCTGCTTGAAGCCGGATACGGCAGCGGAGACGGAGATATTAAAAGTGTATTTGAATATGAAAACATTCTAAAGGAAGAACACAAAAAAGTGTACAGTCTCTTAAATGAGCTTGCTCCCAAGCAGGAAACCATAAACATGTTTTTGCTTTCAAATGACTACCATAATGTGAAGGTCATCCTGAAGGCGGAATTCTCTGAGCAGGACGAGACTTCCCTTCTGATTGAGCCGGGATCCATCCCTGTCAGCGAGTTAAAGCTCATGATAAAGGACAGGAACATGTCCAAAATGCCTTCCATTATGAGAAAAGCGGTGGAAGAGGCCATAGACACTTACAGCAGGACCAACGATCCGCAGGTAATAGACCTGATTTTGGACAAGGCAAACTATGTCCACATGAAAAGCATTTCAGACTCTTTGGACAACAAGTTTATAAACGAGCTGGTTGTTATCCTCATCGACTTAAGAAATATTAATATTTTTCTTCGAGTTAAAAACCTGAAAAAATCATGGGATTTTTTGCAAAAAGTCCTTATCCCGGGCGGACACATCGACATCAAAGTTTTCATTGAAAACTTTGACGCCCCCCTGGAAAGCCTTGTCGAAGAGCTCAGGTTTACCCAATACGGTCCTTTGCTTGAGGACGGAATTGAAAGTCTTCGGAGTACCGGAAGTCTTACAAAGTTTGAAAAACTGTCGGATAATTTTATAACTTCCTATGTTAAAAAAGCAAAATACATTACCTTTGGAATTGAGCCTTTGATAGGATACCTTATGGCAAAAGAAACCGAGATTAAAAATGCAAGAATCATTATGGTAGGTAAAATAAACAATATTTCTAATGATGTCATTAGGGAAAGGCTGAGAGAATCATATGTATAAAGTTGGAGTTGTAGGAGACAAAGACAGTATTTTGGGATTTAAAGCCCTTGGTATGTCGGTATTCCCTGTTACAAGCGCTTTGGAGGCACAAGAGACAGTTGAAAAAATTGCTTCCATGCAGTATGCAGTTATATACATTACAGAGCAGTTCGCAAAAGACATCGTCTCTACAATAGACAAATACAAGGATCACAAACTTCCTGCCATTATACCCATCCCCGGCAATCAGGGTTCTTTGGGTATCGGCATGATGAATATCAAGAAAAGTGTGGAACGCGCTGTGGGTGCTGACATACTTTTCAGGGATGAATAATTTATGGATAACCACATAAATAACATAAATAATTTAATTATTTATTTGTGTTAATTATTGTCTGACTTTGAGGTTAAAACTTTTGTCGAAAGAAGGGATAAACGTGAGCCAGGGAACAATAGTTAAAGTCTCCGGGCCTTTGGTAATTGCCGAAGGCATGAGAGATGCAAACATGTTTGACGTTGTACGTGTAAGTGAACATCGTTTAATTGGCGAAATAATCGAAATGCATGGAGATCGAGCCTCCATCCAGGTATACGAAGAAACCGCAGGCTTGGGCCCCGGCGAACCGGTGGTTTCCACCGGAGCGCCTCTAAGTGTTGAGCTGGGACCTGGGCTTATTGAAAATATTTTTGACGGTATTCAAAGACCTCTTGTAAAAATGAGAGAAATGGTTGGCAGCAACATAACAAGAGGTATTGACGTTACTGCCCTTGACAGAAGCAAAAAGTGGGATTTTCAACCTACCGTAAAAAAAGGTGACAAAGTAACCGCCGGCGATGTAATAGGAAAAGTCCAGGAAACTTCCATTGTGGAGCACAGAATAATGGTGCCCTATGGAGTACAGGGAACAATTGAGGAGATAAAGAGCGGAAGCTTTACTGTGGAGGAAACCGTCGCAAAGGTTCGGACAGAAAACAACGAACTGGTTGATATCTGCATGATGCAGAAATGGCCGGTACGTATCGGCCGTCCATATAGAGAAAAGCTCCCCCCCAACGCTCCACTTGTTACAGGTCAAAGGGTTATAGACACTCTATTCCCTTTGGCCAAAGGTGGAGTTGCGGCCGTACCCGGACCTTTCGGAAGCGGTAAAACCGTGGTTCAGCACCAGCTTGCAAAATGGGCCGACGCTGATATAGTTGTCTATATAGGCTGCGGAGAGCGCGGCAACGAAATGACCGACGTTTTAAAAGAATTCCCGGAGCTTAAAGACCCAAAAACCGGCGAATCTCTTATGAAGAGAACCGTTCTTATAGCAAATACGTCAGACATGCCTGTTGCGGCCAGAGAGGCATCCATTTATACAGGCATGACTATTGCGGAATATTTCAGGGATATGGGCTATAGTGTGGCGTTAATGGCAGACTCCACTTCCCGCTGGGCGGAAGCATTAAGAGAAATGTCCGGACGTCTCGAAGAAATGCCCGGTGAAGAAGGTTATCCGGCATATCTTGGCTCAAGGCTTGCCCAGTTCTATGAAAGAGCGGGAAGAGTTGTATGCCTTGGTTCCGACGGAAGAGAAGGTGCCCTTACCGCCATCGGTGCCGTGTCACCTCCGGGCGGTGACCTTTCCGAACCTGTTACACAGGCAACACTGAGAATTATCAAAGTGTTCTGGGGGCTTGACTCAAGTCTTGCCTACAGACGACATTTCCCTGCAATCAACTGGCTGCAGAGCTATTCGCTGTACCTTGACATAATAGGAAAATGGATTAGTGAAAACATTTCAAGGGATTGGGAGACATTAAGATCCGACACTATGCGCATTCTGCAGGAGGAAGCGGAACTTGAGGAAATTGTGCGCTTAGTCGGTGTTGACGCCCTGTCGCCGTCCGACAGGCTTACTCTGGAAGCCGCCAAGTCGATACGCGAAGACTATCTCCACCAGAATGCCTTCCATGAAGTGGATACCTATACTTCATTAAACAAGCAGTACAGAATGTTAAAACTCATACTGGGATTCTATTACAGCGGCAAAAAAGCCCTGGAAGCAGGAGTAAGCATCAAAGAGCTGTTTGAACTTCCTGTCAGGGAAAAAATCGGAAGAGCGAAATATACGCCCGAGGATCAGGTAAACAGCCACTTCAACGAAATTGAAAAAGAACTTAATGAGCAAATAGAAGCCCTCATCGCAAAGGAGGTGCAATAAGATGCTGAAGGAATACAGAACAATAACCGAGGTTGCCGGTCCTCTCATGCTGGTACAGAAAGTTGAAGGTGTAAAATACGGCGAACTCGGTGAAATAGAGCTGGCAAACGGTGAAATAAGAAGATGCAAGGTATTGGAAGTTGACGGGCAAAACGCATTGGTTCAGCTTTTTGAAAGTTCTACAGGTATAAACGTTGCAACCAGCAAAGTAAGGTTTTTGGGAAGAAGTATAGAGCTTCCCGTATCAATGGATATGCTCGGAAGAGTATTCAGCGGTATGGGAAAGCCCCTGGACGGCGGTCCGAATATTATTCCCGACAAAAGGCTTGACATAAACGGTCTTCCTATGAACCCAGCGGCAAGAAACTACCCTTCGGAGTTCATACAGACGGGTATTTCGGCCATTGACGGACTGAACACCCTGGTTCGCGGCCAGAAGCTCCCCATATTCTCCGGTTCCGGTCTTCCCCATGCCCAGCTTGCGGCACAAATTGCAAGGCAGGCAAAGGTTTTGGGTACGGACAGCAAATTTGCCGTTGTATTTGCGGCTGTAGGTATTACCTTTGAGGAAGCTGACTACTTTATCAGTGACTTTAAGAGAACCGGAGCTATAGACCGTACCGTACTGTTTATAAATCTGGCAAACGACCCTGCCATCGAGCGTATTTCAACTCCACGTATGGCGCTTACGGCAGCCGAATACCTTGCTTTTGACAAAGGCATGCACGTGCTCGTTATAATCACCGACATAACCAACTACGCCGAAGCGCTCCGTGAAGTATCCGCCGCAAGAAAAGAAGTTCCCGGAAGAAGAGGTTACCCGGGTTACCTTTATACCGACCTTGCGACAATATATGAAAGAGCCGGAAGAAGAATTGACAGCGAGGGAAGTATCACTTTGATTCCAATACTGACAATGCCCGAAGATGACAAGACCCATCCTATCCCCGACCTTACCGGATACATAACCGAGGGTCAGATCATCCTAAGCAGAGAGCTTCACCGCAAGGGAGTAACGCCACCGATAGACGTTCTTCCGTCCCTCTCCCGTCTTAAGGACAAGGGAATCGGAAAAGGCAAAACCCGTGAAGACCATGCGGATACAATGAACCAGCTCTTTGCCGCTTACGCAAGGGGTAAGGAAGCCAAGGAACTTGCCGTAATCCTCGGAGATGCGGCTCTTTCCGACACGGATAAGCTGTACGCCAAATTTGCGGATGCTTTTGAAAAGGAATATGTATCCCAAGGTTTTAATGAAGACAGATCAATTGAAAAAACCCTTGAAATCGGCTGGAAGCTGCTTTCAATACTTCCAAGATCGGAGCTTAAGCGTATTCGTGACGAATACCTTGACAAATATTTGCCCAAAGCGGCAGAAAATTAACAATCTGCGCTCGTGAAAAGGTTTAATTGAGGTTATTAGACTCAAATTTAAGAAGGTTTAAAACTTTCCTTCTTAAATACTCAAGGAGAGAATTACTATGGCAATTATGCGTGTAAATCCGACCAGAATGGAGCTTACCAGGCTCAAGAAAAGGCTGCAGGTTGCCCGAAGGGGTCACAAGCTGCTTAAGGATAAGCTGGATGAACTTATGAAGCAGTTTCTTGACCTGGTAAGGAAAAACAAGGAGCTCCGTGAAAAAGTTGAAGAAATGTTAATGAAAGCCCACCAGGACTTTCTGATAGCCCGGGCCGTTATGTCGTCGGAAGGGCTTGAGGCTGCGCTTATGCTTCCAAAGCAAAGCATAAGCCTCGACGTGTCCACCCAGAATATTATGAGCGTGGAAGTGCCTGTACTGAAGTTTACCACTTCAAGCTCCGACGAAAGCGACATATATCCTTATGGATTCGCTTCGACTTCCGGAGAGCTTGACGGTGCCATCTTAACCCTTTCAAAGGTGCTTCCCTACATGCTTGAGCTTGCACAGATGGAAAAATCGTCCCAGCTCCTTGCCCAGGAAATCGAAAAAACAAGAAGAAGGGTTAACGCCCTTGAATACGTCATGATTCCTCAACTGACGGAAACGATAAAATATATATCCATGAAGCTGGACGAAAATGAAAGAGGAAATATCACAAGACTTATGAAAGTAAAAGACATGATGCTGGAGCAAGCCCATAATTTTAAAGAAAAACTCAATGAAGCTTAAAGGTAAAGTTAAAACCGCCTGCCACTGAAACATTTTTAGAGTTGGCAGGCGGTTTGTTTACATATTCCCCAGCAAAGCCGCAAGACGCCGGTATTCTTCTTCAAGTGCCTCTTTGTCCGTCCCGGGAACTGACAACTTTGCTGCAATTTCAGCCATTTTCATTCTAATTATAATTTTTTCCGTCTCATCTTTAACTTTTTTTGAAGTTTCATTCATCTTTTGTCTGTAATCGTCAAGATTTCCTTCAAACTCTGTTATGGTATGGTTTTCAATAACAAGCAGACGGTCGGCAACGGCATTTACAAAGGCACTGTCGTGCGAAACAAAAAGAACCGTTCCCTCGTATTCGCAAAGAACACTCTCCAAGGCTTCCATAGAGCTCATATCAAGATAATTGGTGGGTTCATCCAAAAGCAGAACATTGGCATCGGAAACAAAGAGCTTTGCAAAGGACACCTTTACCCTCTCTCCTCCGCTTAGACACCCCACCTTTTTATTTACATCATCATTTTTTATTAACAGCCGTGCCAGTATTGTTCTTGCCACAGTCTGATTCTGGACACTGTCCCTCATCACATTTTCCAGTACGGACTTGTCATAGTCGAGATTTTCAAAGTCTTGATGAAAGTACCCGATCTTTACTTTGGGCGCTATATATATGTTCTTATCAGTTTTTTCAAAAATCAGGTTTAAAAGAGTGCTTTTCCCTGTTCCGTTTTCGCCCCACAGAGCAGTTTTGGAACCGTTCAATATTTTAAACCCGGCTTTGTCAAATATTTTTTTATTTCCATAGCTGAAAGACAGCTTGTCAGCAGAGATAACAACCTTGTTTTCGGGCGGATTGGTCAGGGAAAAATCCAGCTTGATTTTCGGTACCTCCTTCGGTTTTTCCTTTACTTCAAGCTTTTCAAGACGGGTTTTCAGGCTGTTTATTTTATTATTGATTTTCTCTTGCTTTTGCGTGGTTTTTCTTTTGTGAAGCCTCGCCTCGGAATTACCCATCCTCTTAGGAGTCTTTCTCATGGACTTTGCCAGGTTTTGCCTGCCCATTATTGCCTCTTCAATACTTGACTTTTCATTAATATATTTTTCATACTCAAAAACTTCACGATTATACTCCATCTCTCTTTGCTTTTTATAGAATGAGTAGTTGCCGTTATAAAAGTATAGCTTTCCATCCCTTACCTCGATTATTTTGTTGCAAATACTGTCAAGCAAATTTCTGTCATGGCTTATCAGCAAAAAGGATTCCACGCTTTGAAGTTTTTGCTTTAAAAGTTCAATACCTTTATAGTCAAGATTTGCCGTTGGCTCATCCGCAAACACCAGAAGATTTTCGCGGTTAAAGGCGTTGGCAATTTTGATTCTGGTTTTTTCTCCCCCGCTAAAGACCTTTTGATGCACCTTTTGAGACAAGTCAAATTCTTTTAAAAGCTTTTTATCCGCACAAATGCTTTCCTCGGAAAACTGACGGATATATGCTATATCGCAAAATTGTCTTACAAATCCCTCATCGGGTTCTATTTCCTTTGCCAGAATATTTAGAAGTGTAGTCTTACCGGAACCGTTTTGACCTATTATCCCAATTTTGTCCCCGGAATAAATCTTCAAATCATCAATCTCAATTACAAGTCTGTCGCTATAGTACTTCTTTATATTATGAGCTTCCAAAATAAGCATAAAAAAATCTCTCCTTCCACTTTTTCATTGTGCCGGAAAGATATAAACAGTATAATACCTACCAAAACGACAAGGCATTAACTCAATGACAAAAATATTTATAGCTAATCCGGCACAAAACAAGAGCATTATGCTCCTTTTTCAAAAACAAAGCGTTTTTTGCCAAATTAGCCAATGATCATCGTTAAAATACCTTGCCCTTTCTTTAATATTTGATTTTATTTTACCCCAATTTAATCATCAAATCAACATCCATGTTACATTAAAAAAATTCCCTCCGGACGGAAAGGTTCGTCCGAAGGGAATTTCCAAAATGCTGCCGGTTATTTTATACTTCAGCTGTTAGCTTTGCGGACATACCGGGAAATGCTGAATTTGACCATTTATATATGCAGTTATAATTGCGAGATCAATGCCATCTACCGTACCATCACCATTTACATCTGCAGAAACATATTGTCTAAAAGTTAAATTAATTCTACCAAGAAGGTAATCACTAAGCAGGCTTTGGTCGGTTGTTGTTACCAGTTGGTCCCCGTTAAGGTCACCATAATAAACTGTGTAAGTTTGACCTGCCGGGAAAGAGGATATTCTTCCAAGGAGATAATCTTCAAGCATATAAAAATCAAGCATTGTACAACTGGAATCATAGTTTACATCTGCAGCTATATATTGCAATCGATTTGGCAAAGGTACTGCATAGTATGTTGTATTATACAATAATGCAAGATCTATAGAGTCAACTGAACCATCCAAGTTTACATCACCGATAATTACCGTCACACTGCATTGATGTCCTGCATATGCTGTCATAGAACCGCCTAATACTACCATAGCAACGATTAAAACTACCGTTAACAGTGCAATTTTCTTTTTCATACACAATCCCCTCTTTCTTTTTTCTCTGTTTTTTGGTTTCTTTCATTGAAGCCGGCCGGCTATCAATCATTATAATAATGCGATAGATGTTTCCTTCTTCTACAAATGGTATATATAAATTATGAAACCATAGTTCAAATCTTTACTGTTTACACATCCAAACACATAACAGATTGTCTTTCTAAGATTATTATATATTCTAAAAATTAGCATATCATGTTAATTATGCCATATTCTATATTTTGACATATTTTTTGACCTTTTGTAAACAATTTGTTGCCATTATTTCAATAAAGCAACATCATGTATAAAATTAGATATATTATAAAGATGAATTATATATTTCCTTCTTTTTGTAAATAATATATAAATGCCTGAAAGCATGAAAATATAAAAATAGCTTATATGTCAAAGGAGTCTGTCAATTGGATGGTGACCGTTGGAATACCCAAAGGATTATTTTACTTTGAACACCATGTACTCTGGGAAAATTTTTTTTGTAATTTGGGCTGCAATGTGAAAGTGTCCGATGATACCAACAAGGAAATATTGGACTGGGGTGTAAAACACTGCAGCAATGAGACTTGTCTGCCCGTAAAAGTTTTTCACGGACATGCATACAGCTTAAAAGACAAAGTGGATTATATATTCATACCCAGGTATACAAGCGTTGATAAAAATGAGTATACCTGCCCCAAGTTCTGCGGACTTCCCGATATGACACTGCTTAATTTAAAAAGGCAGATAAAGTTGCTGGAAGTTAAAATAAATGTTGATGCAAAACCTCAGGAAACATTCAAAAGCTTTCGGGAAATCAGCAAAACTTTAAATATTCCCTATTCGGATGTGGTTGAGGCTTTTAGAGCCGCACTGAAAACTTACGACAACAGCCGAAAAAATATCAGGATTGAGGAACAATTAAATAACAACACCGGCAAAACTGCAATTTCGTTATTGGGCCATCCATACATGATTTACGACGGTTATCTTAGTATGAAACTGATTGACAAACTCAAAGCCCGGAACATAACAGTTTTGACTCCACGGGACATTGACCATGAAACCAAGAGAAAAAACGCCTATCCTTTCGAGGGAAAAGTTTTCTGGGATGTAGGCTTTGAACTTCTCGGAAGCGCCTTTACTTTTGCCTCATATCCGGATGTTAAAGGAATAATATACCTTACACCCTTTGCCTGTGGAGTTGACGCTTTTGTTCTGGAGTTTATTGAGAGGCGGCTTAAAGAGCGGTACAACATGCCCCTCCTTAAGCTTACCATTGACGAGCACACAGGAGAAGCTGGATTTGATACAAGACTTGAAGCATTTTTGGATATGATAGGGTGATTATATGAAAATTACATTTCCACATATGGGAGACACATATATACCTGTAAAAGTACTGCTGGAAACCGCGGGGATTGATTATGTCATGCCACCGGTTTCCGACAGAAGTCTGTTAGAACAGGGGATACTGCACTCGCCTGAATTTGCCTGTCTTCCTTTCAAAACAATAATGGGTGATTTTATTTACGGAATTGAACATGGAGCGGACTGGATTCTTTTCGGCGGTGGCTGTGGCCAGTGCAGATTCGGCTATTTTGGAAAGCTTCAGGCCGAAATATTAAAAAGCATTGGGTATGATGTAAATTTTATATATATTGATCTTAGCAATATTTCCGTGAAAGAAGTGCTGGAGAAAATAAGGCCTCTTACAGAAGGAAAGAGTATTTTTGAGCTTTTAAAGGCAATATTTTATGCCGTTAAAACCGTTTTTGCCGTTGACAGGATAAACGAACTGGCAAGATTCACAAGGTGCCGGGAGATAAACAAGGGAGAAACGGACAGAATAATGACTGAATTTCACAATGAAATCCAAAAAGCCAGGGGGTATAAAAGCATAAACAAAATAATTCATTCCACCGCCAAAAAACTGCGGAAGATGCCTTTGGACAAAAAATACAGGCCAATCAGGGTTTCCATTGTGGGTGAAATATATATTGCCGCCTATCCCGGCATTAATTTTGAGATAGAAAGAAAGCTTGGCAACATGGGTGTGGAAGTGCATAACACCATGAGCATGAGCTTTTGGATAAAAGAACATTTTATAAAGAAGCTTCTCCCCTTCAAAATAAAAAACAAAAACCATGAAGCCGGAAAGGAATTTATGAATACTGACGATATCGGCGGTCATGGCCTCAGCTCCATAGGTGCCTCCATAAGAAGTGCCAAAAAGGGATTTGACGGCGTTGTCCATATATATCCCTTCACCTGCATGCCTGAAATAATTGCTCAAAGCACCTTTAGCGAAGTGCAAAAGAAATACGGTATACCCATTATTACACTGATAATTGATGAAATGACCGGTGAAGCAGGTTATATGACAAGGCTTGAGGCATTTGTGGATATGATTAAAATGAGAAGGAAGCCATCTTACTTCCCTATGCCCAGATTTTTTTCGCAAAAAATTTAAAAATTTTTTATAAAAATGCTAAAGTCGCCTTGCTTTTTATTCGATATTATAGGTGTACAAATTAATACTCCCCTATAAAACCCGTTACATTTTCCCTTCTTAATTGAAATGTACGGGCCTTTTTTTACCCATTTGGCCCTTCTCCCCTTAAACCCTTGAATTTTTCTCAAATTTTATGCGACGGTTTATCATTACCCAAATTTTTGAATTTTCAATCCATTAAAAGTTTTAATAAAAAATTTTACATTACGTTTTTAATCTTCTATAATTCCTAAGTCAATAAATGCTATTCAAAGTAGACTAACCAAATTATATACCCTTTCTTTTCTATACTTTGCCTCCTGTCTTTCAAACACTTCACGGTTCATTTGTCCAATATTGTCTATACAAAAATCAATCTTTTCCGCTTCAAAATACTTCATCATTTCATTTGCAGCCCTTTCGAGGGTTTCCGTAGTAATTCTGTTTAATTGTGCTTCCCTGTTTTGGGTTGCAATATATTCCTTTACCTTATTTCCGATGTCAAATTCCATAAGATAGGTATCATCAATAAAATTGGATACAATATATGCTCCTATACTAGGACAACTTAATAAAAGAACTCCTCCTCTTTGTCCATTATAATTCTCGTATGCATTTTTAAGTTGGCCAATTAACTTCCTTATCAATCCTTTATCTAAATTAGATTTTGGATCACGATCAAAAATATAATAAATAGCTGTGTTATCAACAGGGAAATCATACTCCGAAATTAATATCTCAAATATCCTGTCAAGATAATCGTTTTTATCAGAAATACTCGAAATATTAGATTCTTCAGTGTTAATAACAGCTACTTTTGACGTACTTCTATTTCTGTTTTTAAAAAACTCTGCATTATTTCTTCTCTTTTCGATATATTCATAACCCAATATATTGCAAAAATTTATCTGAAAAGAGAAAACTCCGTTTTTGCCTCTTCTACAATAAAAAGAATCCTACCGATACTTTTATCTTTATTTATCTTCATAGTTTGGCAGTCCTCCAAAAACCCCGCTGAGATACATTTTTTCCAAGTTTTGCGCTAACCTCGGCTGCTCCTCTGAAAATCTTTTTACTTGACTTCCATGTTCTCCGTTAAATTCGACAGCGTATATTTGGTCAGGCCTCAGTATCGAAGTTGACAATAAATTTGTTGAATGAGATACAAAAAATATTTGGGAATTTTTGGCATTATCAAAAAAAATAATTTACAAGCAAACGTTCTAATTCGTTGTGCAGTCCACCTGAAAATTCATCGACCAGAAGCATGCCTGAGTTTTGAACAACGCGAAGAAAGCACGGAAGTATATTAAGCAAATTCTGATTCCCATGTGATTCAAGAACATATGGAATCGGTACATTTACACCTTTACGATTAAAAAAAACTAATTTAATATTGTCATCATTAACTATTTCTGTAACATCTTTGACCTTTCTTTCATTAAGATAATCCAGAGTATATTCAAAATTATACTTCGTAAAGAATCGATTAATTTCTTTTACACCTTCATTTTCAAGATATTTATTTAAAACACGTCTTGTTTGCCATAAGCTATACCACGGTGTAAAAACGGATTAACATATATTGAATTTTGCATGTAATCAAACCACTGACGTAAAATATTATTATTTGCGTTATTGTCTTTATCATCACCTGAAAATCCTGTGTTGAAATAAACAGTCCTTAAAAAAAGGACTTTATTATTTAAATCCGTATAAACTTTCTTTTCTGTAATACCTGACTTTGCAGTCGAACCCATTCTCTGAAGCAATAACTTTCTATCAAGATATAATTCCTCATTAATTATTCCTTTCTCTGTATGAAAATCAATCAAGTAATGAATTTCCCTACTCTCAATAACAAAAAAGTACTGTAGAGAAAATTCCGGCTCATCAGAAAAAAGGCATTTCATAAATGTTACAGGATTTTTTTCTTCCCCAAAAAGCTCATCCAATAAAAAGCGAATTGCCCATAAAACATTTGATTTTCCTGAAGCATTTGCGCCGTAAAAAGCTACTCCTTTCAAAACACCATTATTCGAAACATTGTTTTCTAAAAACTTGTAATTTATTCTGGTAAAATCAATAACTGTTTCATTCTTAAAAGATTTAAAGTTTTTCATAATTATTTTTGCCAACATATAATCACCCTCTGGAATTAATTATATCATCCATAGGTATTATATACAGTAAATTTACGTTTGATATTTAAAGTATCGTAAAATTTTTACTGTATTCTCCTGTTGTACCGTATTTAATTTACGGAGCGATGTAAAGTATATATCCCCTCTACTTTTCCCTTCTTAATTGCTCTATTTTCCACTCGCATCTCCATACCATACGAAGAAGTACCAGAACAAATATACCTATCATTATTGCAAAAATCCAAAACAGAGGAGATTCTATTGCCGCAATGATTTCAACCAAAAGACAAACAATTTCCAATATCAATACAGCCTGAAAAAATTTCTTTAACGCCCATCCTTCCGATGACATTTTTTGTAACCAATCCTGTTCTTTATCTTTATCACATTATAATCTAAATTTCCTCATTCCAACCCTCCATTAATTTCACATTCCGTACAAGATCTTCCAAACGTTTTACTTCTTTAAAAAAAACTTCCTTGCCTTCTTTTGTAATGAGATTGGAATTTGTCAATATTTAGATGTGAATAAAATTCTCTTTGTATAATGCAAACCATTTTGCTATAATTGAGTTTAATACAAGTTTAAAGCAAGGGTGAAAGACTGATGAAAAACAAAAGAAACGTATTGATTATTTCCATCGCTATAATTGCAGTCATCGTCGGCATAACTCTTTATTTTGAAAGAGACAACTCTCAATATATGCCTTACCCTGATTTTTACAATTACGTGAAGTCAGGCAAGGTGGTTTCCGCAAAAATAGGAAATGATGAAGTAAGGTTTTATTTAAACGGTGACCAGACAGAATACCGCACCGACAATCCGGAACTGGATTCCTTCAAAGAATTTTTACTCCTTAACGGAGTTAAAGTTACTTCGGAAAAAAGTGCCGATGAACTTTTCGTCACGGTTACTGATGCAATTTTCAGCATTATTTTTTTCGGGATTATAATATTCGGCTTGTATAAATTTATTGATTTCAGAAGAAGCACATTTAAAGTTATTCGCAACAACGACACAAAATTTTCAGATGTTGCCGGCATGGAAGATTTAAAAAGAGAAATGCTTCAGGCCGTGGACATCTTAAAACATCCCAAAGAGTATGCGGCAAAAGGAATACGCCCGATAAACGGTATTCTGCTTGAAGGCAATCCCGGAAACGGGAAAACATTGTTTGCAAGGGCATTGGCAGGAGAAGCCAAAGTCAATTTCATTGCCACCAAGGCCACGGATTTTCAAAGTGCAATCATGTCCATAGGACCTGCCAAAATTAAGGCCCTGTTTAGAAAAGCCCGTGCCAACAAGCCCTGCATCATATTCATAGACGAGTTTGATGGAATAGGTGAAAAACGCAATTATGCCGGAACCGGAATTGACAAAGAAAACAACAGAATTATTGCCGCAATGCTAAATGAAATGGATGGTTTTACCCGTGAAGGCGGTGTTATGGTTATTGCCGCAACCAACAATTACAAGGCCCTTGATGAAGCATTGGTGCGTCCGGGAAGGTTTGACAAAAAATACACCGTTCCTAACCCGGATTATAAAACCAGAATTGAATTGATAAAAATATATACAAAAAACAAAAAATTGTCCGAAAGCATATCAATTGAACAACTGGCCGCAAAATTTGAAGGCATGACCTGTTCCCAGATAGAAACAATACTTAATGAAGCCGCAGTAATTGCCACCGGCGAAGGTCACAGTGATATAACGGAAAGCGACCTTATCGAGGCAGTAAAAAAGATATGTCATCTTACAACAGTAGGAGTAAAAAGAAAATAATAAATACCTTGAAGTAACCAAAAAAGAGGGACAAAAATCCCTCTTATTTTTTCTCAAATAGCCAATATACTATTCTCTCAAACGGATTCATTGCAAGCCAGGATAAATCCTCCGAATAGATAATGTCTTTGTAAATATCTTTCAGCTGATTGGCCATGCATGGTACGGAATCAGTAAAGTCCATGGCATCCAGGCTGGTATGGGCGTTGCCGTAAATGCCCATTATACATTCCCCATTTAACGCATCATATTCCCGTATAAAATTTTCCACCATTTTGTTTTCACGATATACATCATCGGAGTTTTCATAATAATATTTACCTTGTTTTACTGCTTCATGCGCCAACCTATATTTTTCTGAGTCTTTTAAATTATTTTCTTCAAGATACTTCAAAAATCGTTGGCCGGTAGTATCGTATTGATGACCGACATCCGTGCCGTGGAAAATTGTTTCAGGACAGTTACTTTTTATCTTCTTGTAAAACTCTTTAGTATAAGGATTATATAAAGCAGTACCAATCCAATCATTGTAAAGCTCATCTAAAATTTCATCACTGTCCGATTTCATCCAGATGTTCAAGAACTCCGCGGTGTAATAAGGTAGTTCGACAAACAAATGCCTCATATTTTTATTGTTATAGTATTCGTGCCACAACTCAAATTCTTTATCCATTATCTTTTTTACGCCGTGCTTTTCACCATAAAGATAAATCTTTTTTGAAGACTTTGATGAAGACTCAGTTTCAACATTTACCGCAGAGTTTTCAGAACAAGCGGTAAATGTCGTTAACAAGGCAAGAATTATAATAAACGAAAAAATATAGCCATTTTTACTACTGCCAACAATAAAATGCTTTTCCGTCAGTTTCACTCATTGGATCCTCCCACTCATTTTTTGTGCTTATCCGGAAATCCCTCAAATCATTTATCGGTGTTTTTTATAAAAGCCACTGCATAATTATTCAAGATATTGCCGCTGTTAAATTAAATTAAACAAATAAAATTATAGTATATCTAATCCAAAATATGCAATATAAAAGATAAAAAGCAAAATTGTTTTGTTTAAAAAATTTGTACTTTTTTGTTAAAATAATAACTATTTTATGTTGACAAAAATACTCAGATACGATAATTTATATTTATAACAATGAATACATAAAATTATAGTTTTATAAAATTTTAAGGAGAATTTTGTATGAAAAAGAGTTTTATTTTTACCGTTATAATGCTGATGCTTTTTAGTCTTATCCTCGCAGGTTGCAATTCGGACAGCAAAGTTTCAGGCGCCAAACGTGCCAAAGTTATTGACATTCAGTTAACCCAGGAGGAATATGCTTTTGGAGTTGATAAAAACCAACCGGAACTGCTTGCAAAGGTAAATGAGTTTATTTCGCAAATCAAGTCCGATGGAACCCTTCAAAAAATAAGCGACAAATATTTCAGTGACGGGGAACCTGAACCTGTTATATCTGCAGTGGAAGACAGCAGCAAAGACCAGCTTGTAGTTGCCACAAATGCGGCGTTTGAGCCTTTTGAATATACTCTCGGAGGCAGCGAGTATTACGGTATTGATATGGAAATTGCCGCACTTCTTGCAGAATATCTCGGAAAAGAGCTTGTAATCAAAAACATGGACTTTGATGCCGTTTGCCTTTCCGTAGGCCAGGGAAAAGCCGACATTGCAATGTCCGGTCTTACGGTAAAAGAGGACAGGAAAGAGTATGTTACATTCTCGGACACATATTATAATGCTTCCCAAAAACTTATTGTCAGAGAAGACGACAATACATTTGACAACTGTAAAACCGCTGCTGATGTGGAAGCAATTCTTTCAAGCTTAAGCAGTGATACAAAAATCGGTGTTCAGACAGGTACAACCGGCCAATTCTATGTTGAAGGCGATGAAGACTGGGGTTTTGAGGGCTATAATGTTAAATGCGTAGGTTACAAGTCAGGCTCTCTTGCCGTTCAGGACATGCTCAACGGCAACATTGACTTTGTCATTATTGATGAGGCTCCTGCCGACAGCATAGTAAGAGCAATTAATGAGCTTAACTAACTTAAAGGAATCAAAAATTTAAAGGAATTTAATTATGGGGAATTTTGATAGAAAACTGATTAAGTTCTGGGAAATTTTTTATAATAACAAAGGTTATATCAAAGTTCTTGAAGGGCTTAAGAATACACTTTACATTGCAATTTTGGGACTTGTGATAGGAATTATCATTGGTACGTTAATTGCTACTGTCAAAGTGATGCCCAAATACAAAAAATTACCCAGGATACTAAATGCGATATGTGATTTTTATGTTGGGCTATTCAGGGGAACACCGGTTGTTGTGCAGCTCCTGGTGGCCTATTATGTAGTTTTGCCCCTTCTTGGCATAAATTTGTCCGCACTTACCGTGTGCGTGCTGGTATTTGGTCTTAACAGCGGTGCTTATGTTTCTGAAATAATGAGAAGCGGCATCATGTCAGTAGACCACGGTCAGATGGAAGCAGGCCGGGCTCTGGGCCTGAGCTACCGCGTCACAATGCTCAAAATAGTTATCCCTCAGGCTGTTAAAAATATTCTCCCCACTCTGGGAAATGAATTTATAGCTTTGATTAAAGAAACTTCCGTTGTAAGTTTTGTCGGTGCTGCCGATTTGTATGTCGCTTTTAGTTATATAGGCACAAACAGTTATGAATTTATGGTTCCATACCTTGCAATGGCGCTTATTTATATCGCACTGGTTATGATAATTGCATCTCTCATAAAAGTAATGGAAAGGAGGCTCAGAAAGAGTGATAGACGTAATTAATCTAAAGAAAAGCTACGGAGACCTTGAAGTTTTAAAAGGTATCACGGTCAGTATCAAAGAAGGTGAAAAAGTTGCCATCATAGGTCCGTCCGGAAGCGGAAAAAGCACCTTTCTGCGTTGCCTCAACTGCATGGAAGACCCCACAAGCGGATCCATTATATTTGAAGGTGTGGATATTGCAGATATGAGAGTTGACATCAACCTTTACCGACGTCATATGGGTATGGTTTTTCAGCAATTCAACCTGTTTAATAATAAAACTGTTATTGAAAATATAATGCTTGCACCGGTATATTTAGGGATACATGACCTTAACGTAATGAAATTTAAAAATTTCTTTATAAAGTTTCGAAATATATTCAGTAAAGAAAAAAAGCCTCTGTATGAAATCAATACCACCCGTGAAAAAATAAAGGCAGATGCAAGAGAAAATGCCATGCGCCTGCTTAAAAGAATTGGGCTTGAAGACAAAGCGGATGTCTATCCGTCAACCCTTTCGGGCGGACAGAAGCAAAGAATAGCAATAATTCGTGCTCTTGCAATGAATCCGAAAGTTATTCTGTTTGATGAACCCACTTCGGCCCTTGACCCCGAAATGGTAGGAGAAGTTCTTGACCTTATCAGGCAGCTTGCTGACGAAGGAATGACAATGGTTATTGTAACTCATGAAATGGGATTTGCAAGGGAAGTAGCCACCAGAGTTTTGTTTATGGATGACGGCAGGATTCTGGAGGACAATACCCCTGAGGAAATTTTCTCAAATCCTCAAAATCCAAGAACCAGAGAATTTTTGTCAAAGGTATTATAAATAGCACTGCCTGTCATTCATTTCAGATATAGTGCATTATTTCGTGAAAAATGTTTGACAAAGGTACTTGAACATCAGCAAGTCCTGCTTCATAAATCACCTTCGGCATACCATATACAACGCAGGATTCCTCTGCCTCAACAATTACCTTCCCATTGTATTTTTTGACGGTCTCGCATCCGATAAGTCCGTCATTTCCCATTCCCGTAAGGATAACCGACAGCAACCGTTCTCTATAGATAGGCGCCGCAGAATCAAGGGTTACATTAATAGACGGTCTGTAAAGCGTTTCAACAGCAGGACAGTCTTCCACCCTCAAAGCTATTACATTATCTGCTTTTTTATCAAGGAAGGTTTGGTAGCCGGCCGGAGCTATATAAATATTGCCGGCCTCAAGAATATCACCGTCTTCAGCTTCTTTGACGTGTAAATTACAAATAGCGTCAAAACGCTCAGCCAGAGGCTTTGTAAACCCTGGAGGCATATGCTGCAGAACAACAATTGGCACATGGGTATCCTTGGGAAAACGTGGAAGAATGGACTGCAACGCGGAAGGCCCTCCGGTGGAGCACCCTATTATTAACAAGTCGGCCGATCCGGACTTCGTTTCAATGGAACTTTCCGGTTTGTTCAAAATGTTTTCAAGAATCTCGGACATATTTTCAGAAGCAGTATTCTGTTCCCGTTCTTTATCTGCAGTTTTTCTTGCCTTTTGGGCAATAGCTTTCAACTTATCCAAAAACTCCTTTATTATTTCCGGTTTCACATTCTCTTGCAGCAATGCACTTTTTAAATAAAAGTCTGCAGCACCCAATTCCAAAGCCTGAAAAGTCGCCTTTGGGTCCTTATCGGTTCGGTTACTCAACATTACAACAGGAACCGGACAAGTCCTCATAATCTCCTTTAAGGCAGTCATACCGTCCATTTCAGGCATCTCCACATCCATTGTCACAATGTCTGGTTTGAGCCTGTGTACTTTTTCTATCGCTTCAACACCGCTTCTTGCAATTCCTATAACAAAAAGCTGAGGATCCTTTTCTATTATCAAGCTTATACATCTTCGCATAAAAGATGAGTCATCCACCACTAATACTCCATACTGCTGCATCAATGCCTTTCTCCTTTCCGATAATAAAATGCCGAAGGTGTATATATTGTCTCAAATCCGGTATTCATTCCCGTTATGGTCTCTGCATGGCCTAAAAACAAGTATCCTCCTGCTCTTAACACTTTGTACAAAGAATTAATAACTTTATTTATTGCTTTTGTATCAAAATAAATCAATACATTTCTGCAAAAAACTATATCCACCTCTCCAACCTTCTCCAATTTATTTTCATCCAGAAGATTCACACGGCGAAAATCCACCATAGCCCTTATTGAATCCTTAACCTTATAATCATCTCCAAATGAAATAAAATATTTGTCAAGTATTTCTTTTGGCATTGTGCGAAAGGAAAATGATTTTTTATTATACAATCCCCGTCTTGCTTTTTCCAAAACTTTTTTATCTATATCAGAAGCAATAATCTCAACTGCGCCAGTTTCAAACAATCCGGTCTCTTCACTTAATATTGCCAAAGTATACGGCTCTTCTCCGCTGGAACAGGCTGAGCTCCATATGCGTAAAGGATTGTTTGGTGTACGGTCCTTGTACTTTGGAAGTATAACCTTTTGAAATTCTTCCAAAAGATTTTCCTCACGAAAAAAATAGGTCTCATTTACTGTAATAAGGTCAATAAGCGTGTCCCACTCTTTTGGTTCAACTCTTAAATAACCCCCGTATTCCCAGCACGAAAGACCCAGTTCTTTGAGCCTCTCGGATATTTTGCTTTCAAGAGAGGAAAGGTTTTTAAAAAAGTCAATGCCGCAATATTCATATATAAGCTCTGCCAATTGAATCAGTCCGAATGTATCCATATAAATTTGTTCCAGCCTCCCTAATACAATCTGTGGAGAGGCATAATGCCTCTCCAATACAAACAATAATGGTTAAAGCTGCTTATCTTAACTATGGGAAAATGGGAGTTCATTTTTTTAGCTTCAGGCGTAATAAGGCTTTGTTTATGGGAAATTTGAAACACTATTTTGCCAGTTCCTGTAATGCATCCATAATATCTTCCGAGTATTCCGACAATTCTTTTGTCACCGCACAAGTACGCTCAACATCCTTGATATTGAGGTTTATAACACGATCTATTTCGGATGTGTATTTAGCCAGCTGTTCCACCTCATTTGCCTGAACTTTGGCAGCGTCAGCCACTTCATATGCCTGAATGCTTACACCTTCAACGTTATTAATAACCCTGTCCGCATTTACTGCCTGTTCCTTCATGGCTGCCGTAATCTGTTTTACCTGTTCACGGGCATTTGCAACACTTCTAATTATATTCTCGACACCATTGGCCTGTTCTTTTGTCACATTTGTAATCTGAGCTGCCTGGCTCGCAACATTTTCAACGGCGGTAACTATATTTTGTCCCTGTTTAGCCTGCTCTTTTACTGTGGCGGTAACCTGACGCATCTGCTCTCTTGCATTATCAATGCCTTTTATTATGTCTTCAACACCTTGAGTCTGCTCTTTTACTGCATTTGACACAAGTGCCGCCTGGTCGGTGACATTTTGGACAGATGCAGTAATGTCTTGTCCCTGCCTGGCTTGTTCTTTGACGGCAACAGTAATCTGGCGTACCTGTTCTCTCGCATTTGCAACGTTCCTGATAATTTCCTCAGCTCCTGCCGCCTGTTCTTTTACAGCCTGTGTAACCTGAGCAGCCTGGTTGGTGACATTCTCCACGGCTTTAATGACAATTTGTCCCTGCAAAGCCTGCTCTTTTACTGCAGCAGTAACCTGTTTTACCTGTTCCCGGGCATTTACCACACCCTTGATAATTTGTTCGACTCCTTGAGCCTGCTCTTTGGCTGCCTGGGTTACCTGCGATGCCTGATTGGTTACATTTTCCACCGCAATCACAATATTTTGTCCCTGCTTTGCCTGTTCCTTTACTGCTGCCGAAATCTGTCTTACCTGTTCCCTGGCATTTGCCACACCTTTGATGATTTCCTCAACACCTTGGGTTTGCTCCCTGGCGGCCTGTGCCACCTGCGCCGCTTGTTTGTTCACATTTTCCACTGCAGCTACAATATTCTGTCCTTGTTTTGCCTGTTCTGCCACCGCAGCCGATATTTGTCTTACCTGTTCTCTGGAGTTTTCAATACCCTTTACAATATCCTCAACGGCCTTTGCCTGTTCTTTGGTTACATCCGTCACCTGTGCTGCCTGTCTTGTCACATTCTCTACCGCCGTTACTATGTTCTGACCCTGTTCCGCCTGTTCCTTCACTGCAACGGTAACCTGTCTCATCTGTTCTCTTGCATTTTCTATGCCTTTTATTATGTCTTCAACATCTTTAGCCTGCTCTTTGGTTGCCTGAGTAACCTCTGCAGCCTGTTTGGTCACATTTTCCACAGCAACCACTATGGTCTGGCTTTGTTTTGCCTGTTCTTTCATCGCTGCCGTAACCTGTCTTATTTGCTCGCGGGCATTGGCCACACCTTTTATTATTTCCTCAACACCGACAGTCTGTTCTTTTACGGCAGCGGCAACCTGAGCTGTTTGCTGTGTGACATTTTCAATGGACTGTATAATATTTTGGCCTTGTTTCGCTTGCTCTTTCACCGCAACAGTAACCTGCCGTACCTGTTCTCTGGCATTTGCCACACCTTTAATGATTTCTTCAGCACCTTTTGTCTGTTCTTTGGTAGCCTGGGTTACCTGTGCCGCTTGATTGTTCACATTTTCTACGGCAGTTATAATATTTTGACCCTGTTTTGCCTGTTCCTTTACCGCCACAGTGACCTGTCTTACCTGCTCCCTCGCATTGGCTACTCCTTTTACTATGTTTTCCACACTCGCCGCCTGTTCTTTGGTAGCCTGGGTTACCTGCGATGCTTGATTTGTCACCATGTTCACAGCTTCAATAATCTTCATGCTGCCCTTGTTCTGTTCTTCGGTGGCGGCAGTTATCTGACGGATTTCCATATTTACATTTTCTATTCCCTCAACTATCTTTTCAATGGCTTTGCCCGCCTCGTCACTTAACTTTGAACCATGTTCGACCTTTTGAGTACCAACTTCTATAGCCTTGATGGCCTGACTTGTTTCCCCCTGAATACCTTTTATGAGTTCAGATATTTCCTTTGTTGCCGTAGCAGTCCGTTCAGCCAGCTTTCTCACCTCGTCGGCAACAACCGCAAATCCCTTGCCGTGTTCTCCGGCCCTTGCAGCCTCAATGGCCGCGTTCAGTGCAAGAAGATTTGTCTGCTCGGCAATATCATCAATGACTTCGATGATACTGCCTATTTTTTCGGAGCTCTTCCCAAGGCCATTTATAACATCCTCCGCACGATGAATAACTTCCGATATGTCTTTAATAGCCACCAATGTGTCAGCCACTGCCTTTTGACCCTCTATGGCATCACTTCTCACTTTTTCACTTAACTTATTTACATTCTGCGCATTCTGGGCAACCTGGCTTATAGAAGCCGCCATGTTTTCAACCACTTGGGATGTTTCATGGGCGGATTTTTGAAGCTGTTCGGCATTTCCGGCAACACCTTGGATTGATTTGCCCATTTCTTCTATCGAAGAAGATATTTCTTCAACCGACTGGGCTGTACTTTCCGCATTGCCGGCCACCTGCTGAATGGAAGCCACAATTTCCTGTATTGCCGCCGACGCCTCGTCAGCAGAAACTTTCAGGTTTTCTGCATTGCCTGCCACACCTTTGATGGACTTACCCATCTGTTCTATGGAAGAGGATATTTGCTCTATGGAACTTGCTGTGCTTTCAGCATTGTCCGATACCTGTTGGATGGATGCCACCATTTCCTGTATTGCAGCAGCGGATTCGTCTGCCGAACCCTTTAGGCTGTCGGCATTGCCTGCAACACCTTTTATGGATTTTCCCATTTGCTCTATGGAAGATGATATTTGCTCCACAGAACTTGCCGTGCTCTCTGCGTTACCTGCCACCTGCTGGATGGACGCAACTATCTCCTGTATCGCAGCAGCAGATACATCTGCCGAACCTTTTAAACTCTCGGCGTTTGCGGCTACTCCCTGTATGGATTTGCTCATTTTTTCAATAGACAAAGCGATTTCTTCAACCGATTTGGCCGTACTTTCGCTGTTTCCTGCCACCTGCTGGATGGAACTTATTATTTTCTGCACCGCTGCTGACGCTTCTTCCGCCGAACCCGTCAAACTTTCAGCATTACCTGCCACACCTTTGATGGACTTACTCATCTGTTCAATAGACGATGAAATCTGCTCTACAGAGCTTGCAGTACTTTCCGCGTTGCCTGCCACTTGTTGAATGGACGCAACTATCTCCTGTATCGCCGCCGTCGCTTCATCAGCCGAACCTTTCAGACTTTCGGCGTTTCCTGCCACTCCTTTGATGGATTTACCCATTTGCTCTATGGAAGATGATATTTGTTCTACGGAGCTTGATGTGCTTTCGCTGTTTCCCGCCACCTGCTGGATTGACGCTACAATCTCCTGTATCGCTGCTGATGCTTCCTGTGCCGATCCTGACATACTTTCAGCATTGCCTGCCACTCCTTTGATGGATTTACCCATTTGCTCTATGGAAGATGATATCTGCTCTATGGAGCTTGCAGTACTTTCGGCATTTCCCGCTACCTGTTGGATTGACGCAACGATTGAATGAATGGCATTTGTTGCTTCCGCCGCCGAATTTGAAAGACTCTCCGCATTTACGGCAACTCCATTGATAGATCTTCCCATCTGCTCTATGGAAGACGATATTTGTTCTATGGAGTTTGCGGTACTTTCACTGTTTCCCGCTACCTGCTGGATGGAAGCGGCCATTTCCTGAACCGCCGCTGTAGCTTCTCTGGCTGAACCGGTAAGACTCTCGGCATTTCCTGCCACACCCTTTATTGATTTGCCCATCTGTTCAATAGAAGATGAAATTTGCTCAACAGAACTTGCAGTACTTTCGGCATTACCTGCCACCTGTTGAATGGAGCCGACTATCTCCTGTATGGCCGCCGACATTTCTTCGGCAGAACGCGTCAGGCTTTCAGCATTACCGGCAACACCTTTGACTGATTTTCCCATCTGCTCAATGGAGACAGATATTTCTTCTACCGACTTTGCGGTACTTTCACTATTTCCTGCAACTTGCTTTATTACAACAACCATATCTTCAAGGGATTTTTTGGACTGTCCGGCAAGCTCCTTCAGCTTTTCGGCATTTTTAACAACACCGTTAATTGACTGTGAAAGTCTTTCCGTCATTGAGTTTGTTGAATCAACGGCTGAAGATTGTTCATTTGCACCTTTTGCAACCTGCTCAGTGATATTGGACAAATCCTTTAGCCTTTCATCGAGTTTTTTGGCAGAGCTAGCCGCTTTATACACTTTCTCAGAAAGTTCCGAATTTTTCACAAATTTGAGAGCCACATCTTTTTTGAATCCCATAGACAATGCCTCCTATTTTATGTTTTTGAAGTAGTCACTGTTTTGAATATTCAACATCTATCCTGGAAACTTTCCTGCTGTTCACTATTTTCGCAATCCCTACCACGTCCAGTATGCACGCCACACTTCTGTCTCCCAAAATTGTTGCTCCGGAAATACCTTCCACTTTGCCTATATAAGAACCAAGGTTTGTGACAACAATTTCCTGGTTCCCTATAAGCTCATCCACCACAAGCCCAAAACGTTTTTCAGCTATTCCCAGCAAAACAATCAGAGTATTTTTCCTCTCATTACCCCGTGGGATGCCGAAATAGTCATGCAGCCATATTAAAGGAATCGCTCTGTCCCTTATAACTGCCACTGCTTGCCCATTGATGGATTCAATTTCATTTTTTGGCTTTCGTACAATTTCAACCACATTGTTCATAGGAAGAGCATAAGTTTCATTGCTGATTTTAACCAAAAGCCCTTTTAATATTGCAAGAGTGAGGGGAAGCTTGATTGGCAGTTTGATTATGAACTTTGTCCCACTGCCTGCACAAGTCTCAACATCAATGATTCCATTCAATTTTTCAATATGGGTTTTTACAATATCCATTCCCACCCCACGGCCGGAAACGTCGCTCACTTTCTGGGAAGTGGAAAAGCCTGTTTGAAAAATGAGGTTTATTAACTGCTGCTCAGTCATGTTGTTTGCTTCCTGCTCTGTAACAATCCTCTTTTTAATGGCTGACTGTTTTATCTCCTGAGGGTCAATTCCGGCTCCGTCATCTTCAACCGTTATAATTACATTGCTGTCCTCAGGCAACGCTGTCACCCGTAATGTGCCTTGTTCAGGCTTTCCCAACTTTTTGCGAATTTCCGGATTTTCAATCCCGTGGTCTATGGCGTTTCGTATAAGGTGGATTAGCGGATCACTCATTTCCTCCATGATGGTCCTGTCTATTTCAGTTTCCCCGCCTTCCAGCACTAAATTAACTTCTTTATTCAATGAGACGGACAAGTCCCTGACCATTCTTGGAAAACGGCTGAACAACTGCTGTACCGGTATCATACGGGTTTTCATAATTCCTTCCTGAAGCTCATTGATTAATATCGATACACGGTTTGAAATGCCTATCAAGTCATCAATGGTTTCGTCAGAAGGGTATTGGTTATATAAGTTGTTTGCAACCTGGGCAATCCGTATCTGCTCAATCACCAGTTCGCCTACCAGGTCCATCATCCTCTCAAGACGGTCCACATCAATTCTTACAGTATGTACAACCCTTTTTTCCTCTGTCGCCGTTTTGACGCCGCTGCTATTATCTTTATCCCGTACCCCGGTTTCTCCGTCCTTTGTCTGAGATATTGAATTTTGAATAAAATAGGGGAAAACTCTGACTTCCTTAATATCCATCAGGTCATTTTGTACTTTCTGCCGCAACTCGTCGGCACTCATTTGAGTGACAACCAAAAAAGCCACTTTGCCGACATCAGAATCTATTGGTATTTCCATCACATTGGGAACCATATTTATGACTGTTCCCCACTCATTAAGGAAGTTCATTATTAAGCAGGCTCGAACTGATTTCATTTGGCTGTCTTCCAAAATCTCAACCTCGCATACAAGAACATTCTGGCCAATGCCAAGCGCCTGATTTATCTGCTCCTGCTGTTTTTCATCAAGTACAAATATCGGTTGTTCCCGACGTCCGGTTTCTAAATTTTCAGCTTTGTCCGAATCACTGTTTTGGTTATTTGTTTCATTTTCAGATGATATCTCTTTTAATTTGGTTATCACAGGAGTTATCTCTGTTTTGACGTTGTTTGAATCAGAAACAAAATCTTCCTTTAGCATGTTCAAACAATCCAAACACTCAAAAAGAACATCGATAACAGGCCTGGATATTTCGAGAAGACCATTGCGTATTTTATCCAGAACATTTTCCATTTCATGGGTAAGAGTTTTCATCTTTTCAAAACCCATAGTGGCAGAAGAACCTTTCAAGGTATGTGCCGCACGGAATAATTCCTGGACCACCTCTGCTGTGCCACCGTTTTTCTCCAACTCTACAACGTTGTTTTCGAGAAGTTGTAGCTGCTCTTCCACTTCGCCGATAAAAGCCCCTATCAGCTCCGGACTTTCAAATATGCTGGCCATGCTGCACCCCTTCCTTATTCGTGAAGTACTTTGTCAATTTTCAGAATGCTTATCACTCCTTCGTCAGTGATACCTACACCTTCAAAGTAACTGCCGTCAATCCCTGCCACCATCTCCGGAGGTGGTTGAATGTCTGAAAACCTTATAACCTGGTTCACTTTATCAACCACAATTCCAATCATCTCATCTCTGCTTTTCACCACAACAATGCGGGTTTTTTTGGTAGGAGTGTAATTGCCAAGACCGAATCTTTTATGAAGATTGGCCACAGGAATGATTTTGCCCCGCAGGTTGATAACCCCTTCCAGGAAAGGTTTGCTGTTATGTATTGGAGTGATACTTTGCATTTTTATAATTTCATATACATCACTGATCTTTAACGCATATTTCTCACCTGCCAATTCATAAGCCACGTACTGGCTGGTCAAAAGATCATTCATCATCACTCACCTCCTTCCAAGTATTGAACAAGTATTGTTAATTTTGTTATAATTTGCTTAACATTTGAATAGTATAAAAATCAGGGCAATTTTTGAATTGGAATCGAAGGAGGAACAAAACTTAGAAAAGCAATTTGGTCTCAACTTTCCTGAAAGGTGTAATTGACGAATAATTCATAAAGAACCAAAAAGTCAAAGCTTTCCTCTGTTTTCAAGATTGGAAAACCTGAAACTTACAGGTTTTGCCGCTTGAACCTTTTGAAACTTTGTAAACTTCTTAAGCTTTCAAGCAGAACTTTATTTTTTTTACAGTAATGGTCCCAGTACCGGATGTCTGCATTTTTATGTTGACTTAGTTTCGTCGGTTTTGGTTCCTCCTGAAAAATGTACTTTGAAGTTATGTTCCGTATATTCTACTCCTGTGTTCTATTTTTCTGGCACTCAGACCTTGCATGAATCAGATTTTTCTGATATCCTCTAATTGTACCATCTTAATCATTGCTTTCCTCCTGCATGCCATTGGTTTGTTAACATAATTGAGCCGGAGATTTGATTAAGGTAACTTATTTCCTACTTGCGGCCCAACCTTCATAGTGTTTTCACACCAGCTCTCTAGCTTTGCCGACCAATCCTTCAACGAACTTGGTTTTTAAAGTTTATATAAACACTAACTCAGTATTTCTAATATGTCGATTTTTCACTTTATTAATGTAACAATATGCCCATTTTGTTACTTTGGCAATAAGCGAAAATTATTATATTTAGCAGGTTTCATATTAAATAGTATTTTTTTTTGATTTTTTTCGTATAAAAAACAATGTATCTTTTTTATAATATTTATGATAGATTTATTACTTTAGAAATACATAAGTGTTTGAGTAGCGTTACTGAAACATCTATACATTTTAATAACTAACAACTTTTTAGTCAGGGGAGGGACATGTTAATGACCGTAGAACCTATTCGAAACAAAGCAAAAATCAAGCAAATGTATTATTATCTAAACGGTAAAGACCCAAAGTATGGACTGTTATTTAAGTTTGGCTTGAACACAGGATTGAGGATTAGTGATATTCTGCCTTTAAAAGTTAAAGATATTTATACACCCGACAATCGTTTTCGCGAATACCTCATCCTTAAAGAAAAGAAAACTGATAAAGAGAAAAAAATAAAAATCAATGATTCTCTCAAAAAAGAAATAGAAAATTATGTGAAAACACATAATTTATCGCAAGAAGATTGCTTGTTCTCAAGTAAAAAAGGCGGGCATATAGGCAGAGTCCAGAGCTACCGTGTATTACGGGAAGCCGCTGAAGCTGTAGGTATTGAAAACTTTGGAACTCACAGCTTGCGCAAAACCTGGGGATATTGGACTTATAAGATGTCGCGATATAATATCGGGCTCATTATGGATACATTCAACCACAGTTCGCAACGGATAACTCTGCGTTATATAGGTGTAAATCAGGACCAAAAAGACGAACTGTATTCTTTGGTTCAGTTTTAGAACGGTAAAAACCCCCAAACAATCAAGCAAATGGTTTGGGGGTATTATTTATTTTATAAAAAATTTAAAATATGCAGGAAAAAAAAATATCATGTCGAAGTATATTTTTAAAGTAACAAAATGGGCATATTGTTACTTTAAAAAACAGGAATTTTTTTCCTTTCTCTTAATTCTTATATTTTCTCCTTAAAATCTATTTCCCTCTCCAACAGTCCATAATCTGAATTTGCGCATTACAATCGAATTGACCTAATGTAAATCCTTGGCTATAATTAATAATAAAACAAGGCTAGGGGTCATAATGGACTTATTTACAAGAAGTTACGATAAAGACTGGAACCGCATTGTATACTTAAAAGTATTGGAAAATCAAGAGGCATGCCTTCATCTGAAGGATGATAAGACTTGTAAATTAATCCTTTTGCTCGAAGGAAATCCCACCATAAGATATAATAATCAAACAGCTTTTATTATCGCACCCTCTGTTCTTTGCCTGAATCATTTGGACACCGTAGAATTTGACTACAACCCCAACTGCAAGATGACAGTTCTCTTCTTTAGACCAAGTGCCTTAAATGATCAGCTGGAATACAGTGCATTTCATTCAAATCTTTATGAAAAAATGGTTGGAACAACGCTGTTTCAAGATATGGTATTATTGAGTTCATTTTATGATATTAACGATTCCAAACGTGAGCTCATCTTATTAGACACTGTCTCAGCTGTTAGTCTGATGCAATTACTCAACAAAATAAACCAAGAGCTGACAGAGCAGAAAGATGGCTATTGGCCATGCAGAAGCAGATCTTATTTTATCGAACTGCTCTTTTTCCTGGAAGGATTACGCTGTAACGAGTCATTGCAGAAAATGCGCATCATATTGGGCAAGAATAAAAATAGTATTGTACATAACATCATTCAGTATCTCAATCAAAACATCGACAAGAAAATTACCCTTGAACATTTGGAAAAAACATTTGCATGCAACCGAAATCAGATTAATAAAGAATTTCAAAAGGAATTAAATACGACAGTAATGAAATATTTTACTCAAATGCGAATGCAGCTGGCCAGCATCTTGTTAAGAGACACCGAAATACCGATACTCGAAGTTGCGCTAAGAGTAGGGTATTCCGATGCCGGTTATTTTTCCAAAACATTTAAATTATATAGCGGTATATCCCCCAGTGAATATCGTAATTCCTTTTATTCTACGATATCACCGGCTTTATAGGTTCCGCTTAAAACTCCTCTTGCAAGTATGTTGCCGGTTGTTCCTCCGGAAGTATCAAGAGCTTCAATAATTTTGTCTAGTGATGGATTTGAATTGTCAAAATAACCTTCATAGGAATCCGGAGAGTTTTTCAGGGCAAATATCATAACCTCATATGTATGAACTCCTCCCGGCGGATAAGGTCCAATATATTGACTGTTTTCAAGCTCCGCCCCCAGTTCAAGTTCTGTCACTTTGACGTCCTTTGCAATCCAATGACACCAATTGCTTGCTGTAGTATCAATCATATAGATGGCATAACAAGAAGCACCTTCAACCGGGGTCCAGGATAATTGAGGAGATTTATTTTCTCCCATGTATGCTGTTATAACAGATTTCCACTTTCCATCACTGTTTAGGGAAGAAGAAGTAATTTTAATTTCCTCTCCCGGTTTAATTGTTTTTAAAGACTGCTTCGATTTCGAACAAGCAGAGAAGGTCAGAATAGCAAGTACGCATATTAGTAGAAATACAGACACTCGCTTCATAAAATCCCCTCCTGACTTTATTCAATATGAATTGTAATGGAAATTTAGATTATATGGAATAAAAAATTTGCACAAATACTTGGAGAATTTGCACAGATAAGCTTAATTTTGATTTCTATCATAATTACCAACTTGGCGGAAGCTTTGTTTCACTGCGGGTCTAAATACTTTTTAACGGCTGCTTCTTTTACATCATACCACAAATCAAGCATTCTTTTTGAACCGGTAAAATACTCATACTCTTTCAGGTCTTCTAATTTATAGTTAGCCGTGGCGTCAGTTATAAGAAGGTCATTTTCAGGCAGGGATAAATTAAAATAACTATATTCCGTACTAATACAATTAAAGATAATATCATCCTCTGCATAATCCTGCAGGGGCATCCTGTTAAAAAAAGCCAGATATTCGTTGCCGGGTTGCATTATATTTACTGTATTGGTGTAGTAAAGATTAAACCCTCTTGGGTCAAAAGGATCTCTTTTTTCGTCAATATTATAATATACAAGTCCGTTTGACACATCAAGTTTGGCAGTCATTCCCTCCAAACTTTTGTCACCTCGAACAACTTTGTTTATTACAACTTCCTGCCTCAACAGCCAATGATACTGCTCAATCCTTCCCGTCGGGCTGACAACAGCAATAATTTCAGCACGATCGTTTACTTCAAGGGCCTTTTCAGGAGTATAATAGTTTGGATAAATATAGTCATCAAGTGATAAATCAAACTGAAATACCAGCTTATTTAATTCATCAACCGTTTTTATCTTTAATATTTTATTGTCAACAAGTAAATTTGCTTTCGCTATCTGTCCCAAAATTACAGTCAATATTATAATAACAACTGATATTATTGCGTTTCTTCTGAACATAAATTCATCTCCCGCGAGTTAACATATTCATCACTAATTTTACCGTCGGCCATAATAATCACTTTATCGCACAAGAGCTCAATATCCTCCTGATTGTGACTGGCTATTATAACCAGTGCTCCCCTTGTAGCTTCTTCTTGTACAATTTCCCTCAGCAACTTTACTCCACTTTCATCCAAAGCATTTGTCGGCTCATCCAGTAGCAAAAAGTCCGGCTTTTCCATAATTGCCTGAGCAATGACAATTTTTTGCTTCATTCCAAGGGAATATTTTTTTACAATTTTCTTATCATAGAGATCCAGCCCCACCCTTTTAATTGCATTTATTATTTCATCATCGGATATTTGACCCATGATACCTGCAAGATATTTAAGATTGTAAAAGCCGGTAAAGTCAGGGTATAATCCTGCATTTTCAACAACTATTCCTATATTGCCCGGAGACTCAATCTCCTTGTGAAGTTCTTTTCCGTCAATAATCACCGAACCCGACGTCGGACGGATCAAACCGCTGATCGTTCTGAGAAGCATGCTTTTGCCGGAACCGTTGCGCCCCTTTAAACCATATACTTTGCCGCTTTCAAATTTGTAATTTATATTACTCAGCACAATATTGTTTTTGATAACTTTTGAAATGTTTCTCAGTTCAATCGTATGCATAAAGTCCTCCTAACCGTTTTCCCTCAATGGTATTGAAACATCAATTTTATTGACCAGGCTTGCACACATGTTAATCAAAAAGGCCGTCAGAGCAATATAATAAACAAATCCAAAAAATACAACAATTTTCTGCTCCAATAAATACAAGAACATAATTGAGGCCGGATTGATAATAGACAAAAGAGTATACTTACCTATTAAAGGTATATACTCAAAATTTATACTGGCTGATATTAACAGTACCAACGTTCCATATCCTGTTAAAAACCCCATGACGGAACCCCGATATATTGATGCCATATTAATTAAAATAGTAGTTAATGTAATAAGAAAACTGCATGAAAACCACAAAAAAAAACCGTATACAGTACGTCCGCTCCCGGAAGTTCTTTCTTATAGTAACTGCAGAGAGCCAGCAAAGTCCCAACAAATAAAATTGAATATATCATGCTGAACTTGATTATTTCGAAAGATTTTCGATAAAACCAGGTCTTTCTGCTTTTGAGTCTTGTAAAAATATATGCCCCGTTGGAAATAAAGTCTTTATAAATATATGTACCAAACAGAATATGAAACAATACTATAAAATAAATGCTGTTTGCTGCAAGAATCAAGGTCTTCTCCTCGTAAATGCTTTTTACATCGTAAAGATTGGAAACAAGCATTTGACTAAGAGAAGAAGAAGATTCCCCCGGCCACAGAAGAGTATAATTAAAAACTACCGTTACCGGGATAATAATTAACAGCGAAAGTAAATTTTTCTTCTTGTTTACAGTCATAATCCTTTCTCCCTTTTTACAAATCTTCCCTGCCACATTCAAGTTTCAGACTGATTAACGAATAAACTACAAGAGCCAAACAAAGGAGAAAAAACATCCCAACATTGATTCCGTTAATGGCCTGAATCATTACAAAATACAGAAGCTCACCGTAATAAGAAAAAGAGCTGCCCGCCAGCTTTGTCAGCATAAACAACGCGTAAACCGGAACAAATATAAAAACTTTATGTTTTTTTATTTTTAAAGAGCAGGCAAAAGCAAAAAGACCCAGAATCCCTGAGAAAATCGATATCATAAAAGTATAAATTATGTTATATAATATTTGACATTTTATGTACAATGGATATAAAAACATTTTTGAATTGTTAACCGGTGCGTCATTAATAAAACTTGAGCAATATATATGGGAAAATCGTATACCGCGATATGTATTTTCGTTTTCAAGGTAAGTAATGTGATTTAACAACATATTAAGTAAAAATGGTATGAAAATAATCAAAAAAGAACCGCAAAAGCTTACAATCGCTTTTGAAAGTATATAATTCTTTTTTCCCATCCGTGATACATAAAAATTATAGGTTTGTGTTTCTTTGTCTTCAAAATAAGAAAATGAAAATGGTAAAATCACCACAAACGGAAACATAAATTAGAAAATACTTTTCAAAAAGCGCCGTATCGGCGTTTCCAATAAAAAGCGACGCTGCATTAAGAGTTCCCGAAACATCATATCCCCGATAAATATATAGCGAATGGGCATAACTTATTATACAGTAAAACAGTCCCAGGAAGATGGCAACCCAAAAATTACGTTTGTTGACCATTAATCTAAACTGAGTTTTAACCGACCTCAACAGCAAATGTATTTCACCTCTGGAAGTTCCCATAATTTAAGTAAATTTCGTCTTACATATTATTAAATACGTGATAATATGTCGATGCCAAAATGCTAATTATTGCAATGTATATTTATTAATACATGCGAGGTTACTATTGCCATTTGAGAAAATTTTAAGATTATATGTTATACGATAACAAAAGGTTCAATCCTTAACGGGTAAAAAAAACACGGATATTGAAAGTTGACGAAGAGGGAAAGAATAAACGGTTTTAATTCGTCATAGATGCGATAAAAAGTTTATCAAAGCTTTTGAAAACAGTTGCCTGAAAATTTAGTTTCAATTCCTCATAGGTACGATAAAAACTGGACCTCCCAGCCTGTGCATCCTTTGTCAGAAATAGTTTCAATTCCTCATAGGTACGATAAAAACCCACCATCACTCTTCATCTTTAATACGTCTAACATTAGTTTCAATTCCTCATAGGTACGATAAAAACGCTGAAACCCTCTTTTTGAATATTTCTCAATCTTTTGTTTCAATTCCTCATAGGTACGATAAAAACGTCAATTACTTGTTTGAATAGGCTTATCAATGGCGGGTTTCAATTCCTCATAGGTACGATAAAAACGCTACCCAAAGATGAAAATTCTTAGCAATATGGGTCGTTTCAATTCCTCATAGGTACGATAAAAACTTGCCCAATATCACGTCCTAATTGAGCAATTGGTTCCGGTTTCAATTCCTCATAGGTACGATAAAAACAGGGCAATTGAAGAAGATTAATAGAAAGGAGTTGTTATGTTTCAATTCCTCATAGGTACGATAAAAACACCCGCTTCTATGTTAACAAGATGAGATTCAATAGAAAGGTTTCAATTCCTCATAGGTACGATAAAAACACAGCGGAATTGAAGACATAACAGCATACAGAAAACAGTTTCAATTCCTCATAGGTACGATAAAAACTTCCCTACATAATTAATATTATATAGTGAATACTAGCTTGTTTCAATTCCTCATAGGTACGATAAAAACTATATCGATTTTGGCGGTTATGATTATTGTAAAAGGTTTCAATTCCTCATAGGTACGATAAAAACCTGGATTAAATAATAGTTATGAAACTGGCTATGAAAGTTTCAATTCCTCATAGGTACGATAAAAACTAATAATGGTTTACATGTTATCTATTGCGCTAATTGTAAGTTTCAATTCCTCATAGGTACGATAAAAACACGTTGTGTTCTCAAGAAAAGCGGCGAACCACGGCTGTTTCAATTCCTCATAGGTACGATAAAAACTTATGTAGGGAATGATAAATATGTTTGTAATGCAGGTTTCAATTCCTCATAGGTACGATAAAAACTTTTATTTTTGTACAATATTTTAATTAGTTAAAGTTTGTTTCAATTCCTCATAGGTACGATAAAAACAACAAAATAGATAAAATAACAACTCAAGGCTATTGTGTTTCAATTCCTCATAGGTACGATAAAAACGATTATATGCTTCATCCCCGTTTTTTTGAGAAAATCATGTTTCAATTCCTCATAGGTACGATAAAAACATGAGTCCTTCCTGAATTGCAAGCATAGCGGTATATAGTTTCAATTCCTCATAGGTACGATAAAAACTTGTCGTAACGTATACTATAAAATGAGAATATATAGTTTCAATTCCTCATAGGTACGATAAAAACGAGGAAGTAACCTCCTTATACACTCTTTCCGCCTCTTCAGTTTCAATTCCTCATAGGTACGATAAAAACGCAATGTCCATGCATACAAGATAGGACAGAAACCTAGTTTCAATTCCTCATAGGTACGATAAAAACGCCCGCTGAAGCCGGTGGAGAAAGGAGGGGAAATATTAGTTTCAATTCCTCATAGGTACGATAAAAACATGGGTGACGAAGTTATGAAAAAAGAATTTTCTGATAGTTTCAATTCCTCATAGGTACGATAAAAACCTTGTGATATAGCTTGGGATTTTTTTGGTATGGATAGTTTCAATTCCTCATAGGTACGATAAAAACCCGGCAACGGCTTTATTTTTTTGCTTATGTTTTTATAAGTTTCAATTCCTCATAGGTACGATAAAAACGATAAGTATGAGCCTGAGGATAGAAACGACCATACCATGTTTCAATTCCTCATAGGTACGATAAAAACAAAACATATGACAAACTGTTGAAACGTATCAAAGGCAGTTTCAATTCCTCATAGGTACGATAAAAACTAATATTAGCAGAATTTGCAAGGCAACTGAGAGAAAAGTTTCAATTCCTCATAGGTACGATAAAAACCAATAACATACTCACCTCTCTTACCTTTTCTCTTTTCGGTTTCAATTCCTCATAGGTACGATAAAAACAAGATTTTTGAATGTGTCACGAGGGATTTTGAAACTAGTTTCAATTCCTCATAGGTACGATAAAAACAAGGTTTGAAAAGGTTGATTTTGTTGCAGAAGTTGATAGTTTCAATTCCTCATAGGTACGATAAAAACGTGATGGTAGATGTTTTCAGAAAAGGAGATTGAGGAGTTTCAATTCCTCATAGGTACGATAAAAACTTGATTATGTCCATACATTACGCCGTTTCAGGGTGAGTTTCAATTCCTCATAGGTACGATAAAAACTCCCCGCCGTGTTAATTCGATTGTTAACCTATTCGGTTTCAATTCCTCATAGGTACGATAAAAACTGGATACCCAAGCCGTTGCGTGACGCGATTGACGTACTGTTTCAATTCCTCATAGGTACGATAAAAACAATCACAAAAGGCTGGCTGTTTTAGTTGAGGAACTTTAGTTTCAATTCCTCATAGGTACGATAAAAACCTTTTCTCTTCTGGACGTTTACAATTTCTCGAACACCTAGTTTCAATTCCTCATAGGTACGATAAAAACGAATATTTCAGACTAGTCTATTCTATATGGCTTTTGAGTTTCAATTCCTCATAGGTACGATAAAAACGTGATGCCCCCGAAAATACGCTCATACCATTCGTCAGTTTCAATTCCTCATAGGTACGATAAAAACAAGTATGATAATATATATAATGAAAATATAATATATGGTTTCAATTCCTCATAGGTACGATAAAAACACTTGGGATTATAAAGAAATAATATTAAGCATTTTTATCGTTTCAATTCCTCATAGGTACGATAAAAACATGGTCAGGGAAAGTCAAAGTCAAAGAAGGTCAAAGGTTTCAATTCCTCATAGGTACGATAAAAACGATACAAAGATTTAATGATGGTACAATATCCTCAATGTTTCAATTCCTCATAGGTACGATAAAAACAATGTCTTGAAAGCGCATCACAAGATGAAATATGGACGTTTCAATTCCTCATAGGTACGATAAAAACAGCCAATTAACCATATTAATACACTTTTAAACATATGTTTCAATTCCTCATAGGTACGATAAAAACCATCTCAGCTTCGTCGGGAAAAACGGTCAAGCGGTGGTGTTTCAATTCCTCATAGGTACGATAAAAACCACAATATTAAATGTGTAGACGCCCAACCATATCCTGTTTCAATTCCTCATAGGTACGATAAAAACGAGAAGGCCACGAAGCCCATTGAGTTCATCGAGCGCTTCTGGTTTCAATTCCTCATAGGTACGATAAAAACTAGGCAAGAGATACCCCAAGCAAGCAAACGTAGAATGTTTCAATTCCTCATAGGTACGATAAAAACCCCCAGTAAGGTCAATCATAGTTCCACCATCCATAGAGTTTCAATTCCTCATAGGTACGATAAAAACAGAAAAAGAGGACCAATAATACAACACAAAGCAATAAGTTTCAATTCCTCATAGGTACGATAAAAACGAAAAACTATTTCAAGGTTGCGAAAATTGATAAACTGGTTTCAATTCCTCATAGGTACGATAAAAACGTGTTACAAGCCTTATTTCGATGATACTGGAGCGCTTATGTTTCAATTCCTCATAGGTACGATAAAAACCTGTTGCGATTATACAGAATATAATTCCATAGAAGAATTGTTTCAATTCCTCATAGGTACGATAAAAACAAATTTTGCCTTACATTGTTGTTGTAATTGTTTCTGGTTTCAATTCCTCATAGGTACGATAAAAACAAAGAGTCATAGGAAGGTATACATAGGCTGTCTGCTCCCGTTTCAATTCCTCATAGGTACGATAAAAACTTCTGAATATCTTATCACACCAAAAAACCCCCATTCCCGTGTTTCAATTCCTCATAGGTACGATAAAAACACCCCAGTAAGGTCAATCATAGTTCCACCATCCATAGAGTTTCAATTCCTCATAGGTACGATAAAAACTCTGAGCATAACCAAAATGTCACCGACGGGCAGAAAGGTTTCAATTCCTCATAGGTACGATAAAAACATATTGGCACTAATGAACCTGTTTTTAGAATAACGTAGTTTCAATTCCTCATAGGTACGATAAAAACACAAGAATTCGTTCATTTATACCATCGCTCCCTATAGTTTCAATTCCTCATAGGTACGATAAAAACATTGTCGGGAAAGCAAATTGGACCGCAGGAACCGCGGGTTTCAATTCCTCATAGGTACGATAAAAACTACTCCGTGAATACCAAGCCAGAGTAAAACTCGGATTGTTTCAATTCCTCATAGGTACGATAAAAACGTCAAAGTTTAAATGAAATTGCCTTAAATATTCAGCAATGTTTCAATTCCTCATAGGTACGATAAAAACCTACAGAAGAGGTGGTTATTTTGAATTTTACAGACATGTTTCAATTCCTCATAGGTACGATAAAAACGCAAAAAATATATGATGATATTGAAATCATCGAATATGTTTCAATTCCTCATAGGTACGATAAAAACGAGGACTTGTTGGACGTCTGCGTTACGAAAACAACACCGGTTTCAATTCCTCATAGGTACGATAAAAACGCTTATCCACTGACCTGCCGCCTGGGCTCCTGTCTGTTTCAATTCCTCATAGGTACGATAAAAACTAGCCACAGTTGATGGCTCATATTTGAAGAAACAGCCGGTTTCAATTCCTCATAGGTACGATAAAAACTCAAAGTTCCATTCCTTATTTGCTTATCTTCGCTCTGTTTCAATTCCTCATAGGTACGATAAAAACCTACATTTTCGTGTCTAGGTTATCTACTTCCTATGCCTGGTTTCAATTCCTCATAGGTACGATAAAAACTGTCAAAAGTGGGGTTTAAGAGCGAAGAGAATCAGAGTTTCAATTCCTCATAGGTACGATAAAAACTATGTTGCATGTTTTGATAATACGCCGTATGGACTCCGGTTTCAATTCCTCATAGGTACGATAAAAACCTAAAACATTTTTATCTGTGTACACCTGTTTTAGCAGTTTCAATTCCTCATAGGTACGATAAAAACTAATATTAATTCTTTCTATAGAATTTTTGTCATCAGATGGTTTCAATTCCTCATAGGTACGATAAAAACCAGTCTTTCCCCGTCTTCCATGCAAGAGATGCAATAGTTTCAATTCCTCATAGGTACGATAAAAACAAGAAATTACGGTCACTGCTTATGATCAACTCCGCTATTGGTTTCAATTCCTCATAGGTACGATAAAAACTCTTGCGCCTCCCCAAGTTGTTCCGCAGACCATATAAGTTTCAATTCCTCATAGGTACGATAAAAACCAGGACCCTCTGCATTCATTATCTCTTGCAGTTCCATGTTTCAATTCCTCATAGGTACGATAAAAACTATCATCATCCTGCCGGAGTCTTATGCCGTATTGCTGTTTCAATTCCTCATAGGTACGATAAAAACGTATAGAGGAGACCCATCAGAGCTGGACCAATTTTTGTTTCAATTCCTCATAGGTACGATAAAAACAATATCCTCATCTCTTCCTTCGTATTGCTCGAAAGCGAGTTTCAATTCCTCATAGGTACGATAAAAACGGGGTCCCCAGCAATCGGCCTGGGCAAGGTCTTCATGTTTCAATTCCTCATAGGTACGATAAAAACTTGTGATGGTCGTTGGGTTCTGCTGTATAGTCCAAGGTTTCAATTCCTCATAGGTACGATAAAAACAAAGAAATCAACAAAGAGTTTCCCAAGTATGCAGTCCCGTTTCAATTCCTCATAGGTACGATAAAAACTTTATAACTGCATCAATGATTTTTAGCCATTTTTCAGTTTCAATTCCTCATAGGTACGATAAAAACGGATAAGTATGAGCCTGAGGATAGAAACGACCATACCATGTTTCAATTCCTCATAGGTACGATAAAAACGTATAGAGGGGATCCATCAGAGCTGGACCAATTTTTGTTTCAATTCCTCATAGGTACGATAAAAACTTTGGTGAGTCTAATGTCGGGTCTATTTTAGAGAGTGCGTTTCAATTCCTCATAGGTACGATAAAAACGCATTGATACGTCAAAGTCAAAACAAGGTGAAGTTGCTAGTTTCAATTCCTCATAGGTACGATAAAAACATGCTGTATCTACGCCACATGAGAATATATCAAACCGTTTCAATTCCTCATAGGTACGATAAAAACGATGAATATATTCCACAAATATTAGCGATTAAATAAGTTTCAATTCCTCATAGGTACGATAAAAACGAAATAGCCTTTTATGAAAGTAGTCTTGATTTGATAGTTTCAATTCCTCATAGGTACGATAAAAACTATCTGTAGGTAAATTTCCAACGGTTGTTTGTATACAAGTTTCAATTCCTCATAGGTACGATAAAAACCCATAAAGCCTGCTAAACTTCTGCTTTTTATTTTAACCAATTGCAAAATAAAAATCAATACAAAAAAACAAAAAATCCCTCTAAACAGCTACAAATCAGCGTTTAAAGGGAATTAATAAATTTCGTCGATCCCCCGGGTTTTTTGCACTACTCCACATCGACAAATTCATAGGATAAAATTATTGGGATCAACATTCTTTCCAATAACCTCTCTTTCAGTATACTTCATCGTTCTGAATTTGTAAAATATAACTGAATCCTCTTCGTTGTCTACTTTGCGTCTTACCTCTTCCTTAAGCTTATGATAGTTTGCTTCCGTCAACTCACCCTCAAATACAGAATTTTGAACCCAATGAAGGTACTTTCTTCCCACCTTTAAAACCTTACTGTTTCTTCTCTCTCCTGCATCATAAACCATAATCACAAACATTTAAACATCCTCCTTACCATGAAGCAACGTATGGTTTATATTCCTGCTCTCCCATAAGATGTTTCTCAAGCTTATACAATTCCAACCTGATAAGTCTCCTGTAAGATACTTCTCTCCCCAAGGGCTTATACATTAAAGTTGCATTTAACTTCTCAAGCATTTGCGCTACAAACTGCTTTCGCCCCTTGTCGTTTAAGACAATTCCACCGGCTTTTTCTTCAAAATGCTTTTCTCCCAGCATTTTTTTGCCAATCAACGTAAAAATGACTCTGTCAACAATGATTGGCTTAAAAATTTCAGCAACATCAAGATTTAAAGTGAATCTTCTGTGGTTTGTAGAATGAAGGTATCCTATCCTCGGATCCAAATGAGTTTTATATATCTCGCTTAAAACAGTCGTATAAAGTATGCTGTTTCCAAAGCTGATCAAAGAATTCATTCGATTTTTCGGTGGTTGTTTTGTTCTTTTACCAAACTCAAAATACTCATCATCTACTATAATGTCGAAGGAACCATAGTAAATCTCTCTTATATTTCCCTCAATAGCCATTAATTTGTTGATTTCGTCCATCTCATCTATTTTTTCTGCCAAATCACTAATAGCCGTTATCTGTCTGTCCAAATCTTTTTCCCGGTTATTGTAGTATTTTAAAACCGCAAGCATGTTTTTCACACTGCCATGTATGAACTTTTTAGCAATTGCCATTCTCTTCTCCTCATCAAGATAATGCTCCGCCTGTTTTAATATCATAAAACCGGAATTATAATGCTCTCTGGGATAATAAGTTCCAACATAATATTCATTGTAGTTATAAAAATGAAGAAGTATTTCCTTCTGAGTTGCCAGCTCCAGAAACTTCTTTGTAACGGTAACCTCACCGAAAATATAAATATCGCTGATATCCTCAATCGGAAGATAATTTTTTGAATCTTCGCTCTCGAAAAGTACTGTACTGTCCTTCCTTTTCAACTCTCCGTCACTAAAAATAAAAGCACTTTTTTTCATTCTCTTCCCTCCTCTACGCCCAGCAAAGTTCTGAGTACGCACAATTCCTGCAATATTTGCATTTCTCAGGAATGGGCGGTTTTTCAAGATTTACTATTTTGAAAATATCTTTTATAACTGAGTCCAACTCTTTTTGGGAAGCTTCATCCAGCACCACTTCTTCTCTTTTTCTCTCCTCCGGAAAAAGCAGTATTCCCCGAGCATCAATTCCGGACTTTTTAATCTCGTAAATATAGAATAAAAGCTGCATCCGGGCACTTTTTTTAAACTTGGAAGACTTTTTTACTTCCTGAACAATAATCTTGCCGTCTATACTGTCTGCAACATCAACTTTGAAATTGTCAAAATCAATTTCTTTTTTCTCTCTTGAATACGCATTTTCATGAATAAACCTTCCAATTTCAATGTTTTCATCTTCCTGATCCGCAGTTATCCCATGGGAAATAAGCCATACCTCACGCTTGCAAATGAAGTAATACCATATCAGTGTACCATTAATTCTTACATCCGCTTCATACATGCACATTCCCCCTACACCCTAATATAAATAACAGGTATTCGAATCATCCTCCTCATAATCAATGCCATACTCACTGCTATACTTTATTTTAAATATAGGCAAATTGTATTTATTGCTTATTTCCAGCCTTCTTATATACTTTTTAAACTTGCTTATTGAAACAGGTATTTCATAAAGAGATATCATTTTATAATCCTTGCTTTCAAACAGCTTTTCGACAATCTCCATATACTCATCCGCAGGAATAACTGGAACTTTAACAACATCAAATTTTCGTGTGGAAAGATTCTCGTCTTCTTGGAAAATATTTACATCAAAAAAGTTGTATCTCTGTTCAATGTCCCGTACAATGTCAATTCCCAGTTTATAATCTTCATCATACAGATTAAATCCCTCGTAAACTTCCTCAACCATAGCCATAATTTGCTTCTCAGTTAATCTGCCTGAATTTTTCCTTATTACCTCAACAGTTTTGTCAAGAATATCCTTCTGTTTTCGATAGACGTATTTTACAGCAGTATCCGAAGGATTAAAAACATAAAACCTTCCAAAGTTTATGAGTCCGTGGCGATTACACCTTCCCGCCCTCTGCACCAGGCTGTCTATAGGCGCGCACTCCGAGAACATAACATCAAAACTTACATCCAGAGACACCTCTATAACTTGGGTGGATATCACAAGCCGGTAAGGATTACCCTCTTTCGATGTCAACCGGCCCTCTTTTTCCTGCCGGTCTTTCATTGTAAATTCAGAATGAAGACATAATACATCAAATCCTTTTTTAGAGTAGTATTTATACTCCTTTTTGGCCGTTTCCACATCATTTACAATAAGTGCTACCTTCTTCCCCTCTGATACTTCCTTCAGTACCTTTTCCCTTATACCCTCAAGATCGGTATCCAAGTATGCCCATTCATTGCTTGCCCTTTCCATAAGCTCCTCTGCAACAACCAAACATTTTGAATCGAGAAGGTCTAAAAAATGATTTCTTAAAAACTTCGGCATGGTCGCACTCATCAGCATGACCCTGCCACCATACTTTTTTATCTTTTTTATAACCCCGGTTATAAGGCCTATGGTATAGCCATCATAAGCATGTATTTCGTCAAAAATCACCGAACTTCCGACCAGTGCATATTCCTTCTGATTCCATAATCCTGTATGAAATTCCGTGGACAAAACCTGGTCCACTGTCGAAACCATAACCGCCGGAATAAAAGCCTTCTGATGTAGAATCTGAGACCAGTCATAATCATTTTCCGTATCATCTTCTTTAGACTTTTTATAAAAATACGTTTCCGCCCCTGAATGGGACAGCCCACAGCTCTCTTTGGGGAAATAATGGGTTGAAAGTCTCTCATAAAGGCTGTTGGAAGTAACCATTGTCGGCATGAGAAAAATAATTTTGGTTGTTTCGGAATTCAAAGCCCACATCAATGCCGCCTCAGTCTTTCCGGACCCCGTGGGTGCAATCGCCACCACATCCCCGACTGCATTGGCACATATTGAGTGAAACTCTCTTCTTACATATTTTTTGTTCTCTTTCTCCAACTTTTCCTTAAGCTTCTTTTCAATATCATTGGCAGATACACCAATAAGGCATACCCTATTGTAGTCAAGATTTGAAGAAGCTATCCAGTCACAGTTATGCAAAAGCCCCTTTGATACAGAATAAACCACTTTTAGTTTTTCCCTGTCTTTCTCATACAACATCAAAGCCAACTTTAACAAAGCATTCAGATAATTGTTGGCACTCTTCCCTTGCGGTCCGCTTCTTCCGTCAACTTTTATCCCAAACTCAGAAGCAATTTCCATCGCATGTTTTACGGCATCTTCTGAAATCTCAGGCCACCTGTCCTGCCAAACCCTCTCTCTTTCAAAACTTTTCAAATCCGAAGAAAGCATTTTGTGATGTCCAAGCACCGCCAATATATGATATGGGAAGTAGGCTTCTTTACTCTTCTCATTTGACATAAGAAAAAGGCACGAAAGAACTTCGTGCCTAAAATGCTTTATACCTGAAAGCTTTTTTTTCTCGATTTTTCTTTTCATATATTCTTGAAAATACGGATTAAGCTTCCCAAAATCATGAAAAACTACGGCTGTTTTCATTTTTTCAATAAAATCCTCAACATCAAATCCGTAACTCGAGAGAATTCGTTTAAAGGCCGGATACTTTGACCTAATTTCAAACTCCAGTATTTCAGCGCACCTTTTTACATGATACTCGTATGTTCCTTCATAATTGTCAACAGGCTTTGCAAAATACATTTCTCGCCACCTCACATATACTTATCCCTCGTACTTCATAACGGCGGCAAATTTATTGCCAAATACAAGAACCTCGGCTTCTGTCTCCAGTATATGGTTATCCCCCATAAAGGTTATGTCCAAATATTTCACAGCTTTTCTTACTCCATTGGCATCGAATTCAAAATCACAAGGCAGTTTCTTGACTATAGGAGGCTTTAGCGTAAGACTTATCTTTGCCTTTTTCACCTTTTCCCAGTCAACTTTGAGCTTCCTCGAATAATCACCCGGCAGCCATGTATTTGTAAGGATTTTCTTTTTCTCGCAACTTATTTCCTCAAAAATTTCTATAGAACATATCTTGGCAATTTCATCGCTGTTTCCCAAAGTTATTGCATAAACAGGATTTTCGAATGCATCTGCAAGCCTTGTTATAACTTCCCGTTTTTCGCATGCAAAGAATATCTCCACTTTTAAATCCGCCAAAAAATTTCTTATAATAATAGCATTGGTAATTTCCCCGGATTTAATCTTTGTATAGTTCCATAAATCCTTTCCTCTTCCTTCGCTGCTTCCGTTGCATCCAACCATAACGGCATTTTCTTTCATAAAAGCCAGTGCATCCTCAAAAGAAAGACCCAAAGCCGCTCCTGCGATTCCCGTTATAGTACTTGGCGGCGGAAGAGGCATCGTCTCATGGTAAAGCTGGGCCCCGGGATCCCTGAAAGAAGCAGTCTTTGCATAAAGTGTAACTATTAAACCATACATGGCAATACCTCGATTCTTTTAGTCTTTATAATACTCTTCAACCCAGGAGTGGATTTTTTCAAAGCATTGCCCCAAAGGAAGTGCCGTTTCGCTGTCTTGTGCAAAGAATCCTTTTCTTTCTCCTATCGCATAATCAATTATCTGTTTATGAAAATCATCGACGGTGTTTTTTACAAGGCTCATGTCGACGCTGCCACTGGAGCCAATTTTGATGCATTCAAGAAATATAGGGTTTTTAACTTTCAAAACCGCAGCCGCCACAAACTTGGGTGACACATCGCTTAGGAAACGGCTTTGGCGTCCTACCGTCCACAAATTCTGTATCGCATCAACAAGCGCATTTACACGCTTTTTCTTTTCATCCTGTGAGAGACTCAAGTCATACTCGTCTCCGGGACTCTTCTCCCCAACCCTGTCCAGCTCAATCAACACGGTACCCACATAATATCCGGAATGAATCTCGGTTTCAAATATGTTCGGTGTCCCTCCGGCTTTCACCGACATATAATTGGTTCCAAAATCCATGCCTCCTCCATACGGCTCCAGCGCTACAAGGGGTGATACCCTCACAGGGCTTGTCCTTTTTACAGTCTTGCTGGAATCTGCATTCATAAAACCAAAAAGGTCGTCATCAATATATTTTGAAGGTTCGCACAAAGTGGACGCAGCTCCCTTCTTTTGCTTTGCCACCGTGGTTTCAGAAAGCTCCCATCCCATTGACGCCAGCTGTTCCCTCAAAGCCCGCCTTACAGCCTGGGATGAGCAATAGGGATATTCCTTTCCGTCATTCATCTGTATTTTCTTTATGCTTACAATGTTGTCCGCTTCCTTGTCGGCTCCGTTGAGTGAAGAATATGAAGCCTTTGTAAGATATGTAACAGTAATAGCCTTGGCATCTTTCATAATTATTAATCCTCCTTGTCCTTGTTATTTTTCGCATTGTAAACATTCAAAGCACCTAGAACACAATAAGCCCTGAAATCTTCGAAATCAACCTCTTCCAAAATTCCGTCAAGAATGTTCTTTGAGACCGCAATCCCGTATCTGAACTGCAGATTGTTAAGCTGGTTTATGAAGTCAGTTTTTGTCCTTGATTTTCTCAATTGATACAAATCTCCTTTAATTTTCTTCAGTGCCTGCTTTTCGTTTTCATTTTCCGCCCTGGCCGTCTCAACTGCCTGAATCACAATCTGTTTTCCCAGATTGACGGCTGTTTCAATTTGCTCCTTGTTCATTTCATCACCCCTTATTATTTGTTCATATTCTATTGTGAATTTTAAAATATTGCCCATGGAAATCCTTTGATCTCTCATGACCATCCTGAAAGCAAACTGTTCAATATGCCTTAAGATGCTGTTTTTTCTTAAAACGTTCCTGAGTATTTTCTCCCTGAAATCATACTTTTCTTCGTACAGACTGCTAAACAGCTTGCGCGTATTAACTCCGGATTTCTTCATATGGTGTATCAGCCTGTAAAAATATCCAAGCTCGTCATATAAAACAAGATTTTTTGTCAAAAACGTCTGTCCGCTGTCTGTTGCATACAACACGTATATTTGAACAGGCATTTTGCTGAGTTTCTCGATAAATTCAAAGAAGAAATTGTCAGCACTTACATCATCAAAAGTTTCTTCTCCTTCACTGCTCTCTTTCAAAAGCAGGCTGTATTTTTCCTCCATAAAGGCCCAAAGCAACTCATAGGGTGCACTACATTTTTTTATAAGACTGTCTTCTTCCAGTCCTATATTGGCATAAAAATATTTGTCGTCCAGCATTCGAAGTTCGGACAACGAGCCAAACTCCTTCTGCATCTCAATAAGCTTGTCAATATCGGGCGACGTTACCTGAATAACAAAAATTGAATCATTAGTTCTTTTATATGAAGCCGACTCAATTGCAAATTTCGATATAAATTCGCATTCCCAGCAAAGTTTTGCCGGATTTTTCCCCTGGGAGTTGAATGACTTCGTTGCATTGGAACTGGCAAAAAGCAAGAACGACGGAAGACCTACTTCTATCATGTAAAGAGAATGTTTTCCGCAAACACAGCATACTTCAGTTTTCCCTTTTTTCTTTTCTTCCGGCAGTATGGTTAGCTTCTGATGACAAACAGGCTGGCTTAGAAGAAGTAATTTTTTTGAACCCCATAATTTAGCCCTGGTTTTTTCCAAAAATTCATCAACCCTTGACTTTAGAGGCTCCGTAATGTCGCCGTATGGTATTCCTTCCCCCTGCCAACTCCTTGGACCTATAAACAAGCTTACAACAGGAGTCGGATTTCTTTTAGGCATCAGCATTATTTCGTCCTTCTCTTTATCATAGACCACAAGTTTAGGATTCTCTTTCTGCTTTATTGTGGAGACATTCCAATACCTCTCAGCCAGAATCTCATAGCAGGTTTCAAAATAAGCCCGAAGAGTATCCGTATCTTTGCCTTCAAATGTCAAAGCCTGATTATCGCTGTCCACTTTCACCTCAACATCAAACTCCAACAGCCTATCATCCCGGCTTTTTGAAATTGAATAAAGCCCTGCAATACCGGCGTCAAACCACCAGTGCCTTCTTAACGCTATACTGTATTCCACAGCACCACCCCCTATATTAACTTAAAACACCCAAACCCTTGGGAGTTCTTACCTCCAATCCCCGCATCGTAAGCAAGCTTTATGACTTCCTGATCTCCTTTCAAAACAAAATCTCCCATCCACCCCTCTATAATAAAACCATCATAACTGCTTATAACTTTTGCATATTTATCCGAGACAAGCTCTATGTCAAAGTCTACATTGTCTTTGGAATCATCCTTGTAAAATGCCTTGTATTTCTTTATTAAATTTTCTTTTATAATCCTCTTGAAATCGTGATTATACGGAGAAAAGTAGACGGTTCGTTTGTCATCCAGAGTGGAGTAAGCTGTGACAGGAGAAAGCATCCTTATTTTCTGAATACTCTTCGGTTCTTCCATAATAATATCCATTTTGCTTACATAAGCTTTATGACCCGCAATTTCGACATCTCTTCGTAGAAGGGATAAAGACAAGTCAATAAAGAAATCTTCATAGCAGGATGAAACAACCAGTTCGACAGGAGATTGATATATAATTTTTTTCTTTTTTGAGTCAATTGAAAATTTACCTTGTAGCCTTGAAAATGTAAACATTTTATACTTACGTTTTTCATAAGAAAATCCTCTGTCATGTATAAATCGTGCCAGGTCTTTATCCATGATATTTCTGTATATAAAACCCTGGAGAATTTTATTATAGTTGAACGGCAATTCAAGGCTTTCATCAAATTCAATACCAACTTTAAACCTCATTTTTTGTTCCCCTTGAAATAAATGATAAAATTATCAACATAAATATTATTATTATTCTATATAATAACATAAAAAATAATATACTTCAATAATGATAAAAAATAAGTAAAGCAAGAATAAATAGACATAACTCTCTTATATCAAAGCTACAATGCAATTATAATGCAATTTGGAATATATTCTGATATAATATTTTCATCAAAAAACTATACAAACACATTAAAGGAATTTCTAAAAACATTCAAAGGTGAGTTTCATGTTAAAGCAAAAGATATTAAACAGGGAGTCGGGTATTATTACTTACGGAATAACCCCTCCTAAGAAAAACAATACGGAGGAAAAAATAAAAGAAATATCCCAGAAACACATTGAACGCATAAGCGGTCTGGATATTGACGGCTTGGTCATATATGACCTTCAGGATGAAAAAGAGCGTGTTTCCGAAGAAAGGCCGTTTCCCTTTATAGAAACCATTGACCCGCAAATTTACAGTGAAAATTATCTTAAAGATTTAAAAATACCTAAAATCATTTACAGATGTGTCGGCAAGTATACTCCGGACGAGTTTCGCCGGTTGACACGTCCGGTTTCCGGGCAGGATGCCTTTTCTGTCTTTGTGGGGGCGGCTTCAAGAAATCAAAGTGTGCTGCTGAAATTGTCCGATGCCTACAAGATAAGGCAAGATGTAAATCCGGATCTTCTTTTGGGTGGTGTTGCCATACCTGAAAGGCATATGAAAAATACCGATGAACATCTTAGAATAATCGATAAAATTAATAAAGGATGCAAATATTTCATTACTCAAGCCGTATATAATGTTGAGGCTGCAAAGGACTTTCTGTCCGATTATTACTATTACTCAAAAAATAACAACCTTAAAATGGTTCCTATTATATTTACCCTTACCCCCTGCGGCTCGACGAAAACACTGGAATTTATGAAGTGGCTGGGGATCAGTATACCAAGGTGGCTGGAAAATGACCTGATGAACTGTGAGGATATACTGAACAAATCCGTTTCCCTTTCAAAGTCCATATTTAATGAACTGATGGAATTTTGCCTTGAAAAAGGCATTCCCATAGGCTGCAACATCGAAAGCGTGTCGGTTCGCAAAGTTGAAATAGAAGCTTCAATTGCTTTGGCAAAGGATATAAAATACATAATGAAGGGAATATAGATTTCTCCATATTCCCTTCACGTCCTTTCTTATCTTACAGCCAAAAAGTAGAGAACAACAATTAATCCCAATATAATTCTGTAGTAGCCGAATGCTTTAAAATCATTTCTCTTGATATATCCCATAAGAAACTTGATAGCAAAAATCGAAACAGCAAAGGCAACAATCATGCCTGTAAGAAGTATAATCAGCTCTGTTTGCGAAAAAGCGAATCCAAACTTCACCAACTTCAGAAGGCTTGCTCCAAACATAACGGGTATTGCCAGGTAGAAGGAAAATTCCGCAGCAATTTCCCTTGAACATCCAATCATTATTGCTCCAAGAATTGTGGCACCGGAGCGGGATGTTCCAGGAATAAGGGCAAGAACCTGAAATGCTCCGATTAAAAGGACAGCTTTGTAACCAAGCTCTTCAAAAGTGCTGATTGCAGGAATTTTCGATTTGTTGCGGTTTTCCATAATGATAAACAGAACACCATAAACAATTAACGTAATGGCAACCGTTATGTAGTTGTAAAACAATTCATCAATCTTATCATCAAAAGGTACACCTATCAATGCTGCCGGCAAAGTGGCCGCCAGCACCTTAATCCACAGGGAAAAAGTATCTTTCTTTATTTGTATTCCGTCTTCGAAAGAAAAAGGGAAAAGCTTGTTCCAATATAAAACAACCACTGCCATTATGGCTCCAAGCTGTATGACAACCCTGAACATTTCCATAAATTCATCGGACAAGTTCATATTTATAAACTCTTCCACCAGAATCATATGCCCGGTACTGCTTATGGGCAGCCATTCCGTAATTCCCTCGACAATGCCTAAAAATATGGCCTTAATTAATTCCAACACCGCCACATCTCCCTTGCAAATGTATTTTTAAATCAATTTCGTACCACATGTCTGTTTTATAAGTATATCATATAAACCAAGTTTATGACTATAATTCCGCATACAGTTCTACAAATACAGACCCTAAAACCATATCATGAACATGCTCTCATCTTCTCAACCTCTTGGTTTCTTGCCTTAACATACTTCCATTTTCCCGAAGCATACCTAAAATACACAATAGCAGCCCTTGTATATTGGTCCAGCACGAGAGCAACCCATGCTCCTATAAGCCCCCAGCGGAAAACACTTACAAAAATATAAGCAACTACCACACGAAAACCCCAAATGCCGGCAATAGATGAATATAGTGGAAACATAGTATCTCCCGCTCCCCTGAGCACACCGGCAAGGGAAAGCTGCGTCGATTGTCCGGGCTGGGCCAAAGCCATTATTTTAAGCACAATACTGGCCATTGCGGCAACTTTAAGGTCTTCTGTATACAGACAGGCCAGGGGATATGAGAACAAGATAAACATCAATCCCATAAAGCAGGCAACTGCAATAGCCATATGATGTATGATATCGGCATACCTTTTAGCCCGTTCCTCGTCATTTGCTCCAAGACTTTGTCCCACCAGAGTTGTGCCGGCAACACCAAAAGCCATGCTGGGTGAAAAAGTAAGTCCGCAAATACTGAGCCCTATCTGATGAGCGGCAAATGTTACGGTACCCAGGCTTGAAACCGTACGGGCAAACATCATAAGTCCGCCCTGAACCACAAATTGTTCCATTGCCGACGGCAAACCTATTGAAAAAATTTCTCTGGCAATATCAAAATTTATCCGGTAGCTGCCCTTAAGCCTAATTGAGATAGCAGACCATTTTAAGAAAAATACTACACACAAACCAACCACACACGCTAAAAATCTCGATACGGACGTGGAAATTGCAGCTCCTGCCACGCCAAGTTTGGGCAAACCGAGCTTTCCGAATATAAGCAAATAGTTTCCCAGTACATTGAAAAGATTACTACCTACATTGTATATCATGGGAATCGTTGTTTCCCCCGCTCCCCTCAGAGCAGCCGTAACCCCCATGTTAACTGCCTGGAAAACCAGTCCGGCAGATACTATTTGAAAGTATACGGTGGCATCCTTCACAGTATCCGCTTCGGCTCCCATAAAGACTACAATGTCATGAGCCATAAAAACTCCTATCGTGCTTATGATAATTCCCATGATAAAGTTCAGAATAATGGACTGCCGTGCAACCTCATTAGCTTTTTTAGTGTTGCCGGCGCCAATATTCCATGCCACAATCGTGGTTGTACCCACATTGACAGCCGAAAATATCGCCAGTAAAACCATAAAAGGCTGGGTGGTAAGTCCAACCGCAGTTATTGCTGCTGAGTTGAGCCGCCCCACCATAATCATGTCAATCATGCTAAATAGGGTTGACATAACCAGTTCTATAAACGCCGGCCACGAGAGAGATATCACTTCCCATATCATTTGTTTTGAATATTTTTGAGACCATTTCCGTTTACGCAAAAATTGCAACAACAGAATTCCCTTCCTTCTTTTATGTAACGTTTATTATTATACTCCTCATAATAATAAACTTCAAATAATATATTTTCCCTATAAAATAGTTCAGCTAAATTACCGAAAAATAAAACGATACACAATATTATACTCTTTAACTGTTCTTTCTGCGCGTCAGGAAAGTACTGTAAGCAAAGTCTTTGCAATAGAATCGTGACAGAACTTTTAAGGCAAAATTCTCGGTCAAATTATCACACAGAAAGCGGGGAATTAAAAATGATGTGGAAAGAAAAATACAAAATCGGCGTAGATTTAATTGACCAGCAGCATGAGGAGCTTTTCAGACGTGTCTCGGAATTTACCAGGATTATCCGAAGTGAAGAAAATTGGGATGCCAGAATTGACAAAGTAAAAGAAACAATGGCTTTTATGAAAGACTATGTAGTTGATCATTTCAACGAAGAAGAAGCCTATCAAGCCAAGATAAATTATCCCGAGCTCGAAGCCCATAAAAAAGCTCATGCAAGTTTCAAAGAAGGCATTGAGAACTATGTCAAAATTTTTGAGGAAGAAGGCTTTAATGAAGACAGGATACAGGAATTCGGCGGTAAACTCATGACGTGGCTCATTATGCATGTTGCGGGTATGGATCAGAAGATAGGTGAATACGTGAAAAGCAAAGGAGGACAAATTCAATGAAAGCAGAATATATAAACTCCTTTTACAAGGCGGCAAAAGATGTGTTCCAGTTGATGGTTGACATTGAACCTCAAAGAGGAGAACTGAAATTGGTGGAAAATTTGTGCAACAATAAAGATGCCAACATTGAGCTTGGAGTAGTTGGAGATTTGAAAGGAAAAATCCTTTTCAGCTTCCCAAAAGATATGACTCTGGAAATGGTCAAAATTTTGTCCGGTATGGAAATGGACAAGATTGACAACTTTGCATCTTCAGCCTTGGGAGAAATGGCGAATATCATCGGAGGAAATGCATTAACACTTTTGTCACAGTACAATTACACCTGCGATATTGTCCCCCCGCAAATTTACATAGGCGAATACAAACCAAATTCCATTGGCAACGACAAAGCTTTACAATTGCCTTTATTAACTCCTATCGGTGAATTTGACATTACCATTCTTTTAAAGGAAAATAAATAAAAAGGGAAATTTACCTGTTTGCACCCCCTTTTGGTTCAGGGGGTGCAATTATTTATTCATCTCATTGCTGTTGTGACAGGGGTTATTTAAAATAAAGTTTTATAAAGCTCCGTTCGTCTGTCCAAACGCAGCGGAAAGCTGTCTCTAATTTTCTTTACATCCTGCTCAATGTCTGCATATATAACTCCTTCTTTGTCTTCAATTATTTCAATTATTTCTCCATTGGGATTTATTACACAGCTGTCCCCCGAATACTCAAGTCCGCCCATATTACCCACACAATTTACGCCCAAAATGTAAACCTGGTTTTCAATTGCCCGTGCCTGAAGCAAACACTTCCAATGTTCTCTTCGTTTTTTAGGCCAGTTTGCAGCAACAACCACAATTTCGGTTTCATCTCCAAGGGCCTGAAAGACAGCTGGAAAGCGTAAATCATAGCAAATAAAAGTAGCAATCTCCCTCCCTTGCAACTTACAAGTCGATAACTTGTTCCCTTTCACAAAATACTTTTCCTCACCTGCCATGCTAAATGGGTGAATTTTTACATAATCTGAAATTTCATCACCTTTTTCGTTAATTATTGTATAATGGTTTTCCGCTTTTTCCCCCGCAGCCTTTACCCAGCCGAAGCCAATACTAATTTGATGGCTTTTGCAAATCATCTTTACCCTGTCTTTGCTTTCATCATTGTATTCTTTAGTAAGCTTTGTGTTCATTGAAAAACCCGTAAAGCTCATTTCCGGCAATAAAAGCAGGTCCGCGCCATGCTTTTTTACCTCTTCCGATACACCCTCCAGCTTTTTATAGTTTTTCTCCTTGTCTTCCCATGCTATCTCCATTTGGTATAATGCAGCTCTCATAAATTCTCCCTTCCTGCCGCACCATAACGGCCTTTTTGTCTTGTAATCTGATTCTACAACAAGAAGTTACGTTTCAAGTTCTATAATAATTGATATAATGATAATACCCAAAAAAGAAAAGCATGAAAAGCCACTTCATTCTTTGGCTGTCTGTCGCAAAGTCTCAAATTTGCTTGTATCAAGGGTTACAGCGAATTTGTTTTTCTGTTTTATTCGCTGGCATCCTATTAAAACAATAGTCAAACTTCAATCATATTTTATGTTTAACCTTATTTATGGTATAATTACAGAAAAAACAAAAACAGGAGGAAGAAGAAAATGAAAAAATTTATCGCAGGCTTTTTGACATGTCTTGTGCTCATGTCAGGCTTCTATGTTCTGGCCGAATCTCAGCAGTGGACCGCCCTGCGCGCAACCTTCGATGTGTACGTAAACGGCAAAAAATTCGAAAGCGACAAACCTATAGTTGCCATCGAGGGCAGTACATATTTGCCGCTAAAGGCCATCGGTGATGTGCTTGGTGTTCCGGTTCAATGGAACGAAAAATTGAGAAGGGTTGAGGTAGGTTCTATTTCCAATACCAAAAATGAATATTCGTTCAACAACCCGGCTCCTCTCAATACTATTCAGACAATTACAAAAGAAAGCTTCCTTCAAAAATATACCGCCGAAGTAGTAGTGAAAGAAATAGTTCGCGGAGAGACCGCAAATAAAATGGTAGCAGATGCCAATATTTTTAATGATCCCCCTAAAGAAGGTTATGAATATCTTCTTGCAAAAGTTTACGTTAAATTAATCAGTATAGATGAAGGTGCGCTAACACTGAGTCCTTTGCAATTTTCTTTGATATCCAGTGATGGCAAGGAATACGATATGCCTTTTGTAGTTCTTCCCGAACCTGAAATAACTACAACTTTATATCCCGGAGCTTCACACGAAGGATGGGTGGTATTCGAAGTAAAAAAAGACGATTTAAAGCCTAAAATTGTGTTCGAAAAACAATATGACGGCACAGGCGGAGCATGGTTTAAAGGCTGGGTTGATTGATAATACATTCGAATTTCCATTTTGCGTAGAAGTAGAATTCGAAGTTTCAGAATCAGGAATTTAACCCGGGGTCTGCTTTTTTATATTTTCCTCTACACTCAATTACTCAACCTTGCCCGACTATATTTCATATATTGTGTATTTATATTCGCTAAAAACATTTAACGGAAGTAAATGGGCAAATAGAGTAGAAAATAAGTTAACTTTCGATGATGTCCATACGTGTTTGAACAACATGAAAAACGTACTAAATTTAGCTGCATGCAGGGATAATGAGTTTAGTATAGTACATTACCCGAAAAAATAGGAAAACACCACCTACGGCTCATTCGAACTTTCAGTTGTTCAATTCTATTTTATAATTAATAATGAACAATGGTAAAAATTAAATGGTTTATAATTTTTTTATAATTTTGTATTGTTTACTCAAAATCAAGGCCAGTAAAAAAGAGGAGTAATCAAATACGGCAACAATACAAAAATACGAAACCTAAAAAGGTGAGCGTTGGCGCGTCAGATCAAGAGATGAAACCGGAAATCAAAAAAGCGAAATCTTTGACCGTGGCAAAGACAACAATACTTTATGGAAAAATTTCGGAATGAATATTGCCGTTCGGACTTTGTTGTCACGTAAGCAACTTAAAAATTGGATAAATATGTGGCAAACATATGAAGCGATTTTATTTTTTTCTCTTGTGACATATTTGTGTTATTAAAAGGTATTGTGGCATAAAAACAGGTTACAGTTAAAATCCTGTAACCCTTGATATTGGCGGAGAGAGAGGGATTCGAACCCTCGGTACCCCTTTTGGGAGTACACACGATTTCCAGTCGTGCGCCTTAGACCAGCTCAGCCATCTCTCCATCTTTTACGTCTGTTCAATTTTTTCAAAATAAGTACTTAACGCTTAAATAGTATACCATGGATTTATCGCAAAAGCAAGAGGTAAAATTGCACAATTCCAAAATCCCAAAAACTTTCAACAAACATAATGACCACCCGCTATAAGCAGGTGGCCACCCTCAACTTACCGTTGTTTCACTACTGTACCTTATTGTGCATTCCCCATACCTAAACTATTAAAAGGAGATTTGAGTACGTCACTCAAGTCCGCTATAGGTATCTCAAACTCAAGGGGTGCATCATCCGTGTACACCAGTGATTGGAAGAATATTACCAGCTTGTCATCTTTAAAGTAATAGTCTTGATCCTCATCTATGCCGGCAAATTCTTTGTTGGTTTCAACATCCAATTCATTGAATTTTACCTGCAATATCGCATTCAGTTTGTCTTTGTATGTCTTTATCGTAAACAGATCCGCTATTGGAATGTCTTCTCCGGTTCTAAGGTCAAAGTTAAAGGTGTCAATAGTAATATCTGTGTAATCTTCTGCTTTTAAGTAAGACTTAATATAGAATTTTATGCTAAGTACTTCTTTTGATCTGAACGGAACTTCATACCATACTGTCATGGTTTCTTCCACTGCAAGGTCTTCGGTAGCGGCAATTAAGTTCCTGTAATCCTCAATCCTCGCTTTCAAAGTGTTGTTGACTTTTTCCTCAATTCTCTTGTCAATTAAGTCCTTTATTACAGGATAAGTAAATTCTGTACGTGTATCTCCATAAGTTTTTTCCTCAGATACACTTTCGATCACATACTTGTCCGTCAATTCAGTAGCCTGAATCTTGTCTTTTTTGTCACCTGAGCACCCCACAAAAAGAAAACAAAACAAAAGAGAAAACAAAAGCATTAAAACTGATAATCTCCTCACTAAATCCCCCTCCACTAATATAAAATAAAAATTAATAAACATCATTTAATAATAATATAACATATTATTATCTAAACATAAATACAAAGTTTTCGACTCTCACAAAATACATCATGGCATCTCTTTATTTTTCAGCATCTTTCAAAGCTTTCTGTGCCAAATCAAAAAACTTCTTTACCTTGATTGTTGCTCCGGATATCGCATCGGTATGGCCGTCATTATCCTTATACTTTATATCTGTCGGGTCCTGCTTTTCCACAAGGTATGCTTCAACCTTTTCAGCCTGTTCATGCCATTCTGCCTGAGCTCCGCCATATTCCACCATTTTATAACCGCCATTTCTCGATAATGTATCTTTGTCGTCGCCGCCATCTTTGTTAATTGCATTCCAGTCTACTGAGACGATTTTCCCGTTTTTTACCTCAATTGTTACAGTATCCTTCCATCCTGATTCATCAAAATCATCTGCTTCGGCATAATATGTGCCATCCTTGTACTGCTTTGTACCGCTACCTGGAGTGTTTTGCTGTGTCTGATTGCATCCTGCAAACACTCCTGCTATAATTACTGCTAAACCCATTGCTAGAATTTTGCGTCTTAACATACAAATCCTCCTTTTTGTTTTTAATTACTATAGCAAATAGTAATAAAATATATGATATAAGAAATTTTGTACTCTCCTTATTATTATCAGCAATATTTATCGTCATTATTTAATATCAATTTAACAATTCCATATATATATTAATACCACCTTGAAGCCACTATACCAACATATTCTTTAACAGAAAAATAAAATTTTTGCAAAGCTTCCGCCGACGGAACAAAATCCATAAAAGTAATTTTTCTTATGCTGTTTGTTTGATAGTCGGTAGGATATGGAATAACGTTCACTTCATTTTTTTCAAACTGTTTTACCGCTCTTTTCATGTGAAATGCTGATGTGACCAGAATAGGCTTGTTAAAACCATGTTTGTCCAACAATTCCTTTGTATAAAACGCATTTTGAGTGGTATTTAAACTTCTGTTCTCAACAATTATTTTTTCCTCGGGTACACCTAAGCTTAACAAAATATTCATGGCAATCTCACCCTCAGAGGTTGTGTGGCCGGGAATCTGCCCTCCTGAAATAATTATGGGAACATCCAGTTTATAGTAAAGCTGTACACAGGTCAGCAGCCGATTTGCCGCTATACTTGAAAGATGGCCCTTTCCGTTTACATTTGGAGTATCCGCAAAGGCTCCACCGCCGAGCATAATGATAACATCTCCGTTCAACTCCGAAGGAGGTTGGTATTTTTTCTCAAGGGACCAGATTAGGCTATCGCACACCATAGGCGTGGAAATCAGGTAAAGTATTGCGGTTATGATAACGAAAAGCTTCGTACATTTGGGATCTTTCTTTTTATACTGCCAAAATGAAGCTGCCGCCAGCAGTAAAATTATACATCCCGGAGGAAGTAAAAATGTCTGATAAAAAAATTTGACCAAATACAGCATCACACTCAACCTCTTTCAGCACCGGCTATATTTATTTGTGATACGTTTCACCATTGATAATCTTAAATGATCTGTACAACTGTTCAAGAAGTATCAACCTTGTTAATTGATGCGGAAATGTCATGTCCGAAAGGGACAGGCTAAAGTCCGCCATATTTAGAAGCTCCTTGTCTATCCCCAGGGACCCTCCGATTACAAAAGTGACATGCGATTTGCCGGAAATAAAAAATGACTCTAGCTTGCGGGCCAATTCCTCAGAACTCATTTTGCTTCCGCGAACATCCAGGACAACAAGCAATGTTCCCTCTTTCAGCCTCTTAACAACTCTCTCGGCCTCACGCTTTTTAACCTGCTGTTCCTCAAGGCTGCTAAGATTGTCGGGTGCATGTTCATCCTCAACTTCAATTATTTCCAGTTTGCAATATCTGGAGAGCCTCTTACTATACTCGTTTATTCCCTCTTTCAAATATTTTTCCTTTATCTTTCCCACCGCAATTATTGTAATCCTCATGCGTCTCTGCCGCTCCGTTTCAAATTTCCACCACCTGGCCGACTTTGTCCCTTAAAGCCACAGAAAGCTTTATATCCCTTTCTATATCTATATTCCTCTCTTTCAGTATATTGCGAACAGTCTCATAAGCCAGCTCGGGAAAATTATTTTCCTTGCTCAAATGCCCCAGCATGAAACACCTGGTTCCCCTCTCCGCAAGATGCGCCACCACCTTGCCTGCCATTTCATTGGACAGATGCCCTTTATCCCCCAGTATTCTCTTCTTCAGGGGCCACGGGTAAGGGCCTACTTTTAACATCTCTATGTCGTGATTAGACTCTATCAGCAAAAAGTCACTTCCTTCGATATATTCCAGAAGCTCCCTGTTCATATGTCCAATGTCTGTGGCCGTTGTTATCTTGCTGTTTTCGACAAAAAAGTTGAAACCCACCGGTTCTACGGCATCATGAGGTATGGGGAAGGGGTTTATAATCACATCCCCTATTTCAAATTCTCTTCCCGTATTAAAATACATTTTATTTTTGACACTCACGGGACCTATGAGATTTTCCATGGCTGCCCACGTATTTTCATTGGCATAAATCGGAACATCATATTTTCTTGAAATTATGCCTGCTCCTTTAATATGGTCGCTGTGTTCGTGCGACACTAAAATAGCGCTTAATTCCGAAGGCTTTTCGCCGATTGAAACAAGCGCTTCTGTAATTTTCTTACCGCTAAGTCCGGCATCAATCAAAATTTTGGTTTTACCGGTAGACAGAAAAATTGCGTTACCACTGCTTCCGCTGTATAAGCTGCAAAATCTAATCATTTGTAATCTCCCAACCATTAACTCGTCCGTTATTTTCTTACTATCTGCGCACCTAATTTGCTTAGCTTTCCCTCTATGTTCTCATAACCGCGATCTATGTATCTTATATTATACACTTCAGTCACACCTTCTGCAACCAGTCCGGCTATAACCAGGGCCGCTCCCGCCCTCAAATCCGTAGCCTTCACAGGTGCTCCGGAAAGTTTTCCCACTCCTTCAATAATCGCTATTCTGCCCTCAACCTTGATTTTCGCTCCCATTCTTTTGAGTTCATCCACATACTGGAACCTCGAATCCCAAATTCCTTCGGTTACAGTGCTCGTACCGTCGGCGAGGCAAAGCAGCACGGATGTCGGAGGATGCAAGTCGGTGGGAAATCCCGGATAGGGCAAAGTCTTGATATTTGCCCTTTCTATCTTATCAGTGCCGATAACCCTTACATAATCTCCGCCTTCCTGAACTTTTACATTCATTTCAACAAGCTTCGCACTTAGTGACTCGACATGCTTTGGTATTATATTTTTGACAGTTACATCTCCCTTTGTGGCAGCGGCGGCAATCATAAACGTACCGGCCTCTATCATATCAGGAATTATCGAATGGGATGTTCCTCCCGGCAAACCCGGAACACCCTTTATCTTTATAACATCGGTTCCGGCACCTTTTATATTTGCCCCCATTGCATTGAGGAAATTCGCCACATCAACGACATGCGGCTCCTTCGAGGCATTTTCAATAATCGTCGTTCCCTCAGCTTTTACAGCCGCAAGCATTATGTTAATGGTAGCCCCGACACTTACCACGTCCATATATATCTGAGCGCCCACCAGCTTTTCGGCTTCAAGCTTTACAACACCGTGATCTATTTTTACTTTCGCACCTAAAGCCTCAAATCCTTTAATATGCTGATCTATCGGCCTGAATCCGAAATCACACCCTCCCGGGAGCGAAACCTCCGCTTTTTTAAACCTGCCCAAAAGCGCTCCCATCAAGTAATAGGACGCCCTCAGGCATTTCACCATGTCATATGTGGCAGTATAAGACTTGATATTCTGAGAATTTATTGAAAGAGTGTCCTTGCTTTCAAATTTAATCTCGGCACCCAAATCTTTCAATATACTAATCAGCGTTTTAACATCATTGATATTTGGTATATTCTCTATCGTACACGGTCCGTCAACCAATATGGCCGCAGGAATGATTGCAACGACAGAATTTTTGGCCCCGTTTATATTGACCTCACCTTCGAGAGGCCTTCCTCCTGTAACAACAAACTTTTCCAACTAATACGCCCCCACTCGTATACCATATCAAAATCTATTGGCTCAAAATCCAACTGCACAACTTTCTTAGTCAATTATACTACTAAACACCATTGTTTGCCTACTATAAATTTAAATATTTGTTTGCATCACGCTTTTTATTCTATTTCTGTTCCGTCATATGCCTTAAAAAACTTGTTTTGTTTCTTTCCCTGGTTTTTATACTCAATACGCCAAACAGGAATGTCATCCAGCTCCCTGCTGCCGTCTTCCATCTTGTGTTCCTTAAAGCCCAGATCAATCCTTGTAATAGTAATATTTCTTATAGAATCATGGTGATGTATAAGCACCTGGTACACAGGCATTATTTTCTTGCTGTTAATTATACCGTTAATCTTTCTGTATCTTACTTCAAGATATGCTATGCCTTTGTCACTTAAGCCAACAGTAATATGGTTTTCATGGATCCAAAAACCCTTGTATTTTTGCTTGAAAACATAAGTTTTAAGGTTACCTTCCTCCTCAACCGTATCCAAATGATAATCCGTAACCGGCACTCCTGTTCCTTTAAGCATGTTTGACACAAGGTTCAGTACATTCTCCGCACTGTTTAAATCGTGTAATGTCCTCTCCGGTGACCCGTCCCTGAAAACAAAGGAATATTGGTCCGGAAAACTAAGTTCCTTGTCTTCATACTTTATATTGGGCAGTCTGGCCAGATTTTCACTGCTCTTTTTGTCCCCCAGCAGATTTTCAATCACCTTTTTTTTATCAAAACCCGCATCATGATAAGTAAGTGTACCCACACTGCCGTTAAAATCCGGTATGTTGCAGATTATGGCAACACCCCTTTCCGCCAAAGCCTGCCGGGCATCATCAATTGTATCTTTTGTAATATTGTTGCCGTTTAGTGTGTATATAAGAATAATACTTAAAAAAACATTCAAAAGAAAAAACAGCATTATAAAAATATTTTTAGTTTTAGCCCAGTCCATATCCATTATACCTCCGGTGGTTTCTTCTGCATGGGAACAACATACCTCTTGCCCTCCATCGTCTCAACTATCCAGACAGGCTCCAAACTCTGACTTTCCGTGCTGAATTTAACTTCATATGCCATATTTATATCCTTTACAGAAAAATCCTTTATACTTATATCCTTGTACAGATTGAATATATCATCAAACAAACTTTCAAACTTGACATTCAGCATCAGGTTTTCTCTACCCGTCTTGAACTCTTTCAATATCCAATAACAACTTAGAACCCTTTGACTGTTGGCATCCACCGTTATGGCATGGTTTAGTTTGTTTTTATCTTTGTTGTTCACTGTATACTCATTAAACGAAACAGCTATGTCATTAAATTTATAATCAAAAGTAAAGCTGTAATAACCGTTCTGCTCCACAATTCCCGACAAATAAACATCCACACCGGACACCAGCTTCTCCCTGTGATTGATAAATTCCAGCACTCTTTTTAAAGCTTCAACTTTGCTGCCTTTTTCGTAGCTGTTGACTCCATGAAGATATTTGTACTCCAAAAGTCCATCGGTATAAATCCTGTACATATTGCTCAAATTTTGGAATGCAATAGTTTTATTGTAAACATCAATACTTCTTATGTAATCATCCTCATCCTCTCCAAGGACGATTTTTGCTATATCATCAAGGTCCTGACTGCTGTTTGGTTGCTGAATGTTTCTTATTTTCTCGGGAACATTGCAAATAAGATTCTTGTAGTTTCTGTATTTTGGCCCCTGGGCAACTATTAAGACATCCGGACTCAAATATTGATATACATAGTTTGTTACATATTCCTTTATGACACTGTAGCTTTCAATATTTTCATCGTACAGACTTGCTATAATATCATCATAGTCCTCCGTTGACAAACCTTTATCCACGAAAGGAACAACATACTTGTTTACTTTGTCCCCGTCAAACACATATATATTGAGATTTTTGCCTGTACTTTCCGACGGAAGAATTGCCATTTTATAGATACCTTCAGATTTGAACCCGGATACCCATTTTTCATTAAGAAATGCCGCCAAAAGTTCAGAGCTTATACAGGTTTTAAATTCAAAAACGAAGGATTTTTTTAAAACCACGTCTCCCCAAAATTCTTTGCCGTACTCCTCTTTGGAGGTCACATTTTTATCAGTCAGCAAATACTTTATATATGCTTTGGCATCATTCCACAACGGCTTAAAGTACTCATGATTTTCTTTTATTACCCAATGGGGACTTTCAAATCCTTCAGAAACCACAATCCTATAAGGCTTGAAAGCATCCCCCATGTCATATTCCGTCTCTCTTTGAGCTTTATAAAAAAAACCCCATAAAAAATTAGTAGGCACTCCCCGATTTTGATAATACCAAAGGATACCTACCTGTATAAAACTCGTCAATATTAACAAAAACAGTATGTACAATTTTAATCTTTCACGGCCCAACCATTTCATCCAAATCCCAGACCTTTATGCTCCGAATAGATTTTCCAACATATCCGTAATTCTAAGAAATCCGTTCTTGATTGAATTCCTGAGGCTTCTATCCAGCACTGTTACAGTAAAGGTGTTTACCTGCAAATTTTCTCCCAAAACCAGTTCCGTCTGTTCCATTTTTGCAGAACCTTGATATGCTGCGATTCTTATTCTGTTTGCTCCTTTCTTCGGAAGCTCAATCTCCTTCATGAAGAACCCCGAAGCTCCTATCGTCCACGTATCTTCTCCGTCCAAATTTCTGTAAGGTTCAAATTGATCCGTTTTTTCATTGTATATAAGAAGCTTTACTGTTATGTTCTGCTTGTCTGAATTGCCGCAAATCACATAAGATTCTTTGAAAGTAGTTTCATCACCCTCGGGACGGGTAATTGTAACAAGAAACTGCTTTGTATCCTCTGTTTTCTTACTGGATATTACATCAATTTTTCCGTCGGCAAATGCCGTCATGCACATACTTGTTAAAAAAATAAACGTCAAAAGTAAACCAACTATTTTCTTTATCATAAAAAACACCTCATAACCGAGAAATAAAGACAAAATTAAACTTTATCCCCCCTAATGCTAATTTAATTATACTATACTTGTGTTACAAAATTATTACACGACATTTAAGATTCAGTTACACGCCGCCGGCAGCTTCACGGTAACTTCCGTACCTTTTCCAGGCTCACTTGCGACAGATATCGAGCCTTTATGAGCTTCCACGATTTCTTTTGCAATTGCCAATCCAAGACCTGTACCGCCCATTTCTCTTGAACGGGCCTTGTCCGTCCTGTAGAATCTTTCAAATATTCTGCCAAGATCCTCCCTTGGAATTCCTATACCTGAGTCGACCACTTTTACATAAACCTCGCTGTACATTCTTCCAATATAAACTGTAATTTTGCCTCCTTCAGGAGTATACTTTATGGCATTGGTAAGAATATTCAAAACCACTTGCTCCATGCGGTCTTTGTCGGCAACAATCTCCAGTTCCTCCCCTATGGTAAAACACTCCAGCGCCTGATTTTTCTCTTCAGATTCAAATTTAACTTTTTCCACGCAGTTTCTTACCAAGTCTTCAAAGGATATTTTCTGCATATCCCACTTCATTTGATTGTTGTCGAGCCTTGAAAGCTGGAGCAGATCTTTTACAAGCCTTGTCATTCTGTCGGCTTCCGAATTAATAACACTTAAGAATTTCCCGGCAAGTTCCCTGTCCTCCAAAGCTCCGTCCAGAAGTGTCTCGGCATAGCTCTTGATAGAAGTCAGAGGTGTCCTTAGTTCATGGGACACATTTGCAACAAACTCCTTGCGCATGTTTTCAAGCTTTTGCTGTTCGGTTATATCGTGAAGCACGGCAATTACGCCGTCAGCATTGTTTTCCTCGTCAGTAAAAAGAGCAAAATATATTTTGACGTATTTTTCGCCTATATTGGTACTTACTTCCTTTGCGTTGTATATTTCAAGGTATTTGACCTCTTCTATCGAAACATCTAAATTATATCTTTTCGAAAACTCGTTGAAATCAAAATCGCACTTTTCAATTCCCAATATTGCTTTTGCCACAGGATTTATGTGAATTACCTCACCATTTATGTTAAACGCAATCACACCGTCGGTCATATAGTTAAGAATAGTCTCAATCTTGCTTTTTTCCCTCGATATCTGGTTTAAAGTTTTCCTAAGCTCCCTGCTCATGAAGTTGAAAGCTTTTGTAAGCTTTCCTATTTCATCGTCGGATTTAACCTCCATTACCTGTCCGAAATGCCCCGCCGCCATTTCCCTGGCCTTGTGCATGAGATTGACAATCGGGACGGTTATCGTTTTCGACAGTGCATATCCAAAAATCAATGACAATATAACAGCAATCAGAAAACTCAGCTTTATTATATCATTAAAAGCTTCTATTGCTCCGGCCCACTCTTCCCGGTCATACCTGAAGTATAAAATATAATCCGTATTGCCAATTCGTCTTGCATAGTCAAAAAAGGACTTGTCCCCGATTCTGATTAATTTTCCCTTGTCTCCTTTACCTCCCGCCAGTGCAGCAAGATAGTTTCTTGACTGTATAATATCCTCCCTCAGTGTTTCCCTGTAAGGAGACTTTACATCGGTGTATATTATTTCATTGGTGTTCTTGTCAATTATGGTAAATGTTCTGAAATTGTTTATAAAAAACAGGGACATTGCATTTGCTTTGTTGTTAGCCGTAAGAAACGAAACAATTTCTTCTTTTGTCGGCTGGTCCTCATCATCTATGCCCCAATACTCAAAACCATTCTCTATTCCCGCTTTAAAGGTGTCATAAAAAAACAATTCCACAAAATAATTTAGCGAGACACTTGCCGACACCGCCAACACCAATGCCAAAAGTATGAAAATAGTTACAAGCCGCCACTGAAGACTTGTCAGAAACTGCAAACGCTTCAAAATCATACTCATCCTCACACAATTAAAATTTTCCTATCCCCCTGATTTTTCAGTTTAATTTTTAACTTAATTTGTTGAAATAATATCCTACCCCTCTTTTGGTCATAATGTAGCAAGGATTGCTCGGATCCTTTTCAATCTTCTCCCTCACTCTTCTTACAGTCACATCCACCGTACGGACGTCGCCGTAATATTCATAACCCCAGACCTTTTCCAAAAGGGTCTCCCTTGAAAATATCTGGCCCGGCTGCAATGCCAGGAATTTTACAAGTTCAAATTCCCTTAATGTCAGCTCAATTACCTCATTGTTTCTTCTTACTTCATAATGTTCGATATCTATCTCCAAGTCTCCGAATTTCAAATAATTGCTTTGCTTCTTTTGAGTCTCCGCAGAGGAAGCAACCCTTCTTAAATTGGCTTTTACTCTCGCCATCAGCTCCCTCGTGCTGAAAGGCTTTGTTATATAATCATCCGCTCCAAGCTCCAATCCCAATACCTTGTCAACTTCCTCTTCCTTTGCAGTAATCATTATAATGGGAGTGGATATACTTTCCCTCAATTTGCGGCAAACGGTAAAGCCGTCCAATTTGGGAAGCATTATGTCCAGCAGTATCAAATCCGGCTTTTCACTTAGCGCAAGTTCAATAGCTTGTTCGCCGTCATTTGCTTCAAGCGTGGAAAAACCCTCTTTTGCCAAATTAAATTTGAGAATGTCAACTATATTTTTCTCGTCATCAACAACAAGGATTTTCGCGCTCACAAAATACACATCCTTTCATTAAAAATTGAAAGATATTTACCCATACCTTTCATTATATCATTAAAAACGAAAATAAGAACATATATTTTACGACAATACCTCCAATTAATAGAATTTTTATATTCCGCACCCTGTTTTTCCTCAAATATTATAAAATATACACAAATTATATTGATATTATTCCAATATGTGTTATAATAGAATAAGATAGTTGTCCTTTTTTCTTCGAACATTAGTAGCTTTTATTCAGAAAATGTCAAAATATATGCCAAAGGGGGCTGCACGTCATGTCCAAGGAGTTAATGTATATTCTCATTACCAAGATGCACCTCAGGTTAAACGCCTTAATCGAAAAAAACAACTATGACCTCTTGAACGAAGAAGTTTTGCAATACAGCCAGCGGTTGGACAAAATTCTGTCCCTTTACAACAGGATTGTCCAAAAGGACAAGTCCTATGCTTTCAGCGTAAGTCATCTTAATAAAGCCGCAAAATGCAATTAATTTAAAATAGATATCAATCCAAATGTAAATATAAATCCTCATTGTATTTGATAAATAGACGTTTAATATTGTAAACGTCTATTTTTAATTCTCACAAAACGGCTTGCTTTTTCAAACTTTAACTTTAATTTCCGTTTCCCGCTTTCTTGTACGTAGGCACAATAAGTTTAATATATTCTGAAATCTCTTCAGAATTTGTAACCATAATATCCTTAAGGCAATCCAGCTCCCTCTGGAGCACCTTAAAATCAATATGAACAGGCTTTGTAACATATATTTTGTCGTTTTTGGTTGCCAAAAGCCCTTCCTCACTGAGCATAAGTTCCTCATAAAGCTTTTCGCCGGGTCTCAAACCTATATACTCAATCTTTATATCGACATCCGGCTCAAAACCCGAAAGTCTTATCAAGTTTCGGGCAAGCTCACTTATTTTCACAGGTTCACCCATATCAAGAACAAATATTTCTCCGCCCTTTGCCATTGCCCCAGCTTGTAGTACCAGCTGCACAGCCTCCGGAATTGTCATAAAGAATCTGGTGATTTCCGGATGGGTGACCGTTACCGGTCCTCCCCTTTCTATCTGCTTTTTAAACAGTGGTACAACACTTCCGTTGCTTCCAAGCACGTTTCCAAACCTTACCGCAACAAACTCGGTTTTGCTGTTTTCATTCATCGCCTGGATAATCATTTCTGCAATTCTTTTTGTCGCACCCATAATATTCGTAGGGTTGACGGCCTTGTCCGTGGATATAAGTACAAACCTTTTAGTTCCATACTTGTCCGCACATTCAGCCACATTTAAGGTGCCAAACACATTATTTTTTATCGCCTCCGTAGGATTGTCCTCCATAAGAGGGACATGTTTATGGGCCGCAGCATGAAATACAACGTCTGGCCTGTATTTTTTAAATATGTTTTCCATTCTCTGTTTTTCTCTGATATTGGCAATCACTGTGTCAAGCTTTAAATCCGGATGCTTGTACAAAAGTTCATTCTGTATGTCATATGCATTGTTTTCATAATTATCCAAAATAACAAGCCTCTTCGGCAAAAAATTCGCTATCTGCCTGCACAGCTCCGAACCGATTGAGCCTCCTCCCCCGGTAACCATTACCACCCGGTCCTTCAGATACGAACCAATCTCTTCAATATCAAGATGTACAGGTTCCCTTCCCAAAAGGTCTTCTATATTCACATCCCTTATTTTCTGCATGACAACAGATTCATCAATCAGCTGTGAAACCGACGGAAGTATCTTTACCTTGCAGTTTGTTTGGGCACAGCCGGTGTATATATCATTTATTTTTTTGTGGCTGGCAGACGGCATGGCAATAATGACTTCGTCTATCTGCAGCTTCTGTATTATTTCTGAAACATCCTTTGTCTCACCCACCACAGGCACTCCGCTGATTTTTTTGCCTATTTTGTATTTATCGTCATCTACAAACGCCACCGGAGTGCTTTTAAGTTCAGGATGGGACTTCATTTCCTTCACAATTATCGCGCCGGCGTCCCCGGCGCCTGCAATCAGCACCCTCTTTGAATTTGTAAAACGAATCATTTCCCCTTTGACAATTCTTCTAAACACCCTGTAAGCAAACCGTACTCCCCCAATCAGGGCAATATCCGTCAAGATGCATATCAGGAATATACTTCGAGGTACGGGCGTTTGGGATAAAAACACATAGCTTATCATTATTGAATTGCTGATAAATGAAGCAGCTATAACCATAACCACTTCATATATTCCCGCATACTTCCACAAACTGTTGTAAAGCTTCATCACAGCATAAGTTATAAGTTTAACAACTGTTGAAATTACGGCGAGCTTTACCAAGGGTTCGATAAAACGTTCCGGAATATTTGCATAGTTTAAGTCAAACCTCAAAAGATATGCAATAACAAGCGATATATTTACTAAAAACACATCAATTGCAATTAATCCATTTGCTCTAATCTTTTGTTTCATTGTAGACCCCCAAATATGCTACGAAGTTTAATGTTGCTAAAATTTATACTTAATTGCTTCACTTATGTCTATTTTATTATAGCAGATTGAATACAAAAAACAAAAACAAATTTTTGTAAACAAAAATTAATCTTGGATTTTTCTTTTATTTCTACTGAATTCTAAAACACTTTTGAGAGTGTTAAATAAGTAAATCGAAGTTTCAATTTTAAAAATTTGTGCCAAAACCATATATATAATTACACCTACACAAACTTGAATCAAAAGAGTCAACCAAGCAGACAATACCATTAATTTAACACTGTAAACCACCAATCCCATCACAACAGACAACATCAACGAAGGCATTATATCTGCCAATTGTTCTTTATAGCTATAATTAAGGAGCTTTGTATTAGGGTATGAATTTATTATTGTAGAAATTAAACTTGTAATAAACGCTCCAAATGCAATTGCATATACTCCAAATTTTAAACTGATCAGCAAAATTAAAAGTTCGAGAACTTTCTTGATTATTTCTATTTTTAAAATCAAGTCGCTGTACCCTAGTGCTTTGATTGCCTCAAGATTGGCTGTATGAAAAGGCATAAACATATAGGACATGCAAAAAATTTGTAAAAAAGGCACACACGGCAGCCATTTATCTGTCAGGACTATTTTCACCAACGGCTCGGCTACCAATGCAAGGCCTATCATCATCGGAAAGATAATAAATGTACTTGTAGTTATGGAACGTCGAACCATTCCTTTTATCCGCTCTTTATTATCCTGCATGGACGAGTATGCCGGCAGCATCACAGACTGAATTGAACCGTTAATATTGGTTATGATTACATATGGAAATTGTTTTCCTTTATTGAAGTAACCCAGCAAGTCAGTGCTATATATTTTACTTATTATTAAACTTCTCAAATCCAAAAACAGTGTAGTTATCAAATTGGACGCAAGTATTTTCCATCCATAAGAAAATAAACCTCGCAATCGTTCAAATTTAAATAACAATTTTGGTCTCCATTTAACTGTAAACCACATAATGGCAGTTGAAAAAAATTGGTTCACGAGTTGCTGTGCTACCAACGCCCATACTCCAAATCCATTGAAAGCCATAAAAATACCTACTAAACCGGAGATTATTATGGCACCAAAGTTACTGTAAAACAGTTTTTTAAACTGCATGTTGCGAGATATTACAGCAATTTGTATAGAATTTACCGCTCCAAAAAACAATGTAATTGACAGTGCTCTTAAAACAGGTACAAGTAAATCCTGATCATAAAAGCTTGCAATAAAAGGAGAAGCAAAAAACAGTATAACATACAAAAACCCTGCCACTCCCAAACTTGCATAAAATACCGTAGAATAATCTTTCTCATCGACATCTTTCTTTTGTATTAAGGCAGTGTTTAATCCGGTTTGTATAAATACATTCGCTAAAGCAATAAAAATTGATATTAAAGCAATCAATCCATATTCTTGAGGCTGAAGCAGCCTCGCCAATACTATTGATACCAAAAAGTTTATTCCTTGGGTTCCACTTCTTTCTATAAGCTTCCAAAAAAGTGACGCCAAAACTTCATTTTTAGTTATCTTTTTACCCATAATACTACCCTTACACCTATTTTTTCTTGTTTTTTACATAATAAATCTCACTCTTACATAAGCATAGATTCTACAAGATAAAGTCTATAAAATCAACCATCTTAAAACCGGTAAACATCTTCGTGTTTTCTTTTATATATTTCAGCCGTATAATTATTTGCAAAACGCTCATAAAACCAATCTTTGTCTTTCTCCAATTCCTCCGTGTTTTTTTTGTACTCCAATATACGGTTTACAAATTTGTCGGCATCACAATCAAATATGTTTGCCTCTTTTTGTATTACCTCGGGAAGTCCTCCAACATTACGCCCCAAAACAGCACATTTTCTACTCATTGCTTCTATTGCTGTTCTGCCAAAAGATTCCCTGTTTGAAGTTAAAACAAAAATATCGGCCGCATAATACAGTTCATTCATTTCTTCTTGCGGAATATTCTCTTTAAAGGTGTAACTCACACCAAGCCTTCGGATACTTTCCAGAAAGTCTTTTGTCTTACACTCTTGCTCCTGATTAAAGTACGAAATTGCAATGATAATGTGAACATCCTCCTTAGACAGTTTGCTCACAATTTCTTTAGCCAATGGCCAGTTCTTTGCTTCAATCATTCTTCCGGCAAACATTAACGTCAATTTTTTGTCAGGAATCATTAGCTTTTTTCGGACTATAGAATGCATATCAGGTTCATAAGTCTCATAATATTTTCCCGCTGTATTGGGTACTACACTTATCTTGGCTTTCCTCGCTTTTTTTCTCCAGTATTCCATGCTCTTCTCCGTGATACATATTATAGCATCATATCTTCTTGCAATAAAGAAAATATACAGCATCCGTACCAGGGGACTGAATTGTGAAATATGCTCCCTGTCTGTGTAAACAAGCTTTATTTTATCAGATATCATTCCAAGCAATTTCAATAACCCAATTGCTCTTGCTCCGCGAGGCATATTTGCATGTATAACATCGGGTTTTTCCTTTTCAATGACTGCTTTCAAATCTTTTGCAAGAAGCAAAGCTTTTATTGGATGAAAAACATCAAGAGGAAAATAGTCAGAAAACCGTGCAAGTTCAATCCTCTTTATTCTTTTATCCAAAATCTCAGTATCTTTATTTTTAGGCATGACCATAATAACCTCATTATCATCACCCGCAAACTGATTGGCCAATATTGAAGTGGAAATCGGTGCACCACCGTTAACCGGACCGGCATCAATCACATACATAATCTTCATTTTGTGTTCCTCCCAAAGCAACTTTCTTATTCGTCGACATATTACTTTTATTTTGAAAATCCCGTATTACAGTCGGCAAGACAACAAATACTGCAAACAAGATTCCATATCCATACACAGGATTCAGCAAACCCAGTATAACAAAATATAGCCACGATAATATATAAGCATTTTTCAAGGATATATCAGATATATTTTTTAAAATATATCTTCTAAATTTCCTGAAAAACATTATCAGCGGTGTCGCTCCAAATATGCCATATCTTGCAAAATCATCAATGAATTGCGAATGCCCTCCTACTATATCATAGGAGTTGTAATAAGCACCAATTCCAATAAGAGGTGAACTGATAAAACTCGAAATACTGTTCATCAGTAAACTAACTCTTTGACTCAAATCGGTAATTTCGATGTTACCTGACAACAAACTGATTATTTTGTTTATTTTATTTCTTGTCATTATCGAAGGTATATAATTTACAACAATTGAAAGTATATAAATTAATACATTTATAATAATGGGTAAACATACAACCGATACTGCTGCAATAATTATTCCCGTTACTTTCAAGTCCCTTTTTGCAGGAATGAAAATCAACAGTAAACTGATCCCCAAAAAGAAATAGGCTATTGTAAAATTTGCTAATGCTATGCATATAATAATAAGTAAAATTATCATAATATTTAGAAACATAGTCTTTTTTTGCATTTTCATACTTTTAATTATAAATATTAACATAGGCAAAAGTATCAAAATTCCATAAATAAAATCAAAAGACCCTATATTTCTCGATTCAAGATAAAGCCTTTCTTCTATTGGAGTGGATGAACTTGCCAATTTCCTGGACGCATTCATATTTATTCTTAAATTGTATATAGTCGTCAATGCCGTCACTATAAAACATGCAATTGTTGTTCTGATTAATATTTTGTCAACTTTTTCATTATTCATATAATTATAAAACCAGCCCATTGATGCACAAAGTAAAATAAAAAACGGCGTTATAAAAATATTCGCTCGCACATCGCCATATCCAAAAATATAATATATGGTTACAAACAATAAAAAAAACATTACTGTCAGGAATGCAGGCAAAATACTGTCAATCCAATTACTTTTTACCATTATGCTTGTAATGAACCATATTCCTGAGACCGCAAAAAATACAAAACGAAATATGCCTGAATCAGTTGCATTTCTAAAAGCAGGAAGCATTATCCACGCACATATATACATAAAGCATAGTATATTCACCCATAATGTCCTGCTAAATTTCTTTTCGTTGTACATTTTTTCTTCTTCCTTCCATGTATTGCCTGATAAAATGCTTAATAATGTTAGGAAAATACTCTTCGACAAAGTATCTATTCACCAATTCCCTCCGATATCTTTTACTGTCTTTGAGTAAGGCTGATATCTCATTTACATTTCTATCTATTGCCTTGGCGTTTTCAAATATATAAAGAACTTCATCTCTGCGGTCAAAAATGTTTAATTTCTCTTCAGCATATTTCCTTGCTTGACTTCTGTAAAAATCTATTTTATCTCTGTTTTCCACATAAAACTGCATTGCTGCTATAAGAGCATCTTCATCCACAAAAGCTTGCGGCCAGTAATAAGCATCCTTTCTACACCTAAAACTGCTTACCTTGACCAATTTTCCATTATCCTCCGTAATAATCTCATTCATCGGAGCAACATCAGTGGCAATAACAGGCAAACCCGACGCAAGTGCCTCGTAGACCGTCAAGCCTAATCCATCAAGTGTTGTAGGATATACATAAACGTCTCCGAGATAATACAAACCTGGATGCGGAACCTCTTTGTTAATTATTTCAATATTGAATTTCAGTGCATCATCCTTACTAATCAAATTGCTGATATCTATCTGTGTGTGAATAATCAGCCTGGCATTCTTTTTATAAAACTCTCCCTTAATAAAAGCATTAATCAGAATATCTGTGCCTTTACGGGGTGACATTCCCATTGAATGAAAAAATACCAGTTCTTCCCTTGGTTTTGGGCTTTTTTTGTAATTAAACACACTCAAATCTGTTCCCCAGGGAACATAGTAGGCGGCAGGGTGCCAATTAAACACTGAATAATGTCTCTTAGTATTGCATATTAAAAAGTCATAAATTTCAAACTTTTTAACGGTATCTTCTTTGTAATAATCTATATATGCACCCAATATAACATCAGGATAATGTATTTTTAATTTATACAGGCATTCGAAGTCAGATTGCTCGTTAAAAAATACGACTTCGATATTATTTTTCTTTATCCATTTTGAAAACTGACGCCAATCAATTCTTGTTCCGGCAAGTCTCAAACCCCATGTAATATTCGGAAAATATGGGTCGTCTTTTCTTTTATCTGCGTACTCGCCCCCGCGGGCAAAGACGTATAAATTGTGCCTGGGAGCCAATAATTCCATATATGTTTTGGTCACATAAGTAGCTCCCCTCTCCAGCCAAGTTGTAACAAACCCTATGTTCATATACACTCACCCATTTCCCTTTATTCGGAACACAACATTCAACCAAATAAACGATTCCATTGCATCTGACACTGCTAGTTATCCAATACCTCAATTAATTTCTTAATTGCATTCCCGGAAGTATATTTACGTGCTTCTTCAATACAATTTTTCTTCATTTCCATTACTTCGTCCCCGTGTTCCAAACAATACAGAATTATTTCTGCCAACTCTTTGATATCCTTTGTCCGAAAAATCCGTCCTGTCTTATAATCCTGTACTATCTCAGAGTTGTAACGCCAATCGGAGGCAATAACCGGAAGCCCTGAAGCAAAAGCATCTATTATCGTTCCGGCAAAACCTTCTCCCTCATAATATGTTGGAAATAACATAAGATAATAATCTTTTAAAACATCAACAGCTTTTTCATAAGGAGCCTCTCCTTTATATTTTATATAGGCTGGAACATTAGACATTATCGCCCAAAACGCATCTTTGTATTTTTCATCAATTTGCCCATATATATCCAGTGTACACACTTCCCTGCCACAATCAGTATTTACCTTTATAACTGCATTTATAGCATCCTCTATCCCCTTTTCTTTTAAAACTCTGGAAAATGTGCATAGCTTATAGGGTAAAGCATGCGTATCCTGCAGTTCGTTTATATCCACTATTCTTAACTGTCTGAAGTTGGGCATTACCAATACATTTTTCAGGCCAAATTCAATAAGCTTTTCTGACATTGATGCAGTCTCTACAAATATGCCATCCATATGGTGAAGCCAGGAAACCAACCATTTATAATTCTTTAAAAATGTAGGAAGCCATCCCCCAATAACAACATAAAACAACTTTCTGCCAAACAGTTTATTTATTAGTGAAAATAGGGGCACTAAGACCTTAATCCCATTTTGTGCGGGAAGTATAACAATATTTTTGCACTTTCTTGCAAGACGAAAGCATTTCCTTAGAAGCCTTATAGGTCTTTTTTTCCAGTTGTACGTATCAACGCATAAAACGTTATGTTCACCGATGTTGTCTTTTATAGCTTCCGTCAGAGACTTAACCTTTATGGTTTGTCCATCCAGGAAGTTATGATTACCTCCAAAGTGCCCGCATATTCCCACTTTTAACACGGCTGTTTCCTCCTCATAGCCTCCAGTAGCAATAGCCTAGTTTCTCGATTTTATTTTTATCAAATATTCCCTTTACATCAATAATTACTTTTTCGCTATTATCAATATTTTTAAAGAATTTTTCTATCTGCTCCCAAGCCATATTTTTAAATTCATCATGGGCAACGGCAAATACAAGGCAGTCCGCATCTTTCACATCATCTATATCCATCAGTTCAATGCCATATTCTTGTTTTGTATCTTCCCTGTTTGCCTGAGGATCAACCACTATGGGTTCTATTCCATACTCATTCAATCCTTTAATTATATCTACAACCTTGGAGTTTCTTGTATCCGGGCAATTTTCTTTATAAGTAATACCGAAAATAACTACTTTTGATTTTTTTACTACTTTATTGACATGTATAAGCTTCTTAATTATGGTGTTAGCTATAAATTCACCCATTCCATCATTAATTTTTCTTCCGGAAAGAATAATTTGACTGTGATATCCCAGCTTTTCCGCCTGATAAATAAAATAATAGGGATCCACACCAATGCAATGTCCACCCACCAAACCAGGATAAAATCCCAGTGCATTCCACTTTGTATTCATGGCATCTATAACTTCTTTCGTATCAATGCCCATACGATCAAATACCATCGCAAGTTCATTCATAAAGGCAATATTTATATCCCTTTGGCTGTTTTCCACAACTTTAGCCGCCTCGGCAACTTTAATCGAGCTGGTCTTATGCACTCCTGCTTTTATCACAAGGCTATAAATTTTTGCAATCTCATCTAAACTTTCATCATCAATAGCAGATACAATTTTTTTTATTGTTTCCAGCGTATGCTTCTTGTCTCCTGGATTAATACGTTCCGGAGAATATCCAACTTTAAAATCAACTCCGCATTTAAGTCCCGATTCTCTTTCAAGTATTGGAATACAAATATCCTCAGTTACTCCAGGATAAACTGTTGATTCATAGACCACATATGAACCTCTAGCCATATTTCTTCCCACAATAACACTTGCACTTTCAACCGGTGTCAAATCCGGAGTTTTATCTATATTAATCGGGGTGGGAACTGCCACTATATGAAATTTTGCTTCTTTTAACTTTGTTTCATCGGACGTAAATTCAACAGTTGTATTTTTTATAGCTTCATTCCCTATCTCTTTTGTTGGATCGATTCCTGATTTATATATTTCAATCTTTTTTTTGTCCACATCAAATCCAATTACCTGTGCATATTTAGCAAATGCAATGGCTAATGGCATTCCCACGTAGCCTAATCCAATCACAGAAAATTTCTCTTCCTTATTAACAATTTTTTCATACAATCCCATAACTCTATCTGCTCCTTTTTTAATAATGCTGCCTAAAAACTCTCAAATGCTATCTTGTGCTCTCCGCTTTCTCCCAGAAGGGTTTTGCCCTCCCGGTTACAATATTATAAACTCCAAACCACTGGGCAATTATCGTCACTGTATAATAATAAATAAGAGATACATATTTATTTTTTGTCCTGGTGACAGTTCCTATCAGGCTAATCAAATAAAAAAGCAACTGTCCGGTAAAAGTTAATAAATAAAATTTTGAATTTGCCAGCAATAAAGCATTGGAAAGCAGCACAATTAAATGTGCTATCCATAACAGATACCTGCATGTCCTGTGTCCGAAATAAAAGTATGAGAACCACTTGTATTTAAAAACATTAAGTATCCTTATATCAGGCAAAATAGCCATTAATATCGTACGATTCATACGTACTTTTCTTTTAAATTCATCCTCTATTACTTCTCCCGCTTTTTCATATGCCACAGCATCGTGGTTGCATATGGCCCTTTTTCCTTTTAACGCATAATATAGGGGCATTGCAGCATCATGGCATTGTATAGGATCAAAATCATGATATTCGCTGTTTCTGCAAGCATACAGAGCACCGTTTCCGGCCGTTATTGTCTGAATTCTTCCTTCAATTTCACGGGTTGCAAGGTCACTGTCCCAGTAACCGGCCTCCGCACTGCTGACATCGCTGGCTTCCCGATTCACAATTGATAGCCTTCCGCAAACATACGCAATATCATCCGATGTAAACGCCGCCATTAATTCTTTTACCGCATTTCTGTCAAGCATTGAGTTGGCATCCGTCATAACCAGGTATTCCGTTGTTACAGTCTTTTGAGCTTCATTTTGCGCATTTGTTTTTCCCTTCCGGGTTTTAACCTCATAGAGCCTGATTTTTCGCTCGGGATGCTTTTTAATAAATTCTTTCACAATATTGTTGGTCTGATCTGTACTGTTGTCGGAAGCAACCAGAATCTCAATTTTGTCTTGAGGATAGTCCAGTTCCAGAATATTATTCAGTTTTTCCAGTATAACTTTTTCCTCGTTATGTGCAACAACCATAACCGTTACAGTAGGCTGGTGATTATAGTCTTTTTCCAACTTACGCGATTTATAGCATTTTCCAATTAATTTAAGTGATACGGGATATCCTATCATGGCCCAAAATATGATAAATCCGCTTACATAAAATAAAACTTTAATGAATATCCCCATTTTTATTACTCCTTCACTGAAAATACTAATTATCTCTATTCAAGATCGCTGTGCAATCTTTGTTTTATCCCCTATATAAAGGGAAAAACAACTTGTTTTCATCAAAGTATGGATCTTGCTTTCTTATTTTTATCAATTCATCATATTTCTCTTTGTCAAATATTTTTTTTCCTATACAAAAATAAGTGCTTGAGTTCTTGTTAAATCCTTTTTTAAATTGATAAAGGCTGTCTTCCCTGCTGCCCAAACCTCCACCCAAATGGAATGTCTTATATCCATTTTCAATTCCCCAGCATGCCGCTTCATAAAGCAAAAGGTTGGTAGGTGCAAGATTTCTGTACTCTCTGTCAGTAGCAGACAGATGATAATGCATCTGTTTATTTGCAAACAAAATAATTGACATTGAAATTATTCTATCTTCAAAAACAGCATAAAATATCAATGAATTATATTTCAAGTCTTCAAGTATACTATTGTAAAAGTCTTTTTTAAAATAATAGTAGCCTGATGCACCGTCATTATCCATTGTTTCGTTGTACATAGGTATAAACGTGTCAAATAGCTTTGGGCTTCGTCCCCAAAATATCTCGACTCCGGACTTTTTGGCTTTCCGAACCTTATTGCGATTGTTGCCGGCAAAGCCTTCCCAAACTTTTTCCCGTGAATCCAATTCTATTGTTACGGTTCTTCCAAGCTCCAAAATATCGTAAATTGATGAAACAGTCCCAGAGTTGTTAATTACCGGATGAAAACGTACAAATTCACTGATAATGCCTTCATTGAGGCAAAGTTCGGAATACTCTTTTTCAAGAGTCCTTAAACTTTCATCCGTCACATTTCCTTCAATTAAAAAACCTCCGTATCCATATGGTGTCGCTGCATCATAAAAAGTATTGGGTGGTATTTTCCCCGAAAAGTTTTGATCCTTTTCAATATCTCTTTTCATAAAAACATTAATTGCTTTAATATTGCTATCTTCATAAAAAAACAGTTTAGGCTCCCCGTCACCATGGGCATGGAAAGCCTTTACATATCCTGACAGATAATAAACATCAAAATTTTCAAATCCTTTGACTGTATTATCCCATTTTTCATTGTCATCTATATTCACCAATAAAACCATATAAACACCTCTATAGTATCTTCTTCAAATATCTTCGCTCCGTTACGAAACCCGTTTTTTCATAAAAATTCACAGCCTCCGCATTTTTTTCGGATACAAACAAGTCAATTACTTTTATACCTAGCTCTTTAGCCTTTTTCTCGGCTTCTTCCAGTAATCTCTTCCCTATACCTTTTCTTTTATATTCTTTGTCCACTATTATTTGATTAATATGCATTCTTGTCTCACCAAAATATTCATGCTTATATATCCATATAAATCCAACCAATTTTTCTCCATCAACTGCACCGATTAAAACAGCTTGATTTGTTTTGATATATTCATCCAAAAGATTTATCTTCTTATTGCTTTCATTAATACTATAATCATGGGAAACATCAAAATTTATGTCATATATCTGTACAAGCAAATCCCTTATCCTTTCTCTGTAAAGCATGAAATCATCATATTGTAAGGTTTTTATTGTCATATTTGTTACTCCTTTCGACGTGTAAATCTTTTAAAGGAGTCTGATCAACAATGGCAACGCCTTCCCTTTTAAATACCTTTATTATTGTCCTTGCAATAATTGAGGCATCCAGGCAAAACGTAATATTCTTCACATATTCTACATCCAGTCCCAATCTAATATCCCATTTTAGATTATTTCGCCCATTTACTTGAGCAAGACCGGTCAAACCAGGCCGAACGGTATGACGAAGCCTCTCTTCTTCCGTATAATACGGCAGATACTCAACAAGCAGCGGTCTGGGACCTACAATACTCATATCACCCTTCAGAATATTAAAAAGTTCCGGAAGCTCGTCAAGAGAAGTTGATCTCAGAAATTTGCCGAACTTTGTAAGCCTGCAACTGTCCGGCAGCAAATTTCCTTTTTCATCCCTCTTATCCGTCATGGTTCTAAACTTGTAAAGAGTAAATATCTTCTCATTGAGCCCCGGTCTTTCCTGTTTAAATATTACCGGGCTGCCAAGATTTATTCTTACCATTAATGCGATAATAAGAATCAAAGGAGAAAGAAGAATAATCGCAATCAAAGATAACACAAAATCCATTGGCCTTTTCAGATATTTCTTATATATGCCTTCATTTCCCGTAACCCGTATATCCGGTTTTATTTTTTGCTTGACCTCACACTGCATGCTATTTCCACAACCCTTTTATAATATTTACAACTCTGTATAGATCCTCATCCGTCATTTTGGTATCGCTAGGCAGACAAACACCGTTTTCAAATATCTTCTCCGAAACATTTGAGCCAATGTAATCATAATGTTGATAAAACGGCTGCATATGCATGGGCTTCCATACTGGTCTTGACTCTATATTTTCCTCTTCCAGCCTTATTATCACATCCAAAGGTCTGACTTTGCCCGTCAATGTAATGCAGGTAAGCCAGCAGTTGGGTTTATTCCAGTCATTGACAGGCATAAAATCAATTTCATCAATGCAGCCCAATTCCCTTTTATAAAAATCAAATATATACCTTTTTTTCTCTATTCTCTGATCCAAAACTTTTAACTGCCCTCTGCCAATTCCGGCAATTACATTGCTCATCCTGTAGTTATAACCCAGTTCGCTGTGCTGATAGTGTCTGGCATTGTCCCTTGCCTGAGTTGCCCAAAATCTTACTTTCGCAATTCTCTCTTCATTATCCGACACTAACATACCGCCGCCGGAAGTAGTAATAATCTTGTTGCCGTTGAAGGAATAAATGCCATAGTCCCCAATAGTACCTGTATATCTGCCTTTATAAGTGGTACCCAAAGATTCAGCAGCATCTTCAATAAGTTGAACATCATGTTTTTTGCATATCTCAACTATTTTATCCATATCGGCTGATAATCCGTAAAGATGCACTACCAGCACAGCCTTCACCTTTGGATATTTTTTAAAAGCCTCTTCCAAAGCTTCAGGGCTCATATTCCAAGTCTCATAATCGCTGTCGATGAACACCGGTATTGCATTCTGATATATTATTGGATTGGCGGTAGCTGCAAAAGTAAGTGTCGGGCAAAACACAATATCCCCCTCACCTACTCCGGCAGCCTTTAGCGCCATATGAATGGCGGCTGTGCCCGATGATAACGCTGCAGCGGCTTTTATTCCTACTTTTGCTGCCAGCTCCTTTTCAAATTCGTCAACGTTTTTTCCCAGCGGTGCAATCCAATTAGTCTCAAATGCCTCATTAATATATTGTTTTTCATATCCTTCGTCACTCATATGTGGCGAAGATAGATATATTCGCTTTTTGGATTTATTTTCTGTATTAATTTCTTTTGGTTTTAGCATTTTAATTACTGCCTCTCTGCTTACTGATTTTGTAAAACTTTACTTCCTAATCCCAAACTTATATTTCAGTAACAATCAAGCTTTTTATCGATGAATCCTTTGAAAAACGGAACCTAATAAAAGTATTCTCTGCTTTATAATCTGACGGAAGTTCAATATTTGCCGAATATTTTCCTTCTCCTGTTTTTTCAAGCTGTACAAATTTCGTATGCAATTCGGGAACAAAATACAGTACATTAATGTCTTCCTGATTGTCGAGTGCTAATTCAATCCTATAGTTCTTACCGGCTTCAAAATTTATATTTCTGGTCTGAAAAGAGCCTAATGTATCGTCATTTATATTATTAACTAAAATATTACCCTCGCTGATACTTAACTCCACCCTTTCTTTTTGGACAATGTTCCACTGATCAGGTATATTGTCGGAGTCTATATCCATTTCATTTATGCTTTGGAATTTAACTTTATCTACCTGTCCCAAATTCAGGTTGTCGAAATTTTCTTTCATATAAACCATTTTTTCCAGATACTCCATTGTCTTTTCACTAAATGCAAACGGATCCATATTTCTTTCATTTTTTGCTTTCGCATTGCTGATTACACTAAGTGCCAAATCGAGGTGCTTCTTGGCATTCTCATGCTCATCATTTTTTAAATACGCAAGGGCAAGCTGGTAGTGCATATTCATTTTAAGCTGCCAGCCTTCTTCATAAAACGGCTTTAACTCAATAGCCCTGTCTACAAGCTCAATTCCTTTGTCAAACATGGACATCTTCATATATAGTATGGCAGCATTCTGTAATGTTTCGGCGCTGTATTTGCCTGCTTTTTCCGCGCTACTTACCAATTTTTTGGCAGTTTCAAAATCTTCTTTCGTAAGACCTTCTGAGGATAAAAGCAAATTTGCATATTTTACTTTATAATCAGCATTAAAAGTATCTAATGACTCCGCACTTCTTATATATATCAGCGCATTTTCTCTGTTGCCTTCAGACATGGATTTTTCGTATTTGCGGTCAAAACTTGAAGCGGCCGCGAATAATACCGGCATTATCATAATTGCAAAGGACAAAACAGTCATTACTATTGGGTTGGTATTAAACGGCTTTAATTCGTTTAGCCTGTAAAATAAACCAGGCTTCGAACCGGTGCCGTCATTTCCTTTTACAACAGGCCTATTGTGTCTGTAGCCAGAATTAAACAATGCCATTAATGTCCACAACAGCAGGAATACTGAGGATATTGATAAATCAAAATCCAAGCACGAATGCAGAAACATTCCGAATATGGATGTTAACAGTGTCCCTTGCAAAATCCTGTAATTAACATCTTCTTCTTTTTTATATTTATATTCCGTAATAAACTGTACAACAATTGATAACAGCAGCATTATCAGGACTATCAACCCAATTATGCCTGTCTCTACCGCAACCTGCAGAAAATATGCATGGGATTGCGTGGACCAGTACGGGTAGGACTGGTATGCAAAAACAAGGCTCGGCCATGCCCCTCCTCCGGCTCCAATCAGCCAATTATCTTTGAACATCTGAAATCCGTCATTTAAATATATCTGTCTTTGAATAAAACTTCTTGATATCATCAGATTTTCAAATCTTGAGGCTACGGAATTCGGTATAAATTTGTATTGAAGTTTAACATTTTTTACACTTTTCCCGGTTTTGCCATCAATAATTTTAGCATTATCAATTAATACCTTTGACTTCTCTGAGTTATTGGTAATTCTAATATCTACCAATGAACCGCCCTGTGGCACTGTAAACGGAATTTCCAGAGTATCACTGTTCTTTTCGTTAATCTCTGCAAGTTTTGTGTTTCCTCCGAACATTATATTCTTTTTATCCCGGCTGCCAATCAATACTGTTAATGAATTTTCACCATCATTATTCATATATGACACATCAAGTAACAGCTTATACTCTTTACCCGGCTTCAATGCAATACTCTTCTGAAAAGAATACTTCGTTCCCCTTTCGGGATTATAGATTTCAAGCTCCAGCTCTTTCGGGATACTTATAACAATCAATATTCCGGCCAATACCAAAGCAGCAGGGATGAACAAGAAATAAGGCTTTAGCTTTAGCCTTGGCATTACTTTTAAACGGAGCCTAAATAAAAACTCCACTGCCACTGTTAAAATCAAGGAAACTATTATTCCCAATGCAATTCCCAGCCAAAGGTTCGAGCGGCTTCTGCCTGCCAAAGGTGAAAACAGCACAGGTATTACACTTGAAACTGCAGCACATAAAGCCATTAAAAAAGCTCTCAGCTTACTGCCCTCAGGAATTACAACAAGATATAATATCAGCACAATGGGTATTAATATCATAACACCACGACTCAAAGTAAGTATTATCGTCGTTACAAATACAAAGCTGCATACTCCTGCAATCAGTCTTTGCCAAATTTTTGACGATATTATGGATATCGTCAAAGTTACAAAGAATACTGCCATAAGATACGCAGCCAGTGCATTGGGATATTGGATCGTCGAATGAATACGTCCTTCAACGTAAAGACCAAAAAATTCAACCGGTATATGCAGGAAATCAAACACATTATTCAGCCAATCAACAAGTTTACCTCCAGATGCACTGTCAAGGCCAACAACACATAAACCCACTGATGCTGCAATAACAGTCCATAATACTATAAGCTTGTCTTTCATTGTTGAAGCCAAATCGGTAATCATGAAAAACACAGCAAAATACATACAATATTTCAGCCATTCTGAAATTGCAAGCCTTGTGCTGACAGAACCAAGTATCGATATAAAATAAGCAATCATCAACCCAAATGAACAGTACTCTATCGGAGTCGATATGAATTTTTTTTCTTTCTCCATATACTTAAATATCCAGAATACAGCAAAGCTTACTAATACAAATATTTCTGCCGGCAGCTGTTCTGCTTCAAAATACAGCCCTCTTACAAAAGGTGAATAAAATATTACAATTAGATTTAATATTAATATTAACATTCTAAATTTACCGTACTTGTTTTCTTCTTTTATAGATTTTACTGCCTTTTTTGCTTTCCCTTTATTCGAATTTTTATTGCTTCTACCCATTTCTACCACCTTTATGCCAATTTGTTTTATGCTTCTATTCTTCACTGTTTGCTTCTAATTAAATATTCCTTTATAAATATTATAGCAAAACTGATTCCGACTCCCACTACTCCTGCAACAGCCACATTCAAAGCCTTTTTTGGAGCAACAGGATTAGCGGGCGGAATGGCCTCAGATACTATTACCGCACTTGATCTGCCTGTCTCTGCAGACTGCATAATCATTGACTCTTTATATTTTTGCTGATATGCATTATATACTTCTTTCGACAAGTCGAGCTCCTTTTTCAGAATCTCGTACTCCTGTTGTTTTTCCGCATATTCTGTCTGGAGATTTTCAATTTCCTTCTGACATTCCTGAATGACCTTTTCGATATTTATTCTCTGAGCTTCCAGGTTTGACAGCCGAATTTCCAATTCATTAATTATGTTGGACAATTCAACGTATATAATATTTATTTGTTCTGTTGACATTTTCATGCTTGCCAGTTCTTCCGAACTAATACCTGTTTTTTCTTTAATCACTGCCGAAAGCAACGGATTAGTTAAAAGCGAACTATCTGTAACTAATTTTTGCGGTGTTTTGTTTATCAAATTTTTTGCGGTATCTAAAGACGCTTTCGTGGCATTCTCATCAATTTTGATTTGCGATAATTGGGTTTTGTATTCAGTCATTTTTTCCAGTTTTGCATCCAGCTCCATCTTAACCTCTTCAGGTCCTCTGGATTGCAACAGATAACTTTTATATTCTTCCAACGATTTTTCCATGTTCTCTTTTTCTTTTTTCATCTGATTTTCAATAAACTCCAGTGTACTCTCAGTCCGTTTTTGGTTTGTTTCGCACACAAGTTTTGCAAACCTGTCGCCAACCAGATTTGCTATCTTTGCTGCTGTCTCAGGATTTTCATCAGTCACCTTTATTGTAATCAAATCTGTATCCTTTATTTCATTTAAGGTTATTTTAGATGCTATTGAACTTAGGGGAACATCTTTCATATCCATTTCTTCACGAATATACTCCAGTATCACAGGATTTTTTACTTGTTCCCTATAGTTATCAACAGACATCTCCGGGTACTGCAATATGGCATCGATTAAGGATGAAAAATTGTTAACGTCACCATCTCCTGATTTTATCTGTTCTTTTATTTGACTCTTTTTAATGGATGAAATCATCAGCGTCGTTTGTGCCACATAAACCGGCTTTATAACAAATGCGTTTACTGCAATGCCAATAGCTATGCAAACTGCAGTTACAGCTACTATAATCCATTTACCTTTAATGATTATTTCAATTAATTCTCTCAAGCTTATCTCTTCCATCTATTCTGCCCCCATTTGCGTTTATCTCACAGGATATAAAGCCATAGTCTCTTTTTAGGCGGGAATCCAATAATGATGGAGTAATGCCATTGTGCAGTACTCCTTTTGAATTGCCTATTTGTTAACTTTAAATCATTATTATTGTATATAATTAATGTTTTGATGTCAATTAGAAATATAAGGAGGCTTTTTTGTATGAAAAAAGGCTTCCCATTTGGGAAGCCTTTTTATCCGAAGTAAGATTATTGAACCTTTACCTCTTTATTTTCGAACTTGTTGAGTGCATTACCAGCCAAGTCTGTGATATACTTCACAGTTTCCTTAGTTGAAACTTTAAGAGTTCCTGTGAAGTCAGCATAGTCGTCACCTTTGAGTGTAACTTCTATCTTGTTATCGATAGCTGCTACATCATAGTCGATACCAGCTTCAAGAGTCTTGCTACCGTTCTTGATTACGAGGTCGGTTGCACCCAAACCAGCTGAGTTGTTCAAGAACTTGATGTCTTCATCGAATGTCAATGTGAATCCTTTCTTTGATGCATCGTATACACCATTAGCTACGCTTACAAAGCTTGGTGCAAACTTATCATCAACTGGCTTCGAAACTGCTCCTGTTGCCATTGCCTTACCTGTATCGGATTTAATTTCACCCTCAATGTAGAGCGTATAACCTGTGATGTCTCCGGAGTTAGCAGGACGTACTGCATCCGGGAGTACACCCTTAACTATTGTTTTACCATCATCATAGGTGATTGAGCTTATTCTTGTGAGTGCAACTTTGTTGCTGCCTCTTTCTACTTCAAAGTCAGTCTTTTCAACAGTTGCCTTGTCAAGGATCTTGTTAATTACTATTTCAATTTCAGTCTTGCTGATAATTCTAATTTCTGATACTTCTGGTGCTTGCTCTTCACTCAATTTCTTTGCCTTAACATCGAATGCACTTATAGCATTACCAGCTTCATCCTCAACGTTAGCAATTGTAAGTTCGTAATCTACGTTAAGAGTTACACCACTATCAACAGTTATTCTTACTTTGTTCTTGTCAGAGCCAAACAATTCAATTTTCTTAATTTCTACTTTCTCATCGTTGTCATCTACGAGTTTGTAGTTGTCCTTGTTCAGTACTGAACCGTTGCCCTTTGTTGACATAGCTTCGCTGTATCTTACATAGATGTAGTTGCCAACAAATGTTACTTCTTCAATTGTCGGAGCTGTCTTGTCAGTTACTTCAAATTCAATAGTAACTGCTTTCATTTCGTTTTCAGATACTGAAGTATCTTTAATACCCTTAATATCTATTGTATATTTTCCACCACTAAGCTTTTCATCCAAAACAATTGTTACCTTTGTTTCATTGCTGTCATATGTGATGCTTGAAATAGCTGTGTCTATTTCTTTTCCGTCTTTCTTAATTACATAGTTGTCCTTATCTTTTGCCTGGTTCTCGTTTACATCTTCGCTGAATACAACCACGATTTTATCTTCTGCTTCAGCTGTTACACTTTTTACTGTTGGAGCCTCATTATCGGCTGCTACTGTAGCAGTAAGTTTAAGATCGGACTCGAGCTTGTTGCCCCATGCATCTACTACAGCGTCATCATCTACTTCCTTGAGGATTGTTATAGTAACGTTTCCTACCGGAAGCAGATATACAGGATAGCCACCATCGTTCTGGTCTTCAGAGAAGTACAAAGTATAAACTTTGTTATTGTCTGAAGCTACAACTTTAGTTGGCTTCCAGGAAGAATATGTGTGATAGAAGTAATCTCTTGTAAGAGCTGCTTCATCACCAGAGTAACCATCTCTTGTAGCAGGCTCATTGAATTCAATTACTACTTTGTTCTGTGTTGCTTCTTTTACTTTAGCAGTTGGAGGAGTTGTATCTTTTACATACTCCAAGTCAAAGGTCTTTGTTCTCATTATGTTTCCAGCATAGTCTCTGTAACCTTTAACTTTTACTTTGTAAGTTCCTTCATTCAATGAACTTACGCCCAGTTCTACAGTTAATGTTCTGTAGTCCTGTGACAGTTTTTCTTCACTTACATAATAAGTTCCGTCATTAACGAGAACTTCTGCATCTGAGCTGCTCTGAACAGGTTCTGAGAATTTAATTTCAAAGGAGTTCGGACCTATCAAAGCAATGGATTCAGCTTCCGGATTTTCGTAGTCAGCAGGTACTACAGTCTTAGTAACTTCTTCCTTCAAGCCAGTTGCTGTTTTAATTGTTACTTCGATTTCTTCTTCAGCTGTCATAGCACCAGCAACTGTCAATGTAACTGTAGTCTTGTCTTCTGATACTGTAACCAATTCAATAGTATTGTCTTCAACTGAGTAGCTGGATTTTTCATCAGCTTTTGAAGCTACTTCTCCGTTGAATTCAATTACAATTTCCTTAAGGTTAGGAGCCTTAACATCTACAACTTGGAGTTCTTCAGGTGTTACTATAACCTTGAGAGTAGCCTTTGGTTCTCTGTAAGCCAAACCGCTGGCACCTTTGATAGTACCTTCGATTTCCTGTTCACCAACTTCTGAAGTATCAACTGTAGGCCATTCAACTGCAAGTTTTTCAGTTGTGTCATCTTCATATACTACTTCTACTTCTTCAGGAAGTACAGGTTCTTTTCCAACCTGAACCTTAACAGCATCCAAAGCTTTTACTTCCTTGATGGCTTTCAAAAGAACACCGAGTTCTATAGCAAGTTCTTTGGAAACATTTCCGTTCTCTACGAGAACCTCAATAACTGTCTTTCCTGTAGCTTTGTATACAGCCTGCAAAGCTGAGAAAGCAATACCAACCATTGAGTCTCTGTTGATTCCGTTCTTGTTGTTGAACGCTTCAGCTTGTTCTGCAGTCAAGCCGCCAAACTCTTGCAACTTGTACGCAGCTTCATCGAAAACAAAGTCTCCGTCATATCCCAACTGCTGAAGAATCAATGAGCAGAAAGCCAAGCCGTTGAGGTCTGCGTTCGGAAGGAATGTTCCGTCCGGATAACCTTTTACATATCCCTTTTCAACTGCATAAGCCACTTGTCTTTGTGCCCAGTCTGCAATGTCAGCTGCATCTTTGAATTTAGCAGCAAGTGTCTGAGCTGCCTCATCCATTGGAATTTCCAATGCCTCGTCTTCCTGACCGAACAGTCTGAGGAGCATAACTACTCCGGTCTGTCTGTCAAGTTTACCTTCCAAGTTTGGAACATACTCTGTTTCTGATGTTCCTTTGTATAAGCCGAGCCTATACAAAATTTCTGCTTCTTTTTCATAGCTGAATGAATCAGCAAATGCAGGCACTAAGAGAGTTGAAATCACTGAGATTACAACTAACACTGCCAGCACTTTTTTGAGATTCTTCATACTCTCAAATCCTCCTTGTATGTTTTTTTTGGGAAGCAGGCTTGAAATTAAAGCCAGGCTACGCCTTATCCCTTTTGTTTTTTAACCTGACCTATCTTGCTTTTTCTTCAAGACTGGCGCACACAACCTATCTTGAATTCAAGCTTATTATACCATTGGCCTATAAGTGAGTCAACAATTTGAATTTAAGTGTAAAGAAATTGTAACAGAATTGAAACAAACTGTTTTGTTTGAATGACTAGGTAAAATCAGTAGTTTCAATGATTCTTATTATACTACAAGATTGCTGGAAATACAATTATATAAGTTGATTTTTCTGGGAAATGATTTTTGATGTGCATTTAAAAAGCCGGTTTTCACCGGCTTTTCCTACGCATTAAGGCAATACTACTTGCTTGAGAGGTTTCTTTCCGCCATCTCTATAGCCTTTTTGACTATATTACCGCAGTCCCTTGAAGTAACAGAGCCCCAACCTTCCCTTGCAACGGTGTCGTACACTCCAAGCTCCTTTGCAATTTCGGTTTTGAGCTCCTCTGACATTATACCTCTTCTGCTCATCGTATTTGCCTCCTTTTTGCATTGGCCTGAAAAGACCAATGTCAAAAAATTTTGCGTACATAATTATTATCCTCATTTTTTAATTATTAATTTGTTGAAATTTTTTCAGCCTGCTCAATTCTACGGAGATTTCCTGCTAATACATGATTTTGAAGGATTTTTTGGAATTTTTTGTTCCCAACTTTCTGTTATGTTAATATACTATAATATGCGTCTTCAATATTACTTATATTTACTGTCATGATTGTCATACTATATCAAATCCATAAAGTCAGGGTGATCGGTATGTCTTTTTCCGCAAGGGAACTGTTGGCACGGCTTATCAAATGTGAAGCCGGAGGAGAAGGAGTAGACGGTATGAAAGCCGTCGCAACTGTTGTTATGAACCGCGTGCACGCCTCCTACGGAGAATACCTGCGAGTCTGCCAGGGAGACCTTCGAAAGGTGATTTTCCAGCCCCGTCAGTTTACATGCGTAATGGGCAAAGTATATGGCGAAGTAAATCCTCAAACAATCTGGTCAAACCCACCCGAGCAAATTCACTACGATGTTGCCGACTGGGCACTGGCAGGAAACAAGCTTCCGGGGGTGGGCGAATGCCTTTGGTATTACAATCCCTACAGTCCAACGTGCAGCCAGTACTTCCCCCCAACCGGTACAGGCAAATTTGTAACCCGTGTCAACCAGCACTGTTTTTACAGACCTACTGAACTGTATGCACAAACTTAAAACATAATAAAAAATTATCCTTTAGGTAAAATAACTCATTATGGAGGGAAACTTTATGGCAAATTATTTTAATCCGTGCAACTGTCAAGGTTTTTATAACAATCCGGACCGTCAAACCACTCCCGGTCAGTTTTCTCCGGGAAATGTTAACGGTTCACCATCTGTAACGACTCTGCCGCCCTTGCCCACAGGTTATCCCACAGGCCCAATGTACAGCCCTATGCTCCAACCTGCGGCCGTTACACCTCAAACGGTTCCTTCGGCCCCCTCTATGGAACCTGAGCCTGAAACCTTGCAAAATATTGCCTATACCCAGGGATATCTCAAGCAGCATATAGGCGCACGGGTAAAGGTTGAATTTCTTATCGGCACCAACATGCTTGTGGACAGGGAAGGTACTTTGGTTGACGTGGGCACAAGCTACATCATAATCAGAGAAGTTGATACGGACGATTTGTTGCTTGCGGATTTATACTCTATTAAATTTGTCCGCTTCTACTATTAGCTGACATTTGTCAACCGGTGCCGCCTCAGGCTGATTGGCTGCAGCAGGTTAATTGGCTGAACTATGTAAAAACTGCAATTAACAAAGATCCAATTAAACTTGCAAAACAAAGATTGAGATGACACCGCTTTGTGTCATCTCAAAGTATCTTATACCTTTTATACTGCATATATTACATTCTGGAAGGTTTCGCAGGTTTGGATATCTCACACAACGCCTCCGAAGCTTCCATTTCAAACCTTGTATCTGCAGCTATGTCTCCTAAAGAAAGCATTCCCACAAGCTGATTGTTTTCAACCACAGGAACTCTTCTGATCTGCTGATTTGCCATGAGTTTTGTAACCTCTTCAACATCCATGTCCGGCGTTACGGTTGTAACCTGGGATGTCATAACATCCTGGACTTTTGTGTCTTTTGGAGTCTTGCCATGGGCTACGTTTCTGACAACGATATCCCTGTCGGTTACTATTCCCACAACACCCTGGTCATAAACAGGAATGGAACCGACATTGTGTTTTTGCATCAGCTGCGCCGCCTCAACAACACTGCTTTGAGGTGAAACATATGCCACGGTTTTTGTCATTTTATCTCTAACTTTCAAGCTTATCATCTCCTTATTTCTTTTTCAATTTTATTTTCCCCCTGCGCCGCCATTTCATAAAATGAAAATATAGACAACGCAACATATATCCATTTAATCCATCATTTACTTTTTATATTCCGGCTGTTTTTTATTTATAATATCTCATTGGAATGTTATAATTAAAATTGATCACGTCATTTGAATTCTCAGCTTAAATTTTCAAAACTACCGGCAAGGGATTGATGTCTGTGCGCCAAGTACGTAACCGCAAAATTTTTATAATGATTGCCCTGTCACTTTTTCTTTTATTTGTGCATTTCAGGCAAATTAATGCTTTCTTTATTGGTGCCTTTTACAATAAAAACAATCTGAACATTTACCTTGACCTTATAAACAGCCAGGTTCACACAATTTCATCAGAGCCGTCAAACAAAGTATATCTAAAAGCTGTAGTTAAAGATGCAAACGGAAAACTCATTCCCCATATTGAAGTTAACTTTGAAGCTTCAAAAGGCATGGGTACGGTACAGCCTGCAAAAGCCGCAACCGACAGCCGGGGTGAATGTTTTGTCACTTACGTCCCCGAATACTATTACAACCTTAGTCCTGATGCGAATCCACGGCATGTTGTCATTACTGCTTCAATTGCCGGCACCGACACAAACTCAACGGTAAAACTGAACCTTGTTCCGGCACCCGTCGTCTTTGTGCATGGATACAGGGAAACTGCGGATGTTTTTGACAATTTGAATGAATTTATTTCATCAAAAGGGTATACTTGCATTTCCCTGAATTATGACTCAACTTTGGGAATAGAGCATGGTGCCAAAGAACTGGAGCTGTTTTTGCAAAAGCAAAAAAAGGATTTTTTAAGTCAGGGAATCCTTGTAAACAAATTTGACCTGATTACCCACAGTATGGGGGGATTGGTGGCAAGGTACTATTCAGCAAGTCAGAACTATCTTAAAAATGACGATATCAATAAAATAATTTTTCTTTCAGTGCCTCACAAAGGCTCGGTTTTGGCATCAATAGGCGAGGAATATTTCAAAGACAAATCTATTAAAGAACTGGTTCCTGACAACGAATTGTTCGTAAGCATATTCCCCAATACAATTAACGGCGGGCTCAACAATTCAATACAAACAGGTAATCTTTTAAGCCAGTACGATGAAGTGGTTACAAATGAAAGTGCCGCTCTTGACAAATGGGGGATTAAGACTGAAATATTCAACGTGGGGGAAAACAGTTTCACTGTGCACAATCTGCTAAGCGGCAACATTATTGATGCTCCGAACCATAAAGGCATATTAAACAACAGCACAGTCTTTAACCGCATCGCTGAAATGTTAAATACCAATCTTCCTTATCCTGCCGTTATAAACAAATAATGTTTTTCATCAAAAAATTATTTTATCCACCGGTTATCCACTAAAAAAATTCTCTTATCCACACGAAATACAATAGATATCCACACAACATATTCACAAAGCTGTGGATATCCATAAAAAAACTCACACCTTCAAACCCTTGTGTCATGCCGTTTTTACGACTTATGCACAACAGCAACAAGCAGCATGTGAATTAATTGTGGATATCTTTTCGTTTTATCCACAAGTCGTCATTACATCTTAACTTAATTATAAATTTCTTAATAAATCTCTTAAAATCCTTTTAAAACCATTTGACAATTGGCTTCTTTAACTGAATTTCATGCTGATATCAAAGGCTTTTACCGAATGGGTAAGGCCTCCAACCGAAATAATATCAACACCCGTGCAAGCGATATCATATATTGTATCTGCGTTCACATTGCCGGATGCTTCTGTGACAGCCCGGCCGTCAATAATTTTAACGGCTTTCTTCATCTCATCAAGGCTCATATTGTCAAGCATTATTATGTCAGCTTTCGCTTCCAGGGCTTCAAGCACCTGTTCAATGGTTTCGGTCTCAACTTCAATCTTCATGGTATGAGGAATCTTCTCGCGCACAAGCTGAACCGCCTGCTTGATTCCTCCTGCGGCTTTAATATGATTGTCCTTTATCAGAACTCCGTCGGAAAGGCAAAACCTGTGGTTGTAGCCGCCACCAACCCGGACTGCGTACTTTTCCAGTACACGAAGCCCGGGCGTTGTCTTTCTTGTATCCACAAGCTTTGCAGGCAAATCCTTTATTTTATCCGCAAGCTGCCTTGTCTTTGTTGCAATGCCCGACAACCTTTGAAGCAGGTTGAGCGCGGTCCTCTCACCCTTTAATAGAGCTCTGGTGTTGCCTTTGATTTTTGCAATTATATCACCGCGTTTTACCGTCTGTCCGTCTTCCACCATCTTCTCAAAAACAACTTGGTCATCCAACATTAAAAAGACCTTTTTTGCAACGTCCAATCCCGCTATCACACCTTCGTCTTTTGAAATCAGCACGGCTTCGGATTGGGATGTTTCATCAATAATATTGTCAGTGGTAATGTCACCTGAAGGAATATCTTCCCTCAACGCATTTATAATGATTCTGTCTATGTCCGATATGTACTGCATGTTTCTTCTCCTTCCCTATTAGTATGTGCTAAATTTTTCTTTTTATTATGTTTCTTTTCCAATTTTCATCGTCAGTTTTTTGATAATCCAGTCTAAAATGCGCCCCACGGCTTTCTTTGCGTTCCAAAGCCGCTTCAATGACAAGCTTTGAAACAAGAACAATGTTTTGCATTTCAAAGTCGCTTACGCTGTTATTTTTCATATCTTTTATCAATTCGTAGTAATCATCAACCTTTTTCTTTGCTTTTTCAAGTCCTTCCCTGTCTCTTACTATTCCAACATAGCGGGTCATTGTTTCCTGGATATCCTTTTTAATTTTATTTACATCTATATTTTTTTCCACCCTGTTTGACTTCACTTTGATACTGACTTTTTGAGGCTCTTTTCGGCTGCCTTCAATTACATTTTCCACCTCTTTGCCTATCTTGCGGCCAAACACCAAACCTTCAAGAAGCGAATTGCTGGCCAGCCTGTTTGCACCGTGTATTCCATTGCATGCAACTTCACCGCAGGCATAGAAACCTTTTATATTTGTGCGTCCAAACACATCCGTCCTTATTCCGCCCATACAGTAATGTTCAGCCGGAGCAACGGGAATATAATCTTTGGACATATCTATGCCGTAACTTAAGCATGTGTTGTAAATATTGGGAAACCTGTTTTCCAAATATTCCTTTCCTTTGAATGTGATATCCAGATATACATGGTTTGAATTTGTTTTTTGCATTTCATGAAAAATGGATCTTGAAACTATGTCTCTGGGTGCTAGCTCTTTAAGCTCATGATATTTGGGCATAAACCTTTCGCCTTTAATATTTCTTAATATGGCACCTTCCCCTCTTACCGCCTCGGAAATAAGAAAGCTTTTGTTCTCGGGGTGGAAAAGAACCGTGGGATGAAATTGCACAAACTCCAAATCCATGAGCTCCGCACCGGCCCTGTAGGCAAGACCGGCCCCGTCCCCCGTTGCCACTTCGGGATTTGTTGTGTTGGAGTACAACTGCCCGTATCCTCCTGTTGCACACACCACAACATTTGCTCTGTAAAACACATAGGAAGAACTATCCTCATGATAGGCCAGTATGCCTTTGCACACATTGTCTTCGGTAATTAAATCTATCGCGGCAACTCTTTCCTTTATTTTAACGTTCTGTTTCGTTCTCACCACCGATATGAGCTTGTCGCAAACTTCCTTGCCTGTTGTATCCCCGGCATGTATAATCCTGTTTTTGCTGTGAGCCCCTTCCCTCGAGAGGGCAAGCTCGTCATTGCTTTTTCTGTCGAAATTGACTCCAAATTGGCACAAAGTTTCAATATTTGCCGCAGCCTCGTTAACCAAAACCCACACACTTTCCTCGTCACACAGGCCTGCTCCGGCATAAATTGTATCCTTAAAATGCAACTCCGGAGAATCACCTTTGTCAAGGGAAACGGCTATTCCTCCCTGGGCAAGAACCGAGTTGCTTATTTCAATGGTTTCCTTTGTGAGTATGACAACATCGTATTTTTCAGGTATTTCAAGCGCAGTGTAAACTCCTGCTATTCCGCTGCCTATTATAATAACATCATGAAACTCCGTAGGCAGCTCATCTGTGTCAAAATCCACCAAATATCTGTTCTCATCCAAAATTCATTATTCCTCCTCTACGTGATTACACTTGTTATAACATACATTATTACATTTATTTTAGTAATTGTATTTATTTTACATTAAAATAAAGGCTCCGGACAAACACATCCAAAAACCTCGGAGCCTTAAATTCAACCACTGAAACAAACATAAATCAGCCAATCCGGATCATTCTGTCCAGAGCTTTTTTGGCCTTCAATCTTATATTTTCATCAAGTTTTATTTCATATTTCATTTCTTTTAACGCATTGTACACGCTTTCCAAAGTGGTTTTCTTCATATTTGGACATATCAGTCCCTGAGAGAGCAGATAGAAAGTTTTGTCCGGATTATCTCTCTTAAGTTTGTACAAGACTCCCATCTCAGTGCCTATAATAAACTTTGAATGTTCGGATTTTTCGGCAAAGTCAATTATCTGCTTGGTACTGCCAACAAAATCCGCTTCTTCACAGACTTCTTTCCGGCACTCCGGATGCACAAGCACAAGAGCGTCAGGATGAATTTTCTTAATTTCCCTGACCTGCTCGACGCTTATTCTGTGATGCGTGATACAATAACCTTCCCATAAAATTATGTTTTTTTCCGGAACCTTCTCAGCAACATAGCTGCCCAAATTTTTGTCGGGGACAAACAATATGTCCTTTTCAGGAATCGATTTTACAACCTCAACGGCGTTTGACGACGTACAGCATATATCGCTTTCGGCCTTTACCTCCGCGGATGAATTGACATAACAAACAACAACTGCTCCGGGATACTTTTTCTTTGCCTCCCTTAAAGCATCAGCCGTTATCATGTCGGCCATAGGACAGCCGGCATCAATCTCCGCAAGCAATACTGTTTTTGACGGCGAAAGTATTTTTGCGCTCTCCGCCATAAAATGAACGCCGCAAAAAACAATAACATCTTTGTCATTATTGGCGCAGTACCTGCTTAGTGCCAGTGAATCGCCAATTACATCCGCTATTTCCTGAACTTCGTCATTTTGATAATTATGGGCCACTATTACGGCATTTTTTTCTTCTTTCAGTTGTTTTATTCTTTCCTTCAACTCATTCCTATCCAACATAATTACCTACCTGTAAAGTTAGTTGAAATACTTTTAATAGAATACTTTTAATAATTTTAATACTTTAGGCCTGTTTTGTAAAGGAGATAACAGGCAAAATAAATCAAAATGCTTATTTGTATTTATGCATTTATTTATGTATTAATCTTAATTTATGTATTAATCCGAATGGAAATCAAGAAAGAGTTGACAAAATAAGAAACTCAGTGGTAATATCCTTTTATGCATTTTTCAGCAAAATACAACAATACAAAGGGGAGTTAAATCATGAAAAAAATTAAATTTATGTTTTTAGTTGGAACTATTTTGTTGGCAATGTTTATGTTTACAGGCTGCGGTTCCACAACAGTTGACCTCAACAAATATATGACAATTGAAGTAACCGGATATGATTCCAGGGGAACTGCAAAATATACTTTTGACCGTAAATCTTTCATCGAAGACTATTCCGACAAAATAAAAATCAATTCAAAGAAAAGCAGTGATACAGCTTCCCTGGGTCTGATGCTCGGTATGTCACCGGCGGAATTATTGTTGGACTCATGTGTAAAATATGAACTTGACAAATCAAAAGAACTTAGCAATGGGGATGTTGTTACTTTAAAATGGAATTGCGAAGATAATTTGGCCAAAGAAAATTTTAACGTAAAATTAAAATATTCCGATATAAAGCACAAGGTATCAGAACTAAAAGAAGTTGATAAATTCAATCCGTTCGATTATGTTGAGGTCAGTTTTTCGGGAATATCCCCAAATGTTAAAGTAACCATAACCCCAAATTATGAACAGCCGGAAATGCAATATATTAGCTTTTCGGCAGATAAAGATTCCCGTTTGAAAAACGGTGACACAATTACCGTAACCGCTTTGATTTCAAAATCGAACGAGGAAAAACTTGCCGAAAAGTTTGGAAAAATTCCCGGAGTAACCAAAAAAGAATATACGGTGGAATCTCTGCCCTATTATGTTACAAAAGTGGATGAAATTCCATCGGATACTATGGATAAAATAATTTCGCACGGTGAGTCCGTATTCAGATCTTATGTGGAAAGAAAATGGGCCAAACCCGAAAATCTTATTGACGTTGAATATATCGGCAATTACTTTTTGGTTGACAAAAACCCTTGGTGGATTTCTTCCTATACTGAATTGTACATGGTCTACAAAATTTCAGCAGTAAATCCGGAACCTGAACAGCCTATCGAGTTTTACTACTATGTATGTTATTCTGACATAACCGCATCCGCCGACGGTACTTGTACTGTTAATTTTGATGACTGTAAAGTACCTCAAGATGGCCTTTTCACATCCGAATCATTTAAAGTCGGCAAATATAAATATATGGGATATGAAACTTTGGACGCACTTTTCAACAATTGCATAGTGCCTAAGATAAACAAGTATGAATATACTTCAACAATTAAAAACGCTGAACAATAGATAAACAATAGATGGACAAAACATATAATTTAACAGGCACTCTTCATTTTGAGGAGTGCCTGTTTATATCATTTTTTACCGAATCCATGCCCTTCTCAATCATTTTAAAAAATCTTATTCCTGCAGGTGTTATTGAAAAGACTTCTAAAATCACTCCCAGGCAAAGTGCCAGCACAAACATATTTTGCTTGAAATAAACCAAAGTCAGACTCAAAACAAGCCAAATTACAATATAAATCATTGACAGTATCCTAAACTTTTTGATTTCTTTTTTGTCGGTAATCGGTCTGTTCGGATTATCGGCAGGAGCCCATTTTATGAGAGAAGCTGATGAAAAGACAAATGATAGTACTACGATCGCTATTAACGAAATTTGATTCAACATATGAGCTGTATATTTGGAAATCAGTGCCGCAAGAATAATCATACCCAAAGAGGCCGCTATACATTTTCCGTATGTCTTCATATGGTATCCCCCGGCAATTGACCTTAGTATTACAAATGCCGCTACTATCGTCAAAGCCGGAAGCATTGTACCGGTTATAAAGGCCAACAGCAGAAGTAACAAGCCTTTAAACAGCGCACCTATCACAATCTGAAAGCCATAGTAGTAAACCCTTCTGCTTTCATGATTGCCATTCATCTGCCTCATTAAGTAGTCGGCACTCTTGTATGATAAAGCATTAATGAACCTCATTCCATCAACTCCCCTCTTTTTTCTTCATATATAAATTATACTATATAAATGAAATATCTTCCATTATTATTTTTTGATATAAAATTTTTGATATAATAAAATTTTTGATATAAAAAACAAAGCCCTACGGAACAACCGTAAGGCTTTGATATTAAATCTGGCAGCGACCTACTTTCCCAGGACGTCTCCATCCTAGTATCATCGGCACTGAGAAGCTTAACTACCGTGTTCGGAATGGGAACGGGTGTTTCCTTCTCGTTATTGCCACCAGAATATTGTTACCTCACACCTTCAAAGATATATAATGCCTAAAGCAAGACTTTCCTTCTATCCCATTAAGACTTCTCAAAAGACCTCTTCCTTGGTCAAGCCCTCGACCTATTAGTACCAGTCAGCTCAGTACATTACTGTACTTACACCTCTGGCCTATCTACCATGTAGTCTACATGGGGTCTTACCCTTTCGGTGGGATATCTCATCTTAGGGTGGGTTTCACGCTTAGATGCTTTCAGCGTTTATCCCGTCCGAACTTGGCTACCCAGCTGTGCACTTGGTAGTACAACTGGTGCACCAGAGGTTCGTCCATCCCGGTCCTCTCGTACTAAGGACAGATCCCTTCAAATATCCTGCGCCCGCGACAGATAGGGACCGAACTGTCTCACGACGTTCTGAACCCAGCTCGCGTACCGCTTTAATTGGCGAACAG